>Ga0075030_100000998_pt1 | contig 25354 bp, 13 predicted proteins | sample LitLauG_LLR_2012_FD_71393 | JGI IMG/M metagenome (GOLD analysis project Ga0075030, IMG submission 71393) | Freshwater sediment microbial communities from Pennsylvania, USA - Little Laurel Run_MetaG_LLR_2012 | ecosystem: Environmental > Aquatic > Freshwater > Creek > Sediment | place: USA...
GCACATCGTTCCCAGAGAACCGCCGCTGCACCCGAAGAGCACAGGCCCATCGGGTGCGTTGCTGAAGACGCTGCTTGCGCCAGCCCAGCACAGGCCGTGGTAGGCATCGCTGCCACCCCGCAGGTACAGGAAGTGATCATTCAAACGCGCCAAGCCGGAAACGCTGACATTGCCGGCGCTTAATAAAGACGGAATGGAGACATTTGCAGCGCCATCCCAACTGAGCGCGATGTTGGTGACGCTGCCGGTGTTGGCTCCCAGTGCCCCGCCGGAGCCGCCGTAAAGAACCGGTCCATTGACGTTGGCTCCGGCAAAAGTCTTCCCAGCACCATACCATCCCACGCCGTGAAAGGCATCACTGCGGAATTGCAGATCCCGGTCATTCATGTAGGCGTTGGTATAAAACTGGACCGTGTTCGAGAAATTCACTCGGGCGGCAAAGGCCTGCTGCACGCTAAATGTTTGATTTGAGTTCAAATAAGCCAAGTTCGCAGGCATTTGCGATGGCATAAGTGTTCCAGTTACGCCGCCGACCGGAACGGTGGTAGCCGCAGCCGCATTGGAGGAGAATAACGAGTAGGGGCTTGGCGTGAGTTGCTGTCGCGGCGCAAGCAAGGTCGGACTGCCCGCGCCGTTGGTCTTGACGGAGATGTCCAGCCAGCGCGCGTCGCCGGGAAACTGGCTGCCAAAATCCAGCGTGACGGTGAACAAGCCGCTGGCCACGGGCACGGCGTTGGTGGCGAAGGTGGCACCCTTTTGCGCGCCACCGCTGGCGGCATCATAGAGCGCAAAACTGAAGTCATAAACGCCGTTGGCGGCATTCGTACCGACGTTGAGTTTGCCTTGGTAGGTGAACGCCGTGCCCATCGGCGCAGCCTGGACTTCGAACGGGACGGACGCGTTCAGCGCGGCCAGGACGACGGCAAGTTTCAGTGAACTTGCACTGATGTTCGTCAGGTTTGTTTTCATACTCTTGTTTGTGTTTATCGGTTTTGTTGTTTGTCGCCTCATTGCTTCTGTGTTTTTGGAAAGTCAACCGTCCCGTGCCGGCATTGTGGCATGGCAACTCTGCCAGGTGATGGCGGGCGCGGGGAAATGGGGTTTAAGAAATGCGGAAAATGAGTGGAGCAACGGCGGAGCGCAGACGTAGCGGGACACCTTGCCGGACAAAACTTCCCTGTCCGGGGACGACATAAATGCTTGGCCCTCATCGCGAATCCTATGGTTCTCAACTTTCAAGCCACAATCCCGAACTGCAACTCAACTCATACCACGAAACAATACATTAGCAATACGAACTTTTTGCTGCTTAATGTGCAATATATGTAATGTGCAAATTATCAAACCGATTGCGCAGAGATGCGTGCTTGGAAGCGTGGCTGGTCACGGCCAACCTGGACATCGGCAATGCCGCCAACTCATGCGGACAAACCGTCGCCAAGCTGCAATCAGTGCTGAGTTGAGCGAATCCGAGGCAAGCCTACTTGATCTGTTTCGCTGCGCCCTGAACGCGGAAGCCCGAAGGCCGGTAATGGTTTTCAGAGCTTGCCAGTTGCGGGCGAAGAATTACGCCGCCGCTGGAAAGCCGCGCTGGACGAAATCCCGAATGAGCGCCAGTTCCGTTTCGCCCGCGATGGTGTGGGCCTTGACCAGTTCGTGGAACTCGATCGGCAGCCCCGCCGCCTTGAGCAGATTGATCTGCTCGCGCACCTCGGCGAAACGGATGAGCGGATCCTGCGTGCCGTGCGTGACGAAAAACCGCTGCTGCCGCGCTACCGGCGACAATTCCCGGACCAGCTTTTCCGGTTCGCAAATGTAGCCGCTCAGGCCGACGATGCCCGCCAGCCGATGCGGATAGCGCGCGCCGATTTCCAGCGCCATTAGGCAGCCTTGGGAAAAACCGCCGAAAATGGTCTGCTCGCCGGGAAAGCCCGCCGCCCGCTGCTGGTCGAGCAGGTCAAAGAGGAGTTTGCGGCTGCGAACCACGCCCGGGACAATGTTGCCACCCGCGAAATCAAACCAAGAATATCCGCCGTAATATTCATCCGGCGCATTCACGAGCAGGTAATTCATCTCCTGCAGCGCCATGGCTTCAGGCAGCCAGCGATAGCCCTCGAGGCTGTCGCCCAAGCCGTGCAGCATGATCCAAAGCCGGCGGGAATGCTGATTCGGTGCGGGGATGAATTCAGTGTGGAGCATTTTTGATTTGATCATTCCTCCGCTTTGCCGAGGCGCTGCGCGGCCTGATCAGCCCAAGCCGCGAGCAGCTCGCGCTGGGCGGTGGTAAGCCGGGCGGCAGAATGAATCCAGCCGTAGCTTGGCAGCGGCATGTCGCCATCGCGCACGGCATCACCAATATGCGTGAGTTTCTTGCGGGCGCGGACCGGATCCGCGTGGGGCCATTCGGAAAAGTTCAGTTTCTGACGGCCCTCCTTGACGTGGTCCATAACCCAAAGTGAAACGGGCGCCACGCGGCTGTACCACGGCCACTTTGTTTCCACCGAGTGACAGTCGTAACACGCGCCCCGCAGCAGACTGGCGATTTCCGGCGGCGGCGGATTCGTGGCCATCAAGTCGCCGCCCGGTTCCGCGGTCGGGTTTTTCAGCGAAGGATTGGCGAATTGCAAGCCGACTGCCACCAGGACCGCAGCAAGGAAAAGCCACTTCCAAATTTTCCTTGCCCGATCACTTTTCATCTTGAAAGCCATGCCGGCATTTTGAGGAAATTTTTTGCAAAAGCAAATGTGAACCAACCACGAATCTGCGAAACCTGAAATCTACTTCAACCGAAGCGGCGGGTGCTATTCACGGTCCCCGCAGCCGATAAAATCGGCCCTGCGTCCGGCTGACCGGATCGAAGAATTGGAAGTTGCCTCCGCTGATCGGATACGGCCCCGGCTGATCGTTCCACGCGGTGGCGGGCGACAGATTGGTTTTGGATTGCAGGACAAATCCGGGCAGGTTTGCCGACCACGAAAGTACGGCGGTGTTCGTCTGTAATTGGATCGTCAGCAGCGGTGGTGCGGAAAGCACAAATTCCCCTGGTGCATGGAGCCGAAAATATTTTTGCGCCAGCAGGCTGGCGCGCGGTTCCCAATGCTCGAAGTACGGGCCGGAAAGGAAATAGGGCCCGTTGACCGAGGTCCAGGCCTTCGACGATAAATTCGTTTCCGATTCCAGCGCGTAACCGACGAAATTCGTGTTCCAATAAACCACCACGGCGCCAGGCGTTTGGCGGATGAACAGTCCCGGCGCCTGCGTCGTCGTGAGAACCGAATTCGTCACCGCGGCGACGACCACCGAGCCGGCAAAATCAATCGCATCGCCCGGCGTGGTTGGCAGCAGCAGAGGCGGGCCGCCACAGTCGTCCAGTTCGGGCGTGAGTGGAATGATCCACAGGCCGTTCGTGCCGAAGATGGTACCCGCGCCGACGAGTTCGTCGCCGTCGGGTCCCCAGATCGCACCGTGTGGGAAACGGTTGGTGCCGTCGCTGAAGGCGCTGATCTGGTTGAGGCTCGTGCCATCGGAACGCAGGATCCAGAGATTTGTGCCGTTGTCGGCGCTGAAGGCGCTCACGTAGTTATTGCCATCCGCCACCGCGAGCCATTGGCCGTCCGGCGACCAAGCGGGCCAACTTGCGAGAATGTTCAGATTGAGCCGCTGTTTGGATGCCAGATCGGGCGTGGTGACAAAAAGCCCGTTGAAAGCGGGGTACGGATCCAGATTGTGAAAGGCGAGCCGTCCATCCACCGGGTTGACCCCCGGCGCGTCGTCGTAGCAATCGGGACTGGGCAAAGGCAGTTGGACGGCCGCGCCGCCGAGACTCTGACGCCACACCCAGCAGTTCCAGTCAAAGATCAGATTCGTGCCGCTTAAATCCCAATCGTAGCCGATGGTGTAATTCGTATTGGCGAAAAACTGCGTTTCCTGGCCGGTTTGCAGGTTGCGCACCCAGAGGTTGGCTTGCGTGACCAGCGGGCTGCCGCCGCGCAGGAACGCGAGATTGCGTCCGTCCCGCGACACACGCGGCCGCGCGCCGGTGGTGATGAACGTGTCACCGCTGCCGTCCAAGCCAATCGCCCAGATGGTGTAATTGCTCGCCGAAGAAACGCGGCCATAAAACACCGTGCCGCTTTGCGACAGCACGACGGCGTTGGTGGGCAGAACCGGTGCGACATTTGTGTTCCCGGGATTGGGATTCACCGGAGCCGGCGGCGTGGCACCATTCACGCCCACCGTGTAACTGGCAAATTGCATTTTCGACCGAACGGGGTTAATGAGCGTCGAACCGTAATATTGAACCGTCGCGTCGTTCGTCAGCAAAAACGGCGCGGTGTAATTGTGCCACGGATCCGCCGCGCTGGTGCGGTAATAGGCGAACCGCCCAGAACCGGGCCACGAGAACGAAATCGTAATTGGGCCGCCGTACGGTCCGGGCGTCGGCGAGATGAGAATGGATACTGGTTCGGCGGCGCGTGGCGCGGCGTAGCTGAAAACCGAAATCGCCGGATTGTACTGGTTGGCCAGACCGTTCGTGCAGCCGGTTGGCGGCGTGCCGAGATTGCTGGTCGTCGCCGTACCGAGACCGGAATTGGTGCCCGCGTCGGATTCGCGCACGACATTGAGCGCGCCGGGCAGACCGCTGACCGAATCGCTCCAATCCGAGGCGTTGACCGACTCGATGAAGCCGGCATCGCGGTTGACGAACGGTTCGAGCTGGAAGAGCCAGGCGTTGGCCCGTGTCGAACGCGCCGACAGATTCGGGAGATTTGTGCCGGCAAATTGACTGAAATTGGTTCCGTTGAAATTTAAAACCTGCTCATGAACGGACGCCACGCTGCCGGTGGGCGCGTCAAACAAAACGAACTGACCGTTGGCCAGCGGCGCAATGCCGGTGAAAAGGTTGCCCGCCGCACCGCCGCCGGAACTGTATTTCGCCGAGAACACCGGCACGCCGCCGGGCAGGCGCATTCCCTGCACGCCGTCACCGAACCGCAGCACCGCGCTGCCGTCCGCGCCGAGTTGCAAATAAAAAACCTGTTGCACCGGTTCGCTCGCGGTTGCAGTCACCGCAGGGCCGAAAGCGTATCCGCCGTTGGTGGTGATCACCGGATAAACGCTGAGATTCGTACCGCCGGGCTGGTAGAAAATAAACCGCGGCAAACTCTCGCCGTTGAAATTTCCAAAAACGTAATCGCTGCCGGACGGCAGATTGCTCAGGGACAAAATGATTCCGCCCGGCGAGTTGGTGAACTGCCAGACGTGCAGCGAGTCGTTTGTGCCGCGCACGAGGCCGGCGGCGAAGGTGGGGCCGTTCGTGGCGAGCGTCAGCGCGTTGGCGCGTTCAAACGAACCGGTTTCATTCACCTGCGCGGCGGAACTGTTCGCGCCGATGTTGAAATTGTTGATGAGGTCCAGCCGTTCCGCCGGCGCGTCGTTGAGCGAACTGGCCACGAGCAGCGTGCCGCCGGCCGGCGGCGGAAAACCAAAGGCTGCCGGGAGCGACGCCAGCGTGTGCGGTCCCAAGCCGCCTGCGCCGGTGGAATCAAACAGGGTGGCGGAATTGGTGGTGGAAAGATCGAGGATATTGATCCGGTTGAGACTTTCGGTCGTGACCGCCAGCACGTCGCGCGTGGTGAAGCGAAAATGTCCGGCCGCGCAGCCGATGGCACTCTCCACGCCGGTCACCAGCGGCGACGACCAGGTGAGATTGCCGCTGCCATCCGCAAAACCGACGCGCGCGTTGCCGGTCAATTTGTCGAGCACCAGCACGTCGGCAATGCCGTCGCCGTTGAAATCGGCGGACGTGAAAAACTCGTTGGGAGATTCATAAACGAACGCGGCGTTTGCGGAGAAGTTCCAAGTTCCAAACGCCAAGTTCCAAAGCAGCGCCAGAGTCCAAAATCCAAAAACGCGGAGGAATTCCTTGAGCCTTCCCGCTTGGGTTTTTCTTGGAACTTGAAACCTGGAACTTGGAGTTTTCATTCAGTTCGCCGGAATGGTCACGGTGCCCGCCGGAATGGTTTCCGCCACCTCGCGTTTGTCGTTCAGCCGCACGACAAAATACTGGTAGCTTGCGCCCAGGATCACCGGCTGCTGGTCGCGCACAAACATGGAGTTCTGGAACTGGTCCCCGTTATTTGGATTGTATTCATACCCGAAGGCGATCAGACGGTCCGGGATGACGACCTGCGGGGGAATGTAGGCGATGCCGGAAATTCCCGGATAATACTGCCACGGAATTTTCTCGATCAGCGGCGTCACCTGCGTCAGGTTGCCGGACACCCGGGGAAAAGCGGCATTGGTGACCTGCTGACGATAGACCACAATCGGCAGCAGCAGGTCGCCCCGACAGGTGGGATCAGCCGAAAGCCGTTGGAACACGAGATTCTTCGGGTCGAGCGGGATCGCTGGGGCGACAATTCTGTAAGACGCGAAATTGGTGGTGTTCACATTCCAATTTAGACTTTGCAAAAAGTAAAGGGTGCTTAAATCACCGATGCGGATGCCGACTGGATAATGCGAATCCAGCACCCCGGAAGTATCGCGTAGGAGGGCGGCGGACACGCGGGGTCCGAACCAGGAGAGCGCTGACGCCGGAACGTCTTCGTCAAAACTTTTCGCTGGTGGCAACGGGCGCGCCGGCCACGGCACGGTGATCAGCGGCACGGGCGGTTTCCAGGTGAACGTCCACACCTGGGACGGGTCGCCGGAATTGCCCTGGTCGTCCTGCGCGGCGACGGAAATGTTATACGGAACATTCGGGACCACGCCGGCGTTGAGCGTGAACTGCGGGCCGGGGCCGAAGTTCGCGCCGACAGGCGGCGTGAGTTGGGACTCATCAAAATGCGCCAGGAAGGAAACCTGTTCGGAGAGCAGCCCGGCGTAACGCGCCTGCGAGTTGAACTGCCCGTTGAGCGGGGCATTGAACTGCGAGACGATCGGTGAGTTGAGTGAATTGAAATTGGGCAGGTGAATCAGGAGCGGACTGATGAAACCCGTCGGCTTGCCGCTGCCGGGCTGGTCCGCGCGCTCGATTTTCACTTCAAACCGGTACACGCCGGAGGTCGGGCAAAACCAGTTGAGCGCCACCTGCGGATTGTTCGTGTCGCCCGCCGCCACCGGCTGGCCCAGCACCGGACGCGGCGGTTTGGGCGGCTTCACGTCCTTGCAGCCGATCAGCGCCATCGGACTGCCGTTGCCGTTTTCGTCAAGCGTCTGAACGAAGTAACAGATCCGCGCGCGGCTTGGCGGCATCGTGTCATCGGTGCGGACCAATTCGCGATTCGCATTCAGCGGATCAAAAAGCGCTGCGCCCTGCGCCACGAGCGTTAGCGGACCGTCATTGACACGCCGGTAAAGCCGGTACTCATGTGTGCGCGGCGTCAGCCGGAAGCGGATGCGGATCGGCGCCACCGTGCCGTCGCCGGTGCTGGTGACGTGCTGCGAGCAATCCGCGTCGCCGGGCAGATTGACGCGGCAGCCTTGGAACGGCGGCAGCGGGCCGATCAGGCATTTCTCCCAGTAGACCGAATAAACATTGTTCGTATCCGGCGTGGCCACGGCGATGTCGCGCCACACCGGCGCGCTGGGCATGGAGGTGTCGTAAAACCGAACCAGCATCGGCGTTCCACTGCCGACGTCGAACTGCATCGAAACCGTTCCATCGCCGTGCGGCGTGACATTGAATCCGGGCACGCAATAGACCTGACCGTTGTTCAACGTGGCCAGCAGCGGGTCGCTCGAACTCAGCGCCGTGAGCAGCAATTCGCCCGCGAGGAAAACACTTTCAATCCGCTGCCCCGCCGGAACCGAGTTTGTGTAGTGGCTGAAGACGGATTGCGAAACCAAGCCGTAATACGTGCCCACAACGCACGCCGCGTCCACTGTCAGGGAGCCACTGGTGACCGGCCTGGCGTAATCCAGACTTAACGTGTCGCCGTCGGGCGGGAAATATACCGGCCCTAAAACGTCCGGCGTGACCGAAAAACTGTTGGACACAACGAATTGCACCCAGGCAATGCCGCGGTCGCGCCGTTGGCAAGTGAAGCGGTAGTTCCAGTGATTGGAATCCGCCGTGCCGTCGTTGACGATCGTGTTGAAATTCTGCCACGCCACCACCGGCGTGCCGCAACTGCCCTGCAACTCACCGGTCGTGGCCGGGGGCCCGTCGCGCACCCGCAAAACTCCCCACGCCGGCGCGCTGTGCGGCGAGAACAACAGGCCACACGCGCCCTGGCTGACAGCACGGACGGTGTACCAATAATTGCTCGCGCCGGGAATCGCCGGACCGTTCGTGTCGAGCAGCGAATTCTGGTTCGCGCCGGAAAGCTGGCCGACAATCCCCACCAGGTTCGCGACAAAATTGCTGGAGGCGGGCGTGTCGTTGGTCAGCGCCATCGCCGGATTGGACCAGCGATAAACCCAGTATTGTGTGACGAGGTCGCTGATGTTGGTGTTTTGCAGCCAGGTGATTTGCAGCGCCGATCGGTTCGTTGAGCCGGGTACAACGGCGTTGAGCACGCGCGGATTCGTCGGCGCGAGCGGCGGCAGCCGGCGGCAGGCGGTCGCCAGGCCGCCGGGCGAGGCCAATCCGTCGCGGCCCAGAATATCCCGCGCAGTGATGAAATAATAAGAATTGGTTCCGTCAATGAACGGCTGACCGCCGTAATGGAACCGGCCATTGTCGTCCGCAAAAAAATACGTAGTGCGATCCGAGGCGTCATCCGGCCCGCCCGGCCCGGCCAGCGGAGCGTAATCTTTGGTGATCATCACCGGCGCGGTGTTCATGCGAAGAAAATTCGGATTTGAGGCGAGTTGCGCCGGGGTTGGTGGCGTGACATTGAAACCGCCGGCGATGGCGGCGGAGGCCGGAATGCGCCAGACGTTGAAGCCGTATTGCAACAGGCCCAGCCGCCGCAGCGCGTCGGGCGTGCCCCAGCGCAGGCGGATGCGTCGGTCGTCGCTCGGCGCGTTGGTGACGACCTGAAACGGAAAGCCGGGCGCGGGAAGCACCACCGGCGCACCGGGCGTGATGGTAACGCGACCCACGACGTCACCGGGAACGCCGGTGGCAAGATTCACGTCACGCACTTCGTAAGTGGTGGTCGTGGTGATTTGTTCCGAGAACGCCTGGCCGGCGCACAGTTTCAAGCCGGGATTCAATTGCGAGAGCAGCAACACGGATTGGGCCATGACCGAATCGCTGTTTGCCATTGAAAAGGCCGTGAGCACCTTTTGCGCAAGCGACAGGCTCGTTGCGCCGGGAATGTTGTGGAGCAGCCCGAGGACATTCGTGCCGACGGTGAGGGCGAAGGCGTTGTTCAACGAATTCGTGTCCTCCCCGAGCGCCACCGACTGGCCGAGCAAATTGTTGACGGCAGCAGGATCGGTCTGCTGAAAAATGGTGCCGCGCAGCGAATAGCTTCCGGCGTTGGTCGGGTAACCCGCCTTGCTGAAAACTGCGAAGCGCTTGCCTGCAAGAAGCGCCGGCTGCGGCGCGCCGATGATGACGTAAGACAAGTTCTGATTCGGCGGGTTGCTGATCGTGGTGCCGGCGGTGAAAATGAGGTCGTTCAGCGGCTGAGCCAGGGAATCTATGGCGGCGGCGAAGAGGAGAAGCATCGTGAGAATGGGAAATCGTTGCATCGGAAAAGCGCGGCCAACAGCCCGCGTTTTCACGTTGTCACGACTTAACAGTTGAACCATTCGCTTCGCCACGTTCATTAATAGTCAATGTAGTAATTGATGCCGCCGGTGGTCAGCACACCCTTGACGGTGATGCCCTTGCAGCCGCTGATGCAAAACGGACAGGGGCCGATGCTGCCGCAAACATTGGCCGAGCCGCCGACGAGAAGTTGCCCGGTGCCGCTGACCGACAAAAATTCCGACCAATCCGCGTGACCGCTCAACACGCAGAGCAGCGAGGCGTCCACGGACATTTTCTGCCGACCGCCAATGGTGCCAAGGCTCGGTCCCCCCTGGTAGTAGATCGCCGTGCTGATATTCGCACCAATGTCGAGCAGGCAGGTCGAGGTGCCGAACAGGATTTCTGAGAGCGAAAGCCCGCCGCCGTATTGAATGTAAAGCCCGCTGAAATTGGCGGGATTGTTGAGCACCTGGTCGGCTTCGGGATCAATCCACTTGAGCGGAGCGAGCGAGCAAGCATGGCCGACGAAAATGCCCGCCTGTAAATCCACGGGAATGGCGACGACGACGACCGAGCCGGAGGCCTTGGCGGCAAAATAATTTTCCGTCTCGCCGATAGCCAGTGTGGCGGCGATCTCCTTGATCGTGCATCCCTTGAAATCGGCGCCGCCTTTGATGTCCACCAGTCCGCCGATGCCCTTCACCGCGCCGCCTTGCAGCGTCCACCGCGCCTCCACGCCGAGCGTGAGTTTGCTGCCGGAATCCGCGCTCACGCCCGCCCAGCTCAACGGCACGTCCTTGCAGCCGAGCGTGACTTCCGCCGCCGGCGCGCCCGCCGGAATGCAGTCCACCGGCACGGACTGCGAATCCAATTCCTTGATGTCCATGTAGGCATTGAAATTCATCTTGTCCGGCACATTCAACTGAATGGCGGCGTCGAGGTGGATCTTGCGAAGGGAATCGCCGTCGAACGTCGGCGCGCCGCGGATTTTCGCCGAGAGCAGCGACTGGCCCAGCAGGCCCGCGCCCTTCATGTTCTGCAAAATGCCGTCCTGCGCGCCTTGAATCTGCGAGGTCAGGCCGTCGCGGATCGTGCGGTTGATCTGGTCAAACAGCGCGTCCATGAGCTGGTTCAGCGCGAAATCCTTGTCGTACAGAAACGAGCGGAAAGTCTTCTGGTAATTGCCCGGCAGCGCGGAGGCGAGGAATGCGGTTTCCAATTGCTGCCGTAATATCTGCTTCACCGCGGCCGGATCGCCGGTGAAGTAATCACCCGATGCGGTCAGCGAGCTGGCCAGCAAATTTGTCACGCCCGTGCCCGCCTGCTTGAGGAAATCGCCCAGGCCGGTCGCGTCGCTTAAAATTCCCGATAGCGCCTGGTTGAAATCACCGGACACGCTGCCCAGTCCAGCCTGCACCTGCGCGATCTGATTGCTGACGTCGTTGATGTCGCCTTGAATTTCCGTCAGCGTCGGATCCAAATCCGCCAGCAGCGGGTTGATGGCTCCGTCGTCCAGGGCGCTGGCGAAACCAAGCGCCGGTCCCTGATCCTCCGCAAGTTTCTCAACAATGGTGCGGACGACGTGGCGATTCCCCGAAACGTCCTTGCTCAGAACGCGGCTGAAGAGACCGGCGGTGTCTTCCACGTCGGCAAGCGTTTTGTTGAGTTTGCCGACCACGCTGTTGGCGTCGCCGGCGACGCCATTGAGGTTTTGAATCGCGCTCTGCAACGGCCCGATCGGCGAAGTGACGAGGTTATACGCGTTGCTGAGAAACGCCGCGCGGTTTGTTTGCGGGAACGCAGCCAGTTGTTGAAAAAGAGAGTTGTTAACCAGCGGATCCACCAGCGGATTGAGCACCGGGGTCAGCGCCGAGTCAAAAAATCCCTGCGCGTCCTCGCGCAGCGTCTGCGAAAGTTCGTTGATGCCGGTCACATTGAGCGCCGCGCCGAGTTCCTGGCGGATGGCATTGGACACCGTGACCAGCGGGCCGATGTTGCCGTTGAGCGCGTCGTTCACGAAGTCGAGCACCTTGATGCGCGGCAGTTGCAGGCTGATGTCCTGCGCGAAATCAAAATCCACCTTGCCGGGCGCCAGTTCCTTGAGCCGGCTGTCCACGTCAATGACCGGCAAAATCACCTTCGCGGTCTGGAATCCTTGGAGCTTGTGCAGCGTGTCATCCCACGTCAGCGGATAATCGAAGGTCGCCACTTCGATCCAGTCGCGCTGGGCGCGCGGATGATATTTGGCGTCGGGGGTGGTCGCCTTCCGGTAGTCCGTGATATTGGCGATGCCCTGTGCCACCGGCCAGCCGTCGGAATGCGGATCGAAGCTGACTTGATTGAAGAAATTACTGTTGTTCACGCTCCAGCCCAGATCGGTTGCCGCGGAATCGGCCGCCGGCCAGCCGCCCATCACGTTAATGGACGAGCTCGACGCGCTGATCGGCGTGACGTGGAGATGCGCTTTGATGTCGGTGAAAAACGGCACGCGCAGTTTGCCGGCGAGATTGTAAAATCCCGCGTCCGGCCGGCCCGGCGTTTCCCAGTTGTTGAAATAGCCTTCCGCCGCCGTGGAAAACGTGAACATCGTCGTGCCCGGACCTTGCAGCGAAAGTTGCGCGGGCACCGGGAAACGCGAGTCCACGTTCACCACGTTGTCCGCCGGCGCGACGAGATTGCCGTTGGGCTTGAAGCCGAGCGCGGCGTGGAGCGCGTTCGGAATGAACGGCAGTTTGGTTTCGACGCCCAGCACGAGAAACCGCGTCGAGGTCGCGCAGGTGTCGGTGTTCGTCGGATGAAAATCCATGCTCAACGGTTTGAAATCGGCGTTCCAATAATTCAGGTGTTTGCTCGTGCTGGTGGTCGGAATTTGCGCAGGCCCCAAGTCGCCGCGACAGGTGATTTGCAAGTTGGCGAATTCCTGCGTGAAGCCCGCCGGCTGGTTCGGAAACGCGATCGCCCCGTCGGTGCGCGACTCCCAATTTTCGCTGTCGAGATACGACAAACCGAAACTCGTGAAAGTGAAACTGTAACCGTAAAGCGTCAGGCTCGGCGGGAAAGTCAGCGCCTGGTGGATGCCGCTGATGCCGCCGAAACGGGCGTAGTATTTTGAAACCGGATTCAGCGGGTAAAGTCCGGTGTCCTGCTTGGCGAGAAAACTCCGGCCGTTGGCGGGCGCGCGGAAATTCACGCCGGCGTAATTTGCGAAACCATTCGGGTAGTTCGCGTCGCCGGGCCGCTCCAGATAATTTGGATTGCTCGCGTCACCGAAGCCGGAGAACAAAATTGCTGCGGGCAGTTGCACGGCGGGCAGCGCCGACTGGTCGCCTCGGAGAAAAACTCCCGCCATGCAAAACGCGCCGTTCTGCACCTGTCCCGCCGTCTCCGCGAAATTGGTTCCGCTGACAAAGCCCCAATTCAAATTTGTCGGCGGCACCGAACCGTAGGCCAGCAGCCCGCCGTCCTTTGTGAAACCGAGTTGGCCGCCGATCGTCGGCGTGAAGGCGAGGGTCGCCGGACCGGCCATGCCGCTGCTGCAATTGGTCGCATCCTCGCAATCGCGGGCATAACTCGCCGGCACCGGCGCGGTGATGTTGAGAAAACTGTTGGTGGGATTGACCAGATTGTCCGCCACCGCCAGCACGCCGCCGGGTTGGGTTTGAATCTGGTTTCCGGGCGCGCTGCCGGCGTACGGAAAATGCGGGCGCAGTTCCGGCGGGTTCAGCGTGAGCGAAGTCGTGACGCGCGCCGCGCCGTTCGCGTCGGCGAACACCGCGAGCGTCGCGCCTGCGGCGGCGTTGCGAAAATAACCGTCGTTGGAAATGCGGTTCGCCGCATTCGGCTCGATGAGCGTCGCCTGCACACTGGTGAGCAAATCGTCCTCCTGCTGGCGTACGAACACGCCACCGGTGACGTTGATCAAAATTTCACCGCTGTTGACCAGCCACGACAGCGAGCTGCCCTGAAACCAGTATGGCAATGTTTCCTCGACCGCGTAAAACTGGCCGGTGGCACTGATGGAACTGCTGGCCGGATGCAGGCTGCCGTCGAGCGCGACGACGCCGAGCGAGCCGCTGCCGCTGGTCAGATGATTCGTCGGACTAAGGTTGAGACTGAACCCGGTCGGAAATTGCAGAGTGATCGTGGACACCGCGCCGGTGGCCGTCAGCACCGTGTTGGTGCGAATGAAACAAATGTTTTGAATGCAATCCACGTCCGGCACCGGGCCGGTGAGATTCGCGGTGGTCGAGGAAACTGCGTCGCCGCTGCTCAGAAGCACGACGTTGAGCGGCGTGCCGTCGCCGTAGGTGTGGCTGGGATTCGCGGGTAAATAGCCGGAGTTGTTGTTGACCGCCAACACCGTATTGATCCCGCCACCGCCGGGCGCACCGCGCGCCGGCGCGTTTGCAAGCGAAGTGAACACCGTGGCGAGCGAACCAAAAATCAAGTTTCAATCAAAATGCAGCAGCGGTGTCGGCGCGAGCGTGACCGAATCTGCCGTCACCGCCGGCCCGCCGTTGATGGTGTAGCTTTCGGTCACGCCGAGCTGGAAAGTGTCATTCACCGAATCGAGCTGAACGCCGGTTTGCGGCTGGACATTGAGCGAGGGAGTTTGAATCACCCCACCAGCCGTGGCCTGCGGCGCGGCGGCCAGGTATGGCGACATCGCGGCAAAGAAGCCCGTCACCGTTCCGGGCAGCGGCACCGTACCCGCGATCGCGCCCTGCAGCGTGACGGGCAGCGTCACGCTGACATTCGTGACGCCGCCCGGCGCGCCGAAATCGTCGAGCCGCCGTACCCACACTGGCGCACTCGCGGCGAAACCGCTCTGGCCCGGAATGGTTTTCACGGCGAACTGCCGAGTCCATTGCACCGCGCCCAGCGTGGTGTGAATCACCGAGGTGCCGTCGCCGAGAAAAGCGGTCGAGCCCACCCAGGCCGGACTGTTTGTCAAAACTCCGGTGTGACCAAACGCCGTTGCGTCCGTGATGTTCGTTCCCGATCCCTCGTTCAAATGCCAGCACGCGATAAGGCCCGGCTCGTTGCCGGCGCGGGGCAGATTCATGAACGCCGGCACTTCGCTGACCGCCAGCGCGCGGTTCCATATGGTGACCTCGTCAATGTCGCCCTGAAACTTCTGCGCGTAATTGTAATACCGACCAATCTGCAACGGCACGGCGGAGGAGGTGGCGCCGACCGGCCCGCCCCAGGTGCTTTGGCCGACCACCACACCGTCGAGAAACAGTTTCCCGCCGTTCGTGTCCACCGTCAGCGCCGCGTGATGCCAGGCACCGTCCGCAACCGTGGCGGCGGAAGTGGCATCAATCGCATAATCTGTTGAAACTCCGGAACGATAGTAAAAGCCGCGCAGATGATTGTTCTGCACCACCAGCGTCCAGCCGTTGTAACCGGAGTCAACATATTTGCTCACGATGCCTTGGACGACGTTCTGCGTGTTGGTGGTGCGAAACCAGGCCGTGGCGGTGAAAGGCATCGAATTGAAATTCGTATCGTTTGGCACGATCGCGTAACCGTTGACACCGTCAAACTTGAGCGCGTTGCCGGCGATTTGGTTGAACACCACCGGCGCGCTGGAGGCGATCCACACGGGATTGCTGACGAGCGTGCCGATGTAACCGTGTCCGGTGGCGTCGCCGGCGATCGGACCGACGTTTTCGTCGAAGTGCCAAAGCGCGAGCAAGCCGTCCTCGCTGCCATTGAGCTGGCGGTGCTGGAGATAATTCACCTCGGCGATTCCCAGCGAGCGGTTCCACAGCGTCACCTCGTCAATCGTGCCGAGCAACGGCGGCGTGTTGGTGTAATACCGGCCGATCTGGAGCGGCTGCGTTCCGGTGGGCGATCCCGGCGACCCGCCCCAAGTTCCCGAACCAACTTGGACGCCGTCCAGATAGAGTTTTCCACCGGTCGCATCCACCGTCAGCGCCGCGTGATGCCAGAAGCCGTCGGCGACCACGGCGGCGGAGGTCGCGTAAATCGCCTGGTCGCCCAGCGCGGCGGAATAATAGCCGACCAGGTGTCCGCCCTGCACGATCAGGAACCAGCCGTTGCCGCTCCCGTCCACGTATTTGCTGAGCAGGCCCTGGATGCCGGCGGTGGTGTTGGTGGTGCGGAACCACGCGGTTGCGGTCAGCGGAAAGGCGTTGAGAGCGGGGTTATTGGTGACCTGGACGAAGCTGCTGGCACCGTCGAACTGCAAAGCGGTGCCGGGGGTGGCGCCAACGCAGACTTCCGCTGGTGCCAATGCACCAAACAGAGCGACCAAACTCAATATGGCGCGCCGGCCGGCCGGCGAAGTGATCCAAGTTTTCACGATTCAACTTCTTGATGGCGACATTCACACAACTTGATGATTGGTGCAATTAAAATTTTCCGAAGTCGGCAGTTAGTTCAGTGTTGGCGCACCCGGGTCAGGCGTTCAAGCCTTGGCGCGAAAAGGCCGTGGCCAAGCCGTGCCGGCGGCCCACTGCCGGCGTCGCGATTTTTCCCGGCACGAGCGGTTGAGGTGGCTGTGTGTGCTCGCGCCCCCTTGGCGACACTTCCGGATGCAAAGCTTTTTCAAAGGCCACTACTGGCTGGCAGCCGCCCGCGCAAGCGCAGTGAAATTCCAATTGAAGAAAACGCGCTGGTCGAATGTCCCGACCGGGCCAAAACCCAAACGCCGGCCGATGATTTTTCGCTCGACCAACTCAAGCACGAATTGATCCCTCAAAACATTCGTCAAAAGCCCCTTGATTCGCAAAGTGACTTTAAGTTTACTGCGCCGATGCCCGACGCACCTGAAATTCCGGAAGCCAACGAACCGTTTGGCAAGCAAGTCGCCATCACGATCGCCATTCTGGCGGTGGGGTTGACCTTGATCCAAAGCAAAAGCGACGACGCAAAAACCGACGCGATCCTCAAAACCAACGAGGCCGCCAATCAGTGGGGTTATTATCAGGCCAAGAGCCTCAAACAAAACCTCAGTGAAACCGAGGGGCGGCTGTTGACTCTGCTCCAACCGGCGGGGGAGGCCGCGCCCCGTGAGGCCGCCGTTGCGAAGGCCACCGCGGAAGCCAAACGCTACGATTCGGAAAAGGAGGCCATCAAAGTAGACGCGGAGAAGCTGGTAGCCGCGGCGGAACACAACAGTAAAATCAATACCCGCTGCGGCTATGCAGCACTCGGATTGCAGATTGCCATTGTGGTTTGTTCAGTTGCGATTCTTTCCAAATGGCGACCATTCTGGCTGATCGGCATCACCCTGGGAATCCTGGGTGCGATCATTGGAGTGACCGCGTACTTGATGTAACTCTGATTGTCGCTTCCGTCCGCGGTAAAGCTCCAGCCTTGATTTCTTCGACGAAAGCAGAGGTTCTTGGCAAAGGAGATTCCATGAAAGATTCTTACTCGTTGAGTCATTTTTGTGCTACCGTTCTCCCAACCATAGACCAACGGTAGAAATGCGGAAATTGTCAGGAAGATATTGAGTGACAATGAAACGAAGTCGCACAACCAAAGTAATCGCTGAGTTTTCCACCGTGGTTTGGATACTTGGGGGCTCAGCAGTCACGTGCGCGGCGCAGACGAATTTGATTGTCAACGGGAGTTTCGAGACCGGTCCGGCTGGCGTTCAGCACTTTCCCGGCTGGGACCTGATTGGTCCGGCCAGCAACAACAGCAACTACGGTGTCGTCCAATCCAGCGCGTCCCCCAAGGTCGCCGAAGCGGGCAGTTTTTACGCCTATTTCCACGGGCACCCCACCGACAGTTCACAGGATTGCCTCGGTCAAACCCTCGCCAATTTGACCGTCGGCGCGCAATACACCATCAGCTACTACTTGGCGACGGATGGCTCCACGCTTGGATCGGGCGCCGGCATGTGGGTGCAATTCGGCGCAGATTTCGGCCTTTCTTCCGGGGATGCGCTCCTCACCGCATTTTTGCCGAACTCTGCCAGCGCCCTGCCGTATCAAAAATTCACCACCACGGTCACGGCCACGCAGGCCAGCGAAATCCTGTCGTTTCATGCATTTGACTCGGCGAGCAGCATCCTTTTGGACAATGTCTCCGTGACGTTGGTCGTTCCGCCCGCGCCGCAGTTGAACCTCCGGCTTTCCCCTACCAATACACTGGTCTTCACTTGGACATCCGCAACCACCGGGTTCCGGCTTCAAGGCAATGCGTCGCTGGTCACAACTAATTGGGTGACGTTGACGAACGTGCCGGTGGCGCTCGGTTCCAGCAACCAGATTGTTCTGCCCGCGCCCACGAGCCGGCAGTTCTACCGTCTCGCACTGCCGTAGCTTTTCGCCGACAAATTCATCCCGGCGGGGGTGATGCGGATTCAGACTAGCAGCGTGTTTTTTAACCGGTCAACAGTTTGTCTGAACCCTCTTTCATGGAATTGCTTTCGTCGGATCATCCGGAAAAAGCATCGCCCCGCCCACTCGCGTTGCCAATGCCATGATCGTCAGTGTCGGATTGCAGCCCGACGAAGTTGGGAACAACGAGCCGTCAGCGGCATAAAGATTGCCAATGTCATGGAACCGGCCGTTGGGATCGCACACGCTCTGCGCCGGGTCCGTGCCGAAGCGCAGCGTGCCCATGACGTGGCGCGTCGGTGGCTTGGACTTAGCGGGAGTAACAAACATATATTTCGCGCCGGCCGCCCCCAATAAATCCTTCAACTTGGGCTGATAAAACAGGCCGTTGCTGATCTCGAAATTATGATTGCCATAAGTCACGCGCGGCACGGGCAGGCCGTCGATGTCGCGAACGCCGGCCTCCAGTTCCACGCGATTGACGCGTTGCGGCGCGTCCTCGCCATGCATGGAAAGGGTGAGCAGGCGGTCGCGCATCGGACTGGCTTTGAGCAGCTTCCAAAGCTCGGAGCCACGAATGCCCATTTGCTCGAGATAAATGCTCATCTCCTCGATCGGCTCAATGGAAACGCCGAACTCCACCAACCCGCCGAGGGGCCGGGTGGGATCGTTCGGATCACCACGAAAATCGGCCATGCCGTGCGTGACACTGCGGCCGTAAAACGGGTTGAGCCGCTGATCAAACACGCCCACGACAATCGTCTGGTAGTGGAACATCAGGTTCTGCCCGACCTGGCCGCTGGAGTTGCCGAGTTGTCCCGTGGCGTCGGAAAGAAGCAGCAACCGCGCGGATTCGATCGGGCTCGCCGCCAGCACGTAGGCATCGGCGCGGTACTCCGCGTAGTTCGCGGGATCGCAGCCGTCGGGCGGAATGACGCGGACGCCGGTGATGGTATTGGTCGCGCCGTTGACGAGCAGTTTGACGACGCGGGTTTCCGAAAGCAAAAGGCAATTGTTGGTGAGCAGCGCCTGACGCAGCGCAGTGACGCCGGGTGAACTTTTCGCGTTGATCGGGCAGCCATAGTTGCCGCAGTAGCCACAATTCCGGCAGGCTGGTCGGCCGTCGTAATCCTGCGAGAGGACGCCCGCGGGAAACGGAAACGGATTGTAGCCTTTTTGCCGGGCGGCGTTCGCGACCAAATTCGAGCCGTACATCGGTGGCCCAGGCGGCAGCGGATAGCCGTCCGTGCGCAAAATGCCCGGCGGCGTGGTATTGGCCAAGCCGGCAACCAACGCCGGGTCCGGTCCCTGCACACCGATCATCTTTTCGACGTGATTGTAAAACGGCGCGAGGTCATCGTAACCGACGGGCCAGTCGGCGAAATTCGTGCCGTCGAGTCCGGGCCGGTTGCGGAGGAGGGTGCCGAGTTGAAAATCGAATCTTGCGAATCGCGGTGTTTTGAAGTCGGCGTGGACCGCGCCGCCGCCGACGGTCTTGGGTAGATAATTCACGTCGTCCTGAACCTGCGCGGTGTCGCTGAGGTGCGCGCGAAAAGTGCGCGGCTCGATCAGCGGATCGGGCATGATCATCCGGCGGCGGACCATTTTGAGTTCGTCGTTGGAGAAAACGGAGCCGAGCTGGGCGGGATCGGGATTATCCACCTCCACCAGGTAATTCGGTCCGGCTTCGAGGATGAGCACTTTTTTTCCGCCGCGCGCCAGGACGGCGGCAATGGCGGAGCCGCCCGCGCCGCTGCCGATGACGATGACATCAAATTGGTTGAGGCCGGTGTTGCCGAGGATTTTCTTGGGAAGTTTCATGCGGTTTTCCTCTCAGGCTTCCAGGATGTTGGCAATGTCCAACAGCACGGCCGCCAGCGTTTCGGTCGGGAACGGATCGGGCGTGCTGTTCGCAACCTGCGCCGGCGTGTAACCGGCCGGCAGGGAATCGCCGGGATAAAAAACTTCCGGCCAGGTAGCGAGGTTGCCGCCGTATTCCGGCGCGCTGAAAGCCGCCTCGCAAAGCAATCCGGGAAACACTTGGCGGAAGTCCGGCCCGGCCGCCCAGAACAACTCCGCCGGCATGACGCCGCGCTTGACGCCGACGTCGTTGGCGAGGCGCAACGCGAACGTTAGGCCGGTCGTCAGCACGTCGCGCAAGCCGGTGTAGTTGTTGCGCAAATCGTCGCTCAGAACGATGAAGGGTTCGCCGGCCAGTGCCTTCGGTCCGTTGAGGCGCAGTTGCCAAGCCAGCCGCTGATAGCGCGTGAGCGGCAGCGAGGATTGGAAATCATTTGCGGGTGCAGGCACGTCCGCCGATGGATGGCGGTCTGAGAACGGTCCGCCGGCGAAGATACGCGGCGGATCTTGGTCAAACGCCGACAGAAATGTCTCCAGGAAGTTGACGATGTCGTAGAGCTTTTTGCCCGTGTCTGGGGAGACACTCGGCAGGTAGTAGTCCGCCATCTTGACCAGGATGGCGCGGGTTGGCGCGTCGAAAATCGGCACTGGCATAATTTTTTCCTTTCCCTTGTTTCCGCGGAACGATTGCGCAACTACCCAATTAAACTCAGTCCGCGGAAAACGAAGACACCATAACGTCGGGCGTTGGATGCGCAAGGCTTATTTCACATATCGGAATTCGCAATGCATCGGCCGGCGCTTGGTTGGGTCCATGTTTTCGTCGGTTCCCTGCCCGCGTTGTCCGACTGGATTGGCCTTGCCAACGGCCGCGGCGTTTTTCGATGCTGCGCTCATGCAATCGCACGAAGTGCTCCGCGAAGTTTTTCAGAAATGCAGCGCCAAACAGGTCGCCGCCGAACTGGGTCTCTCGCTTTCGATGATTTACAAATGGGCCGAACCGGAAGGCGGCACCGGGAGCGGCTCGGCCAACCCGCTCGACCGCATCGAGGCGCTCATGCGCTGCACCAACGATCCGCGCATCGTGCAATGGCTCTGCCAGCGTGCCGGCGGCTTCTTCATCCGCAATCCCAAAACTCACCAGACCCATCCCGCCTTCCTGATCCCCGCGACGCACGAAATCGTGCAGGAGTTCGCCGACCTGCTGGCGGTCGTGTCCGCCGCCGCCGAGGACAACCAGATCACCCGCGCCGAAGCGGCGAAAATCCGGGCGCGCTGGGAGCAGTTGAAAGCGGTGACCGAAGAGTTCGTCGCGTGCTGCGAAGGCGGCAATTTCTCCGCACTGCTGGAAAAACCTCCATCCGGTCCGCCATCCAAGTAATCCGTGGCCGGCCAAATCCAGCAGCCGAAACCACGCACCGACCTCCACCGCTGGCGTGAATGCTGCTTCCCGGTAGCCGGTTTGATTTTGCAATCTGTCCCTCTATGGCCGGAACGTCTGCACTTTCCCGCGCCCCGGCGCAGGAAAGCCCTTTGCCTTTTGGCTTTGCTGGCCGTGGTGCTACCCGCCCTGCCCTCCTCGGCCACTGCCCAAAAAACGGAATTGACGTTCGCAGATTTCAACAGTCAAACCCCGTTCAACCAGTTTTCCGGCGACTGCGGCACCTTCGCCGCCTCTCCGGCCAGCCTGACGACCGCCTTCGATACCAGCATCTTTCACGGGGCCAACGGGGCCGCGCTGCGCTTGGATTATTCTGTTTCGTCCGGGTTTTGCGGCGTCTGGTTTTCTCTCCTGGGGCGGTTGAGCTTTCCTCAGTTCAACCTGAATTTCACCAACCTCTACGGCGCGCTCCGCAACAGCGCTGGCAACCCTTCTCGGATCGAGCACGTCCATGTGCGCCAGTTCAGTTTCTGGGCGCGCGGCGACGGCCCTGGCGATTTCGACCACACGCTCAAAATCGAGTTCAAAAACCGGCAGGGCGTGGTCGGCGCCAAATTGTTTAGCATCCCGAATCGCGCCGACTGGGCTCGTTACGAATTTCCACTCGACGAACTCGGCAACGCCGACGTGTCACAGATGAAGGAGGTGACCTTTGTCATTGAAGCCACCCGCAACGACCGGCGCACCGCGCGGTTGTTTCTCGACGACCTGTCGTTCAACACGGACGAGCTGCCGTACCACGCCGCAAACTGGAAGGACGACGCGTTCCTCGACGTGGTTTCGCAACGGGCATTTTATTATTTCCTCACCTTCACCGACGGGCTGGGGTTTGCGCTGGACCGCTCCACGTTTTCCGACGAAGTCAGCGCCGGCGCGATCGGCTTCCAACTGGCCGCCTATTGCGTCGGCCACCAACACGGCTGGGCCGACCGCGCGGATTTGGAAAACCGCGTGGCCACGGTGCTGCGCAACCTGGCTCATCTGCCGATGGGACCGGAGACCGGAACTTTGCGCGCGGGCCAGCGCGGTTTCTTCTACCACTTCCTGACCGCCAACACCGGCCTGCGCAAGGACAACCAGGTCGAACTCTCCCCCTACGACACGATGTTGCTGCTCTTTGGCGTGCTCACGGCCCGGGAGTACTTTCCGGCAAACGCCGAAATCCAAACGCTCAGCGGCCAACTGTTTGACCGCGTGGAGTGGGACTGGATGGTGGATCACGCGCCCGGCATCAACTCCAACCGGTTTCACCTTGCCTGGACGCCCGGCCCCGAACCCGCCGGAACTTTCGCCGGCCACGTGGACGGACAGACCGACGAAGCGCTGATGCTCGACGTGCTCGCGCTCGGCTCCAAAACGCATCCGGTGTCCCGCGCAACTTATCTGGCCCGCAACCGCCTGGCCGGCGCTTATCCGCCCGAAAACCCCGACGCGGTCCTGCCCTCCTGGAAGGGATCGCTCTTCACCTACTTCTTCGCGAGTTGCTGGGTGGACTTGCACGAACGCGGCTTCGATCTGCATCCCACGCGCCCGGTGAACATCTGGGAGAACAATCGGCAAGCCGTCGTGGCCGACCACGAATTTTGCCGCACCCACGGCAGCACCGCGCCCGATGGCGCGGACGGACATTTCCACACTTACGGCGAAAACGCCTGGGGACTTTCCGCGTGCGACAATCTGGTGGAACCCACACCCGGGCTGTTCACCGAATACTTCGCGTTCGGCGCGCTGCCCAGCGAGGAAAACCTCCGCTTCGGCACCCGGCCGCTGCACGCAGGCACCCTTCCGGTGTACGGCGCCGCCAGCGCGATCAATTTTCTGCCCGACGCCGCGCTCGCCGCGCTCCGGCACGACTTTGAAATCCCCGGCCTGTGGAGCCCGCTCTTCGGCCTCGGCGACGCCTTCAGCCTCGACCCGCATTTCGTCGGGCACGCATACGACGCCAACGGCAATCCGCAAATTCGCGCCGCCGATTTTCTCAACGGCCCGTGGGTCAACCGCACGCTGATGGGCGTGAACCTCGGACCGATGCTGCTGGCGCTGGAAAATTACCGCAGCGGCCTGATCTGGAAACTGGCCGCGCGCAACCCGGAAATCACCGCCGGCCTGGACAAGATCTTTGGCATTCAACCGCCGGAGGACGCTCCCGTGACGATTGAGCAAAACCGGCGCGCGAATTCCGTCAACCTGAGCTGGGAACCGGTGCCCGGCGCGAGCAGCTACTGCGTTTATGCCTCGGTGGACTTGAAGAATTGGATCCTGCGGCAAAGCGGCATCACCGCCACCGCCTGGACCGATCCGAACGCCGGCCCGGAGAGCCGGTTTTACTGTTTGAAGGCCCTGCCGTGATCGCCGAAGACGGCGCATGAAAAGCGCCGGGGAGTCATTCTATCCCTCCGCCGACCATTTCGCTGAGTTTTTTCCACCAACTGACCCCAACCGCGGCTCCCATTGCGTTGCGAAGCCGCAAAAGCTGACTAAGATCGCAGAGGTAGTGCTTCGCGAGCCAGCCTCGCGGGTCTTTTTTTGACGAAACCGGACCGCGAGTGGCTGCAACGCCCCGTCGCTAAGAGTGCCGGCGACGCCTCGTCGCCGGAGCCAATCACAAAACGAAATAGTGGGTTTGTTGTTTCGCGCGACGAGGGCGTCGCCCCGCCTACTGCGACGCGGCGTTGCAGCCACTCTCCTGCGATCAAGCTGCGATTTCAATTGACCCAGCTTTCGGGCAAAACGCTTCGGCTGCCAGCGCGTCTGATGCGGCTGGCGAGCCATTTGGTCCGTCTTCCAAACTCCATGACCATGCTTCCAGACTCTGCGGCACAGCTTCCGGTCCATACGGCGTGGCTGCCAGGGCGTACGGGCCGTCTGACGAACCGTACGGCGCGTCTGCCAAGCCGTACAGCAAAGCTTCCAGCCTCTTTTATCCCTCTTTCCATCCATTTGGCGTGTCGGATGATCTCCATGACTAATGTTCCGATTCATACGGTTAATCTTCCACAGCTTACGACGCGTCTTCCGGGCAATATGGGCCGCCTTCCGATGTCTAGCAGCCGTCAGCCAACTCGTTCAGCCGGTCCCTCCGCTTATTTTACCCGTTAAATGACACCAATTTGCTCTCTTTCAACCGGAATCGTGAATTAGCTTGGCCTCGTGGCTGCGACGCCACGTCCCAGAGAGGTGTGCGCGACGCCCCCGTCGCGCAAATCAAACCAACCAGCTTCCCTTGCTTATCTGGTTGGTTGACAATGGGTGGAGAAAACCGTGGATCTCTTGAAAATAGCCCAGCGCTTCAGCGCTGGGATCCACACGCCCTTAGAAGACAAAGTCCCGGAGGGACGGAAGATCCCTTCTGTCGTCCCTTGCGGGACTTTGCCCGCTGGCCCATCTCTTTACCCAGCACTGAAATGCTGGGATATTCTCTGAATCCTTACTGAGCCGGTCATTGTCAAGAGACCGGATAAGCAGACAACTTCCTCTTGGACGATACCGGCAAAAAGCGCCGTTGACTTGAAGCCGGCAGAAGAAACCACGGCGCTTTCGTTGATTCCTGGCGACAAAATGAAATGTCAGCAGCACCTCGTTTTGCAGATGCTTCATTCCGGGTTTTGCGCGAAATCATGCCGGGAAATAATTGACGCCATTCGTGCCGATAGATTTGTTCCGCCTCGGTTCCCGTCTTTTGTTCAGTTGGCAGACTTTCTGATTTTCTGTTAAAAATCGGCTTGACTTTTTCAGCGCACAGGCGGAAAACCGTCATCAATAGTCCAAGCCACAGGAAAAAGTTATGAAAACCAAATTAACACTCCTCGCCATCTCCCACCTCCTTTCTGCCATTTGCTGCACTGCCTCCGCTCAAGGCACCGCCTTCACCTATCAAGGCCGGCTCATGGATGGCGGCAGTCCCGCCAATGGCAGCTACGATTTGCGATTCGCGATTTACGATTCCACCAACAGCCCCGGCACGCTCATTGCCGGGCCGCTCACCAACGCCCCCACCGCCGCGAGCAACGGCCAGTTCACCGTGATCCTCGACTTTGGCACGAACGTGTTCACCGGCGCGGACCGCTGGCTGGAAATTGCCGC
>Ga0075030_100000999_pt1 | contig 25351 bp, 20 predicted proteins | sample LitLauG_LLR_2012_FD_71393 | JGI IMG/M metagenome (GOLD analysis project Ga0075030, IMG submission 71393) | Freshwater sediment microbial communities from Pennsylvania, USA - Little Laurel Run_MetaG_LLR_2012 | ecosystem: Environmental > Aquatic > Freshwater > Creek > Sediment | place: USA...
CCGGGGGAGATTCCTCGCCCCGCTGGTCAGAGCGCGGGGCTTCGGAATGACGCCTCACCGAAGGCTGAAGATTCAAACTGAGGCACTACCTGGAAGAGCCGCCCTTCGGAGCTTGCCCTGAGCTTGCCGAAGGGGCCGCGTAAAGAGCATGAAACAGTGCAGGCTTCAGTGCCGGTGGTCGTCTTTTCCGTGCCAACGGACTTTTCCGCAGTTTCTCAGGAGGCGCGGAACAACTGTCACGGGGCGCTCAAATATACTTCCCGTCAGTCGTGTTTCAAAGTTGCATGGTTGTGAGCCGCTTGGGACCGCCCTCCAGGATATGCTCCGGACACTCGGCCATCATCAGCTTGAAGTTCTCGATGAAGCGGGCGGCGAGCGCGTCGTACTTGCGGAAATACTCATCGCGGCTCGGCCATGTATTCGCCGGATCGAGAATCTGCGAAGGGACGCCTTCGCACTGAACCGGCACGTCGAAGCCAAACACTGGATCTTTCTTGTACTCCACCGAAACCAGAGAACCGCTGAGCGCCGCGTTGAGCAAGGCGCGCGTGTGATGGATGCTGATGCGCTTGCCCACGCCAAACGGTCCGCCGGTCCAACCCGTGTTCACCAGCCACACGTGTGCGCCGTGCTTCTGGATTTTCTGCTTCAGCAGTTCCGCGTAGGCCAGGGGATGGTGCACCATGAACGGCCCGCCAAAACAAGTGCTGAACGTCATCTCCGGCTCCACACCGAGCCCAATCTCCGTGCCGGCAATTTTGCTGGTGTAGCCGGAAATGAAGTGATAGATCGCCTGATCCGGACTCAGCTTCGAGATCGGCGGCATCACACCTGACGCATCGCACGTCAGGAAGATGACGTTCTTCGGATGTCCCGCGCGCTTCTCCGGCATGTAATTCTCGATGTAAGAGAGCGGATAAGCCGCGCGGGTGTTCTCCGTCATGGTGAAGTCGTTCAGATCCAAATGACGTGAAACCGGATCGAAGACGACATTTTCCAGGACCGTCCCAAATCTCCGCGTGCAAGCGTAGATCTGCGGCTCGGCTTCCGGCGAGAGACGGATCACCTTGGCATAGCAACCGTCTTCGAAGTTGAATACTCCGTTATCGCTCCAGCCGTGCTCGTCGTCCCCAATCAGGCGGCGCTTGGGGTCTGCCGAGAGCGTGGTCTTGCCCGTTCCCGAAAGGCCAAAGAAGATCGCTACATCCTCGTCCTTGCCAACGTTGGCCGAGCAGTGCATCGACAGCACGCCCTGCAGCGGCAAGAGAAAATTCAGCACCGTAAAGATGGTCTTCTTGATCTCGCCGGCGTAGCTGGTGCCTCCAATGATCGCCACCCGCTCCCGGAAGTTGATAATGATGAATGTTTCCGTGCGTGTGCCATCGACCATCGGCGAAGCCTGAAACCCAGGAGCAGCGATCACCGTGAACTCAGGTATGTGGTGCTGCAGGGCATCGTGATTCCGGATTTTCAGGAACATCGTGCGTGCAAATAAGCTGTGCCACGCCTTTTGCGTGATGATCCGCACCGGGAGGCTGTGCTCCGGGTCCGCGCCCGCGAAGCAGTCCTGCACAAAAACGTCGCGCCCCTGCAAGTATCCCTGCAGGCGCGCCAGCAGCGCGCTGAAGCTCTCGCCCGTGAACGGCCGGTTGTACGGTCCCCACCAGATCTTCTCTTCGGTGGATTGCTCGCGCACCACGAACTTGTCGGCCGCCGCTCGCGCCGTGTGCTTGCCGGTATCGACCACCAGCGGCCCGAGGTGCGACAGGTTTCCCTCCGACCGGAAAATGCTTTCCTCGTAGAGCGCCGGCGTCGGCAAATTCCAGTACGCCCGACGCAGATTGACCAGTCCGTGATTCTGCAGCCCGTAGATCGAGGCCAGTTTCCCTGCCTCTTTCACCGCCGGAGATTGAACGTCGAGGTAGATATTCATAGCCACTCTCTCACCAGCTTGCGGTCGCCAAGGTACAGTTCGTTCGCCGAATTCGGATCCAGCGCCCACTTGATGCGGTCCAGTCCCTCGGTGATGTCGCGGATCGTGCCGCAGTAGCTGAGCCGCAGGTGCCCCTCAAAGCCGAATTCTTTTCCAGGCACCGTAACCACACGCACTTTGTCGAGCAGGAGCGTGGAAAGCTTCTGCGAATCTTTCATGTAGGCACTGAAATCGGGGAAACAGTAGAACGTGCCATCCGGCTTGTGCACTTTCACACCGTCAAAAGCCTTGAGGTGGTCCAACATCACGTTGCGGTTGTTCTCCAGCGTGACGCGTAGGCTTTCCACCGACGACTGCACGCCATTGAGCGCACCCACCGCCGCCCATTGCGACGGCGACGCCGGGCCCGAGGTCTGCTGCGACTGGATGGTAGTCATCGCCTCAATCAGCGGTTTACTCGCGATAGCCCAGCCGATGCGGAAGCCCGTCATCGCGTACATTTTCGATACGCCGTTGATCACCACCAGCTTCGATTCTTCGAGCGGCACCTTCGCGAAGTCGTAGCAGATCGGCGCACTCTTGCCGTCGAACACCAGCCGGTTATAAATGTCGTCCATGATCAGGTAGAGGCTCTTCTTCTCGCAGAACTCGACCATCTCCTGCACGAAATCTTTCGCGAGCATCACTCCCGAAGGATTATTGGGGCTGTTCAGAATGATCGCTTTCGTGTTCGAGCCCACCGCGTCCGCCATCTCTTGGACGGTCGGGCAAAATGATCCATCCTCCGCGGTCACCGGTACAGGAACACCGCCAGCGAGCTTCACCATTTCTGGATAACTCACCCAGTATGGCGCGGGAAAAACCACTTCTTCTTTGGGGTCGAGGATGGCGTGCAGCAGCACCATCAGAGCCTGCTTGGCGCCGCCCGAAACGATCAGGTTGTCCGCCAATACGATCTTCCGGTAGTGATCCTCGGTGTAGCGAATCACGGCTTTCTTGAGCGCAGGAATTCCGTCGGGCGCCGTGTACCGGATTTCTCCCGTGTTCAACAACGACGCGCAGTTGATCACTGCATCGGTTGGAGCCTTGCTCTTCGGTTCGCCGCCTCCCAAATGAATGATCGGCTCTCCTTTGTCGCGGAGCCGAGCGGCCGTTTCATTCAGCTTGAGAGTCGCCGACTCTCGGATGGATCGGGCAAGCTGACTAAGACTCATGGCGTTTTCCTTCCCTCTCTGCTTTTGTCCCAATTCCTGACTCGCTGTAGGCATTTCCTTCGGCTCCAAAGATGATAACGCTGGTTCCCTTTTCGGCCCGTTCGCTAACCTGCCGCAATCATTCTTACTTGGAATCCGCTCGGCGTTGTGTGATCAGGATCACTCCTGTTTTGCACAGTCCCTGTGGACGTTTTCCCCGACTTCTTTGCGTCCCGTCCTTCCGACGAAGCGTCTGATGAATGCCAGCCGGGTTGATTGAGCAGGCAAAAGTCCTATAGGGTTGTGATGGGGTTGCTCCTTGGACGTCCACCTGATCGACGGTACCTACGAACTGTTCCGGCACTACTACGCTCTGCCCTCCGCGCGGGATGAGGAGGGCCGGGAGGTAGCCGCGGTACGAGGCGTGCTCGCATCGGTGCTGGGTATGGTCAAAGCCGGCGCCACGCACGTCGCGGTTGCGACCGATCACGTCATCGAATCGTTTCGCAACGGATTGTGGCCGGGGTACAAGACCGGCGAAGGAATCGAACCCGACCTGTGGGCGCAATTCCCTCTTCTCGAAGAGGTGCTGTCGGCGGCCGGCATTGTCGTCTGGCCAATGGTGGAATTCGAGGCCGACGATGCACTCGCCGCCGCCGCCGCCGCGGCCGCTCGAGATGAGCGGGTCGAACACGTGATCATCTGCACGCCCGACAAAGACCTCGCCCAATGTGTGCAGGGTACACGCATCGTGCAGTTGATTCGCCGAACGGGTATCACGCTGGATGAGGCGGGAGTGATGAAAAAGTTCGGGGTCTCACCGGCATCGATCCCCGACTACCTGGCACTGGTCGGCGATTCTGCAGACGGTTACCCGGGATTGCCGGGTTGGGGGGCGAAGTCGTCGGCTGCCGTCTTAGCCAAGTTTGTCCACCTTGAATCGATACCTGCGGATAGTCGCGAGTGGCACGTGAACGCCGCCAACGCGATCGCCCTCGCTGCAACCCTCTCCCGCGAACGGGACCGTGCACTGCTGTTTCGCACGCTGGCCACGCTGCGGACCGACATCGCTCTCTTTGAAGATGTGGATCAGTTGCGCTGGAAGGGACCCACACCCGCGTTCGCCTCGCTCGCGGCGCGATTGGATGCGGCGCGCACTGAAAAGCGGCGATCCGTGGCAACTCGTTCCCGGGGCCCAGCTAAACTCAGAGCCACACCGGAACGATAATCATCGATCTGCCACTTTAGGGTTTCAGGAGATTACAGAATGTCGTCTTCATCCTCATCCAGCAGAAAACATGCCGGCCCTGGGCCAGCCAGCGACCAGCCACCGATCCCCGAGCCTTCGTTCGCCGAGCGTGCCCGCACCCTGATGTACCTGGGCCGCATCGGCAGCCTCTCGACCCTCTCGCGGAAACAGCCCGGCTTCCCCTTCGGCTCAGTCATGCCCTACGGCCTGGACGATCACGGCCGCCCCATCTTCCTGATCAGCACTATGGCCATGCACACGCAAAACCTGCAGGCGGACCCGCGTGCCAGTTTGTTGGTGACCCAGGATGACGCCAGCGCCGATCCCTTGGGCGCATCCCGGGTCACGTTAGTGGGAAATGTTCGGACGATCCCGAAGCCAGAGGTGCCGGAGTCGCGTGACCTCTACCTAGAGCGCTACGCCAACAGCAAGTATTGGGTTGATTTTGAAGACTTCTCTTTCTACCGCTTGGAGGTGGTAGACGTCTACTACGTGGGCGGATTCGGCGTGATGGGCTGGGTTTCCGCGTCGGACTATGAGCGCGCGCGACCCGACCCTCTCGCCGACTCAATGGCAGAAATCATCGAGCACATGAACGCCGACCATAAGGATGCGCTCGTTCTGCTTGCCCGTAAATTTGCTCGGATCGAGTCCCAGGAAGCGGCCATGACAGGGGTCGACCGCCTCGGCTTTCATGTGCGAGTGAAGACCCTTGATGGTATGCGGGGGGCCCGCATCGCATTCTTGCGGGAGGCGAGCAATGCGGCAGAAACTCGAAATGTGCTGGTCGAAATGGTGCAACAGGCGCGGTCGCAACCGGAGTAAGCGGTTTCGCGTGACGATCGATTTAGACTACTTACATGGGGAAGCTCTGATCAAGTCGGCCTCGCCGCCTTCTTTTGATTTTCTTTGCGGCCTTTGCGGCTGTTCTTAGCGGGCTTTGCGGTTCAGGCTTCTGACTGGAGAGACACGATTACGACTTATTCAGAGGTTCCCAAACTTCATCTTTCTTCTGGAGGCTTCTTGGCCGGCTTTCCCAAAATCACCCCCGCACTGAAAAAGCGCGCTGCTCAAATCAAAGTGCTCCTTATGGACGTAGACGGCACGATGACCGACGGCGGCGTCACCCTGCTTTCGCAGCTCGACGGCACCGCCCTCGAAATCAAAACCTTTGACGCGCACGACGGCCAGGGCCTCACCCTGGCTCAAACCGCTGGTCTGCGCACCGGCTGCATCACGGGCCGCGAAAGCGCCGCACTTTTGCGCCGCGCTCACGAAATGAAGATGGAGTTCATTTACATGAAACAGCCGGTGAAGATGCCGGCTTACGAAGAAATTCTCAGAAAGGCTGGGGTCCCCGATTCGGCTGTCGCTTACGTCGGTGACGACCTTCCGGATATTCCACTCATGCTCCGCGCCGGCCTCTCGGTTGCGGTTGGCGACGCCGTGCCCGAGGTAAAACGCGCGGCACACTACACGACGAAAGCGCTTGCCGGTCATGGCGCGATCCGCGAAGCCGTTGAGCTTGTTCTCAAGTCCAAAGGCATCTGGGAAGAAATGATCGACAAAGCCCGGGCGTGACGCTCCACAGAGAGCCGGAGCCTACGACCGCGACGGGATATAGGGATCCCGAGGCTTCAATATGAGCAGGCCCAGGTTTAGAACGCCCACCACAATGACCGTTCCGATGGTGCGATCCATGCCGATGCCGAACGCGGCTTTTAATTCGCCGGCAAAAATCAGCCGCTCTGCAATGCGCAGCACCGCAACCACCACCGCTGGATAAACCAGTCCAGCGTAGCGCACCGGGTCCTTGGCGATGAAGAGCATCATCACGCCAAACGCGACCACGTAGGCACCGAGAAATTTCGCCAGATAGCTAAACTGCGGATCCACCGTTACGTTCGCGTGCCACAGCACACGCGCACCCCATGCCGCAGTCGAGCCCGACACGATTCCCAGAACCCCCATCAGAATGTGGTAAATCCCCATGAACCCAGCGAGAAATCGGATCCCGGTGTGGCGATTCATAGTAAGCTCCTGAGATTTTAGAATGCTGCTGCAAAACTCCGGCGAATGCCAGTCCAAATTCAAATGGTGCCGCAAGAGTTACTCCGGCACCCGGCCGGTATCGTCCTTAAGATGACAGACTCGCCCGACCTGAAAACGGGATCGCGCCACGGGCGAGAGCTTAAACCGGCCGGCGGTGATTGCCCCGAGAAAGTCCTGGTCGTAATCGAGCCCCAGAGGAAATTCACCGGCTGTGGGTGGGATGTAGGTCCCGAAGGCGCGGTCCCACAACGCGGTGAAGTTGCCATAGTTGCCCTGGATCGTCGCCGCATGATGCAGCAGGTGTTCTCGTGGACTGATCAGTAAGAGATTCCGGAACACGGTCTCGACCCAGTCGAACCGCCGTAAAAAGATGGAATGACTGGCGCTGGCCACGAATGCAAAGGTCAGCAGCAGAGCCGGCACGACGTGGATGAAGGTCGCAATCAGTTGTGGCCGCCCGATCAGCCGGACCAGGCTGAAGATTGCCGCACAAGATCCGGCGTTAATCAGAAAGTTAGGTACTACAACGAAAGGGCGGGCGGCGATCCCGGGCATCGCATTGGAGACGACGGAAGGCAAGTGGTGGTTTTCGTGCAGTCTCCAGAGAAATCCGTGCAGCAAGAAGCGGTGGACGATGTAATCGAAGAAGGTTCCAGTAAAAAAGGCGCCAAGGAAAACCGGGATCGTCCATCTGGTGCCAACCTGGGTCACGCTCACATGCAATGTGCGGATCACGTAGTCCGTGAGCCTTCCCATCGTGGGAAGGACAGAAGCCAGCGCGATCTGAATCACGGAATACGCGATACAGGCCCCGGCAACCGCAAGAATGAGCACGCGGTATCGCTCCACAACATGCTGAATGCCGCTTCTGCGAGCCAATCGCCAATGTTCGTAGAGATCCAGGCTGATGAACCCAACCTGGACGTAAGCGAATAGCCACAGGAATGTTCGTGCGTTCGACATGGACATCCTAACCCGCAGGCTCCACCACTTCCGTATCGGCGACATTTTCAGGAATCAAGTCCAAGTTCCTGCGGAACTCGCCGCGCAGAAACCATAAGTTGGTGAATGCCTGAACCCAGATCGATCCCGCAGAGATCAGCCAAATGTGGTGCAAGGTGAGTTGGGGCCACTGCAGAAGCAAAAGCAATGGCACCGCAAACACAAACAAGCGGATGATCGAACTCACGAATGGCGGCCGCGTGTTGCCAAAGCCCTGAAAGACGCTGGCGGAGGCGAAGATCAGTCCACTTGCGAGAAATGTCGACGAGATCACTCTCAGATATTCAGCGGCCATGGCCACTACATCACTCTGCCTGGAAAAGAGGCTGACGATCGCGCCCGACTTAAACTGGCAGAGAACAGTCAGTAGGAGCATCACTGCAGAACCCACGCAACAGGCCGCCCAGAAGCTCTGGCGGACGCGCATCGGTCGCTTCGCAGCATAGTTCTGACCAACGATCGGAGCGTTCGCCATCCCAACTGCCACCGCTGGCAGGATGAGCGCTTGCATCACGCGAGCTCCGATGGCGAATCCGCCCTGAGCTTCGGCACCGAAGTGGCGGATCACGGCATAAACGACAATCAGGTAGATTCCCAGGATTCCCAGTTCCGCCCCTGCGGGCAACCCGATGCTGAACACTTCTCTCCAAAGCTCGAAATCGGGACGAAGCACGGACGCGTCAAAAGCCAGATACTTTTCCTTGGTGGCGAAATAACCGAACATGGCAGCCACCCCGATCGCCAGCGCCAGAAATGTAGCCATGGCGGCGCCCTTGACTCCGAACACATGTCCCGTCCCCCATCCAAAAATCAAGATGGGCGCCAAAACCAGGTTGAGCACAACGGTTACCACCAGCACCGCGACCGTAGGCTTGACCACTCCTGCGCCCCTAAGGGCAGCCCCCATGGCAATGAGCGGAAATTGCAGGAACAGTGCTGGAACAAACCAGGCCAGGTACGAGGTACCCAGCCTCACCGTTTCCGGACTGGCAGCGAGCGCCGCACAATAGGCGTGGCGAAGCAGAAACGCCACAAAGCAAAGCGCTCCGCCTCCAACGATGGACAAGAGGAACGACTGATTGAATACGAATCGGGCGCGATCCTGATTCTTCACCCCGGCCGCATGAGAGATGAGCGTCGTGGTCCCCACGCCCATCATCTGTGTCAGAGCCAGCGTCAATGCCATCAGATTGGATGCCAGACCGACCGCAGCCACGGACTCCTTTCCCAGACGTCCGACCCAGTACATGTCGGCGAGCAAGTAGAGCGCCTGCACCAGCATGCTTGCCATGAGGAAGGCGGACATCCGCACCAGATTTCCCCACACGGAGCCTTGAGTCAGGTCTTTCAAATACAATCCTCCGTACAGTCGGGCAGGAAGCGCAGGGCTAGCGAACGCGCTTTCCCGAACGGGCTATCGCTGAAGCATGAAGATCTGGCACGCCATCGCGAACTTGAATCTGCTCGTTCTCGCGGCCGACCATCTCACCACAGGTGTGGCCGGCGTCCTTTTTCCCAGGCGTTCGGCTGGCCTCTACCAGCGTTTGTTCGGAGCTCGCTTCCCTGCCGATTCTCCAGTGGTCGCGGTGTTGCGCCCGTGGGGCGCTCTCGGAGTCTTCGCCGGTACGACAGGTTTGCTTCCCCTCTATGATCCGGTCCGCTACCGCGCGATTCTTTATGCGCTACTGATATTAGTGGCGCTCCGAGTCTTCATCCGCCTCAGCTACGATGCCGCCACCCTCCAGTTCTTTGGGCTGTCGTCCAAACGCAATTGCTTCCACATCTACCTCGTACTGCAATGCGCCGCCATCATTGCCCTGCAGCTGGTCTGGTGGTAGGAACGCCCTCGTTGTGCAACGGCGCCCTTCCCTCCTCGTCTACGTTATCCGCATCGTTCTTCTCTGCCGCAGCCTTCACCCTGACCAGCACTGGGAATCTCGGGCGCAGCGTCACTTTTGGATCGAGTACAAGTTTTGTATCCGGAAGCAACTCGATCTCCCAGCGCCGCAGGATCGTGCTCAGCGCCAGGGCCCCTTCCATGAGCGCGAAGCCTTCTCCGATGCAGCGCCGCGGCCCGATTCCGAACGGAAAATATGCGAACGGGTGCATCTCGCCAGTCGCTAGGAAACGGTCGGGATCGAAACGGCCTGGTTCGGGGAAAAAGCGGGCGTCGCGGTGCAGCAGGTACTGACTGGCAAACAGAATCGCTCCCGCAGGCGCGCTATATTCCCCGATCGAGCATGCCTGCGTGATGGCGCGCCCCAGCACCCAGACCGGCGGATACAGGCGCATGGACTCGGCCAGTGCACGGCGCGTGAAAGCAATCTGCTCGTATTCCTCTGCACCCAGCTCTTTTTGTCCAGCGATCCAGTTCACTTCATTGCGAATTTTGGCGACGTGCTGGGGGTGCTGCGCCAGAAGGAATAGCGCATACGTCAGTGCATTCGCGATGGTTTCGTGCCCGGCAAGAAGAATGGTCAGGCACTCGTCGCGCACCTGGCGCACTGAGTGCTCCCGATTCCCTTCCGCCAACTGATGACGAACGAGCATGGAAAGCAGATCGTCGCCGTCTGCCCCGGACTTCATCCGTTCGGCGATGAGGCCGTAGATCAGGCGATCCAGCCGCTCGCGCACTTCTTTCAGACGGCGCATGCCCGGTATCGGCAGGTTCATGAGATGTTGCGAGAAAGGCACAAATACCAGATCCACGAGAGACATTAACTCGGTGACAGCCTCCCCGATGTCGCTCGCGTCCTCCTCAATCTCCCGGTCAAACAACGTCTTGCCGAGAATAGCCAGCGTGAGCCGCATCATTTCTTTGTGCAGGTCGATGGTTTCGCCGTGCCGCCATCCGTCGCAGGCCCGGCGAGCGAACTCGGACATGACCTGCGCATGGCGCGCAATTCGCTCCCGATGAAACGCCGGCTGAATTAATTTTCGCTGGGCGGCGTGGAGTGGATCTTCACTGGTCAGTAGACCCTCGCCCATAACAGCGCGGCCGCGCTGCATGATCGGCCCACGCACGTGCTTGGCAGCATGGACCACCAGGAATTCCTGAACCAGGTTGGGATGGTTCAGAAGAAACGCGTGCTTCCACCCCAAGCGGAAGTGCACGATATCCCCATAGCGCTGCGCGAGATGCTGCAGATAAGTGAGTGGAGCAGCGCGGAAAGCCAGGGCTTGGCGAATCCCCACGTACGAACTCGGCCCGGGCGGGTGAGGATTCGACTTCACGCTCCAGCCCCTTGCCATCCCCTGCCCAGTACAAAGCGCCGCCAAACACAGAGCCAAAGCGAGCGCTCCTCGAGCGCTGGGTCGGTGCGAGCCGTTATCACACGCTGGTGAATAGCAGGCAGCTTACTCCAATGCGCCGTGGGAAACATGTGGTGAGCGGTGTGGTAACCGTTGTTCAGAAGCAGCCAATTCAGGACTCGCCCAGTGAGATTGCGGGAATGATTGTACTCCGAGTCGAAATCGCAATCTTGATGTTGCAGAAGATTGATGGTGACGAGAACCCATTGGCCGAAGAACCACGGCCCGGCGCAGTATTTCAGCGTAGAGCGCCAGTCGACGAGAACCAGCAGTAGCAGAAACCCATAAGTAAAGGTACGTTCGGCGATCGCTTGCCGGTAAAGTTCCGGCCGCGAGCGCCGCCAGCTGTCGAGATCGTTGGGCTTTTTGCGATACATCGTGTTGACCGAAGCGAAAAAAAAGGCCATCAGATTAAGGAAATTCGAGTGATAGCGTACCAGTGAGCATCGGACAAAGTCCGCGTCAGTATTGTTGCTGCCGTGGTGTAGGACGTTATGCGAAGTGATGATGCCCGAGGTGGGATGGGCCGTGAGAATGCTGAGCCACAACTCGAAGGCGCTGTTCCATGGCGCTATCCGAAAAGTGGGCGAGTGCACGTGGTTGTGCTTTACCACGAGCGCCACCACGGCCAAGACATAGGTCGGCACGAGCAGGTACGCCCCGCGGGCAATGCCCAGCCACTGCGCCGCCAACAGAACGTTGAACGCAATCAGGAATGCCAGTGTCCGCAGATCAGCAGCGTAGCGCAGCGGTCCAAGGTGTGTGATTCGTTTCTTCATCAAAAGGTCGCCGCTTCCAAATAAGGAACGCGCCCATCGAGGCTCTGGTACAAATCCTCGCCGTCTTCAAAGATCACGCAAAAAAGCCGCCCCGAAAACGGCGTCAGAGAATACTCGCGCAACCCGGGCAAGAGAGGATCGCGCTCGTGCAAAGCGAGGACGGCATAGAGGTATCGCCCGCCGACGGCCTCGTTGTAAATTCGACGAAGCAGAGCCCGAAAGACCTGTACCTCGTCTTCGTCCACCGCGATGAAGCTGACGTAGAAGTAAGCGACTTCCTGCCCAGGCTTAGGAAACCGCGGCGCTCCCGTGATCGGGCGAAGGATATTCGCCACCGGAACCAGCCATCGCAGCCGTGGCCCATATCCGGCAACGCGTGTCTGTTTGAAAGAGCCCTGGTCCCAACATCCGAGGACACCTATCACCCGACTCCCTCGGACAGCGACGTAGAAATCCTCGACGCTGAAGTTGCGCCACTGGCTCTTGAACATCGCAATGGTATGAACGGGCGCGAACTGCCGACGTGAATTGTTTCGGTTGAGACATTCCACGATCTCGGGCAAAAGGACCTCTGATCCTCGCAAAATGTCACAATCGGCGTGGATCGGCGGTTTGGCGCGCCGAATGTTGATGCCCGGCGAATGCACCGTGCCCAAATCGTGATACTGCGGCAGACCGGCGCGTCCGCTGGCGATGGTGGTGAGCGCGCCGTGGTTTCCGCTGAAGATCATGGTCGTGTAGAACCGTGTACGTCGATCTTCATGGAGACGCCGCAGGAAGCGATAACCCCGCGCGATCAGGGTGCCGCCGCGGTGCTGCATCTCAAGCCGCAGGTCGGCGAGGTAGCCCAACGGTGTGGCTCGACCATTGAGGAATGCCGGAGAAACGGAGCGCGTGCCGAGCCCAATGATGTTCCCTGTGCGGCGATCGCGGCCAATACCGACCTGGACGAAATCCCCACGCACCCGACACGATTCGAAGAAATTCGGCTCGCGCTCGAAGGTCAGGCTGATGGAGCCCGGAATCGGGCTGCGCCGCAGCAATCCGCGGAGTTCCTCGTCATCCGCCCCGGTTGCCGGCTCAATTTCAAAGCGCGAACTGGGTGGCGGTAACTTTGGCCGAGGAACGACAGGGGCAATCATGCGCAGACCTCTGCGCGATCGGGGTTCAAATAGCTCCCGGTAAAGAGTTTTTCCCATCCGCCCAGTTTGTGCAGAGCCGTCATCTTGACGCTCCCGGCGCGCTGTCCGAGCGCTTCGCAATGTTTCAGGTATGCCTCGCGCGCTCCGTATTGGATTAGGAACACTCGAAGCTCGCCGAGTTGACCGAGCCCTCGACAATATGCGTAGTGCGGATTTGCCGACAACTTTTCATCCAGACGTGGGCCCAGTTTGGTCTTACAATGCTGGCTTTCAAGAAAAAGAGTGTAGTGCGGAATCTCCTCGTTGGTGGGAGCCAGCATCGCGAAGGCTGCTGAGCGGCAACACTCGAACTCAGTGAGAACCTTGGCCACAAAGATGGCGTTGAGCTTTTCTCCGCGCAGATCGCTCACACAATCCTCTTTCCCGATGAATTCGAGAATCGGCGTCCGTTCGGCAAATCCTGTTACTCGAACGCGGTCGCCAAGTTGGTACCGCCAAACACCTCCGCCAGTTGTGAGAACCACTGAGTACTCGGCACCCTCTTCCAGATCTGACGCGAGACGGCAGGTGTCAGACTCCGCATCGAGGAATTCCAGGAAATGCGAGGTGACAGCGGCAACGCATCCCTTGTATCTCTCGATCGGAATGGAGACCACGCCTTCCGTGGCAAGCAGTCCTTTGCCCTGAATCGCGACGCCGGGGAACGCTCGCTGGATTTCACCTATCAGAGGCGCCGAGGTTGCGGAAGTCCAGCAACTGATAAGCGCAAGCTGCGGCCAGAGCACCTCGGGCTCGATTCGCCCCCGAATCAGCATCGATTCCAAGTTTCGCGCCTGCCGGGCGTCGCGCCTCAATGCGGCTGTGATTCCCGATGGTAAGGGAGCGGGCACGCTAACTTTCTCATCGAGCAAATCGCGCACCAGCCGTTCGCCGTGCAGCTCCAGCTGGTTTAGAAGAATTTGGAGAAAGCTCGGGTTCCACACGGAAATAAAAGTCAATGAGCGCGCCTGGAGCAGAAACCGCAGCGTGAGATACAGACAGTCTTCCAGGCTCGGCACGCACGCCAGTTCCGCGGGAACTGCCATGGTCTTGTGCAGAAGCCACCGATGCACAGAACCGAAATACTCAGCGTCGCTCTCGAACCCGACAGGAATGCCGCCTGGCGTAAGTTCGCGTTCTCTGGACAGCGGAGTCACCAGCCAGTAAGCGCACCCACTCGCTAATCCCGGAAACGATCGATACAGGTCTGTAATCCACGGACCCAACGCAGCCTGGAACTGAGCCCGCAAGGTGCGCGTGTAGGGGACGTATTTGGCCGCGCTCACCGACCCGCTGCTTTTTTCGAACATGAGCACGGGTTCACTGGTGAGGACCCCGCGCTCGCCTGCCTTCATGCGTTCCACCCAACCCGCGAAGTCGTCGTAAGTAACGATGGGCACGCGTTGTTGATACTCGCGAACGCTCCGGATCGTGCGAAACCCATACTGCTTTCCGTACGCGCAATCTTGATTCCGGCGCAAGAGCTCAAACAGGACATCGCTCTGCACCGCTTGCGGGTCATGCAGTGACGCGTCGAAACGGCGCGCGGCACGCCAACATCCGGCCAGGGGCAGCGTATTCAGCGCGCGATACACCAGTGGTGCCAGCATCAATCGGCTCCCTGACACAACACTCCGGGAGTTTGCGTCTGCTGCAGGATTCTCCCGGCGAACAGCTTCATGTTCGAAGGTGAAATTTCCGCGAGGCAGGCGAGTTCGCACCCTGCCCTATAAGCTGGATTGTGTTCCAGAAAAAACCGCACATGCGGATTTCGCAACCGCCGCGCCGGTATCTCCGCCAGATGCGGCTTGAGTTGGCCCTGCGACTTTGGAAACTCGATCACTCCGCTTGCAGGCCGATAGCAACCGGGAAATTTTGCGGTCGCCAGTGTGTCGAGCACGCGTTGTTCGAACTCTGGCGTTTGGGTTTGGCAGTTGGGATAGAATCTCTCAAAAAAGAGTGGTAGATACAAATAGGTACGGTATCCCTTCGAAATGAGGAACCAATAGAGAGGAACGTTCGGCTCTTCCGTATAGAGCGAACTGACATACCGGCACCAGCAACGTCCCAGTTCCTGTTCGCCCCAGTGTGCGCTATCCACGATCGTGTCGCCGGAAAATACCGCCCGCAACGGAATCCCCCCGACCGACACGCGCAAGAGTCTCTGGGTGGAGAATCCGCAGATAGCGGCATTCGCATCAAGAAGCATAAGCACGCAATCTTTTTCCGCCAGGTCCCGGAGGAATTTGTTACGGGAAACGCAGTCGTAGTGCCGCGCAAAGACCTCGTACATGGCGCGCGCGTCGGCTTCGCTGATCTCCGCCACGGGAACAATGCGACTCTGCAGACCCTGATCTTTCATGTGCTCCTAAAAACAGATCGTGATCTCGCGCTCCTGCGGACGTTGCAGTGCAGGAGCTTCCGACTGCTCGACGCGTTTGCGCATCGATTGAATTATCAGGCCCAGCAGATCGCTCTCTGCATGGCAGAAGTGTGGTCCGCCGAAGCAGCGAATCTGTTCGGTCTGCGCCGCCAGAATATCCACATCCTGCCGGATAATCTTTCGGCACACTGGTTCGAGCAAAAACCGCACCAGCGGCCCAATCCGGCCGAAACTGTAAGTAATGACCGTGTGCACTTCCGTCTCGTATTCCGCCAGCGGGGTGCATTGCGACGTGATAATGAAGTGGCGGTCAGGACCGAAATCGTAATCGACGCAGCTGATGTTTGGCATCAGAAAGCGGTCGGTGTGACGGAGTTCTTTTCCCTTCGGAAAGAAGAGCCTCGACACCAGGCTCTTCGTAATCGGCTCGCCTCGAAATTCCACTTCTACCGAATCCGCTCTCGAGCGTACCGTGGCGGACAATTCGCGCGTGTCATGATTCCGAAACCAGCCTTGGTGAACGTACACCGTGTGAGGACAGTCGAGGAAATTCTCCAGGCACGCTTCCACTGACGCCTGAAAGCGCGTTCTCATCCGAAAACTTGTCCAGCCTTGCTGGTCGTACTGCGGGAAGCGGAACGGAGACGACTCAGGGATCGACTCACCGGGATAAACCCACACGTAGCCATCGTGCTCGCGAACTGGATAAGCGCGCACTCCATGGTTGGGCAGCCGGCCACGAGAGCCGAGAGACGGAATTTGCACACAGTGTCCTGCGGCATCGAACTTCCAGCCGTGATAGGGACAAGTCACGCATCCCGAGGAAACCTCGCCCAGAGAGAGCGCCACGTTGCGATGCGAACAACGATCTTCGAGAGCGGCCACATGTCCGTCATCCGTCCGAAACAGCACGAGGCGCTGTCCGAGTGCGGACACGGCAACCGGCCTCTTCTTCACTTGCCGCGACTCAGCCGCGATGTACCAATAGTCTTTGAGACTCATGCTCACTTCCTCGCCAGTTGCGATGGCGCCCGATAACGAATGGCGTGGTATTGATCGAGCCCCAGGCCCCTGTAAATCTGCGTCTCCGCTCCATACCAATGAACCTCAACATCGACCGGGCCCTCGTAATCTCCGAGACCAATCAGCAAGCGCCGGTCATTCTGTGCGGAGAACCCATTCGCGATCTGCACTTCCCGCATCTGGCGAATACGCCCGCCATTCTGCGTGTAGATCACAAACACCTGAGTGCCGATTGCCTCGCGGCTGATTTTCTTCCCGTCTCCTTGCATCGCCAGGCCAATCCAATGATGAACGCGCCCGTTCACTCGATCCTGCTCGTGCAACGTGTTGCGATAGAGACTCAGGCGCCCAAATTGATGAGTGATGGCCACATCAAGGACGCCCTGATTGTTGAAGTCAGCCAAAGCAACGCCGCGGGAGTTTCCCAACTGCGTCAGGCCAACCTGAGGCGCCACGTCCACAAACTGCATGCTGCTCTCGTCCCCGCGAGAGAGATAGACGCGGTTCGCCTGGTGGCCGAAGATCTCGTAGCCGCGCAAGTCCGGCCAGCGGTCCACGTAGGAGTGCACATCTGGCGGCGCGAGCATCACCTTCTCGGCGGCATACCAATAGTTGCGCGGCTTGACGAAGCGGCGATCCATGCTGTCGTCGACCATGCCGTTGACCTGCACCACGTCCAGCCAGCCGTCGAGATTCAGGTCGCCCATGGCGGCGCCCCATCCGAAGCCGCCTTCATTCAAAAGGCCGCGGCTCGTCGCTTCGTCGCGAAAATCCGGAACGAACGATCGGTTGCGATACGTCTTCCACAGCAAACTGCCTTCAGCTTGCAAAGGGACGTGAACGTTCGAGACATAGATGTCGAGTTGCCCGCGATTGTCCAGATCGCCGATGGAAGCGTTCATCCCCTTGTATGTATCTTTGCCAATGCTGCCGAACATCTTCCCCTGCACGTGGACGAAGCGCCGGCCGTGGTCGTTCAGATAAAGATCGTCGGGGCCAAAGTCGTTGGCACAATAAAGGTCGGTGTAGCCGTCTCCGTTCAGATCGCCGGTGGCGACGGCCAGGGTGAAGTGCGTCTGGGACATGCCCATGGCGGTCATGTGCATTTTTTCGAAGCGCCCGCCGCCGGAATTATGAAACAGCACGTTCGGCCCGCCGTTTTGCGCGTTGCTCCAGCTCTCGTGCATAAAGTGAAACATACGGCGGTCGCCCGCAAACTCGGGCTGGGGCAGGGCAAAGATGTTCAGCGGCGTGGGGACGGGATAGTCCTTCAAATACGGAGCAAAACTGTTGCCTACCAGTAGATCGAGTTTTCCATCGCGATCGTAGTCGAAAAATGTTGCTGCAACGGAGGTGCTGTATTCCCCAATGCCCGCTTGTTCGGTGACGTCGACGAACTCCCGTTTGCCCGTGACCGGGAGCATGTTCTTCAACAAACGGTTGCGGCCATACGCGAACGTGAGTAACAGAGATTGCGCGCCGCTGTTGTCGTAGTCCACAAAGGTCGCCCCGGCCGCAAAGCCATACTTTTCCGGATGCAGATTGATCTCGCGCAGCGCCGGAATTTCGATCCGCTCAAACCGAAAATTGCCGAGGTTACGATAAAGAACGTTGCGGTCCTCGGGGCGCTTCAGTGGATTCGTTAGAAAGATGTCCGGCAGACCATCGTTGTCAAAGTCGCCCACCGCGATAGCGTCGCCGATCGACATCATCCACTTGGCAAAGTGCCGGACGCGCGGGTCGACCTGACTCATCACGTCGCTCATCTGGGAGTCGATCCCGGATATCGAAGGAGGAACTTCAACCAGCTCGAATCCGGGGTCATTGATGGCCAGACGCGGATGAATGACTTCCGCGTAAACGAAAAACCCGGCGGCACCCATCGCGCCACAGACCGCGATGCGAGTTGCAAGCTGAAGATCGAAAGCCTGCTTCAGATGTATCCAGCGTTCATTCCACAAGGCACTCAGATGCAGCCAAACAAAGCGCACGGCAGCCACCAGGAACAGGGCGTAGAACAAGGTGCTGAGCGATTCCATCGTGTGAAACCACAGGTCGACCACAACGACGACGAAGCTCCAACCCACCTGCTGCCATTTCCCCGGCGGCGAGGTCTTAGGGTCGGTCATCATGTAGAACGTGAACAGGTAGAAGCGCGCGGAAGTCAGCGTCCCCAGGATTAGCGTCTCCATCGGCAGGTGATCGCGGAGAATGTAGGCACGGAGCAGAGTTTGGAGCGCGTAGAAAAAAAGAAATGAAACGATCAGCGGCGTCCGCCCGACTCTAAAAACAAACAGAGCACACGCCGCTGTAATCATGAAGGCTACCACGGCCCACGAACCTCCCCACTGGTACGCCGGCGCTGAAGAATACAGTCCGTGCCCCAACAGCAGCGCGCAGACCAACCCGAACAGCGACGGATTGAAAATGTGGCGCCCGCGGAACGTCAACGCGTACTTGGAAACGATCGTGAAGAACACCGGGAGAAAAAGAAGGTAATAGTTGTGCGAATAGTTCAGCAGCAGCCCGATCGACATCATGCTGATATACGCACTCAGAGGCACCAGCCGTTCTCGCCGGCAGAAGAGCCAGTGGAGCCCCATATCGAGCGTGCAGCCCGCCGCCACGGTGAGCAGAATCTGAAGCGGCGTGCGATTGAATCCAAGCGCAGTGCATCCCCAAACCGCATAGGCCGTCAGGATGCAGGCAAAGGGAATGCGAGGATCGTTCTTTCGAGGAACCACCCAGACCGCGGCACTCGACGGGGCGGCGACTGCCGGGGAGACTTCTGTGATGCCTGCTACGACGCTCATATTCTTGGAGGTACTCCCCAGGTTAACGTCAAGCTAGCAATTTTCCCGGCAGCGGATAAGTGGCACTCTTGGCTCCACCAAAGACCAGATCCAACGTCTCCGCTGTGGGTGCGAGTGTTTATCGGCTGCCAGTCGACGGCCCTTGCCGTGACAACCAGTGCAAGCCACGTTCTTGCCGGCGGGAATTCGAAGACTCTCACGTTCCTCATGGAAGGATCGTAGAGCCCACGGGGCGGTGATCATGGCCCACTTAGGACAGTTTCTCAATTGTCACAGGAAGCGTTTGCAGAGTGAATTTGTTAACCGATCGAATCAGGACGAAGCAGCGGATGTAGTTCCTCACGGAGTCGGGAGACACAGAAGAATGTCTCCTCAGGCAAGACTCAAATCCATCTCAAAGAGTCTGACTTGGAGACAATCCCAACACGGCCCGAAGGCGGCGGACAGGAGTGTCCGCCCCAGACCGCAAACCCGACGCTGTCATTCCTTAACGGCGTAGCTATCATGGCCGGCAACGCAACGCCATTCTCCGTTGCGGTGGATCCAGGTGTCGGTGAAGAATCCGTGGTTATCAAAAGGCTTGCCGGCGCTGGTGCCTTTTTCGTGATAAGTGCCCGTGACCACGGCTGTGTCGCCGTACGTATGGACTTTCATGTTCTCAGAAACAACGGTGTCCCAGTGGTTACTTTTGTCGCGGACGTAGGCCAGTGTCTCGGCCTTGGTTTGGCTGCTACCGTCGGGCTGAGTGACGACGAACGTGTCGGCAACGAGTTTGCCCAGGGCATCGGCATCGTTGTGAACCTCGGCCTGGACCCATAAGTTCTCCAAGGTGATGATCTCGGCGCTCGATTCGGCAAGTTTCTGGGCTGCGGCGAGCAGGGGGAAAAAGCAAAAGAGAAGCAGCACGGTGTTCTTCATTCGACGAGCCTCCACACTGAGGATCTCAGATTTCAAGGCAGCGGAACGAATAAAGCGTTGGTGCGCGCACTAATGATCGTGACTTTAATCAAAAGGCGCAAGCGCCATTTCGCAGCCTTCCAAAGCCGCGCAATTGTCTCACCAGACCTGCGAGCACACAACATCGCCGCAGATTTGTATTGCATTCCATTGCCAGGCTTCGATGCGATCGGAAGGCGCTATCAGCTGCGTTGAAAACAGGTGTGACATTATGTGTTCCCTCGAGCGCCTAAGTCACTGCCGCCCGCCGGTTGCGGTCTAACGCGGGGATTGCCTGCTGTGAACGCCGCAGAGGCTATTGCGCGAAAAACCAGCACACAAGCCAAGAAAGGATCAAGGTCAATCTTGCCTCCCGGACAGTCTAAGCCCCTCCGCAGAGGTCGCTGCCGAAGGCGATCGGATGGCGGAGGCAGAACGGTTGTTGCCGAGATCCTTGTCCATCACTTAGAAGTGATCGTCGACCTCCTTCTATCGCCGCCAAACGCTGCCAAATAGCCGGATCGATAATCCTCAGTGCCCATGGTCGTGCGGCACCGTTACGATTGTCGATGCCGAACCGACGTTGCCGGCAAGATCCTTGGCAATGACGGTGATCGTGTACTGTCGCCCGTTCTTGTCGTTTCCATTTCGTGACGCCTGCAGCGAGACGATGAACGCGTAGAGCCCGAAACGGTCCACCTTGACCGGGCCACTAGGTTGAACGATTCCATACTCGTCCACCACCGCGAAAGAGGCGCTTGTCGGGTCGACACCGGACAACTTATCCGAGATGGCGCCGAACACCGCAACGGGAACCATCTTGCCGTTGGGCGGCCAGAGCACAGAGGGGAAGGAGAAGGCGCTCACCGCCGGGGGCGTCACGTCGATGTTCACCAGCTGGGTTGCCAGCGAACTTATGTTCCCAGCGTTGTCGAGCGCACGCAGGCTCACGCTGTTTGTGCCCGCGCCGCTGATTTGCGTCGAGGCACTGCTGCCTGCCGCTACCGTCACCGCGCCGTTGTTGATCCAATAACGGAGCTGTTCGACGCCGCTGCCGGAATCCGCGGCGCTCAGGTTCGCAGTGACTGGGCTGGCGTTGATCCAGCCATGTCCGTTGGCCGGAGGAACGGTGGTGATGGATGCAATCGGCGGCACCAGGTCCACATTCACCGGGGCGGGCAGTAGCACGACACTAGTAAGAGCGGCGAGCGTGATTGCCACATTGCCGCCGCTTACTGAATAGTTCGCTCCGCTCAGAGCATCCTGCAATTGGGTGCCATCGTTAAATAAGCCGGCCACGGGAATCGCGGCTGTGTTGCTTGCCGGGCCGTTGTTCATGGCGATCACGGCTGCCTCGCCACTCAGCACCCGCGCATACGCGTAAGTGTTCGGGGCCGTGCTGCTTTCCTGAGTGTCGCCGGTAAGCAAAGTCACGAACGATCCGTTGCGCAGTTCTGGGTATTGTTTACGCAGGTGCGCCAGGGTCGTGTAGTACGACTGGACGCTGGTATCAGGCGGGCCGTAGATGGTCGGATCGCCCGGCTGGTCCAGCCACGGATAAGGCGGCCGCGTGTATGGATCGCCGATCGGTCCGTTGCCACTGCTGGCCAGCGACGGCGAATTCACTGCAACCTCATCGCCGTAATAAACCATCGGCGCACCGATATAAGTGAACTGAAAGAGCGCTGCCAGTTCCAGACGCTGCTTGGCTTGCACCAGGCCCGTGTCGCCCAGTTCGGTCATTACATACAGGGCGCGGTTGACATCATGCGAGTCGAGCAGGTTTAGCATTGCTGCCGTCGCCTGCGGCGGATAGTCGTCGCGCACCGCCCGTATGGCATTGTCGAACTGGCTCGGCGTGAGGCCCGGAATGTCGTTCGTGCCGTTGTTGTTGTCGTCGTGCCATTCGGCATTGCGGACAAATCCGGTGATGTTCTTCCGGAAGCGATAGTTCATGACCGCATCCATCTGGTCTCCCGCCAGCCACTGGCTGGCGTTCGGCCAGATTTCTCCGATCAGCGGACCGTTACCGTTATAGGTCTTGGCGTGCGCGCGATAGTCGACCCACCACGAGTGCGGGAAGTTGCCATCGTCGGGTACATCGAAGCGCCACCCGGAAGCTCCCTGGCCAAACCAGTACTGGGTCACGTTCCCAGGGGCGCGGTAGAAGAAGTCCTTGACCGCGTCGATTCCGTGGTTGAAGGTAGGCAAGCTGTCGAGCCCGAACCATCCGATATAGTCTCCGGTCTGGCAAGGCACGTTGTTGTCCGTAAAGTTGAACCATGTGCGCCACTGCGACCCTAGCGATAGGCAGGCGCCTATATTCGGGTCCGTCCCTCCGATCCGATCATAACGGTCGAAGTACATGCCGTCCGAGGACGCATGGTTAAACACGCCGTCGAGTATCACCTGCATGCCGCGCCGGCTCAACTCGGTCGACAGCGATGCGAAGGCCGCATCTCCGCCGAGTGCGGGATCAATGTGCAGGTAGTTATCTGTGTCGTAGCGATGATAGGAGCGCGCGGAAAAAATCGGGTTCATGTAGATCGTATCCAGCCCCAACGACTGGATGTAATCCAGTTTGTTCTGCACTCCCTTCAAATCGCCGCCATAGAACTGATTGCTGTATTCGCCAGCGCAACCCGAGGTCGAGCTGCGCGGATCGCAAATCTGCGTGTTCCACAAGTTGTACGTAAATGCCTGCTGATTGCCGTAGTAAACCGGACAGCCGGTCGTCGCTCCTGAACGGCAGTAGTCGTTGGTCCGGTCGCCGTTGCGGAAGCGGTCGGGCAGGATGTGATAAACATTGGCGCTCTGCAGCCACGCCGGCGTCTGGAAGTTGGGATCGTAGACGGTGATCTGGAATGACGGAAATGGTTCACCGTCGCTGGCCGCACCTGTGCCGTCCTTATGGACGTTGTCGTTGTCGTCCAGATAGTCATCGCTATACCACCCGTTCGTCGTGTCGCGATTGATCTTGAACTTGTAGTAGTAAACCGTCGGCGCCGACGGCATGGTCAAAGTCGTCTTCCAGACGTCGTATTCTGTCCCATTGACGGTGATGTTTTGGTCAAACGGCATTCCGGTATCAACCGGCCCCGTCGTCGTGCCCGAGCCAGTGTCGAACAGGTAGGCGCGCGCGGTCACGCCCCAAATGCCGCTGGAATGCAGCGTGCGGAAGCGCAACGTGACTGCCGTGTTCTCCGCCACCGCACCCTCCTGGTCGCGATAGAACGGGTCGAACGTATTGTGGAAGAACCCTGCCGTGTCGGCGGCGCTGAATCCCGCGGGTTGTTCAAGGGAGAAGGGTGGCGTGCTCGTGCTATTTCCTGTGTTCACGATCGAGTAGTACTGAGTGTAGGTTGCGTTGGTCCCGATGAACGCACCCGGATTATCTGGAGGCGCCTGTCCGTAGACATACCCTCCATTGGAGGTCAGGTATCCAAAGAAGACAAAGGCAGCTGGCATTCCCCCGCTGTTGATTGCGGTCCAGGGTATCGCCACCTCGCGCGTATTCGTGCTGTTGGGGTCAGCAGCGTAGGCTCCGTAGTAAGAAGTCGCTGCGCCCCAGTTCCCACTGCCATCGGCAGTGCGGTATTCACGATATACATTGGCATTGTTAACCGTGTCGCCTTTGAGATAGGTGACGAACCTCGCCCGGAACGGCAGTGACGAAAAACTCGTCCCGTCGTAGTTGAACCCCGTGAGATTCCCGTCCGCGTTGTTGCAACAGGTCGGCGGATTCTGAGGATTCCCCGTCACATAAATCACCGCGCCTTCGGCGAGATTGGCGTTCACAATTCCAACGTAAAGATTGCTGGCATCCCATGTCATGTACCAGGTCTGGCCGGTATTGCCAGCATTGGTGAGCGAGTTGTTGGTTCCGTATTCGCCCGGAGCAATAGTCCCATCGACCGTCGGTGTGGCCCACTGGGCGCAAACCGGCGCTGCCGCCGCAATCAGTACCGCCAGGACAGAGGTGAACTTCAACACGAGAGTTGGGCGCATGGCAATCCTCGCAAATTCTCCGGCCTTGCAACGGCCAGCCGCAAGCGACAAAACGCTCTGATTTGACGACCCGGGAAAGTTACGAATGAAGCTACTGACGTCGGGGTTCTACCGCTTGGGGCCCGAGGAACTGGAATCGTCCCCGACGCACGGCCCAAAAGCTGGACGTTGTGCCCATACCTTTTCGCACATTTGTCTCACAATTGCAACTTCGAACCGTTCAAACCAACAAAAGATGAAATCGGAAGCGGAAAAAACGTGTCGCAGTTCCCGCATCCTTAGGATCGCTAGCGATTCGTCTCCGCCGTCGGTTTCCCCAGAAACGCATGCCGGGCGGGCTTACCCGACGCCTGCCAGACTTTCAGAATCTCAAAGACGATCGTGGTCCCATAGGTGACCGCGATCCACACCGTGACCGCCTCGACCGGCAGCCCCGCCCAAGCTCCGATGAACAAGCCCATCATTTGTTTTTGCTGGTAGCCCCACCAGCCATAGGGCACAGCCAGCGTGGCTTCCCAGAACATGCTGATGAGAAGAATCATGAATATGGTCAAACTAAACGCGCGCCAATTGATGAACCGCCGGGCGATGGGGAAAAAGCTGACCGAAGGAACCAGGCCTCCGATCACCAGCACGATGAAGTAACCGGGGAATCCTTCCGGAAATTGAGAATATCTCTTATAGAGAATCGCCGCTGCAATCAACAGGAGTCCGACAATCAAAGAAGAAAGATGGAACTTCAGCAAACGTTGGATTTGCTTTGCCTCACTGGGATAATCGGGCACGTTGTAAGCAACCAGCCAGTATTCATCCAGCCAAACGTAAATCAGAAGGACAGCAATGAACCCGGTGAAGTAAAAAATGTATTCCTCGACGGGAACACTGCCGCCTAACGCCGGAGCACCGATCCTCAGCGTCGCCTGAGCGTTGGGGTAGACGAAGAATCGGTTGGCAAAGAAGAAATCAAGCCCACACCCAAGCGGCACCAGAATCCAAATCGTGCGCCAGAACGCACGCTGCGGAATCCGCAGCCCTTCGCTGGGAAGAAACCACCATCCGATTACAACAATCGGGATAACAAACAACAGCAGACTCCAGCTATAGCCATAAGGCGTAGGGTTCGCGCTGGGAATCTGCAGGACCGCCGGATCGTGGACAGTGTGCAGCGTGATACCCGCCGGGACCGCGATCATGCCGAGCATGGCCAAGACCAGCCATGCGCTCAGCCGCGGACTTGGGGAGCCTCCATGCATATATAAGGACTGGCGGCGTGGCATGCCGCAACGGCACTGATTCTACTCCCACCCTCCTGGCACGGCCGACGGCTGTTCCCGTTCCAGGAAAGCTTGTTCGGATTTCATAACACCGGAAAAATTCTTAAACAGAACAATCAAGCTCGGTTATGATGCCAACTATTTTGCCTAGTAGTGGGGCCGCTGACGCGCCACAAGAAGCGCGCCATTTGTGGAAAAACGAGCGCCGGATCG
>Ga0075030_100001000_pt1 | contig 25349 bp, 18 predicted proteins | sample LitLauG_LLR_2012_FD_71393 | JGI IMG/M metagenome (GOLD analysis project Ga0075030, IMG submission 71393) | Freshwater sediment microbial communities from Pennsylvania, USA - Little Laurel Run_MetaG_LLR_2012 | ecosystem: Environmental > Aquatic > Freshwater > Creek > Sediment | place: USA...
GCCCTCACCCCCGGCCCCTCTCCCGCGGGGCGGGAGAGGGGAGCTCAAGCGCCGCGACGTTCCCGGTACCCCCGGCGCAGGGAATCAGGAGAGCCGGTGCGACTCCCCTCTCCCGCACCGCGGGAGAGGGGCCGGGGGTGAGGGCCCCCACTCGGAAACCCCGACAATGTGGAAATCCATCTTCGCCGTCGCCCTGGGTTCCTCGATCGGCGCCCTGCTGCGCTGGGCGCTCAGCGCCAACTTCAACCTGCGCTTCACCGCGCTCCCGCCGGGCACGCTGCTCTCGAACCTCATCGGCGGCTACGTGGTCGGCCTGGCCATCGCATTCTTCTCCAGCAACCCGCAGATTGCGCCGGAGTGGCGGCTGTTCCTCATCACCGGCTTCTGCGGCGGCCTGACCACCTTCTCGACCTTCTCGGCCGAGATCGTCACCTTGCTGCAGGAGGGCCGCATCGCCTGGGCCCTGGGCGCCATCGGTGCCCACCTGGCCGGATCGCTGCTGATGACGCTGGCGGGTTTTCAGACGTGGCAATGGTTGCAGCCGCGCGCATGACCGAAGAGCGCGGCACACCAATGTTGAATTTTGCGCCCCGTTGAGCGAATCAGGAACAGCGCGACGCCGACCTCGATCCCGCCACCGCCAAGGCCCTCGGACGTCGGTTCGTCGACGTTTGCGGTATGCGCGGCGCGCGACCGCTTCCGCCACGCCTCATCGAGCTGACGGCGCCGCCGCCACGCGGCTGCGCCGCGCCCCCAGGCTGGCGCGTTCGCGCCAGCTCGCGGTAGCCAGTTGCCGCACACGCTCGATCAGCGCACCGCGCGAGGTCGTGGCACGGGCAACCAGGGCCACCTGGCGCTTCGGCGCCGGCGCGGCCAGCGGCCGTGCGACCACTCCGGCGCCGGCGAGAAAGCCTGCCTTGACCGCCATCTCGGGCAGCAAGGAAACGCCCAGCCCGGCTTCGACCATCTGCACCAGCGTCGGCAGGCTGGTCGCCTCGATCGCCGAGGGCAGGCGCTGGCGCCCGCGCCGGCCGTGCCGGCAGGCCTGCAGGCTGTGTTCGCGCAGGCAGTGCCCGTCGCCCAGCAGGAGGAAGCGTTCCATGTCGATCTGCGCCACCGCGGGGTGCGCCAGGCGCGCCAGCGGGTCGTCTTCGGCGGCAATGAGCCAAAGCTCCTCCTCGAACAGCGGCACGACCTGCAGCCGGCCGGTATCCACCGGCAGGGCAATCACTGCCAGGTCGATGTCGCCGGCCTCGAGTTCCTCGACCAGGCGCTGGGTCTGCTCCTCGCGCAGCAGCACCGCCAGGCCAGGCAGCGCGCGGCGCATGCGGCGCAGCAGCGTCGGCAGCAGGAATGGCGCGATGGTCGGGATCGCGCCCAGGGTCACCACGCCCTGCAGCGGGTGCGCCGCGGCGCGTGCCGCGGCGATGAAATCCTGCGCCTGGCTGAGCAGACCGCGGGCCCGTACGGCCAGCTCGCGCCCGAGTTCGGTCGGGCGCACGCTCTGCCGGTCGCGTTCGAACAGCACGGCATCGAGCTGGTGTTCGAGTTCGCGGATGCCGGCCGAGAGCGTCGACTGGGTGACGAAGCAGCGCTCGGCGGCGCGGGTGAAGTTGAGCGTCTCGGAGAGCGCGACAAGATAGGCCATCTGGCGCAGCGACAGCGCGCTGACGGCGCCGGGCGGCGGCGCGGACGGTTCAGCCGGCATGTGGAGGCCCCGCAAGGTTGGCCCGCCGTCGAGGCGCGAGCCGGATTGGAGGGACTGGCGTGCGACCGGCGCCGTCGGGCGGCCCGGGCGCGGCCAGGATATTATTTGAATATCCGATAAAATCACAATGTATCATCGAAATGCTCAATGACCCGCGCGATCCCCCGCACCGCACCGCCACGCCGGCGCCGGCCGGACGGCAGGCTAGAATGCGCGCCGCCGCGGGGTCCCCAGCGGCCCGGCTGGAGTACGCATGAACACCTACGTCTGCATCGTCTGCGGCTACCTGTACGACGAAAGCAAGGGCTGTCCCGAAGAAGGCATCGCCCCCGGCACGCGCTGGGCCGATGTGCCGGCCGACTGGTCCTGCCCGGAGTGCGGCGCAACGAAGGCCGATTTCGAGATGGTCACGGTCTGATCGCGGCCGCGCCGGCGTCGGCTGCGCGCCGCCGGGCGCGCGATATACTGTAAGTAATCACAGGGGTTGCCTGCACGGCTGGCGCCGGCCGCATGCGCGCCCATGGAGGCCATCCATGCCCGCCCTGACCCTCGCCGACCCGGCCTGCCCGGCCATCGAACCGCCCTACCTGCAGCCGCTCAATGCCGCGCAGCGCGAGGCCGTGCTGTGCGGCACCGGCCCGGGCAGCGCCGGCGCCACGCCGCCCTTGCTGGTCATCGCCGGCGCCGGTTCCGGCAAGACCAACACCCTGGCGCACCGGGTCGCCCACCTGGTGGCCCAGGGGGCCGATCCCGCTCGGATTCTCCTGCTCACCTTCACCGTGCGCGCGGCCGACGAGATGACGCGCCGCGTGCGGCGCATCCTGGCCCAGCTGCCCGGCGCCGACCCGCACCTGCGCGATGTGCGCATCGCCTGGTCCGGCACCTACCACGGCATCGGCGCGCGCCTGCTGCGCGAGCTTGCCGTGCGCGTCGGCCTCGACCCGGCGTTCTCGATCCACGACCGCGAAGACTCGGCCGACCTGATGAACCTCGTGCGCCACGAGCTGGGCGGCTCCAGCCGCGAGCGCCGCTTCCCGCTCAAGGGCACCTGCCTGGCGGTCTACTCGACGGTGATCAATACCGGCGTCGCCCTGCCCGATACCCTGCACCGCAACTACCCCTGGTGCGCCGAATGGGAAGCCCAGCTGCAGGCCCTGTTCCTGGGCTACGTCAAGGCCAAGCAGGCGCAGCAGGTGCTCGACTACGACGACCTGCTGCTGTACTGGGCGCGCATGGTCGCCGAGCCCGGCTTGGCGCGCGAGCTGGGCGGGCGCTTCGATCACATCCTGGTCGACGAATACCAGGACAGCAACCGCCTGCAGGCGGCCATCCTGCTCGGCATGAAGCCCGACGGCCGCGGCCTCACGGTGGTCGGCGACGACGCGCAGTCGATCTATGCCTTTCGCGGCGCCACCGTGCGCAACATCCTGGATTTTCCGGCGCAGTTCGACCCGCCGGCGCGCTGTGTCACGCTGGAACGCAACTACCGCTCCAGTCCGGGCATCCTGGCCGCGGCCAACGCGGTGATCGCGCTGGCCCAGGAGCGCTACACCAAGGACCTGTGGACTGAACGGCGCGACGGCGGCCGGCCGGCCCTGGTCAGCGTGCGCGATGACGCCGACCAGGCCGGCTACGTCGTCGAGCAGCTGCTGGCGCGGCGCGAGGGCGGACTTGCGCTGCGCCAGCAGGCCGTGCTGTTTCGCACCTCGCACCACAGTGCGCGCCTGGAGATCGAACTCACGCGGCGCAACATCCCGTACGTCAAGTTCGGCGGCCTCAAGTTCCTCGAGGCGGCGCACATCAAGGACCTGCTCGCCGTGCTGCGCTGGGCGCGCAATCCGCGCGACCGGGTCGCGGGATTTCGCGCCTTGCAGCTGCTGCCGGGCGTCGGTCCCAAGACGGCCGCGCGCCTGCTCGATGCCGTGGCCGCCGCCGCGCCGGGTGGCGCCTTTGCGGCCGATGCGCCAGTGCCGTCGGGCAGCGAGGCCGCCTGGCGGGAATTCGCCACGCTGCTGGCGACGCTCGCCGCGGCCGCGCCGACCGAAGACGCCGTCTGGCCGGCACCCTTCGAGCAGGCCTGCCGCTGGTACGAGGCGCAGATGGTGCGGCGCTTCGACGACGCGCCGGCACGCATCATCGATATCCAGCAGCTGGCGCGCATCGCCGCAACCTATCCCAGCCTGGAGCGTTTTCTCACCGAGCTCACCCTGGACCCGCCCGATGCCACCAGCGCCGAATCCGGGGTGCCGCTGCTCGACGAGGATTACCTCAACCTATCCACCATCCATTCGGCCAAGGGCCGCGAATGGAAGGCGGTGAGCGTGCTCAATGTGGTCGACGGCTGCCTGCCCTCCGACCTGGCCACCGGCAGCAGCGCCGAGATCGAGGAAGAGCGGCGCCTGCTCTACGTCGCGATGACGCGCGCCGCCGACCACCTCGATCTGCTCGTGCCGCAGCGCTTTCATGTCGGCGGCGCGCACGGGCTGGGCGATCGCCATGTCTACGCCAGCCGCACGCGCTTCTTGCCCGCTGCGCTGCTGCCGCACTTCGAGCAGCGCGCATGGCCCCTTGCCGGGGCCACGTCGGCGGCCAACGATGGCGCCCCGGCCGCGATCGACCTGGCCGCGCAGATGCGCGCCATGTGGCAATTGCCGCCGGCACGCTCCTGATCGCGCGCGTTGCGCGCGCGGTTCGTGGTGCGATCGCGGTGCATCTTCTCTCCGTACGCGCCCGGGGGGCGCTGGGTGTGCGTTGGGTATGCGCTGGGTATGCGCTGGGCGTGCGCTCAGTTGGCGCCCGGTGCGCGCTCAGTTCGGGGCGGCCGCCGACGGCGCGAAGACCTCGAGCCGCAGCGCCGCGGTGCGCGTCTCCTGGTGCGGAAGGCAGCGCGGCGGGGGCGCCGCGTTGCGTGTGGCAAAGAGCGGCACGACCTCGTCGAGCACCTGCGCCAGCAGTTCACATTCGGTCGGATCGAGCCTGCCCAGGCCGACGAGGTTGACGCTGCGCCACTGCCCGGGCACCGCCCCACCGGCGCCTGCGCTGGCATGCGCGACGGCGTCCGCCTTGGCCTGGGCCGTGGCGTGGGCAGGGTCGTGCGTGGTGGTGCCAGGCGCGCCGTCCGCGGCGGCGCCCGGCGCGGCGGGCGCGAGCGCTGCAAAATGCGCCCGCACCCGCGGGAAGGGGTCGAAGAAGCCCGGCGCATCGGCGCAGGTGGTCGCCGAAACGCTGTCGGCCCGCGCGCCCAGCAGGCGCAGCACGAGCAGCACGCGCTCGCGCAGGCCCGAACAGGTGTAGTGCGCGGTGAAACCGATGAAATCGAAATCGAAATCCTGCTCCTTCCAGGTTCCGGCTTCGATCGGGGCCGCTGCCGTCCCGGCAGCGGCGGTGGGTGCGACGGCGGGGGCCGCGGGTGTTTGCGCCGCGATCGCCGGCGCCGCCAGTGCGGCCAGCAGGCCCACCCGCCATGCCGGCAAGCTGCGGGCGATGGATCGATGCATGACGACTCCCCGGCAACGCTCAGATGGGTGCGATTCTAGTTCCCCGTCCGCCGGGCCTGGCACGCGAACATCCCGCGCGCAGGCGATTTCCCGGTCATTTCCGGACTATGCATCGCCTGGCATTCCCGCGCTTGCCAATCCGGCCGGCAGTTGGCCCCAGCGCCGAGCGCAGTTCCGGCGACCGCGGCGCGCCGTGCTGGCTAGGATGGCTGTCGAAGCGGCGCCTCGCGCCGGTGCCCGGCAAACGTCCCTTCCTGAAGGCAAACCCGTGAGAATCGGTATCAAGCTTTGGCTGATCAACGGCATGGCCATTGCCGCCCTGCTCGGCGTCACGTTCTTCCTGCTGCGCGGCCAGCAGCAAGTCATGCGCGCCGATCGCGAGCGCGCAACCCGCTACGCCGTCGAGACCGCGGCCGGGCTGGTCGAATCGCTGGGCAAGGCCGCGGCGAAAGGCAGCCTGACGCGCGAGCAGGCGCAGCAGCGCGCCATCGAGCAGCTGCGCGGGATGCGCTACGGCAGCGGCGAATATTTCTGGATCAACGATCTGACGCCGCGCATGGTCATGCATCCGGCCAAGCCCGAGCTCGAAGGCCAGGAACTCGGCGGCTTGAAAGATCCGCATGGCAAGGCCCTGTTCCAGGAGATGGTCAAGGTCGTGCGGGCCGCGGGCGCCGGCTTCGTCGACTACGACTGGCCGCGCCCGGGCAGCCAGCAGCCGGTACCGAAGATCTCCTACGTCAAGGGCTATGAACCCTGGGGCTGGATCATCGGCTCGGGCGTCTACGTCGACGACATCGACGCCGCGGTGGCGGCCAACGCGCGCCAGTACGGCGAGGTGGTCGCCGTGGTCGCGCTCGCCATGAGCCTGGCGGCCGGACTGCTGGCCTACGGCATCGCGCGCCGCGTGCGCCTGGCCTCGACCCTGGCCACCGCGGTCGCCCAGGGCGACTACGAGATGCGCATCGTCCCGCGCGGCCGCGACGAGATCGCCGGGCTGATGCGCTCGCTCGACGCGATGCAGGCCCGCCTGCGCGAGCGGCTCGAGGACGACCGGCGCATCACGCGCGAGCTGGCGCGCATCAAGTGCGCCCTCGACCACGCCAACATGTGCGTGCGCGTCGCCGACAACGAGGGCACGGTGGTGTACGTCAACCACGCGCTGCGCGATACCCTGCGCCGCGACGAGCGCGCCTTCCAGCGCGAGAACCCGGCCTTCGTCGCCGAGCGCGTCGTCGGCGGCAGCGTCGGCGTGTTCTATGCCGACCCGCAGGCGGCGATCGAGCGCCTGCGCACGCTCAAGACCACGACCCGCTCGCGCATGGTGCTGGGCGGCCGGACCTATGACGTGGTCACCACGCCCATTGTCACCGACGACGGCGAGCGGCTGGGCAGCGTCGGCCAGTGGCTGGACCAGACCGAGCAACTCAAGGCCGAGGAGGAGATCGCCGCCATCGTCCAGGCCGCGGTGCGCGGCGATTTCACCGGGCGCATCGGCATCGAGGGCAAGGAGGGTTTCTTCCTGCAGCTGGCGCGCTCGATGAATGCGCTCATGCAGATCAGCGAAGCCGGGCTCAACGACATCGTGCGCCTGCTCAGCGCCATGGCGCGCGCCGACCTCAGCGAGTCGATGACCGGCGAGTACCAGGGCACCTTCCGCCGGCTGCAGGACGACGCCAACAAGACCCTGGCCCAGCTCACCGGGATCATCGGCCAGATCCAGGCCGCGGCCAAGGCGGTTGACACGGCGGCGCGCGACATGGCCGCCGACAACGCCGACCTGTCGCAGCGCACCGAGGAGCAGGCGGCCAGCCTGGAGCAGATCGCCGCGAGCATGGAGCAGCTGACCGCGACGGTGAAGCTCACCGCCGGCAACGCGCAGCGCGCCAACCGGATGGCCACCGATGCCTCGGACCGCGCCGGCGACAGCGGCCGCATGGTGCAGCAGCTCGTTCTGACCATGGGCTCGATCAGCGAGAGCTCGCAGAAGATCGCCGAGATCATCAGCGTGATCGACGACATCGCCTTCCAGATCAACATCCTCGCCCTCAATGCGGCGGTCGAGGCGGCGCGCTCCGGCGAGCATGGCCGCGGTTTCGCGGTGGTCGCCTCCGAGGTGCGCAAGTTGGCCAACCGCAGCGCCGTGGCGGCGCGCGAGATCCGCGGCTTGATCGGCGAGGCGGCCGACAAGGTCGGTGCCGGCCGCACCCTGGTCCAGGACGCCAAGGAGGCCATGGAATCGACCGTCGGCCAGGTCCAGCAGGTGACCCAGGTCATGGCCGAGATCAGTACCGCCGCCGCTGAGCAAAGCGACGGCATCGCCCAGGTCAACACCGCCATCACCCAGATGGAGGCCGTGACGCGGCAGAATGCCTCGCTGGTCGAGCACGCCGCGAGCACCGCCGAATCGATGGAGCAGCAGGCGAGCGAGCTGGCCGCGCTGATGGTGCGCTTTCGTCTTGCCGGCGCGCCGCGCGAGCCGGTCGCCGACGCGGCGCTCGCCGCCTAGAAGTCCGCGCGCCGCGCGAGCGCCCAGGGTCTGCGCGGCGCAAGACCCTGATCTCCCCTCACCGACTCGTTCAGAAGAGAGGGACAGAGGCCCCTGAGCTCCCCTCTCCCGCTTGCGGGAGAGGGGAAAAATCATCCTGCGCGACCGGCAGAGCGTCTGCCGCGCACGCTTCTAGGTCGGCTCCACCGGCAGGCGCGGCGCCCGGCCGCCGCCCCGGCCGCGCAGCACCGTGAGATGGCCCAGCGCGCCGACCGCCTCATGGAAATGGCGGTACGACCCGCGGCCCTGCAGCTTGGCGGCGTACATCGCGGCGTCGGCCTTGTCGATGAGTTCCTCGACGTCATCGGCCGCATCGGCCGCGGCCCCGGCGCCGACATCGTCGGGATACAGGCTGATGCCGATGCTGATCGTGACCCCGATGTCGCCGCGGCCGCAGGGTATCGGCACGGCGAACGCATCGAGGATCTTGCGCGCCACGCGCGCCGCATCGCCCGGCTGTTCCAGATCGGTGAGAACGATGACGAATTCGTCGCCGCCGCGGCGCGACACGATGTCGCCACGCCGCACGTTCGCCTTCAGGCGCCCGGCGACCTCCCTGAGCATCTGGTCGCCGGCGTCGTGGCCCAGCGAGTCGTTGATCGCCTTGAAGTGGTCGACGTCGACATAGAGCATGGCCGAGGAGCGGCCGCGCCGCTGCGCCTCGGCCAGTGCCTGGTTGGCCTGGTCGAGCAGCAGGCGGCGGTTGGGCAGGTCGGTGAGCGGGTCGTAGTAGGCGTCGTGGTAGACCTGCTCGCGCCACATGCGCCGCTCGGTGATGTCCTCGATCTGGCCCAGGATGCAGGCCGGCGCATCGCCGCTGCGCGGCAGCAGCGACGCCGTGACCTGGGCCCAGATCACGCTGCCGTCCTTGCGCAGGAAGCGCTTCTCGAGCTGGAAGTGCGGCGTGCGGCCGGCCAGCAGTTCGCCATGCTCCTGGGCGCAGCTTGCCCGGTCGTCGGCGTGAGTGATCTCGAGGATCGTCAACCGCTCGATCTCGCCCGGCCCGTAGCCCAGCATGGTGCGCATCGCCTGGTTGACCTGCAGGAAGCGCCCGTCGGGCGCGGCGATTCCCATGCCGATCGGCGAGTAGTCGATGATCTCGCGGATGCGCGCCTCGCTGCTGCGCAGGGCCTCGACCGCACGGCTCTTCTGCAGGCCCATGCGGATCAGGTCATCGAGCGTGGCGTGCAGGTTGCGCGCGCTGGCGATCATGGCCAGCGGCAGGACCAGCGCCACGGCGCCGAAGACCCAGTCGAGCGGCGCGGACGCCTGGGCCAGTTCGACCGCGGCCGTGGGCAGGCACACGATGAGCGCGAACAGCCGAAAGGCGAGCGGTGCCGGCGCCAGGATGGGCATGCCGCCCGCCACGATGCCGGCCAGGACCATGCCATTGAGCAGGCGCAGGTTCTCCGGGGCGCCCCAGAGGAAGCGCACGCCGCCCAGTGCCCAGCACACCGCCAGCAGCACGGTCGCCGCGACGTAGCGCCGGCGCCCGCGCATCGTCTCGTCGATGCCGGGCCGATCGATGCGGCGCCGCCGGGCGATCGCGAAGCGCATGGCGGCGAGCAAGACCACGCCGGCGCACCAGGTCGCCGCGATGCCGGTCATGCCGCGCGGCGGGCCGTTGACGTAGGCAACCAGCAGCGCGCTCGCCGTGTTGCCGAAGAATGCCGCTCCGGCATTGCGAAACAGCAGCAAGGTCGCTTGGCGTTGCGCTTCCGCCCGGTCGTCGAAGGAGGGATCCATGCTCGGAGTCGTTGAGGTTGCCGCGGGCGGTGGCACAGGCCATCGCAAGCCCGTGCCGCGCGTCGCCGGGACCGGTGCAATCGCGCGGCGATTATGCGATAAATGGCCGCGCCACCGCGCCAGAAAGCCGCTATGCCGCGCGGTCGAACGATCGATGCGCGATCGTGCTGCGCGGCCCGCGCCGCACCGCTGCACAGCGAAGGCCAACGCGCAACTGGCAGCGCGCCGATGGCGACCCCGCGGCGCAAGCACGGGAGGCCGGCGACGTCGGACTTGCGCGGCGGCCGCGCTTTGGGCAAAGTGGCAGCGCTGTCCGGGACAATGCGGGGTGCGTACATGGTGCGGCACGCACCCGGCGCGCAGGGTGCAAGTCGTGCCGGCCGTCGTAGACGTGGCTTTCGAACCGAGCGAGAACGAACTGAGTAGCGCGACAGCCAGCGGCGGGCCCGTGCATCGCATCGTCATCGTCGGCGGCGGTGCCGGCGGCCTCGAACTCGCGACCCGGCTGGGCGATCACTTCGCGGCGCGCCGGGCGCCGCCCCGGGCCACGGTCGTCCTGGTCGATCGCGGCGCGACCCATATCTGGAAGCCCCTGCTGCACGAGGTCGCGGCGGGCAGCATGGACCCGCACGCCCACCAGCTCGCCTATGCGGCCCAGGCCAGCTGGCACGGCTTCGAGTTCCAGCAGGGCGAGCTGCTCGGCCTGGACCGGGCGCGGCGCGAGCTGCGGGTTGCCGCCGTGGTCGACGAGGACGGGGTCGAGATCCTGCCGCAGCGGCGCATTGTCTATGACACTCTGGTGCTGGCGATCGGCAGCACGACCAATTTCTTCGGCGTGCCCGGCACCGGCGAGCACGCCCTGCCGCTCGATACGAGCGAGCAGGCCGACCGCTTCCGCCGCCGCCTGATCGCCGCCTGCATGCGCGCCGAGCACCGCCACGCGGCGGCCGAAGCGCCGCCGGACGGCGCCGTTGCGCCGGCGCGGGCCACCGTTTCGGTGGCCATCATCGGCGCCGGGGCCACCGGCGTCGAGCTCTCGGCCGAGCTGCGCAATACCGCGCAGGTGCTGAGCGCCTACGGCCTGCACGACCTCGATCCGCGGCGCGATATCCGCATCCACGTGGTGGAGGCCGGGCCGCGCATCCTCCCGGCGTTGCCGCAGCGCGTATCCGAAGGGGTCGACGCGCTGCTGCGTGAACTCGACATCGACGTGCTGACCGGCGAACGGGTGGTCGAGGTGACGGCGCGCAGCGTGCGCACCGCCGACGGGCGCGAGATCCCGAGCGACCTCACGGTTTGGGCGGCCGGCATCGCCGCGCCGGCGGTGCTGGCCACGCTCGACGGCCTGGAAGTGAACCGCTCGGGGCAGATCCTGGTGCGCCAGACCCTGCAGAGCCAGAGCGACGACTCGATCTTCGCCTTCGGCGACTGTGCCAGCTGCGCCTGGAAGGACGGCCGTACCGTGCCGCCGCGTGCGCAGTCGGCGCACCAGCAGGCCAAGTTCCTGCGCCGCGCCCTGCTCGACCGGCTGGCCGGCCGCCCGCTGCCGGAATTTCATTTCCAGGACCTGGGTTCGCTGGTGTCGCTGGGCCACTTCAGCGCCATGGGCAACCTGATGGGCGGGCTGATCGGCGGCACCGTCCTCATCGAGGGGCTGGTCGCCCGCATCATGTATTCATCGCTCTACCGGATGCACGTGCTGGCGCTGCACGGCTTCTGGCGCATGGTGCTCGATACGGCCAGCCACTGGCTGCGCAGCAAGACCCACCCGCGGGTCAAGCTGCACTGAGCAAACCGGCGCGGCCGTCCGGCGCGGGCGCAGCGGCCGCGGCGTGCGGCGCTTCGTCCGGGCCCGGGCCGGCGTCCAGCCCCAGCAGGCGGGCCTCGCGGATGGCCTGCTCCAGCGCATCGAGGCAGCGCCCATCGATCGCCGTGCCGACATCCTTGCGCATGATCTCCAACGTGCGCGGCACCGGCACCGCCTTGCGGTACGGCCGGTCGGCCGTGATGGCGTCGAAGATGTCGGCCGTGGTGATGATGCGCGTCTCCAGGTTGATCTTGTCCGCGCGCAGGCCCAGCGGGTAGCCCTTGCCGTCGAGCCGTTCGTGATGTGCCGCGGCGACCTGGGCCAGCTCGTCGAACACCTCGATGCGCGACAGGATGGCCGCCGTCAGCGCGGCATGGTGGCGCATGGCGCCCCATTCGTCGCCGTCTAGCTGGCCGGGCTTGTCGAGGATGGAATTGCTCACGCCCAGCTTGCCCAGGTCGTGCAGCAGCGCGGCGCGGCGCAGCCAGCGGCGCCGCCCCTCGGCGAGGCCGAGGCGCTCGGCGATCAGGTCGGTGTAGAGCGCGACCCGCGAGCTGTGGCCGCTCGTGTACGGGCTCTTCGCGTCGACGATCTGGCCGAAGGCGGCGGCGATGTCGTCCAGGTAGTCGTCGTCGAGCGGCACCGAGTCCTGCGCCGGGGCCAGCGCGAAGACGATGCGGTCGATGCGGTCCGACTCGAGCGTGCTCCAGAACTGCGCGTCGCCGGCCATGGCCTCGAAGCAGCGCACGAGCTGCGGATCGAACCAGGTGCCGTTCCGCCGCCGCACTTCCTGGCGCGCGCCGTCCGGCCCGTGGCCGGTACGAAAGACGTCGATCACCTGCGACAGCAGGGCGATGCGCGAGCCGATCGGGATCTCCTCGCCGTGCAGGCCCAGCGGCTTGCCGCTGCCGTTCCAGCGCTCGTCCAGGCTCTGGATGCCGTCGGCGACGCTGCGCGAGAAGCGCATCTGCAGCGCGATCTGCGCGCCGCGCTGGCAGCGCGTCTCGATCAGCTCGCGCGAGATCTCGCCGCCGTTCTGGAAGATGTTGAGCACGCTGCGAAAGCGCTGCGACAGTCCGGCGCGCAGCCCGGTGTGATTGAGCACGAACTGCACCACGTCGGGCAGCGACTCGCGCACCAGCTTGAAATCGCGCTTGAACGACAGGTCGTCGGTGAGGTAGAGCTCGCAGATGCGCGCCGCGTTGCTGCTGCAGCCCAGATCCTTGAGCAGCAGCGTGTAGTACAGGTCGCGCAGGGCGGCGGCGTCCAGGCCGTAGGCGCGGCCGATGCGCATGCCGATCCAGCAGCAGCGCACGCAATGGCCGGGCGGCTGGCCCTCGGTGATGTCCAGGGCATGGCTGAGCGCGCCCAGCAGCTCGGCCAGGCGCAGCTTGCCGGCCTGGCGGGCAGGCGCAAGGTACCGACTTCCGTCCATGGCGGGGACTTCGACATCCGGCCGCGGAACTTGACCCGTACCGATCCGTGGGCATATTGCCTTCGGGGTCTTCCGTCGGCGCTGCGCCTGCTGGCGATCGGTGGCGCGCCACGCACTGATAGAGTCCAACCCTCCCTTTCCCATCGCGCGGCGCCGTCGCGCCGCGGCCCGGCCCTTGACCACCCTGCTCTGGTTCAATCGCGACCTGCGCCTCGCCGACAATCCGGCGCTGGCCGCGGCCCTGGCGCGCGGTGCGCCCGTGGTGCCGTTCTACGTGCTCGAGGACGGCGAAGCCGGGCGCTGGGCGCCGGGCAGCGCATCGCGCTGGTGGCTGCACGGCTCGCTGCAGGCCCTCGACGCCAGCCTGCGGGCGCGCGGCAGCGCGCTGCTGCTGCGGCGCGGCCCGGCCCGCGAGGCGATCGAGGCGCTGCTCGCCGAAACCGGCGCCGACGCGCTGTACTGGAACCGCCGCTACGAGGCCTGGGCCGGCGCGCGGGCGCAAGCGATCAAGACCGCACTGCAGGCTCGCGGCATCGAGGCGCGCAGCTTCAACGCGGCGCTGCTGCACGAGCCGTCGCGCCTGGCCACCGCAATGGGTCAGCCATACCGGGTCTTCACGCCGTTCTGGAAGGCACTGCGAGCCCAGCTGGAGCCGGTGGGCGGCGCCGCCCCGGTCACGGCACCACGACGCATCGCGGCGCCACCCGCCTGGCCGCGCAGCGAGGCGCTCGACGGCTGGGCCCTGCGGCCCGCCACACCCGACTGGGCGGCCGGACTGCGCGACACCTGGACGCCCGGTGAGGCCGGCGCACAGGCGCGCCTGGCCGCGTTTGCGCGCCAGGCGGTCTACGCCTACGGCGAGCGGCGCAACCTGCCCGGCGCCGGGGCGACGTCGGGGCTGTCGCCGCATCTGCATTTTGGTGAGATCGGGCCGCGCCAGGTCTGGCAGGCCGTGACCGCGCGACCGCCCGGCGAGCTCGATCCGGCCGGCAGCCTGGGGGTGCAGACCTTTCTTTCCGAGATCGGCTGGCGCGAATTCTCGTACCACCTGCTGGTGCACTTTGCGCACCTGCCCGAGGCCCCCTTGCGCGCCGAATTCGCCGCCTTTCCGTGGGAACACGACGAGGCCGGTCGCGCCGCCTGGCAGCGCGGCCGGACCGGCTACCCGATCGTCGACGCCGGCATGCGCGAGTTGTGGCACACCGGCTGGATGCACAACCGGGTGCGCATGATCGCCGCGTCGTTCCTCGTCAAGGACCTTCTGCTGCCCTGGCGCGACGGCGCCGACTGGTTCTGGGACACCCTGGTCGATGCCGACCTGGCCAGCAATTCAGCGGGCTGGCAATGGGTGGCCGGCTGCGGCGCCGACGCGGCGCCCTACTTTCGCGTCTTCAATCCGGTGCTGCAGGGCGCAAAATTCGATCCGCAAGGAGCATATGTGCGCCGCTGGGTGCCCGAATTGCGCGCCTTGCCGGACGCCCTGCTGCATGCGCCCTGGACGGCGCGGCCGGTCGACCTGGCCGCTGCCGGAGTCGAGCTCGGCCGTACCTATCCCATGCCGATCGTCGACCATGCCTGCGCCCGGCAGCGCGCGCTGCGTGCCCTGCAGCAGGTGAAGGGTTGAACGGGGGCCGCCCGGACGCCGGGGCCTTGCCGCCGGCCGGCTCGATGACTCGCCTCTGCCTGGCCTCGCCCGTCATGGCGGCGGGCCCGCGCGATGGCCGGCCCCCACGCTGCCGCGCCCGTTGGTCGCCCGCCGGCGGCCGTTGCGGCGCCGCGCCTATCCAAGGCTTGGCGTCCCTGCTAGCCTATACGCGTGGCGCGACCCGTCCGGATGGATGACTCAAGTCCTACCATGACGTTCGGGCGTCGGCACGGTGCGGTGAAGCCCCGGTGGCCGCTGCAGCCGGACCCCTATGGGCCGGCCCGGAGCAGCGGCATCGCGTGGTGCCACATGGGGGAAACGACGCATGCAGATCGAAAAGGAACGGCCACGATTTTCGGCGACCCGGCCGATGACGCTCGAAGAGCAGTCGACGCCGGCCCCGCTGGACCCGGAAAAGGCCCGCGAGGTGCTCGAGTTCATGGGCTACTTCCGCGACGCCGCGACCGGCAAGCTGCTCTGGAAGGATCGCTTCTACTCGTAGGCGTTCCTTGCGCTGGCCCCTTGCGGGGCCGAGCGTGCGGCGGCGATCCGAGCCGGCGCCGCGAGCCTGGGACCCGCCGCCACCTTCGTTCAGCGCCGGCGGCGCGCTGCGCTCGAGCGGACGGATGCGCGCCGCGCACGGCGGGGCGCCGCGGCACGCTTTGCGCCCGGGTCAGCCGGCCATGACGACCGCGGTCGCGCTCGGTGCCCTGGTCGGCCTGGTCCTTGCCCTGACCGGCGCCGGGGGCGGCTCGCTCGCCGTGCCGCTCCTGATCTTCGCACTGGGCATGAACGTGAGCCAGGCCGCGCCGGTGGCGCTGTTTGCCGTCGGGCTCGCGGCCATGATCGGCGCGGCCTTCGGCCTGCGTGCGGGGCATGTGCGCTATCGCGCCGCCGCGCTGATGGCCGGCGTCGGCTTTCTCGGCGCGCCGGTGGGCTGGTATCTGGGCCGGCATATCCCGAACGGACCACTGACGCTGATCTTCGCGGCGGTCCTGGCCTACACCTCGCTGCGCATGCTGCGACCAGCCGGGCAAGCGGCAGCCGCGGCGGCGTTGCCGCTGGCTCGGCTGCCGCCGTGCCGCCTCGACCCGGTCGAAGGTCGCCTGCACTGGACGGCGGCCTGCGCGCGCGCGCTGGGCAGCGCGGGCTTCGCGGCGGGCGTGCTATCGGCGCTGCTCGGTGTCGGCGGCGGCTTCGTCATCGTGCCCGCGCTGCTGCGCGTCTCGGATCTGGACATGCCCAGCGTGTCGGTCACCTCGATGAGCGTGATCGCACTGGTGGCCGTCGCCAGCATCGCCATCTATGGCTACGCCGGCCAGGAGATCGACTGGCGGATTGCCGCACCGTTCGCCGCGGGCGCCCTGGCCGGGGTGCTGGGCGGACGGCAACTGGCGCGGCGCCTACCCGGAGCGCGGCTGCAGCAGGCCTTTGCTTGCATCGGACTGATCGTGGTTGCCATGCTGCTTTGGCGGTCCCTCGCCAGGGCCTGAATTCGAAGCGGCGATGCGTCATCTGCGCGGGCTGCGGCAGGCCACTGCCACGCAGCGCGATGAGGGCCCGCTGTTCGGTTCGCCCACGCACAGATCGCCCGCGGCATCGAGCCTACATTCCGCGGTGTCGCCTTCAGGGCGCCAGCATGGATATCGGTTGAGCGGGTCGAGACCGGTACACCCCATGGCTGCACGAAGTGGAGCCCGAAGTGGTCGAACTGCCGCGCAGAAGGTTTCTCTCGTCGGCTCCGGTCTTCCTCGGTGGGGCATCGATCCTGTCGGCGTGCGCGCCGGGCGCTGAATCCCAAGGCGTCGAGGCGGTCGCCGCGCAAACGCGGCTGGCCGGTGCCGACGTCGATGTCGCGGGTCGCCCCGCTGTCCGCCCTGCAGTCGGCCCCGCAGTCCGTCCCGCAGTCCGCACGGAAGGCAACCCTGATGGCAGCCGCGAAGTCAGCCCCGCCGACCTGGCGCTCGGCCTGGAACTCGTCCGCTACGCCACCCTGGCGCCCTCGAGTCACAATACCCAGTGCTGGAAGTTCGCCATCGAAAGTGCAGCCATCACCATCCTGCCGGATCCGCTGCGCCGCTGTCCTGCCGTCGACCCGGACGACCACCACGTTTTCGTTTCGCTCGGGTGCGCCACCGAGAACCTGATCCACGCGGCTTGGGCCCACGGCCGCAGCGCCGAGGCCGTCTTCGATCGTTCGCGCGAGGCGATCCGGGTAACACTGGCGCCGACCCAGGCCGCGGCATCACCGTTGTTCCGGGCGATTGCCGCGCGCCAGTGCACCCGGGACGACTACGATTCGCAGCCGCTGAGCATCGAGGAACTCGGCTTGCTCGAACGCGCTGGTACATCCGACGATGTTCGCATCCTGCTGATCACCGGGCGTCCCGCGATGGAACGGGTACTGGACTTTGTCGTCCAGGCCAATACGGCCCAGATGGCCGACGCGGCGTTCGTCAAGGAACTCAAGAGCTGGATCCGCTTCAATGGCGCTGCAGCGCGGCGCACCGGCGATGGGCTGTACAGCGCAACGACGGGCCATCCGACGATCCCGACCTGGCTGGGCGAGCTCGCCTTCGGCTGGTTCTTCACACCGAAGAGCGAGAACGACAAGGTCGCGGGTCAGCTACGCAGCTCGGCGGGCATCGCGGTATTCGTCGGCAAGTCGGCCGACAAGGCAAGCTGGGTCGACGTCGGCCGCTGCTACGAGCGTTTCGCGCTGCAGGCCACGGCGCTCGGCATCCGCAATGCGCTGCTGAACCAGCCGATCGAAGTTCGAGCGGTACGACCGCAATTCGCCGCGGCCATCGGCCTTCCCGGCCAGCGTCCCGACCTGGTCGTGCGTTTCGGTCGCGGACCGGTCATGCCCTCGTCGCTGCGGCGTACGGTCCAGGACGTCCTGGTCTGACGCCATGGGCACTGGCATCGCCGGTCCCGAATGACGTGGCTGCCGTGGCCCGGGCCGGCCGGGTGCGCGCCGGTGATCGCGCGTTCGGTCTTTGCCCGCAAGAACCCAGGCGATGGACGGCGCGCATTCCGGCCTGGACCGGCGCCCTCGAAGCGGCCCGAGGGGGCATCCTGATGTCAGTTCTCAACCTTCGCGACGGCGGCCCTGGCCTGGAGGATGGCCAGCGCCTCGATGGCATCGTCGATCCGGTCGATCAATTCGTCGACGTCATGGACATGCTCATCGCGCATCGTCGTCAGTTTCACGCGCCAGGACCTGAGTTCGTCGCCAAGGGATTGCAGGATCTTCTGAGCCATGGGCGCCCCTGTTCCGGTTCGAACCGGGGCATCCTACAAATCCGCCGCGGCACCTTCCGTTCGGGAGCGCACAAACGGCGCGATTTCCCGCTGGAACCTCCGGCCGCGCCGAGGCGGGCCGAGGCGGGCCGACAATCGTTGCCAAGTGGATGATGTACTGGCGGAGAGGGTGGGATTCGAACCCACGGATACCTTGCGGCATCGCCTGATTTCGAGTCAGGTACATTCGACCACTCTGCCACCTCTCCGTTTGGGCAACGCGCGGCACAGCGAGCCCGAGATTCTATCAAACCCCGGCCGGCCGCAGCCGCTCGAGGCCGCCCAGGTAGGGCTGCAGCGCCTCCGGAATCTGCACCGAGCCATCGGCCTGCTGGAAGTTTTCCAGCACCGCGACCAGCGTGCGCCCGACCGCCAGGCCCGATCCGTTGAGCGTGTGCACGAACTCGGTCTTGCCCTGTGCATTGCGAAAGCGCGCCTGCATCCGGCGCGCCTGGTAGGCCTCGCAGTTGGAAACCGACGAGATCTCGCGGTAGGCGTTCTGCGCCGGCAGCCAGACTTCGAGGTCGAAGGTTTTCGCCGCACCGGCGCCCATATCGCCAGTGCATAGCAGCATCACCCGGTACGGCAGTTCCAGGCGGCGCAGGATGTTCTCCGCGTGCGTCACCATCTCCTCGTGCGCCCGGTACGAACGCTCCGGGTGGGCGATCTGCACCATCTCGACCTTGTCGAACTGGTGCTGGCGGATCATGCCGCGCGTGTCCTTGCCGTACGAGCCGGCCTCCGAGCGGAAGCACGGCGTATGCGCGGTCAGGCGCAGCGGCAGGTCGGCCTCGCGCAGGATCTGCTCGCGCACGAGGTTGGTCAGCGTCACTTCCGAGGTCGGAATGAGGTACAGCGGCTCGGCGTTCTCGTCGCCGCCGCGCTGCACGCGGAACAGGTCCTGCTCGAACTTGGGCAGCTGGCCGGTCCCGACAAGCGTCTGCGCGGTCACGAGATAGGGCGTGTAGCACTCGGTGTAGCCGTGTTCCGCGGTCTGGGTATCGAGCATGAACTGGCTGAGGGCGCGGTGCAGCCGGGCGACCGGGCCCTTGAGCACCGCGAAGCGCGCCCCCGAGACGCGCGCCGCGGCCTCGAAATCGAGGCCCAGCGGCGCGCCGACGTCGACGTGGTCCTTGACCGGGAAGTCGAATTGCCGCGGTGCGCCCCAGCGGCGCATCTCGACGTTGTCGTCGCTCGAGCGGCCGGTCGGCACCGAGGCATGGGGCAGGTTCGGCACGCCGAGCAGGAATTCCTGCTGCCGGCGTTGCACGTCGGCCAGGCGCGCCTCGAGTTCCTTCCTGCGTTCTGGGACCTCGGCGACCTCGCGCAGCACCGCGGCGGCGTCCTCGCCGCGCGATTTCAGCTCGCCGATCTGGCGCGACAGCGCGTTGCTGCGCGCCTGCAGCGCCTCGGTCGCCGACTGCACCGTCTTGCGCTCCTGTTCCAGGGCGTTGAAGCCGGCGACGTCGAAGTCGAACGGGCGGGTGCGCAGGCGGTCGGCGACCTCCTGGGCGTTCTTGCGCAGGTGGTTGATGTCGAGCATGGGCAGGCTTTCGATTACCCGGCGCCGTGCGCCGGGGGAGCCCGATTATCGCCTGTCGCCGCCGCCCGGTTCGGCATCGTGCGGCTCGCCGTCGGCAGCCCGCAGGCGTGCCAGCTTCTCGGCGATGCGCTGCTCGACGCCGCGGTCGGTGGGCCGGTACCAGGCCTGCGGCGCCATGCCCTCGGGCAGGTAGGACTCGCCCGCGGCATAGGCGTCCGGCTCGTCGTGGGCGTAGCGATAACCCGCGCCATGGCCGAGCTCCTTCATCAGGCGGGTCGGCGCGTTGCGCAGGTGCATGGGCACCGGGCGCGAGCCGTCCTGGGCGACGAAGGCCCGGACCGCCTTGAAGGCGCCGTACACGGCGTTGGACTTGGCCGCGACCGCCAGGTACACGACCGCCTGCGCCAGGGCCAGTTCGCCCTCGGGCGAGCCGAGGCGCTCGTAGGCCTGCGCCGCATCGAGCGCGATCTGCAGCGCGCGCGGGTCGGCCAGCCCGATGTCCTCGCTGGCCATGCGGATCATGCGCCGCGCCAGGTACAGCGGATCGGTGCCGCCGTCGAGCATCCGCACCATCCAGTAGAGCGCGGCGTCGGGGTCGGAACCGCGCACCGACTTGTGCAGCGCCGAGATCTGGTCGTAGTAGTTGTCGCCGCCCTTGTCGAAACGGCGCAGCGTCGCGGGCAGCGTGCCGCGCAGGTAGGCCGCGTCGAGCGGCTCGGCGCGGCCCTGCGCCGCCGTCGCCACCACTTCGAGGGCGTTGAGCAGGCGCCGGGCGTCGCCATCGGCGAGCTCGATCAGCATCTGCCGCGCATCGGCAGCGATCGCCAGGCCGGGGTAGTAGCGCGCGGTGGCGTGTTCGATCAGCCCGGCCAGATCGTCGTGCGAGAGCGGCTCCAGCACGTAGACCGCGGCGCGCGACAGCAGGGCCCCGACCACCTCGAATGACGGATTCTCGGTGGTCGCGCCGACGAAGACGAAGAGCCCCGATTCGACGTGCGGCAGGAAGGCGTCCTGCTGTGCCTTGTTGAAGCGGTGCACCTCGTCGACGAACACCAGGGTCGAGCGCCCGGTGGCGTCGCGCGTCGCGCCGGCGCGCTCGACCGCCTCGCGGATGTCCTTGACGCCGCCCAGCACCGCCGACAGGGCGATGTAATCGAGGTCGAAGGCGCCGGCCATGAGCCGCGCCAGCGTGGTCTTGCCCACGCCCGGCGGGCCCCACAGGATCATCGAGTGCGCGCGATGCATCGCGAAGGCCATGCGCAAGGGCTTGCCCGGGCCCAGCAGGTGCTGCTGGCCGATCACCTCGTCGATCGTGCGCGGCCGCATCGCCTCGGCGAGCGGCACCTGCAGCGGTTCGTGCACCGGGCGCGTACCCGGCGGCGCCGCGCCGCGGCGGCCGCCGGCCCGCGCACCGGTTGGCGCACGCGCTGCGGCGACCCCGGGCGCGCCCGCTGCGGGCAGCTCGGGGAACAGGTCGTTCATTTGTCCTCGAGCACGTCGATGCCGGGCGGCGGCGTGAAGGCGAAGTGCTCGGCCGCCAGCGGCGGATTGCGCTGCACGTGCTCGAAGCGCAGGCGGGTCGCCTGGCCGAAGCTGTCGCGCAGTTCCATGGCCACCGGCAGGCCGCCGGCGAAACCGATGCGGATGCGCTCGAAGACCGAGTCCTTGGCCCGCGGCACCGCCTTGATCCATTCGATGCCGTCGCCGGCGCCGTCGGCTTGCACCTCGAAGTCGCGCTCGAAATCGTTGGAGCCGAACAGGATCGACGCCGGCGAGGCGGGCAGCGCGCCGTGCAGGCTGCGCTTGGTCACCTGGTTGAGATCCTTGTCGTACAGGAACAGGCTGCTGCCGTCGCTGATGATGAGCTGCTGGTAGGGCTGGTCGTAGGTCCAGCGGAAGCGGCCCGGACGCAGAAATTCGAAGCTGCCGTGCGACAGCGCCGCGGCGCCGCGGGCCGCCGCCGGTTCGCCCTTCGAGTTGGCGCCGGGCGCCGCGCTCTGCTGCGTGAACTCGCCGCGCGCGGTCGAGGTCTGGGTGAGGAACTGGTGCAGCTGCTCGATCGGCTCGGCGCGCAGCGGCGTACCGGCCAGCGGCCCCAGCACGGCCAGCGCCAGCGCCGCGGCGCCGGCCGTGCGGCGCTTCATGTCGCCTCCCGGGCCGGCACGATGATCTCGCGGTTGCCGTTGGCCTGCATCGCGCTCACCATGCCGGCCTGTTCCATCTGCTCGAGCAGGCGCGCCGCGCGGTTGTAGCCGATGCGCAGGTGGCGCTGGACCAGCGAGATCGAGGCGCGGCGCTGCTTGAGCACGATCTCGACCGCCTGGTCGTAGAGCGGATCGGCCTCGGTACCTTCGGCCGCGCCGGGCGCCGCCCCCTCGAGCGCCGCTTCCGGGGCCTCGAGCAGGCCCTCGACGTACTGCGGGCTGCCCTGGCGGCGCAGCGCTTCGACCACCCGGTGCACCTCGGCGTCGGAGACGAAGGCGCCGTGCACGCGGGTCGGCACGCCGGCGCCCACCGGCAGGTAGAGCATGTCGCCCTGGCCGAGCAGCGATTCGGCGCCCATCTGGTCGAGGATGGTGCGCGAATCGATGCGGCTCGAGACCTGGAAGGCGATGCGCGTCGGGATGTTGGCCTTGATGAGGCCGGTGATGACATCGACCGACGGTCGCTGCGTCGCCAGGATGAGGTGCATGCCGGCGGCGCGCGCCTTTTGCGCGATCCGCGCGATGAGCTCCTCGACCTTCTTGCCGGTGACCATCATGAGGTCGGCCAGCTCGTCGATGACCACCACGATGACCGGCAGCGCTTCGAGCGGCGCGGCCTCCTCCGGCACCGCGGCGAACGGGTTGGGCAGGGTCTCGCCGCGCTCGGCCGCCTCGGCGATGCGCTGGTTGTAGCCGCCCAGGCTGCGCACCCCCAGCTTGCTCAGCAGGCGGTAGCGCCGGTCCATCTCGGCGACGCACCAGTTGAGCGCATGGCCGGCCTCGCGCATGTCGGTCACCACCGGGGCGAGCAGGTGCGGGATGCCCTCGTAGGCCGAAAGCTCGAGCATCTTCGGATCGATCATGAGCAGGCGCACCTGCGACGCATCGGCCTTGTACAGGATGGACAGGATCATGGCGTTGATGCCGACCGATTTGCCCGATCCGGTCGTGCCGGCGACCAGCAGGTGCGGCATGCGCGCCAGGTCGACGACGATGGGCTTGCCGGCGATGTCCTTGCCCAGTCCCAGGGTGATCGGCGAATGGCTCTCGCCGTAGACCGCCGAGCCGAGGATCTCGGACAGGCGCACCACCTGGCGGCGGGCATTGGGCAGTTCCAGCCCCATCAGGTTCTTGCCCGGTATGGTCTCGACGACGCGGATCGAAACCAGCGACAGCGCGCGCGCCAGGTCCTTGGCCAGGTTGACCACCTGCGCGCCCTTCACGCCGGTGGCCGGTTCGATCTCGTAGCGCGTGATCACCGGCCCCGGATAGGCCGCGACCACCGCGACCTCGACGCCGAAATCCTTGAGCTTCTTCTCGATCAGCCGCGAGGTGAATTCGAGGATGTCGGTGGACACCGCCTCGGGTCCGGCCTCGGCCTCGTCGAGCAGGTCGAGCGCCGGCAAGCCGCTGGCCGCCGGTCCGGGCAACTCGGCAAAGAGCGGTACCTGCTGTTCCTTCTGCCGCCGGTCCGATGCCGGCGCATGCGCCGCGCCGCGCTCGATGTGCACCGGATCGTGCTCCTCGAGCTTCTCGCGCTGCGCCGCCAGGGCGGCGGCGCGCTCCTCGGACGCGGTCTCGCCGATGCTGCGGTCTTCCTCCGCCTCGCGCACCGCGCGCAGGCGCGCGACGGCACGCTCGAGCACGGCGCCCAGCCGCTCGGCCACACCCAGCCAGGAGAAGCCGAAGGCCAGGCTCGCACCGAGCGCGCAGGCCACCAGCAGGATCACCGTGGCCCCGGTGCCGCCCAGCGCGTGCAGGGTGGCCGGCGACAGGCTGGCTCCGAGCAGGCCGCCGGCCGCGCCATTGGGCAGGTAGCCGCCCAGCGTATGGAGCCGCAAGGCCTCGAGCGTCGCCGCGGCGACGAGCAGCAGCACGAAGCCCGGCAGGCGGACCCAGCCCGAAAGAGCCCCCGGCGCCTCGACAGCGCCGTGCAGGCGGCCAAAACCGCGCACCACCATGCTGGCCAGGAACAGGACCCACAGTCCGGCGGAAAAGCCGAACAAGAAGAGCAGCAGGTCGGCCAGCCAGGCGCCGGCGCTGCCGCCCCAGTTGGCAATGTGGTTGCTTGCCGAGGCGTTGGTGAAGCCCGGGTCTTCGCGATGATAGGAAACGAGCACCGCGGCCAGCGCCAGCACGCCCAGGGCCAGCGTGATCCAGCGGGCCTCGGCAAGCAGGCGGGCACCGTGGTCGAGCGGCACCGGCGCGTCCGCTGCGGCACCGCCCCGGCGCGCCGCTGCCGCGCCGCGCTGCAAGCGCAGGTCGTCCAAACCGCGCGTATCCGGTCCGCCAGCCATGGCCGCATTATAGGAGGGGTCGGTGGCCCCAGCCGCCGCGTCCCGCGGCCTCCTATAATCGCCGGCTCGCCCGGGTGCCCCTGCCGCCGTTGCGGCCGGGCGGTCCGGACCGGAAAGGATCCTCTGCATCATGGCCACGCCGATCCACGCGCGCGTCCTCATCCTCGGCTCGGGGCCGGCGGGCTATACCGCGGCGGTGTACGCGGCGCGCGCCAACCTGGCGCCGGCGCTGGTCACCGGCCCGGCGCAGGGCGGCCAGCTCATGACCACGACCGATGTCGACAACTGGCCGGCCGACGTCCATGGCGTGCAGGGCCCGGAGCTGATGCAGCGCTTTCTCGAACACGCGCAGCGCTTCGACGCGAGGATCCTGGTCGACCAGGTCGGCTCGGTCGACCTGTCGCGCCGGCCGTTCACGCTGCTTGGCGATGCCGCGAGCTACTCCTGCGATGCCCTGATCATCGCCACCGGGGCCTCGGCGCAGTACCTCGGGCTGCCCTCCGAGCAGGCGTTCATGGGCCGCGGTGTCTCCGGCTGTGCAACCTGCGACGGCTTTTTCTTCCGCAACCAGGAAGTCGCGGTCGTCGGCGGCGGCAATACCGCGGTCGAAGAGGCGCTGTACCTGTGCAAGATCGCCGCGCGGGTGCATGTGGTGCACCGGCGCGACCGCTTCCGCGCCGAGCCGATCCTGGTCGATCGGCTGATGGAACACGTCAAGGCGGGCCGCGTCGTGCTGCATCTGTGGCAGCGGCTGGACGAGGTGCTGGGCGACGACGGCGGGGTCACCGGGGTGCGGCTGCGCGACGTGCGCGACGACAGCACGAGCCAGCTGGCGCTGCAGGGCTGCTTCATCGCGATCGGCCACCGGCCCAATACCGAGATCTTCGCCGGCCAGCTCGAGATGAAGAACGGCTACATCCAGACGCGCTGCGGCAGCGAAGGGCTGGCCACCATGACCAGCGTCCCCGGAGTCTTCGCCGCCGGCGACGTGCAGGACCACGTCTATCGCCAGGCCATCACCTCGGCCGGCACCGGCTGCATGGCCGCGCTCGACGCCCAGCGCTGGCTCGAAGCCGAGGCCGGTACCGCCGGCTGAATCCGCGGCGTTTGCCACCGTTCGCGTCGGTTTGCCCTCCCTGCGGCGCTCCCGGCGTACGCCGGCGCGCGGGCGCCGGGCACGGAGTGTCCACGACGGTAAGTCAAATAAAGCGACTGAAATTGACCGGTAATTGGGGCAAGTCGCGGCCGGCGAGTACGCAATGATCCAGCGTGACCGGGCATCTTTCGGCCGGCCGTTGTCGTCCGTCGTCGGGCCTTGAAAAACCAATTCGTGAAGAATCGCCGCATTCCCTCCTGCTTCGCGCCGAAGCGCTCCACCGTCATGATCGCGCTGGCCCTGAGCTTCGGCATGCTCGACGGGGAGGCCTACGCCTTCGGTTTCGGCGAGCCGGAGGTGAGCAGCGCGCTGGGCCAGCCGCTGCGCATGCGCGTGGCCTTGCAGCCCGACCCCAGCGTCGACCTGTCGCAGCCTTGCCTGCATCTGGTCAGCAGCCTGCACGACGTCCTGCCCACGCTCAGCGCGGCCAAGCTCAGCATCGAGGAGCAGGGCGCGGCGCGCT
>Ga0075030_100001001_pt1 | contig 25345 bp, 24 predicted proteins | sample LitLauG_LLR_2012_FD_71393 | JGI IMG/M metagenome (GOLD analysis project Ga0075030, IMG submission 71393) | Freshwater sediment microbial communities from Pennsylvania, USA - Little Laurel Run_MetaG_LLR_2012 | ecosystem: Environmental > Aquatic > Freshwater > Creek > Sediment | place: USA...
TTGACTGCCCCTTCATGGGCCGCATGAGCGAGATGCCCGGCCCGCTCTATAAGCAGCAGGGCGGAGCGAGCCTCCTTGACAAAGACGCGACCCGCTTCGGTGAGTTCGACAGCTCGTCTCTTGTCGCGAGTGAAGAGGTGAAATCTGTAGTGTTCTTCGAGGTCTGTAATCTGCCGACTCAATGCAGATTGGCTAATATTCAGTCTGAGAGCAGCTCGCGTGAAATTCAGTTCCTCAGCGAGGATATCGACCGCGAGAAGGTGGCGGACTTCAACGTTGGGGAACACTGCTCCAAGCCCCGCTTAAGAGTGTGGTGATACCTAGAGTTTCGTCCTGCCTTGCGAGTGAAACGACGAGTGGTTAGGAGATTGGAACCCGACCAGTCCTGTAAAGTTTCGCGAGGACCTAACAAATATTTGAATACCTTGCATCCAAAACCCGCTACAGGGTGAGGTTTGCGCGCACTTCCACCAGCACAGGGAGAGGACGATAATCCAGTTCGCAGAGGGTAAATTATCGAACGTTGCGGCCAGAATGCAGGCGTTCCAGATGGTTCTGCAGGCTGCTGCCATTTCGCGGACTTCTTGTGCCCCAAAGAGAACGTTCTTGTAAGTCGCATCGTTGCGGAGGCTGAGCGCCTTCTTCATCTGGGTAAGAAAGCCATGAAAGCCTTACAATATGGGGGCAAGCTGAGGGGGTAGTGAGCCGCCCGTCGTAGCGCAGCATAGCTCCGGGCGGCTCTTTGCGTCTGAGGAGAAACATAAAACCTATTTCCACAATTCAACGGCCATTTAGCGGCGGCGTACGACGGGAAATTGGGGAGCGCTCGTCTGTCCCCAGTTTCCCTAATGTCGCATCTCCCAGACTTGTTTCAACTCACGACCTAGACCGTCGAAGTCGGGGAAAACGACGGACTCCGTGATGCCTGCGTCTTTGAGTTCTTGCCGGATGTTGCTGATCGCGTTCTTAGGAACTTTGATCGCCATCAGCCGGGAGCCTCGTTCTTTTGCCACATTGACCAGCCACAATGAATCGGTGCCGAAGATCATGAATCGACTCCGTTGAGCAGCGATTCTCCGGGTGACATGCGGCGAGTCCCATAGCATCGGCGTCACCGGAGTCTTCAACAGTTTGTTCTTGATCTCGTCCTTCTCCGCTGGCAGGTACAGACGTTCCCAATCATCTTCGTCGTAATCGCTGGGATGCTTCTTGGCAAATTGTTTCCATCTGTTGATGGCGTCTTTGCGGTCGGGATGCTGTCGCAGAAGTTTGGTGAGCCAGTGTGGATCAAGCATGTAGATGACAGAGCCGCTTTCAGGTACTCGTTTCTTCTTGCTGATTGCGAAGTGCAGAGCGATAAGTGATCCATCGCTCCAATCAAGGAGGCGAGTCGGAACACCATGATGCTGCATCAAGAAGTACGAGTCCCATTCGTCTTCGATTGCGTTAGCATCCGGGGCGGACAACTGAGTCGCACAGCGACCGAACTCCCTGTACAAATCGTTATCAATTTCGAGAAGTTTATCGACCGACTTTCTTTTGCCGCTATTCCTCGAACGATAGACTCCGGGCTGGAGTCGAGTGCTGTGGTGCCGGAGGTCCTCTGCTCGAAACCACAGTTCGAGATGCTTCGGGATTCTCCACTGTTGTCGAACGTTGGCGACAACGCTGAGATATTTCCCGAGTGAATTAGCGGTTTTCGTTTTCATGATTCACGAGTGTCCGCCGAAGATGTCTCGTGCTTCTTGGCCTGTCACTACTCCGACATCAATGTCACCTTGTCGGATAGCATCAATGCGGTCGGTCAAATCCCCGACCGTGCGTTCGTAGAGTAGCTGCTGAAGTTCCTTCCATGTGACTTCGTGGGATCGGATGAGATCACCGCATTTATCGAGAAATTCTGGGAGCCTCGCTGGATTGAATCCTGCACGAGCGAGATCGGCTTTGTCGAACTGCGCCGTCGTAGCGAGATAGTCCCCGTATTTGACCTTCTCCGCTGCCATCCCTCCGACTGCGCTCATCCATTGGTGTTCGATTGGACATGACTTCTCGCCCCACTTGCAGCCTCCTCCCGGCAGGCCATCTCTCACCGCATAGATGGCAATCCATTCGAGCACATCTCCGGCGTCGAGAGCGAGACCGACGACAGCGTGGCCTGCTTCATGTGGGATCGTGCGGGTGATGAGAATGGCGCTCTCTCTGTACGCCTTGAAGACATCTGCTTGTGAGTTGAACGGCCCCGGCATCAATGAGAGATTCTGCTGTCTCAGCAGTTGGTGGACGGCGTCGAAGCGTTCATCGACGAAGGGCATGACGCATTGTACGTCAGAAGATTGTGGTCATGCCGAATGTGCTACTATCGAGACCTTCCCTCTTAATTAGGCTAACTAGCATCGGCTTATGCCGATAGGAGATGCTATGGACTACGCCCAACTCAAAGACAGCGTGAAGGAAATAGCCGAGATAGCAGCGTCTGTACCCGAACAGTTTCGGGATAAGTGTTTCGAGTTGCTGTTGACGAATCTACTTCGTGAGAACGACGGCGATGGGACTGGCGGTGATAAGAGCAAGAAAGAGGAACACAAGTCACCAGAAGATGAAACGAAACCGAAGGGCGACGGCGTTCCAATTACGACGCAACTTCGAGTGCTGATGAAGAAGACGGACGTGACCAAAGATGAGATCGACAAGATACTCCTCTATGACAACAAAGCAGTTCACTTCATCAAAGAGCCAACCACGAAGGGGGTCACGACGGGCCAGATGGAGTGGGCACTCCTGCTGGCGCTCAAGAACGCTATCGAGAACGATTCGCTGGCTACCGACCCCGAAGAACTGCGCTCAGTCTGCCAAGACAAGGGGTATTACGACAAGACCAATTTCTCCGGGGTTCTTAAACAGGAACGGAACGCAAAATTATTCAGGAAGGCTCTTGTCAAACAGGGGCCTGCGGAGCCGCTCTCATCAGATGGACAAGATGCGTTGGGTGAGCTAATCAAGCGACTGGCGACTGAGGCTGGGAAATGAAGGCGGAGATACTGAAGAAACTTGAGACCTTCGAGAGTGATCTTCGCAAACTCCGAAAGAGCGTCTCTGCGCTGCCGGGAACGACCGTCAATCAGAAGAAGTTGCGGACTGATGCCGAGGAGTTGGCGACTCGATGGGTCGAAGAACTCCGCAGTCCACTGGAGCACAAGTTTCCGATTGCGAAGGAAGTCATCGCTGAGACCTCCGACTCTTTGAAGAGACTGCACGTCCTGAGCAGGCCCAGCAATCTCAAGAGTTCCTACGTGAAAACCTTGGACTCGGTGCTCGATCATTTCAAGGACAAGTTGGTTCTCCCTATTCAGCAGACGACGACTGGAGTCGAGACCAAGTTCGATCTTCAAAAACTCGTCGCTGGTTTGTCCAACCCGGATGAGTCGGAGTATCTGAAGGAAGCGATTGACAGTGCCAACGCTGGGTTTCATCGAGCCGCCATTGTTCTCGGCTGGTGTGCGGCGATTGATCGAATCCAGAAGCGGATACAGGCGTTGGGATTTGCGAAGTTCAATGCGACATCGACTGCGATTAAAGCCCAGACTTCGGGACGCCACAAGCGATGGAACAAAGAGTTCAACATCACGACGCTGGGGGAACTTCAGGAGGTCTTCGACAACGATCTGGTCACAGTCTGCGAGGGCATGGGTCTCCTGGACAGCAATCAGGCTGACCGACTCATTGACGTAGATTTCCAGTACCGGAACCACAGCGCCCATCCCGGCCAAGCGCCTATCGAGGATGCACACGTCGTTGCGTTCTTCACGGACATCACTTCGATCATTCTGACGAATGCCAAGTTCGCCTGAATTCGCAAACCAGCTACCCCGAATCAATTCCCTGAGCGAAGAAACTCCGGCGAGATGTCCACGAAATGTCTGAGAGTTTTTCGCAGTATAATAGTGCGAATCGTCAGCCGCTCTTCGTCCCAGGAGGCTCTGCCATGTACATTCTCGTTCCCTGGAAGCCGGTCGTTCTCGTGTGGGGATTGCTGAGTGGGATGATACTGGTTAGTTTCGTTGCATCTTCGGTGCTTCAAGGAAAGGATCCCTTCGCGCCAGGTGCGATCATCAGGCAACCCTCCTCCGTGAAAACGGGTGGTGCGCAAGCGGGGCAATCTAAGCACTCCCACAAAGCGGCTAGGACTCCGAGTCAGTGACACCTCGGAGATCGCTTCCCGTTGAATTCTTTGCCTAGCTTTTTCGGTCATGTCCTAGCGTGATTTACCTTGCCCAATATTTTCTCCAGTTTTTGCTTCAGCATGACCTCCGCGGGAGAACGTCCTTGGCGTCCGAGCCATGAGACAAAGTCCTTTATTTTGACTTCGTGCTTTACGGGCGGCTGCTGGACAACAACGGTGACGGTTGTGAATCCCTGGCCTATCTCTCCTACCCAGCTGTCTTGCTGCAAAACCGCGAGAGCGGTGGCGATCGCTTCATAGAGTGTTTCCGCCGTGACCTCTGTGGAGTGCTCAACGTCTCGAATATCCCTTACCGCGACTGTGCACGATCGCAGAACCACAAATGAGCGTAGCATATTCGTCTTTTGTTCGCCACTTGATCGCGTTTCTCGTTCCGCCTTGCCAAAGGGCGGTAACCGAGGGCTAATGTCAGCATTCGTGCAGGCGGCTTCCGCTGTAAATGCCGTGAACCGGCGAGAGAGGCGTAGAATGGTGCCGTTTTCGCGGCAAGCAATGAAATTCTGCATTTTTTGCGGAACCCAAACGAGGATGACCGTTCGCAAAATGGCGGAGGGGCGAAATGAGTTGGTGGGGCACTGACCGTATAGAGAATCACTTACGGGAGTTGTCGAGAGCTGCTGCGGTGAGTTCGGCATGGCTAGACGCCGACACTAAGAAAGCGATAGAAGCGCTCGAAAAGAGCAACGACCCGAGAGCGAGGGGCGCTTTGCTGGCGGCCCTTGACGCGAATTCAACGAGCCTGGCCGCAGCGGCTGCGAAAGTGCTCAGTTCGAAAGACTGGCACCTCTCAGATCGGCAACAAATACTCGTTGCGATCAAGATGAGAGACTTCCCAGCAGCGGTGAAGCAACTGCGTCAGTGTCCGGTAGGCGAAAGAGACTCAGAACTCCTAGCAGAAATTATGGAGGCGGGTGAGCAGCATCTGGTGTCTAGGGTGATAGAAGCACTGACTGAGACAAGAGACCCAGAATTAATTCCGGTTCTCTGCAGGGGGTGGAAGAACAAGCACGGGGGCGTTCCGACCGACGTGACGAAGGCTCTCGAAGCATTCGGACCAGGATCTTTGCCCGCATTGGCCGAGGCGCTACATCAAGGCGACCGAAATATCGCACAAAGAGCTGTTCGCGTGACTGGCCGCATTGGCGGTAAGGAAGCAGTTAGATTGTTGATTGAAGTAGCCAACTCTGGAAATTCTGGCCTAAGATCCGAGGCAATCGGTGCACTTGCACCAATGGGCGACCCTGGAACGATCGATACGTTGGCGGCTGCTGTGAGAGATGGAACGCCTCATGATCGCGGAGTTGCGCTGAAAGGTCTTGCTAAGATCGGTGGTCCTCGCATAATTGGAATTCTGCGGGAGAATCTGGTACCGCGAGCCGGTTCCTCAATCGCAGACGCACCTCACGAATTCGTCGAATTCGCTCTCGCGGAACTTGGCGATCCATATGCAGTGGGGCCCCTTGTGCGGGCAATCACATCGACTGTGCAACGTGACATCCGAGCCTATGAGGTCGTGGAAGCGGGTGCAGCGGGGTGCCGACTTGCCGAGGCCTCGCGCAAGGTGCTAGTAGAACTGCTGAAGAGTAGAGGACCTGACGTCAAGGCTGAAGATCTGCAAGAAGCAGCCAAACTCGCAGATGTTCTGTACGTTGAGACTAAAGATCGAGACGATGGCCGATACGATGTAGTCGAAGAGAATCGAGTAGACTTGTCAGCAGTAAGGGAACTCGCCATGTCCGAGATTCGTCGTCGAAAGTCCGAATGACAGAACTGCGAGTCGACACTCCGCACAGCGCGGCAGGCCCGTTATTCAAGAAGCAAAAGTGATCTGCGGCACCAGGCAGGACCTGGGGGGTCTGTCCACTGCTGTGCAGCCGCGGAATCAGCGTGAAAAGCCGTGCGGCGAGTAGGAATCGCAATTCGGTGTCCGCAGGGTGACTACGTAGTACGAGCAAGTAGTCAAAACTGCGAGAAACATGGCGACGGCAAACGCCGACCGCGTTGGGACACGAAGCCTCACGAGACTCACCGGTGCTGAATACGTCTCAGAGAACTGAAGTCAACCCGTTCCAGGGCATTCAGGCATTCCGTCCGAGATGCTGGGTCTAAAGGACGAGTGGTTACGGGCTTTAAACCCGGCCGGTTTTGAAAAGTTTCTTGCTGATCCAACAGATATTTAGTAGACTGCGGCTCGCCGTGTCGTAAGTATCGAGTCGGTCCCTGTTCTGAGTCAAGTGATAATGCGGCTTATGACGGATGCCGCGTTGTGGCCATGAGCATCTCGTTCCAGTTAATTGAGGTCGACCTATTATGAGCCTCTGGCAAAGGCTGCTTGGTGGGCGTGCGCGCCCAACTCCATCGCGATCAACTCCAGCGACTCGCGCATTGTCACCCTCAGATGAGGCCGCGAACTGGGCGGAGCGTCTGAGATCCGCGGGCGAATGGGAAGAGCTAGCGGCAATTTTTAACAGCACTGACTACAGCGATGCCGCGAACAAATGGAAAAGGCGGGATGTCGCTCGACTTGTATTGGGCAAAGCGGGACGCCAATGCCAAGACGGAGTGCTAAGACAATTCAGCATGAATGGTGTAGGTCAACACGAGCTTGCTGAAATACTCGCTTCGGTTGGAGATCAGGCGTCAGTTGAACCCCTGGTGCGATGTTTCCCTAAATTCGGCCCATATGGAGGCTGTCAATCGATAGTTCTTCACTTTCTTGCAAGGTTTCCATCGCTCGAAACAGCGCGAGGGATGGAACAGTACCTCACCGACGAGTACTCGCCAACAAGGGTTCACGCAGCGCAATGTTTGGGCTTACTGGGATACCCCGAGAGCCTTCCTGCTTTGGTGAAAGCACTTGACAAGGACAGCTCTTCGATTCGCAGTGGCCTGCAAGCGGCGGGCACCGATTTCGCCAAGGCACTGATTACGAAGTGGGAGGAAAAGCGACGCGCGACCCAGCCGACAGCATCGCTGATGTCCGATTCGGAAATGCTCAAGGTGCTACGCAGCCTGTGTGATGCATACTCACAAAACGATCGGTCTCAGGTCGAGTCTCTTGAAATTACTGCGACTGAAATAGGGCAAGAGCTTAACAGGCGCGGAGGAAAAAACGAAATGCTCCGGCTGTTCAAAATGCTCGATGCCCGACCCGGCTTAAGAACCTTAGAGATGCACTGGGATGGGATAGGCGACTGGATGGGATAAGCATTCGCTGCCACTCGAAGCCCGCTATATCCTATGGGGGCAAGCTGAGGGGGTAGTGAGCCGCCCGTCGTAGCGCTGCATAGCTCCGGGCGGCTCTTTGCGTTTGACCCATTTTGTTCTTCCCAGAAAGTTCAATCCAAGAAAAACGGCTCCCTTGGAACTATTCCACTATCGCCAGATGAAGCGATCGATCAAAAAGCTCTTGGACTACGTCGATAAGAGTGCTTTCTGGTAGAACGATACTCAACCCCTACCCCACTTTCCACACGCGGACTGTTTTATCTACTGACGCTGACATCAGTAATTCACCGTTCCGGCTGAACCGAACGCTCAGAATCCCTTCGCCGTGCCCAACGTATCTGGTTAGCTCAAGTCCAGAGCTCACATCCCAGATTCTGACCGTGCAGTCGTTCCCAGATCCCGAACCTGCACTCGCTGCGTACTTACCATCATCCGAAACATCAAGACACCGGATGCGAGAAGTATGTCCGCGAAGACATCGGATCTCTTTTCCGGTTTTGAGGTCCCATACGCGCACAGTCCGATCGTCGCTACAGGATAGTGCCAGATCACCAGAAGGCGTAAATCTAACCTGGTTGACTTCGCCCTCGTGGCCCACGAGCGTGGCGGTCTTTTGTCCCGAAGTTGTGTTCACGAGGTGAATTAAATTGTCGCGTTCGGCACAAAGGATGCTCTCGGCGTTGGCTGAAAGTGCCAGGGCATTCATGCCTTTGGCAATTTCGAACTGGGACATCAGCGTTGGTCCACTCAGGCTCCAAAGAGCAATTTTCTTATCGCCCACAACCAGCATCACTCGGCAATCCGCTGAGAAGACCGCGTTGCGCAAACCGCCAATGGTTTGGGTATTCAATTGACAAACATCCGATAACTCGCCGCTGTCCAAATCCCACTGACGCACTACGCTCGGCTTGGCAAATAGCTCCTGATAAACAAGCAGCACGTGGTTGGCATCTGGCCTGACACCGAGCATGCCCCTAAGATGGCGGTTCGAGATCACGCGTGATTCGGTAAAGGTCTTGAAATCCCAAGCTTTCACCGAGTCTTCCCGTCCGAAGGAGACCGCTCGCTTGCCGTCCGAGAGGAAGACTGCTACATCCACAATATCCGCGTGATCTATGAAGCGCCCTATCTCGCGGGGATCCACCGCGGGTTGCGTCCGCGTAGTCCGGAAATCATACTCAAAGAACTGATTTCCCCTCGCAGAATCAACCATGTCCGATCTCGAAACAGTGACTCCGATCGGCCTCAATTCCTGATTGAGGAAGTTAGCGGCGGCCCAGTTGTCCATATTACCCGGCGCATCATAACCCCCGGTTTTGAAGCTCCACACGATCTTCTTACCATACTTCGTGGTCTGCAGGCCCAAGCTGACCAGCGAGAAGGCGGGATTGGGACGGTTCTTCAATGCGCTCTCGATCTGGTGGAGTGATTGATCGAGTTGTTCTTCCGCTTCGGAGAGGTCCTCTTTGGCCGGGGGACTAGGCTTGAGATACCGGTCGTGCAGCCCTGTTAGGACGCCGCGCATGCCGGGGGTCATTTGCTGGCGCACCAACTCCCTCAGGTCGGACGCCACTTGTGGATTGAGTCGGATTCCGCCTGATCGGATGCGGTCGACGCGAGTGACAAAGGCAGATGCCACTTCAGGGAGGCCCAATCCGTCTGCCACATAATGGAGGTATAGATAGGGGTTTTCTTCAGTGTAATCCTTGATCGACTCCCGGCAATGGACCGCCTGCGCCCACCAGTATGTCGCCTCCTTCGCGTTTCGCGCTTTCCACTCGCACTCCCCCATCATGTTGCAGTTGAGGCTTTTGCGCTTACCCTTCGCGAGGCCACTGAGCAAGATCTTGCGTGCGCGATCGTAGTCTTTCATCCTGATGTAGGCCGATCCGCCCCAGTCATAGTAAAGATCGAGGTCGCTGTTTTCTGCCGCCCTCGCCTCGGCTGCTTGCGCGCACTCTTGGTGTTTACCGGAATTGAGAAGGGTAATGACTTCCTTCGCCCTCGGACTGTCCCACTTCCGTTCCTCCCGTTCCTCATGGAACTGCGGCTCCAGGCATTTACGGACATACTCTGTTTCGTCAGGGTCAGGGCCGGATTTGGCAGCTACAGCTGCTGACACAGTGGGAACCGAAGATGCCCTCAGCGCCGCTGCCGGAGCACTCGGGCTAGTCTTCCCTGGTGGCTGAGTTTGAACGGGCGGATTAAACAACCCTCGCTGAGCCTGAGCGTCAGACATCTTCCCGAACAATCGATTCCAAAGATTCATTCGGTCCTCCTCATTGGCAGGCCAATGTTAGCAAATCCTAGCGTGAGTCGGTAACCGCATCAAACCGCTGGAAGAGTTCCTCGCGAAGCTCAGGACCACTGACTGGCCCCAGGTCGCCTCGGATTAAAATCAGGCGGGGTCCACTGTTGCGAGAAACAGTGGACCCCGCCAAGGAGTTATTAGTGGGACTTGTCGTAATAAACCGGGCTGACTTCGCCATCATGCACCGCAACGTGAAATTCACGGCCTGGAACCTTAAGGACGTAATCGCCGGGTTCAGCAAACTGCCCCATGCCAGTCGTCACCCATTTCTGAACTCGATGCCCAGTTGCATCAAGCCATTCTCCATCGTGGGCACAGGTGCTCCCCATGCATGGTGACCAGCCGGTTTCTTTCGTGAACATGGTGCTCGGTAGGTTCACGAAACCGAGAAGGGCAATTGTTCCGACATGTAGGCGGATTTGGGTGTGGCAATCGGGCCGGACTTGGAACTTGAGTGGGCTGACCTTAAGGATACGGCCATCTTTGAATTCGAGTGAATAGTTCCCCGGCTCCAAGAACTTGGTGTAGTCGCTACGAGCAGGGGAACTCTTTCCGTGGCTGTCGATGACGACGTACCCAATCGTGACGGGTGAATCTTGTGCAAACTTTTCGTATCCCGTCCCGTACCACAGCTTCATGGCGGGAGAGGTCGGGGCTAGATCCAGTATGCCCTTGACTCCCGCCGTGCCCCAGACCTTGGGGTCTATCGGATTATAGATAATCTCATGCCCTTCGCTAGTCCGAACGACTTCTGTATCAGACGGATTCGATGTGTTTGGGGTAACCCCATGTGATGAGCTGGCATTAGAACTACAGGCCGCCGTGCTGCTGGAAATCATTCCACCATAGATTGGGTTCGGGATGTCAATGCCGCGGCAGGGGCCAAAAGCTGGAATGAAGGTGCCATCGGGATAATGGGCACATGTGAACTTCAACCAGCGTGGGTCCGAAATACCGTGGCTCGCTACATAGTTGTCACATTGCATGGCGGCGATGAAATCGGGATTGATCCCCGGTATGTCAGAAAGGCCATTGCTTGCTTGGCTCGGGTCCACGATTGTTATGCCGGACGCGACTTGGGAAGCAATCGAGGGACCGGACTTTGCCGCGTTAGCAAGCGCCTTTGCCACGACATCTTTCTCGGACAGCCCGTTTGCTGCAAGCCATTTCAAGAAGGCATTATGCTGGGCTGCTGGGTCGCCTCGCAAATTGTTGAAGATTTGCTGCCATTCAGCTCCAGCTTGAGGATCTTTCCCTTGGAGCTGATAGAGTTGTTGCTGAAGTGTCGCCTGAGTTCCTAAGAGCTTCTCCTGCTGGCGAATCAGTGCTTGTGTTTCGACGAGGTTAGCTCCGACATCAATAGCCTCGGCCCCATATTTAACCGTGGTTCCAGATATGCCAGGGTCAAGCGCCCCCCATACGGTCGCGGTCGCCTCACCGGCGTTCTCTAATGCCTTCATGTAATCGTGGTTTTGAAAAGCGCTTCTTGCGTCAAGACCCTTTGACACGGCATTGAAAGCATCCAACGTGTTCCCGAGTGGAGTGTTCTGGGCGCTGGCGGGCAGATCCACTTGAGGCAACGCTTCCAAGCTGGGCCCAAGGTCAATTTCTACAGTGGGGATGAGATTAGCAATTTCCGACTGATTTTGCGCAATCAGTTCGTCCACTTTCGCAAGAGCCTGCTGGGTTTGAGCAATTCCTTGCGCGAGGGACCGCTGTTGCTGGAGACGGTTGTACGAGTAGGCCCCGACGGCGGCTGCTGCAACACCGGCTAGGGCAACACCGACAATCACAGGCTTGCTTACCATGGTTTCCTCGACTCGTCGGAAGAGCTTTGCCGCGAACCTTGCGAATTCTACTTCTTTCTAGCCGGGGTGTGAAAGTGTGTCACCGGCGCGTCGAACGCGCTGCCGATATGGCGACCGGACAAGGCGATTCGCCGTCGTCGGAGATATGGAATGTGCGCAATTGTTTTGTTTCGGGTCTTTGACTAAGATAATCGCGGCTCGCGCAAGAGAGTGCGAAAGGGGTCGAAAAGATGGGTATTCTTAATCGCTTCTTCGGCTCAGGAGAGAAGCAACCGGACAAGAGGAAACCAGAGCGGATTGTACCTGCGGACGCTGAGCGGTTACCTGCCCCTCCAGAGACAGTTCTTATTGCGGGTATGGGTAACGTGCGATTCGAAGAGCCGGTTGAAGCCCCGAACTGGGTCGACGTGAAGGCATTCCTTTCACAAAATCCTCTTCCGTATCTTTGGCCGAAAGATGAAAAGTATCGGCAGAGTGTCGACAAGAATCAGGACCCACAGCGCCTGCTCCGCGACCAATGGACTGGCGTCTTCCTCGGTCATCCTAATCCAGAAGTCGTCCTTGGGATTCTCACACTTTTCGATCTGCAGGGCGGGACAAGTTCGGCGCTCGTTTTCGCTGGGCTGTTGGCACGTGGAGAACCAAAGCTGGCCCGTGAAGCTGCGCGGGTCGTCTGGACCGGAAACGACCGGATGCTTGAGCTGACGATAACTGCCCTCGGCAGCTGTGGCGAAACGCCGTCCGGCATTGATCCGGATGACGGCAAACGCGGTGCGGAATTCTTACGCGATTCATGTCCTGCCTCCCGCAAGGCCACATTCCAGAAGCTGGCACTTGAAGCGTTTGGCCCGGCGTCGGCCGGTATGCCGGGACAGTTCAGCCAGGCAGTTACATTTAAGGAGGGGGGCCTTAAGAAAGGGGCAACGGGACAGCTCGAAAAGGTTGAATTTTATGCCGCTGCGAACAAACTTGATGCGTTGCGCTTCCTCGAAAGTTGCAAGATTAGCCGGGAACCGCTCCAGTTCCCGAAACAAAACGTTGTAGTCGGTGCTGAGCGAATGACAACCAGAGAGCTCCAGCGTTTCACGTCTAGCATGCCGAAAGTCACTTATGAAGGCGTTCACCGCTTCATCGTTGAAACGCCCGAAGGCACATGGGGCAAGGACAATTCGGGCATCTATGAGTGCAAGCCGGCTTAGAGCGAGTACCGCGCGCTTCGGAATGCAAAGTCACCTTGGCGCAGTTGCCCAGACCGCAGCTTCTCGTTCGAAGGTCGCGGTCGATCAGGGCATGCGTCGCTCGCTGAGCGATTCGACAGGGACTAGTGGCAGGGCTCTACCCCACGACGGGGATGTTTTCGTCCGAGCGTAAACCGAACCCAGACAGGTTCCAGCGTTTGTGAGCGATGACAAACCTTTGTCGTCGGCAAAGGTGCTGAAGTCAAGCGTCGCGAGCGCCGCAAGAAGACCTTGGCTGCGACAGATGTCTACCAACCTCTGCTGTCGCAAATTACCACATCGAAACTCTGGGTTCGTCAGAACGTGGCAGGGGAACACGTCGCCGTTGGACATAATATTGATGAAACGCCCAACCCCGCAATGGGATTGGGAATCCAAATCCGGCGAGAGTGGTGGCCAATTACTGGCTGGATAGCAACTTCGCCATGCTCGCCTAACGGCATCCCGAATCTTGGCGGGATCGGGTTGCCAGTCGACGTGTCTTTGACCACGACCGATAGGTCGAAACGCGTTAAGATTGATGCGCGTGATGCCTCTCTGGATGAGAAAGCAAAGCAGTTCTTCGAGGCCAGGAAGGCTCATTGCTGTGACCGTGACGAGCACTTTCGGTACAAAGCCAGCCGAGTGGTAGATCTCCAATGCCCGCAGAGCCGCATCGAAGTTTCCCGGCCCACGAACGGCATCGTTAAGTCCAGGGAGACCATCGAGACTAACCCGCACTTCGTCTGCTAATCCAACTAAGTCGCGTGCTAGTTGTTTGGTCACCCCATGACCATTAGAATTGACGCATCGCAAAATGCGATGCTCAGGATCAGCCGCTGCCAACCCGCTGACCAATTCAATCAGATCGGGCCGCAACAGCGGCTCACCACCTGTAAATATCAACTTCTTTGGCGTGAGTGCGACGACATCTGGCCAGAGTTGGGAGAATTCAGCTGTTGTCATCTCATCTGGCAGAGGTTTGCTCGCAGAGAAATAGCAGTACGAGCAACTGAGATTGCATGCTTTTGTAACGTGCAAGAATACGCTCTCAAACTGCGGTGCTTCCATGGCTTTCGCTACTCTCCTGCGCCTCGTCGAATCAATTCCTGACGCGCGAGTTGCTTCACAAGGGAACAATCAACGAGTCTCCGGCCAGCCAAATACACGATCTCGCACCCCTCGTTGCACTTAAACTGAACCTGTTCGACATCACTCAGATTGGCAAGCGCCTTAAGCTCGGCAAGCCCAACGTCCTTTGCGGAGCGTTCGATGATACGTGCGATCGATTTGACATATATCTCCGTCATTACTGCGTCACGCGCATCCCGATCCTGTGAGTGCCCATCAACTCTGACGGTCGCACGGCCTCGTAGCACAGGCAAGGCATTCACCGCGCCAAGGTCCCCGAGCGCGTCGGCGGCGCTTTTTCTTACGGCACTGTCATACGCATCAAGCGCGGCCAGCAATGGTTCTATCGCACGCGAATCTGACAACTCGCCGAGGGCTTGTGCGGCAGCTATTTTCCTATCGGTGTTGCCAGTGGACAAGAGAACCACGATCGAGTCGACGCAACTCGGGTCGCCGACTTGCACGAGCGTTCGAAGAGCGTCGTTACTGTTCGCGGCTTCGCGTGCCAGTGTCGGAATCGCCGGAGCGCCGATCGCCGCCAATGAAGCCCAATCGCCCTGAGCCAGAGCAAACGCAATCCGAGTGCCCGTATCAGACGGCACGAATCCTCTCGATTTCAGTTCGGCGGCGGCTGTCTGCGCTACGCTGCGATCCTTGTGTTGGAGGCATTGCTCCAATGCTCGCGTTGATGCTGCGCCTTTTAGCTTACGGAGTAGCGCTAGTGCACTCGCACGATATGAGCGCGTGGGATCATCTTCGGCCAAGCTTGCCATCAGCGCGACAACCACCTTCTCTTCAGGCAGCGACTGATGTGATTTCGCGACGAGCTTTGCAATGGCCTCCGCAATGACATGGTCGCGCTTAGCCGCCAAACCCGCCAGCAGCGGCTCCAGCGCACGGACGTTACCAATTTCAGCTAGGGCCGCGGCAGCGGCCTTGCGGCGGAGAACTACCGACCCGGATAGGGCAGCACATAGCGGTTCCACGGCATCGTCGCCAATTGCAGCAAGAGCTTTCGCAACCGCTTTCCAATACTCCCAGTCAAATTTGAGCTCTTTGTCCTTGTCTCTTACGCTCTCAACTAGAGCGGAAATACTCTCTCGCCCTCCAAGTGTTCCAAGAATCGTGACTACGTCTTTGCGGAGTGGGTCGATAACCAATCCCGTACTAGAGGCCAATTTAGCGATACATAATTCTCTGGTCTGGGCCTTGTCAATGCGACACAATAGCTCCAGCGCCCTGCTAGCTACCTCCCTATGGCCACGCTGGACAGCACTAACGACTGGTGGTATGGACACTGAGCCCCACTGAACCAACTGGGACCCAGCGCATTCGCGAACGGTCGCATCGGCATCTTGTAATGCGAGGTTGGCGATCATGTTTACGACGTTGGGAAGAGTGGAGCAATCGGCCAAGGCTTGGATTGAGTCTCGGCGTGTCCGCGGGTCGGCTGAACGAATGCGGCGCAGCTTTAGCCACAGCATCTCGAACCTCCTCCACGACGATGGCAATCGGCAAGCCCGACCTTGGATACAGCGTTGATCAGGCCGTTGCCGATGAAGACCGTCGGCCTTGAAGTAGTTGAGTCTACACACAACGAGGTGTCTTTTGCGAGCCTTCGTACTGATGCCGGACTCGGCGGATCATCCTAGCGGAAATACTCGGTATGCGCCTGTTCTTGAAAATCAAGAAATCCACGGTCGTGAGTCCCGGTCCGTAGAAACGATTACGACTAGTGTTACCTAGAACTGCTCTTCATCAATATGCACGCGGACGGTAATCCAGTGAGGATTCACCGATACCAAAGTGGCTTCATCATGCCTAAGTTGGAATAATCTCTTTTATTGTGAATCATCGTCGCTTCTCATAATCACACACGTTTTGAAGCGAAAAAGTGCGGCGGATGCGGAGATTGTGACGAGACTCTACAGCGTGGTCAGCGGCGGAGGGTCCAATTTGAGATTGGCTCTTTCGCGCCTGGTGGCTGCAATCAGGGCAAGTAGTTCTTCGGCCACGCCACGCCTTTGGGACAGAATGAGACTCGGTCTCTGCTATCCATATGGCTGCTGTCGCTGGCGGCGTCTTTATTAATGCGCAACTGATACGCCCCTTTTTGAAGGCCCATCCTGTCTCGAACATCTTCGACAGTTTGAACATTATCCACGGTCTCCTCCCTTTCCAAGCGCCCAGAGGCATCGAGGACATGGACCTTCACATTGGCAGCCATGAACTGTCTCCTTCAAGTAGACCTAGCCTAAAGCCTAGTCGTATTGAGAAAATGCGTTGCGGTTCGACAGCCTCTCTAAGAACGGTGGTGCCAGCATATTCAGGGTATTTCAAGCCTCAATTCATGCCTGTCGTCGACATGTGAACTTCAGGCTTTGCTGAACTCCTCAAGTGACTCAGGTCAGGATGCATCGCTATTCCTTTCCTCTGTGGCATTTGCATTCACGACTCCAGCGCACTCAGCACACCTCTCAAAGATTGTCGATCAAGTCAAGTAACGAGTATTCCTTGGAAAGGCCTAACCTGAGCCCACGCGAGAGTTGTCCTGGTGGCGGAGCCCACAGCCCATCCCAGTCGTCGAAGTCGCCGGCGCCGTTCTGCGCCAGCCAAGTCTTAATCCGCCGATGCGAAGCTACGCTTTCATCGTCTGCTATTGGGAGGCGAAAAACCACAGCGACGAAATCTGCGGCCGGCCCGTGCACCAAACCGATTTGATAAGGTACATCGAGCGGAAAAGCGTTCCCTCTCCGCATGGCGGTCTGGAGTGCACCGTAGGCACTTCTGGCTCTTGCGGCAGGCTCGAAGATATATGCGTAAGCGTACTCGCGCTGCATCCCTGTCGCCGGCGACGACGCCGTGAGGCGTTTCATGAACCGGTCGTCATCGGCTGCGTCTTCCTTCGCCCGCGCGAGTCGCTGTTCTTCCTCAATGGACTGGTCGAACTTCGCCACAAACCTGTTTACCGCCGATTCCACGCCTGGTGTACCGCTGAAGTCCTTGGCAAGGAGAGCCTTCTTCAGAACTGGAACCGCGCGTGGGTCACCAGTCTCCACCAGCACATCTGCTAACTTAAACGCGCAGTGGCGATGTGCACTAATCTGCTCAATGATTGCTTCAACAGCAGCCGGGCCACCCGCTCTCAGGATTGGCATTGCCGCGTTTACCTTGGACCAGTATAGGTTGTCGGATGGTCCGTACGGCGCGGCAGCGAGCGCAAAGTATTCTTCCTTTGTTTTCACGACTTGTGCCGATGCCTCAGCCGAGCCAGGCAGCGGAGGCCCGCTCACCGCTGGCCTAGTAGTTCGCTGCGGGACAGGACTTACCTTCGGTATTCCCTGTCGGACGGGGCTTGCTTTCGGTTTTGGCCGGAACCGGTCAAACAGACCCATTCCTGCACTTCCTTTCAGGCGGAATTTCCAGAAAGCAAGCGTCAGATGTTGCCGCACTCATAACGCCCTGTTCGCCCGACGGCGCGGCAGGGCATTGCGCTGGCCAGTCTAAGCCGGGATATCCATTTTGGCATCCTGGGTGCGCAATTATACACCTGAACCTAGACCCTCTGGGATCGGCAGTGTTTTCGCCGACGCTTTATGTGCGCCAAGCGGATGAGCGAACGCTGGATCTAATGAGAGCGCAGGTGAGCATTGAGACTAAAGAAAAGGCGGAGTGCACATTAGCACTCCGCCACAATCGACGAAGGGGATCACTCTGTTGCCTTGTTTCGAGCCTTCGGTTTCAGTGGTTTCTTGTCTCGTTTCGCGGCGAATTCCTTGGCCACGGCTTTCTGGAGCTTTTCAGTATCCACCCGGTAGCGTTTGGCGGCATCCATGAGAACGTCGTCGCGGCTGGCGGTGGATCGCTGATACGCCGAATCCAGCAGGCTGATTTCGAGAAGCAGCTTGCAAAGTTCGGCCTCGTCGTAAGTGCCCACTTGCTTGGCCAGAAGCTCCTGTGCGGACGCAGAGTCCTTCTTCGCCTCTACCTTGTGCCGCTTCGCCAGAGCCGGGACTTGGCTGTAGGAGAGATGGCCGATCAGGTAATGGGCGACCGCTAGCAGGTCGGCCTTCTTTAACGGAGCCGATGCGCGTTGGAGGATCGTAGCCAAGATACGATGGCGAGTCGTAATGGTCAGTTTCTCCTTCTCGATACGCTTCCGTTCCTCGGCCCGCTCCCGCTCGACTTGCTGCGGAGAAGGTGTGTTGGGATGGTGGACTCGGCAAGCGGGATCGGCACAAACCTTGACGACCTGTCCGCGCTTGCCGCCGTCCATGACGATGGCCTCCGTCATCTTGTCACAGGGTTTCTGAACGGCTGGGAGCTTGGCGCTTGCGCCGTTCGGCTTGGGTTTCTTGATCTCCAACTCCACGTACTGATTCCGTCCCAAGGGAGCGCCCTCGCGGGAATTCCATGCCGCCGAAATCTGTATTAGCTGCGGCTTGCTTTCCAGAGTCTTTTTCACGCAAGCGTCAATCTTGGCCCGGAAACAGTCGGGCGACGTGCACGAATCTTTACGCACGTCGGAAAAAAGTAGCTTGTTGAATCCGGTTCGCTTCGGACAGTTGGCGCACGAACCTGCTTCGGGAACGAGTGTCTCATCCTGTTTGTCAAACGGCGCGGACGCCAGTTGCAGCAAGATGTTCGATTCAATCCACGCGGCCAATTCCCGCACTGGAATTAGGACTTGGCTGTTGCCTTCGCTTGTCCACAAGCCCCGAAAAGCAGCCGAGAATGCTTCCTGCTGTTGCGAAGCCGGGAGTTTGGCGATCAGCAAAGCGTGGCCGATGGTGATCTGGTCTTTCAGGAACGCCTCAGCCACGGGCGGTATGAGGTCGGCGAGTCTGATACGACCGTAGACATACGCCTCGCTCTTGCCAGCGCGCGAGGCGATGGTGGCGATACTGTAAGCAGGCTCTCCGAGTTCCAAGAGTGATTTGAAACCTAGAGCTTCCTCAAGCGGGTGGATGTCCTCGCGTTGCAGGTTCTCAACGCATTGGGCCTCGATTGCCTCGGCATCCGTCAGCTTGACTACGCGGACGGGAAGTTTTTCGAGTTCCGCCAGTTTCGCCGCTCTCAGGCGACGTGCCCCGGCTACAACCTCGTACTTGCTTTCCTCCAGTTCGCGTACCAGAAGAGGGGCCAGAATCCCCTGCGTCTTGAAGCTGGCGGCCAGTTCTTCGAGGCTCTTTGCATCAAAATGTTTGCGGGGATTGGTTGGTGACTCCGCAAGCGCGGTGATGGGAACGCTGCGATATTCGTGGTTGTTGACTGCATTTTGTGTACTAGGCATGATCTTTTCTCCTCTCATTATTTGTTGGTCATGTGTCGGTGGACTCGGCGCACACGTCGGGCCTGAAGCTAAACGGTGCAGGTGTTGACGTGCTATGCGGCTGCCGCGAGTGCCGCTGGCTCGGGGGCAATGCCCCCGAGGATCACGGCAGCGGTTTGCTGAACGGCTTCCAAGCTCTCGCGCAGGAGATTGGCGTCTCCATGCCAAAGTTGGATGTAGTCCTGGGATGCGGTTCCGTTCTGAAGTCCGACCGATTGGCAGACCACAAAAGCCACGGCTTCGGCCTCGGTCTCGCGGACTTGTTTGGTGGTCAGGGTGCGGCGGTCGCCACGATGCAACATTTCGTGAGCGATCTCATGTACAAGCGTCGAGAACTCCTCGGCTGGCTGCATCCCGGATAGCAGCTTGATCTTGCCGCCATACGAGAGACCCTTTGCGGGAGCAATTCTTTCTGAGAAACTAATCTCGACGCTTTGTGCTTCCACGAACTTGAACAGGCGTTCGCGGTATCCGCTCACGTCGCCGTTGACTTCGGTCAGTGTGGGGAGTTCCTTGCCTTCGGTTTGGCTGACATCGAAAACGTAGACGGCCCGGAATCCGTACAGCGTCCGGTGACCTTCGGTTGTTGCGTCATCACTCGGTTCGTCGGTTGCTGTATCCTTCGCGCTTCGTCTTCCGACCATCGGGGCGAGAATGAAGATTCCTTTCTCTCCCCGTTTAACGAAGCGGCCAAGCGAGTTCCATGTCCGAAGTCCGGCAACGTTGCTAGCGTCGGGCTTCTGGCGTGCGATGAGCATGATGTTGCCGAAGCTGTAGGTGTGAAACTTTGCCATCGCTCCGAGGTATGCGGTGAGGACTTCACTGTGACCGGACTCCAGAGCTGCGACGAGGAAATCCACCGCCTCTTTGGTTCGTGTGTTGACTTCTTCTAATTTCATTGTTTTTCCCTTTCTGCCGTTTCCGGCTTGTTTCTTCCTTCACTAGAGCGGCAGCGGGAAGAAACAAGGCGGAACGGTGAAAGGGACAGAACGGAGGCCGAAGGAGGGTGGCAGGGCGTGAGTGAAAGCGCGGTGAGTGCCAAACGCATTTGGGGTCAGTTTGGCGCGAAACCGGCGCAGTCCGAAACGCCCGCCCGAGTCGCGGCCAAGCGGCGTCCACCCGGAAGAGGACGAAGGAGAAGCAGTCGCGAAGCGTCAATTGCACTGGTTTGCGAAATCTCTTATAAACTACTGGTTTCCAACGAAGTGCTCTTTGGGTAAAGATTTTCGAGAGGGCGTTCGCGACAAATTCGGCGCAGAATAGCGAGGGCTGGAGATGTGTGCTGACAAGAAGGATGTTCCCATAGAGGTCAGATCAGAATCCGCAAAAACGCAAAGTAACGCCGCGGTGCCGGTATCGCATGCAAGGAAGCCCGTTCAGCTTTCGATTGATGATCAGCAAATTATTGATCTCGCGACGCAGCTTGGGGAACTAAAGACCGATCAGATCGACGAGATCCTGCCACTTGCGAAGTGGTCGCTTGAATCCGTGACACACCTAACAGAGTATGAAGATGAGAAGGCCAACAGAATATTGACCGCTGTTGCGTTCTTAAGTGCACTCGTTAGCGTAGCGTTTGCAGCGATTGTTCAGCGATACCCATTTTCGGCGGCAGGAGAGGTAAAAGGCCTTAGCATTCACCCGCACTCAGTTATGCTGTTGATCGTTTACTGTCTCTTTGCAATCTATTTCGTGCTGTTGACAATAGGAGCTGCATTCACGTTGTACGCAGTGCGACCTCAGTTCCGTATCCCGACCACGTGGGAGCGTGCCAAGACAGAACCTGGGTCGTTTCTGTTTTTCAAGGAAATCCTCAACGTTTCGGGCAAGAATTGGGGTCGAAGTTTTACGGAGATTGATTCGAAGAAACTTAAGGCCGAGTACGCTAAGAACTCAGTTTTAGAGACGTATCTGATAGCCCAGAAGATTCCGAAAAAGCTGCGCCCGTTAAAAAAGGGTATCTGGTTGTTTTTTGCAAGCACGGCCGTGTTGATCGTCCTCCTCCCATTATGTGCGGTGACTGTTGTCTACGTTGACGTGCCGGCTCAGAACCCCATACCAGTGGGTACGGGGTCGGCAGAAGGTAAGATAGATATTCCAGCGACAAAAACTCCGCCTCCGACTAGCCATGTTCAGGCCGAACCGACCAGTCCTAAATCGGAAAACGGAGTTAGCACAGCGAAAACCGTAGGGGACAAGCACTCTCAGTCGGCGAATACGGATGGTCGCAAAGATTCGGAGAAACATTAATGAGACGGGTTGTCCCAGAAGACTCGCGAGAGGAGTGTTTGATGAATCCCTTCATAGGCACTCTTGAAGCCGTTTGGGAGTCTCCCACCTGCGTTTGGATCAATTCGGAGGTTGTAGCCGGGATTGCGGAGAAGATCGCCGGTGAGAGTTTTCCTACCCCTGCTTGGCGAGAAGAGGTGTTCCCGACGGACGACTTGGCGTTCTTGGATTTTATAGGCGTAGGCAACGCGATAAATTTTGCATTTACGGATTTTGAAACTCACCAGAGTTTCTCCGTGCAATACAAACAGACACTATGGCGAGGGGCGTTCGCTATGTGGGCGTGCTTGCGGCGAGCCTTGGATCGCGGCGTTGACTTGTTCTCTGGGGAATACCTCAGCCGGGTCTCGGTTCAAGATGTTGGGGAGATCTTTGCTGGCGAATCGGCGATTCCGATGCTTCAGGAACGAAGGGCGATTCTTAATGAAGTTGGGACTGTTCTGAGCGAACTCTTTGACGGAAGATTCCGGAACGTGTTTCTGAATGGACAAGCCATTGCTTTTGGCAGCGACGGTCTCGTCAATAGACTGGTTGATTCGTTTCCCTCCTTCCGTGACGAAAGTGTCCATCGCGCCACTGGCGCTCTATTGAAGTTTCAGAAGCGAGCACAGTTGATGGCGATGATGTATCAAGGAAGGGCGGTGAGTTCTGGATTACTACGAGGATTGCGTGATTTCGCTGATATTGGTCCTATCGCGGACTACAGTGTTCCGAGGGCTCTTCACAGTACCGGAATCCTGCAATACGCACCTGAACTTGAAGCACGGATACTATCAAGACAGTTGATCGAAAAAGACAGCGTAGCTGAACAAGAGATAAGAGCTCAAACGGTCAAAGCTCAAGTCGTGTTGCTGGCCGCGATTAACCGACTTCGTTCTTCGCCAGTAACGTTCATTGAATTGGATTACAAACTCTGGACGATGGGCCGCGGTGCAAAAAGCCCTCATCACCTGACGATTACTACGGCGTATTGACCAGGTGTGGGATATCCAAGCGCAAGAGTTATTGGAGAATCGCTCGGTCGCAACGTTGGTAAAGGAAGACTGCGATTCTCTATTTTCCTTCCTTTTCGTTCAGGATCAAGCTTCGTAGACGCGGTACATCGACGCCCGCTTTTTCCAAGAACCATAGGCACGCCGGCTTGGCGGCCATATTAGCCATGCGTATGTAATTCTCTGGTGACGGCTCCTTTGTTCCGCTTTCCCAACGAGAAACCGCGGCTTGAGTGACGGAAAAACGAGCTGCGAATTCCACTTGTTTTAGGTCGAGACTTTTCCGGAGTGCACGGACGCGTAATGCCCAGTCGGGAACTGTCACTGGGGCGCCCCTGAGTGACCGCTTGACATATAACCCGTGGTAATATAACCTGTGGTAATACGCACCGTTTTCATCAGCGTTGTGAGTAACGGGAAACGATAGCACGCCTCGAAGCAGCCCATATGCAGCAACGACACGATATCCACAGACCGTTACTACCCTGGTACTTGCTAATGAAGCGACATGGAATACGATGGGACATATCGGAACACAATGAAACGCAACGCTACGGTATGCAACGAGGGCGGATGTCGGTACTGATTGACGGCACGAAGTACTACTCCGCCGCAGAAATTGCGACGGACCTTGGTATTTCACGGAGCACTTTCTGGCGGTGGCGCGGACTATCGGAGGAGAATCTTCCCGCGGGTCGCCGATACCGCGGCGGAAAGATGGTGCTGTTTACGGAGGACGAAGTGCGAGCCATTCGGGAATTTGCAAATCGGCTCGAACCAGTGGAACGAGCCAGCAGAGACCAAATGAAATTGTTCAATGGAGCTAGATAAGGAGGCTTATGCCGAATCGGAAGGCAGTGGTCCTGCTGAGTGGTGGCTTGGACTCGACGACAACATTGGCTATCGCCCAGGAGCAGTGTTTCAGACCTTATGCCCTCAGCTTTAGATACGGGCAACGCCACGAATTCGAACTGGAAGCCGCCAGCAGAATTGCGAAAGCGTCGGGCGTAGAGCAGCACACTATCGTAGACATCGATCTACGAAGCTTTGGTGGTTCTGCGCTGACTAGCGATATAGATGTTCCCAAAGGTCGCGGTCCCGAAGAAATGTCGCAGGGAATACCGATTACATACGTGCCAGCGCGAAACACAATTTTTCTATCGTTTGCCCTGGCCTGGGCAGAGGTTCTCGAATGCAGCGACATTTTCATTGGCGTCAATGCTCTCGACTACAGCGGATATCCTGATTGTCGTCCCGAGTTCATCAAAGCGTTCCAAACGCTCGCAAACCTCGCAACCAAAGCCGGAGTAGAGGGGACAACCAGGGTTACGATCCACGCACCGCTAATCGACCTCACCAAGGCGCAAATCATTCGAAAGGGATTGGAGTTGGGCGTGGATTATTCACTAACGAGCAGTTGCTACGATCCATCCGGAGTTGGGGAGGCATGTGGATCGTGCGACTCGTGCCAGCTTCGCCGGAACGGATTTCTCGAAGCTGGGGTCGTCGATCCAACCCGATATCGTCTTGCCCAGGTGCCGGCATGAGCTATGCAGTAAAAGAGATCTTCTACACATTGCAAGGCGAGGGTGCTCAAACGGGGCGACCCGCCGTTTTTTGCAGGTTCTCGGGCTGTAACCTTTGGTCTGGGCGCGAAGAAGATCGCGGCAGAGCAGTGTGCCAGTTCTGTGATACGGATTTTATTGGAACTGACGGAACTGGGGGCGGACGTTTCGATACTCCAGATGCTCTAGCAACTGCGATCGATAAGACCTGGCCGCACCATCGAGGATATTCCAAGCCATTTGTGGTATGCACTGGTGGCGAACCTCTCCTGCAATTGGACCAGCCTCTGATCGACGCTCTCCATAAAGTGGGGTTTGAGATTGCCATCGAAACCAATGGGACACAGACTGCAAGTCCGGGCATCGATTGGATATGCGTCAGCCCCAAAGCACAGGCGGAACTCAAACTTCTTTCCGGACACGAGTTGAAACTTGTTTTCCCTCAACAGGGCGCAGGGCCCGAATTATACGAGAACCTCGATTTTCAGCATTTTTTCCTTCAGCCAATGGATGGTGCCGCACGTGAACTGAACACGACGTTGGCATTGCATTACTGCTTAGAGCACCCGCGCTGGAGGCTGAGTCTCCAAACGCACAAGTTCTTAAACATTCCGTAGAGGAGGGCAACCGATGGAGATCTTCAAAGAGTTTACGATCGAAGCCGCACATCGCTTGCCTAATCTTCCTGCGGGACACAAGTGTGGGCGACTACACGGGCATTCGTTTCGGGTCGAAATTCATGTTCGGGGGTCGGTAGTAGATTCAGTTGGCTGGGTAATAGATTTCGCTGAGATCAAGAAAGCGTTCCAACCTTTGCATGACGAGTTGGACCATAGCTACCTCAATGACATCGACGGACTGGCAAATCCAACGAGCGAGAATCTATCCAGGTGGATATGGAAGCACCTGACGCCGGCCTTGCCTTCCTTGAATCGCGTTATTGTCCGAGAGACTTGCAGCAGTGGGTGCATCTACGCCGGAGAGGATGAAAACTGATGGAAGATGTCCAGGGTAGACGTGATGAACGTGAGGTGGCGCTGGACCGAGTCGGAGTATCTGGGCTTAGGTATCCGATCGTTGTTCTCGACCGGGATCACCAAAAGCAGCACACGGTGGCGGTTCTGAAAATGTCGGTCAACCTGCCACACGAATTCAAGGGAACTCACATGAGTCGCTTCATCGAAGTCTTGAATGAGCACCGAGGCGAGATAACGATGCGCACAGTTCCGGCT
>Ga0075030_100001004_pt1 | contig 25325 bp, 17 predicted proteins | sample LitLauG_LLR_2012_FD_71393 | JGI IMG/M metagenome (GOLD analysis project Ga0075030, IMG submission 71393) | Freshwater sediment microbial communities from Pennsylvania, USA - Little Laurel Run_MetaG_LLR_2012 | ecosystem: Environmental > Aquatic > Freshwater > Creek > Sediment | place: USA...
GGGGTTCTAACCTTAGTACGAGAGGACCGGGTTAGACGCACTTCTGGTGTGGCAGTTGTTCCGTCAGGGGCATCGCTGCGTAGCCATGTGCGGAAGAGATAAGCGCTGAAAGCATCTAAGCGCCAAGCTCCTCCCAAGATATTGTTTCCCGGACGCAAGTCCCTAAAGACCACGGGCAGACCACCCGTTTGATAGGCTGGACGTGTAAGTGGAGCAATCCATTCAGCCGACCAGTACTAATCGGTCGTGCGGCTTGATCGCTTTTTTCTTTCTACAGGCATTGACTTCGGTTGATGTCTCGAAATTGAAATTGCGATTTTAACTCGCGAACAAATAATTGGTCCCGTAAGATCGCCTATGTGCAGTTTTCAGAGAACCCAAGTTCTTTAACATTTTTTGGTGGCCATAAAGCTGTGGTCCGACCCGTTCCCATTCCGAACACGGCCGTCAAACACAGTCTTGCCGATGGTAGTGGTTGTATAGCTTCCGCGAGAGTAGGTTGCCGCCAGTCTTTCCTTAAAAGCCGGAGATTTTTCTCTGGCTTTTTTCTTTTCGACCTTGCTGCATTGTCCGCCCTTGGGGAGCAGTTCATCAGCCAAAACTGAAACTTGAAAACCTAGCCTTGTCGAATGCTTGCTTGGCGGGATCGTATTCTGAGGCCCGGCCGAAATTTTCCTCAAGTTCGTTGCATCCTCGCCGATAAGGTGGTGAAAGAAAGGCCAGATGAGCACAACCATTTCAAAGGCGAAGTATTTCGTGTGGGAGACTGACCGGACCGCCCACGGCCCGGTTGATCTGCCCAGTTTGATTTCCTGGGTCAAAGGCGGGCGGGTCGTCGCCGGAACCTGGGTGTTCACGGGCCGTGGCGGCCTTTGGGAGCGCGCCTCCAACCTCCCGGAACTGCGGATGTTTTTTCAAAAGCATCAACCCAAGAAAGCAGCTCATGTAGATTCCTTGCACGCGGTTTTGGGGATTCCCCCGGGCACCTTGCGCCTCAACCGGCTCCTGTCTGATTTTACTGATGAGCAACTCCAATGCTTCAGCCAGTTTGTCGTGGCGGAGCGGCTCCCGCAGGCCACGGTTGTCGTCAAGCAGGGCGATTGCAGCAAGGCCATGTATTTGATTCTCGAGGGCGAACTTTCGGTAATGCTGAACGTGGGCGGCCAGGAAACCGAGCTGGCCACCTTGGGCGCCGGCGATTTTTTTGGGGATTTCGCGCTGTTTGATCAAGGTCCCCGGTCAGCCAATGTTATCGCCAACCGGACCTGCCTCCTGTGGAAAGTCACCTCCGACGCTTTCCAGCAGTTATCCCGCGAAGCCCCTGAAGTGGCGCTGCCCTTTCTGCGTGCCATTGGAAAGTCCCAAACCGCACGCATCCGCGCTGGCAACAAGCATCAGGGCGAAGCCCTGTTGATGGCTCAGGTGTTATGACGCGGCGGGAATCCCTTCCGCCAGCTCCAGATCAACGTCCGCCCAAGATTTAGCGGGTTCGCGGTCGCTGCTATTCCGGGTTAAGCTGACCGCTGAAAGTGCGGGCAGCGACGCCCCAACCGAGCATGCTTCGCGACTCCGAATCCGAGTTGACAGCACCAAGCGGCGGAAAATGTTTCCACCGCCTGTTTTTTGGGGGGTGCTTCATGCCTTCCAAATCATGTCGGCCACAGTTCGACCGGCTGGAATGAACGGAATAACGTGCGTGCTGTAAGGCACCACCACGTCAAGGACGTAAGGTTCGTTGGCATCGAGCATCCGCTGGATCGCGGCGCGCAGATCCTTCTTGAACATCACCCGCTCGCATTTTACGCCGAACGAGTTGCAGACGCGGACGTAGTCGGGATAAATCTCGGGGCGATACTGAGGATCACCGAGATAGGTGTGGCCACGGTTGCCGGCGTAAAAATTATCCTCCCACTGCACCACCATGCCGAGATGCTGGTTGTTCAGGATGATGGCTTTGGCGGCGATTTTCTCGACGTGCGCCGTGGCCAGTTCCTGGATGTTCATCAGGAATGATCCGTCGCCGTCGATATCAATGACTTGCTTGTCCGGCAATGCGACTTTCATGCCCAGCGCGGCCGGGTAGCCGAAGCCCATCGAGCCGAGCCCGCCGCTCGTCACGAACTGGCGCGGGTATTTGTATTTGTACCACTGGCCGGCCCACATCTGATGCTGGCCGACGCCGGTGGTGATGTACGCCTCGCCCTTCGTCATTTCGTAGAGCGTCTCCACGACCATCTGCTGCAAAATCACTTCGCTTTCCTTGCCCTGCATGTGGTCCACCATGTGGTCGCTGTTGGCGATCTCCGGCGTGATGCGGTAGTTGAAAGGCGCTTTTTTCTGCCATTCGGCGATTTGGGCGAGCCACGCGGTGTGCTTTTTCTGCAGCGGCCGTTGCGCGACGAGTTTGTTCAAGCGCGTCAAGGCGTCTTTGATGTCGCCTACGATCGGCAGGTGCGCCTTGCGGTTCTTGTTCAGTTCGGATGCGTCGATGTCAATGTGGACGATCGTGCCGGTCTTGCAGAATTCCTCGAACTTGCCGGTCACCCGGTCGTCGAAGCGGACGCCGAACGCGAGCAGCAAGTCCGCGCCGTCCTTCAACTTGACCATCGGGTCGGTGAAAGTTTTGCGGAGTTCGTATTCTCCGTTGACGGCCCAGTTCGCCGAAGCGGAGCCGTGCATGCCGAGCCAACGAAGCGAAAGCGGATGCGTTTCGGGAAAGCCGCCGATGCCCATGAGCGTGGTCGTCACCGGAATATTCGTGGCTTCGGCAAACTTCTTAAGCTCCGCCGCCGCGCCGCTGCTGATGATGCCGCCGCCGACGTAGAGCACCGGCCGCTCGGCTTTTTCGATCAGGCCGATGATTTCATTGAGCGCGATGTCGTCCGCCTTCATATCCGGCTGGTTGTAACCGCGCAGGCCTTTTTTGATTTCGGCGAGCGTCGGCCAGACAGGTTGGGCTTTTTGCTGCTGAATATTTTTCGGAACGTCAATCACCACCGGACCGGGCCGGCCGGACTGGGCGATGTAAAAAGCTTCTTTGACGATGCGCGGAATGTCGTTGATGTCCGTGATGAGGTAGCTGTGCTTCACGATGGGCAGCGTGACGCCGATGATGTCTGTCTCCTGGAAGGCGCCGCGGCCGATCATGTTCTGGTTCACCTGACCGGTGATGGCGATGAGCGGACAGGAATCCATGAAGGCGTCGGCGATGGCGGTGACGAGGTTGGTCGCGCCGGGGCCGCTGGTGCCCATGCACACGCCGGCCTTGCCGGTGACGCGGGCATAGCCTTCGGCCGCGAAACTGCCGCCCTGCTCGTGGCGCGGCAGGATGGTGCGGATTTTGGATTTGGTGAGCGACTGGTGGATTTCCATGCTCGCGCCGCCGGGATAGGCGAAGATCACTTCACAGCCTTCGCGTTCGAGGGCTTCAACGAGGATGTCGCGGCCGAACATGGCGGCGCCGACTTCCGCGCGCGGCTTGGCGGCGGGCTTGGTTTTGGCTTTTGCGGATTCAGTTGTTTTGCTCATAAACGGGCAGATAACGATTCAAATTAAGAGCAGGTTTCCGCTTTCAAGTCGAGCTTTGAAAACTGCGGCCTCGAAAGCCGAATCCAACTCAGGATTTGGATCATAATCATTTTTTATTTTGGTTGTGGCGGAGCGGCGCGGGCAACAAAAAACCCACGGCCGTTTCCAGCCGTGGGCTCTTGTTAAAACCGGTTCAGTTTCGACAAGCGCCAACGGCGTCGTTTACTACGACGACTACCAGCGCGACTTGTCGAATTGTTTCGAACATGGAAACACCTTACGCAACTGACCGTGGCGGGTCAAGCCTGGAATTTGGCGGCATTCCCGAGGGTGAAATCGGAACTCTTGCCAGGCTGCAACCGGTTCACGGCTGCGGTTGCTCAATTACATGGTAGTAGCGCATTTTCGGCAGGGGGCCGCTGTCGAGAATCTTCTCCGTCTGCCCGCTGCCCGGCAAGGTGTTGAGCGGTGTCCACGCCGGATCGTTCAGGTCGTTTTTGTACTCGACCAGATAATTGAATCCGATGCGGGTATCCACGCTGAAGTTGAATCCGCCTTCGGCCACGTTGAGGTTGTAAAGCACGGGCAGCACCGCAGGCTCCATCGAAATGGTCGCCGGGGTGGTGGTGATCGAGCCGCAGAGGCTGGTGCAGGTGACGGTGTAATCGCCGACTTCATTTGTCGTGAGGGCGGTGATGGTTAGGCTGGAAGTGGTGGCGCCGGAGACGTTGGGGCCATTGGTTACCAGCACGCCGTTGCAAGTCCACCGGATGGTCGGTGGCGAGCCGGAATAGGCCAGCAGGGTGAGCTTCACCGGGTCGCCGGCCCGAAGGACCTGCGATTGCGGTTCCGCCGCGAGCACCGGCGGCAGGCAGCTTTGCACCTCATCGGGAATGCCGTCCAAGTTGACGTCCAGGGCCGTGCCCATGTCAATGTCGAAACCGTCATCAAAACCATTCTCGTTCAGGTCGGCGCCGGTCAGCGGGATTTCCTCAATGTCCGGATTGAACGAGCACCAGCCGACCGGGATGGCGACGTAGCCGGCGGGATTGGGCACAACGCACATGTTTTGCGGCGGAACGCCGGCCGCCCCGACGGCCAGCACAAAGTTTGGGCAACTGGAGCAGATGCCGAAACGACCGCTCTTTGGAAACGCGGCGGGAATCGCCACCGCCGTGACCCCCGGACAGGCGGCGGCGTTGATGCTGTTGACAAAGGCGGCAGCCAAGGTGTTCGCATCCCCGCTGCAAACCGGCGGCACGTTGGTGTTTTGGAGATTCGCACAGCACGGAGCCATGAGCGACCAGCCCCACGGAATACAATTTGGATCGCCGATGATTTTGAAGTAGCGCCAGGAGTTCCAAGCGCAGACGCCGGCGGGCGGGCAGGTGGGCAGCGGCGGATTCGGGCCAACCAGCGTCAGCATGCCGGCTCCCGTGGCCGCCCCTGCGCTGCCGACGCGGATGAGATACGTCGTGCCTGCCGTGGCGTTGAAACTCAGGAAGGACTGCAACGTCCCGCCGCACGGGCCGCTGCCGACGGGCGCTTTGTCGTTGCAGCCGACCAGACTGAGACTGCCGCAGGTCCCAGTATAGACGGACATCACGGTGTCAATCGTGCTGCCACAGGTGTTGAGCCAGACCGGTCCGTCGCAGGGAGCGGTGAATTGAAACCAGACATCCTGCAACGGCTGGCAGGCGTTGGTCGGGCCGTCGGTGTTGGCGCCGCAGTTGTTCCACGGATAAACGCCCGCCGTGATCGGCGTGGCGTTCGAACAGAGATCATTGGGCGGCGGCGCCACTGCTGCTTGAGAAACGTTCAGAAGGAACTGTCCGACCGAGTTCGGGCCGGCGCCGGAAACCCGGATGAAATACGTGACGCCGGCCACCCCGCTGAAAATGACCTGCGATTGCGGCGAGCCGGCGCACGGTCCGGAAGTGGCGTCGTCGTTGCACGCAACCGCGGTCAGCGAGTTGCACTGGCCGGCGTAAACTGAGAGCACGGTGTTAAACGTGGGATTGGCCGCGCAGGCACCGCAGGTGTTGAGGGTGATCAGGCCGTTGCACTGCGGCGTGAAGGTATACCACACGTCCGGCGTGTTGACGGAATAGCCGCACGGCGTCGGGATGGAACCGGGGGGCGAAGGCGTCGCGCAAATCGTGGAACCGCAGGTCGAGCCGACGGCCACCGGAATGGCATTCGCGCACAAATCGTTTGGCGGCATCGCGCTCGTCTGCTGTGCGCGGATGGAGAACCAGCCGATGGCACCGGAGTTGCCCGAGACGCGAACGAGGTAAGTCTGGCCCGCGACGGCGTTGAAGGTGATGAGCGAGCGGAGGCCGCAACTGCCGCCGGCATTGTCATTGCAAGCGATCTGCGACAACGGTCCCGGACACATGCCATTGCCGTTGTAGATGGACAGGACGGTGTCAAAGGCCGGTTCGCCGGGGCAGGGTGCGCAGGTGTCTACCGTCATCGGGCCGGTGCAAATCGCGGTCACGGTGTACCAGACATCCGGCGAATTCAGCGAGTTGCCGCACGGCGCGGGAATCAGATCGCCGGGGTTGGATGGCGTCGCGCAGGTGGTGTAGCCGCAGAGATATGGCGCGTTGACGACGATCGGGAGCGCGTTGGAGCAGGCATCGTTGTACGGCGGCGCGTATTGGACGAAGACTGTCTGGGTGCAGGTCGTGCTGTTGCCGCAGCAGTCGGTGGCCATCCACACGCGCTGATTGACTATTTGGCAGTTGCCGGTGCTGTAGTTCGAAGTCGTGGCGATGACCGCGATGGTGACATTCGTGCCACAGCAGGCATCCACGGCGGTCGGTGGCGTGAAGTTCCACGGCGTTCCGACGCTGACGGTGAAATTGGAAGCGCAAGTCGTTACCGGCGGGGTGGTATCCGCCACGGTCACTGTCTGGCTGCACAGGGCAGAGTTGGTGCAGCAATCCGTCGCTTTCCAGGTGCGCGTGAGCTGCGCGGTGCACGGTCTGGAACTGGCATTGGTGGTGGTGCCCACGACGACGATGGTCACGTTCGTGCCGCAGCAGGCGTCCATTGCGGTGGGCGGGTCGAAGGTCCAGGCCTTGCCGCACTCCACTGTCTTATTGGACGGACACACGAACACGGGCGGAGCGGTGTCCACGATCTGAACCACTTCGGTGCAGGTCGAGGTGTTGGTGCAGCAATCCTGCGCCTGCCAGGTGATGGTGAGGGTTTGGTTGCACGTCCCGGCCAGGTTCGTCACCACGTTCAACATCGTGACGGTCGGATTGGAACAGCAATTGTCCGTGGCCAGCGGCGGCAGGATCGGCGAGCCGCACTGCACGACATAATTGCTGCGGCAAGTGATGACCGGCGGGATCGTGTCCACGATGGTGACAGAATTTGTGCAGAATGATTTGTTGCCGCAGCAATCCACGGCTTGCCACACAAACGAGATTAAACCCAGGCACGGCGCGAGCGTGTTGGTCGTGGCTGACAACAACGAGACGGTGACGTTGGTGCCGCAGCAGTCGTCAATCGCGGCCGGCGCGAGCGGCGTCCACGCGCTGTCACATTGCACGACCTGGTTGCTGGCGCAGGCGATGACCGGGGGCGTGGTGTCCACCAGCGTCACGACTTGGCTGCAGGTCGCCGAGTTGCTGCAACAGTCCGTCGCCTGCCAGGTGCGGGTGATGGTGCCGGAACAAGGTGCCAGGGTATTGGTCACCGTGCTCAGCATCGTGATCGTCACGTTCGTCCCGCAGCAGGCGTCCATCGCCGCCGGCGGGTCGAAGGTCCAGGCCGAACCGCACTGCACGGTTTTGTTGCTGGCGCAGATGAGCTGCGGTGGGGTGGTATCCGCCACCGTCACGGTCTGGCTGCAAAACGCGGCATTGGTGCAGCAATCGGTGGCCATCCAATATCGAGTATAAACACTCAAACACGTGCTGGCCGTGTCCGTCACATTGCTCAGGACGGTGATGGTCACGTTTGTGCCGCAGCAGGCGTCCATCGCCGCCGGCGGGTCGAAGGTCCAGGCCGAACCGCACTGCACGGTTTTGTTGCTCGCGCAGATGAGCTGCGGCGGGGTGGTATCCACCACCGTCACGGTCTGGCTGCAAAACGCGGCATTGGTGCAACAATCGGTGGCCATCCAGTATCGAGTGTAAACGCTCAGACAAGTGCTGGCCGTGTCCGTCACATTGCTCAGGACGGTGATGGTCACGTTTGTGCCGCAGCAGGCGTCAACGGCCGTTGGCGGGTCGAAGGTCCAGGCTGAACCGCACTGCACGGTTTTGTTGCTCGCGCAGATGAGCTGCGGCGGGGTGGTATCCACCACCGTCACGGTCTGGCTGCAAAACGCGGCATTGGTGCAACAATCGGTGGCCATCCAATATCGGGTGTAAACGCTCAGACAAGTGCTCGCCGTGACGGTGACGTTGCTCAGCACGGTGATGGTCACGTTCGTGCCGCAGCAGGCATCCACTGCGGTGGGCGGGTCGAAGGTCCAAGCCGTGCCGCATTCCACCGTTTTGTTGCTCGCGCAAGTCATCACCGGCGGATTGGTGTCCATGAGGGTTACGATTTCGGTGCAGAACGCGGCGTTGGTGCAGCAATCCACGGCTTGCCAAGTCAGCGTCAACGTCGCGTTGCACGGCAGTGAAGCGCTGTTGGTCACCATGCTCACCAGCGTGACGGTGATGTTGGTGCCCCAGCAGGCGTCAACAGCCGTCGGCGGCGTGGGCTGCCAGGGGACGCCCGTTGCGCCGGTGTTGCCTTGGACGACGTAGTTGCTTCGACAATTGATCACCGGCGGCGTGGTGTCCACGATGGTGACTAGGTCGGTGCAGTTAGTGTGGTTCCCGTTGCAGTCCATCACGTCCCAGGTGAAGAGGATTTGTTCCTGGCACGCGCTGATGAAGTTTGTCACCGCGTTGGCCAGCGTGGTGGTGACATTCGTGCCGCAGCACGCGTCAAAGGCCGTCGGCGGGATTGGCGTCCAGGCGGAACCGCATTGATAGGTTTGATTGCCGGCGCAGACGATGTCAGGCGGTGTGGTGTCGCCCAAAACAATGACGTCGAAATGGCAGGCGCCCGTGTTGCCGAGCGAATCATACACGACGCAGGTGACGATGTTCGTGCCAACCGGGAACGGCGAGCCGGATGGCGGCGTGCAGATGATGTTGGTGATCGTGCCAAGGCAATAATTCGTCGCCGTGGGTGTCGGATAAGTCAAGTTAGTAAATCCGCCTGCTGAACTGGACGACGGCAGACAAGTTTGCACGACAATGTTGGAGGGACAGAAAATATCCAGGCAGGCGCAGGCGGTGCCGTTGGTGTTGCCAAAAGTGATGGACTGGCTGCAAAAATCCGTCGTGCCGTTGCAGTCAACGCCCGTCCAATTCGCGGTGATGACCGGCCAGTTTGTCACCAGGCTGACCAGCGTGACGGTGACGTTGGTGCAACAGGTGTTGGTCCAGCCCGGCGTGGAAAACGTCCAGTTGGTGCTATCGCAGGGTACGACCTGGGGCGGCGGACACACCAGCATGAAGGAGTTGGTTGTCACGCCCAGGTTGAACATGACCTGACAATTGGTGCTCAAGCCGGTGAGATTTTCCGCCAGCACGAAGTTGATGAGCGTGGAAGTCGTGACAAAGGTGCCCGAAGTTGGCGTTTGCGAACAGGTGTATCCCGGCGCGGGCAGGATGCTGCTCGAGTAGCAATTGCTCGCCGCCTGGCACAAGTCAGGAACATACCCGGCGCAAGCGTTGGTGAACAGCGCTGACTGGGTGGACAAACAGGAGCAGTCGAGCAACGGAGTCTGTGCGTGGCCGAACAGCGCCGCCCCGATGTAACATAGGACGGCAAAGAAACGGAATCTCATAATAAAGCCCATCGCGGATTCCTACACATTGCGGAAGGGGAACCGGCCATGAAAACGGGGTGCAGGCGCAGTCTGAACAACGCCCAGCATCTCAAAACCGCAGCAGCCATAAATCATACGGATGCTCCAATTAAAGCCACTTCTGGCCTCATGTCAAAGCGGCATGAACGGAACATATACCTACGCGGCGTCCGTACTGACCCGGTCTGGCCGGAAGCTCGGCGGCACCGCCGCCTGTGCCCATGGCGCGCCGACCGGAGAGAATTATTGAAAAGACCTTGGTCGCCGCAATTCACCAACGCCCCGGCTGGCGAGGAAGGAATTTTCCATGACCATGCCGGCCGACGAATTTGCCGTTGCGCACGGCGACTTGGCCGCGCACAGTGACAACGCTCGGTCGCCCCTCAATTTTCCAGCCTTCGAACGCGCTGTAATCCAGATTCATGTGCTGTGTTTTGACGGAAATTTTGCCGCAATAGTCTGGGTCATAAACCACCAAATCTGCGTCGGCGCCGGGCTGGATCGCGCCTTTGCGCGGGAAAAGACCAAAAGTTTGTGCGGCCTGCGTGCTGGCGGCGTTCACGAATGTGTGCAGGTCAATTTTCCCCGCCCGCACGCCGTAGGTGTAGAGCAGGTTGATGCGGTCTTCGAGCGCAGGAATGCCGTTGGGAATCTTGGTGAAATCATGTTTGCCCAGCACCTTCTGCTTTCTGAAATCAAAGGGCGCATGGTCGGTGGCCACGGTTTGAATTTGCCCGTCCCGTAAACCATTCCACAGAATTTCCTGATTTCGCTGGTCGCGCAAGGGCGGGGACATCACGTATTTTGCGCCTTCGAACTTCGGTTTCTCCGCATAGGTTTTGTCGAGCGTGAGATACTGAATCAGCGTTTCCACCAAAACGCGCACGCCGCGTCTCCGCGCGGCGATAGCCTGATCGAGCGCCTCTTTGCAACTGAGGTGAACGATGTAGGTCGCCGCGCCGGTCAGTTCGGCAAAAGTCAGCAAGTGATGCACGCCCTCAGCCTCGACTTGAACCGGCCGGCTCGGCTCGTGAAACTTCGGGCCGGTTTTGCCGGCGGCGAGCAATTCTCTGGAACGTTCGCTGACCAGCGTTTCATTTTCGCAATGCGCGGTGACGATGACCCCCAGTTCCTTCGCCAACTTGAGCGTGCGATACAATTCGGTGTCATCAATTCCAAACGCGCCTCGGTAGGCGAGAAAAACTTTGAACGAACTGATGCCGCGCTTGACGATTTTGCGGAGCTGCTGCTCGGATTTGTCATCAAACCGCGTCACGCCCATGTGAAAAGTGAAGTCGCAAGCCGACTTGCCAACCGCCTGTTTCAGCCAGAGATCAAAACTCGCAAGCGGATCGTCATTGCGGGCGGGGCAGCACATTTCAATGAGGGTTGTCGTGCCGCCGATGAGCGCCGCGCGGCTGCCGGTGATGTAATCATCCTTGGCCAACGTGCCCATAAACGGCAGGTAAATGTGGACATGCGGATCAATGAAACCGGGAAAGACAAACTTCCCTTTCGCGTCAATCACCTCCGCGCCTTTCGGCGGTGAGATGCCGCGGTCAATGCGCGTGATGGTTTCGTTCTCGCAAAAAATGTCGGCCACGTAGCGTTCGCTGGCCGTGACGATTTCGCCGTTTTGGATGAGCAGCGCCATGCGGGTGTGGTAGCCCGAACCCGGCCCGGAGACAACTGAAATCCCCGCCGGCGGCGGGTGAAATTTGCCGTGACCGCCGCACCGGAGCGCGTATGCTGGTCCCGTGACCATCACGGAAGCAAATCGGCTGTTGGAAAAATTCCGCGCGGGCGGCGTGAGTCGTGAAGCGGTGTTGCAGGCGTTCCAGGCGGCGCCCATCGCCGACCTCGGCTTTGCCAAGGTGGACACCCACCGTGCTCTGCGCAACGGCTTTCCCGAGGTCATTTTCGGCGCCGGCAAAACCCCGGAGCAGGTGGTGAAGATTGCGGCCCGGCTGTTTCAAAGCGAATCTTCCGTGCTCGTCACGCGGGTTAACTCCGAGCAGTTCCGCGCGATGAAACGCAAATTTAAATCAGCGGTCCACCACGAAATGGCCCGCTGCATCACGCTTGAGGCGAAGCCTCTGCCGAAGCGGCCCGGCGTCATCGCCGTGATCTGCGCCGGCACGAGCGATCTGCCGGTGGCCGAGGAGGCGGCAGTGACGGCCGAGATCATGGGCAACACGGTCGTGCGCATTGCGGACGCCGGTGTGGCAGGTCTGCACCGGATTTTGTCGCAGCTCGACACCCTCCAGCGCGCGAACGTGCTGGTCGTTGTGGCCGGCATGGAAGGCGCGCTGCCGAGCGTGGTGGCGGGGCTGGTGAGCAAGCCGGTGATCGCGGTGCCGACGAGCGTGGGCTACGGCGCGAGTTTTGGCGGCGTGGCGGCGCTGCTGGGCATGTTGAACAGTTGCGGCAGCGGCGTGACCGTGGTGAACATTGACAATGGTTTCGGCGCAGGCTACGCCGCGAGCCAGATCAATGCTCTGGCCGCGGATTGAGCACAAATGAAACCCGGGATTTCTTTCACCAGCCTACGCCGGTTTCACGGATTTGATTTATAAGTGTTCAATCCGTATTTCATCCATGACTAATAATATCGGCAAATGAAAACCCTTTACCTCGACCTCTTCAGCGGCCTCAGCGGCGACATGTTCATCGGCGCGTTGCTGGACCTCGGCGCCGACGTGCGCAAATTGGAACGCGAACTCGCCAAGCTTAAGCTCGACGGCTATCACTTGCACGTCGCGCGCCAACAAAAATCTGGCATCGAAGGAGTGAAGTTCGAGGTTCATCTCGCGCACGGTCACGAGCCCCACCACCATCACCCTGACCATCACCCGCACGACCATCCCCACGGCGAGGAGCACGGTCATGATCACGGACATCACCACGATCACGCCCACTCCCACGACCACGATCATTCACATCCCCACCAGCACCACGAGGAGCATGAACATACGCCGCATCATCACGAGGAAGAACGTAATTTTGCCGCCATCAAAAAGCTCATCCAACGCAGCAAGCTTTCCCCGTGGGTGAAGCAAAAATCCGTCGCGGTGTTTGCGCGCATTGCTGAGGCGGAGGGGAAAATTCACGGCAAACCGCCCGAGCAGGTTCACTTTCACGAAGTCGGCGCGGTGGATTCCATCGTGGACATCGTCGGCACTTGCGTCGCGCTGGAGCTGCTGGGCAAACCGCGTGTGCTGGCATCACCGGTGGTCGAGGGCGCCGGCTGGGTGAACTGTGTGCACGGCCGTTTTCCGGTGCCCACGCCCGCGACGCTGGCCATTTTGGGTGCGCGGGGCATCCCGGTTTCGCAATGCGCCGAGCCGCACGAGCTCGTCACGCCCACCGGCGCGGCGCTGCTCGCCGAGTTTGCCGAAAGTTTTGCGCCGATGGAAAACCTGGTGGCGGAGAAAATTGGTTTTGGCCTTGGCACGCGGGACAACCAAACCCGGCCAAACGTGGTGCGGGCGGTGCTGGCCCAGAAGTCGGCGGTCAGAAGTCAGAGGCCGGAAACTCGCGATTGGGAGACGGACCGCGTGGCGGTCCTCGAAACGAATCTGGACGACATCAACTCGGAAATTCTCGGCGGCTTGGTCGAAACCGCGCTGGCCGCCGGCGCGTTGGATGTGTTCCACACCCCGATTCAGATGAAGAAAAACCGGCCCGGTGTGTTGGTGACGGTGCTGTGTGCCGAGGCGGACGCCGACAAATTCAGCGAGATGATGTTGCGCGAAACGAGCGCGTTCGGAGTGCGGCGCACGGCGGCGGAGCGACGGAAATTGCGTCGCGAGTTCACCGCCGTCAAAACTAAATTCGGCGAGGTTACGGTGAAACTGGGCAAGCTCAATGGCCGGATCATCCAAGCCGCGCCGGAGTTCGAATCGTGCAAGCAAGCAGCGGCGCATAAAAAGGTTCCAGTGCGGGAAGTTTACCTGGCGGCCAGCCAGGCGCTCAAACCTCGCTGATGCCTGCTTGGGAGGTGGGCGGCGGCAATCTTTCTGTTTCCTAAATTCCTCCGTGCCGACTAAGTTCCATTTGCTTTATGACCGAACGCTTTAATTCAATCGAATCCGTCATCGCCGACCTCCGGCGTGGCAAAATGGTCATCGTGGTGGACGACGCCGACCGCGAGAATGAAGGGGATTTGATCATGGCCGGGCAGTTTGTCACGCCCGCCGCCGTGAACTTCATGGCCAAACACGGACGCGGGCTGATCTGCGCGCCGACCACCAGCGAACGCCTGGAACAGTTGGGCATCGCCCGCATGGTCAAGGAGAACCGCGAGAGTTTTCGCACGGATTTCCAGGTCAGCGTGGATGCCGCGCGCGGCATTTCCAGCGGCATCAGCGCCGCCGATCGTGCCCAAACCATTGCGATCATGGCGTCGCCCACGGCCGTGCCGAACGATCTCGTGCAGCCTGGCCACGTCTTTCCGCTGCGGGCCCGGCCCGGTGGCGTGCTCCAGCGCGCCGGCCACACCGAGGCGGCGGTGGATTTGGTGCAGCTTGCCGGCGCGCGGCCCATCGGCGTGATTTGCGAGATCATGAACGACGACGGCTCGATGGCGCGGCTGCCGGAACTGCTCAAGTTCGCCCGCAAACACCGGCTGAAAATCTGCACCATCGCGGATCTGATCGAATACCGCCGCACCCGCGAAAAACTCGTCGAGAGCATCGAGACGGTGAAAATGCCGACGGATTACGGCGAATTTGAGCTGCATCTCTATCGCTCCAAGCTCGACGGCCTGCATCATCTGGCGCTCGTTTCCGGCGAGGTGGCTGGCAAAAAAAACGTGCTGGTGCGCGTCCACAGCGAATGCCTGACCGGCGATGTTTTCGGCTCGCGCCGGTGCGATTGCGGGCCGCAACTGCACCAGGCGATGCGGCAGCTTGCCGGATCCAGCGGTGGCGTGCTGGTGTACATGCGGCAGGAAGGCCGCGGCATCGGACTGGCGCCGAAAATCAAGGCCTACAAATTGCAGGAGCAGGGGTATGACACGGTCGAGGCGAACAAAAAACTCGGCTTTGAAATGGACCTGCGCGAGTACGGACTGGGGGCGCAAATCCTGGCCGATCTCGGGTTGAAAACGATCCGGCTGCTGACCAACAACCCGCGCAAGGTGGTCGGACTGGAGGGCTACGGTTTGAAAATTGTCGAGCAGGTGCCGATCCGCGTGTCACCCAATCCGCACAATTCGCGCTACCTTAAAACCAAGCGCGACAAGATGGGGCATTTGCTTTGATTTGGATTTGCCGCGTGCGGTCCCTGGCGGCGCAGGCTTTTTGATCTGCAATTTTTCAACGCGCGGCCCAACTGGCGAGGGCCAGAAAGCGGGTGGTGCTGGCACGCTTGAAACCGGGGACAAGCACCTCCCACGCCCGCTTTCGATTCCATCTTCTCGCCGGCGCGCTTTGATGGGTTTCGCCTGCGGTGGCACCAAACTCGCTTCCCAAAGCAACTGGCCGCCGCTGCAAAATGCCCACGAACATTGTCCGCGACGCCTTGGCTGCGGTTGTGCTAGATTGAAGGCCATGCCGGTTAAGCCGCTAAAATTGCCGTGCCGGAATTTTGCTTACCACTTCCGGGGGGCGGCGCTTGGCCTGGCTTTTGTCTTGCCTGCGGTGCCTTCGGGGTGGGCCCAGCGGCCGCTGGGCACCGATGTTTCCGGCTATCAGCCGAGTGTCAATTGGACGACAGTGAAAAATGCCGGCGTGACCTTCGCCTGGACCAAGGCCACGGAAGGGACGTATTACGTCAACCCGTATTTCACCGCGCAGGAATCCGGCGCGAAAAGCGTGGGCATTTACATCGGCGCCTACCATTACGCCCGCCCGAGCGTTGACACCAATCTCACCGGTCCCTGGAGCGCGGAGAGCGAGGCGGCTTATTTCTGGAGCGTCGCCAGCAATTACGTCAAAGGCGCCGGCACGTATTTGGTGCCGATGCTGGATTGGGAAGACATTTACGCCACCAACGGTTACGGCGGATTCAACGGCTTCACCACCTCGTTCCTGTCGGCCTGGGTCAACCAGTGGTGCAACACGGTTTCAAATTCTGCCCGGGCCAGCGGCGTCACCCTCAAGCCAATCGTCTATACCGGCACCTGGTATTCGGTTCCCGGCAGCGTGTATCCGGGATTGAACTCCACCGTGACCAGCTGGCCCGCGTGGATTGCTGCCTACAACGGCCAACGCGCGCAGACCGGAGGGCCGGCTTCGTCCTCGCCGTGGTCCACGTGGACAGTCTGGCAATACGCCGACACCAACTGGTCCGGCGGCGACGCGGATGTGTTCAACGGCACCGCGAGCGGACTCGGATCGCTCGTCATCGGCGGATTGAACGGGCCCAGCCTGGCCTCGCAACCGATCTTGAATCCCGCCGTGGACGCGGGCGGCAGCGTCAGTCTCAGCGCGACCGCCAACGGCCTCGCGCCTTTGAAATACCAGTGGACGCTGAATGGCGCGAATATTGCGAATGCGACCAATGCCACACTGACCGTGGCCAACGTGCAGACGAACCACGTCGGTTTTTACGCGCTGGTCGTCACGAATGCCTACGGCAGCGTGACCAGCAGCCCGGTCTCGCTCCTGGTGTATCCGGTCCAAACCCCAATTTTTGCGGACAACTTCGACACCAATTCCGCGGCGAACTGGGTCGTCAACAAAAGTTCCAGCGACACCGCCGTCGCGTTTAATTTCGATTATTCCGCGTTCGGCATTCCCTCCGCGCCGCACTCGACCGGCGGCACCACGCGCGGCGTGCAGTTGAAAGCCAATCTCACGGCAGGCGTTTGCTCCGCGCTTTCCATTTCACCGGCGAATCAAAACTTCAGCGGTGACTACCGGTTGCACTTTGACGCCTGGCTCAACGTCAACGGCCCGTTCCCGGCCGGCGGCGCGAGTTCCACGGAATTTCTCACCGCCGGCATCGGCACCGCCGGCAACCGCGCCGAGTGGACGACCAACGCCAACGCCGACGGTTATTATTTTTCCGCCGATGGCGACGGAGGCGTGAGCGCCACTTCGACCACGTTCGGCGATTACTCCGGCTACATCGGCAAAAACTGGCAGCCCGCCGCCAGCGGCATTTACGCCGCCGGCTCGCTCGACAACGGCGCTGTTTATTACGCGACCGCATTTCCCACCGGGCGGTCCGCGCCCGCGCTGCAGCAGGCGGATTACGCGCAGCAGACCGGCGCGTTGAGCGGCGGCACCTTTGGCCTCGCGTGGCACGACGTGATCGTTTCGCGGCGTGGCGGCACGGTGGACTGGGTGGTGGACGGCATCCGGTTGGCCACGATTTCTAACGCCACGTTCACCGCGAGCAATGTCTTCGTCGGCTTCTGGGATCCGTTCGCGTCGCTCACGGACAACACGAATTTAAGTTTCGTTCTCGTGGACAATCTGCGCGTGGAGGTGCCCGCCCTCATGCCGGTATTCACGCTCGGCCCGCTGCCGCAGACGGTGAAACTTGGCGCGAATGTCAGCTTTACCGCCGCCGCCGCCGGCCTGCCCGCGCCCAACTTCCAATGGCTCTTCAACGGCGTGCCCATGGCCGGCGCGACGAACGCCAGCTACGCCCTCGCAATGGTTGCGGCGACGAACGTGGGAAATTATTCCGTCACCGCCGCCAACGTGGCCGGAGCCATCACGAGTTCCGCCGCCGCACTCGCGCTGCTGCCGCCTGCCGCGGCGCAGTTCCGCTACATCCGTTCGCATGGCGGGGTTGTGCAGTTGCTCTTTACCGGAGACCCGGTCTGGATTTACACGCTGGAAGTTTCCACGAACCTCGCCGACTGGAGCGCGCTGGCGGGTTACACCAGCACCAACGGGGTTTTCGATGTCACCGTCACCCCGGTGACGGACTCGCCAATGCAGTTTTACCGCGCACGGGCTGGTCCGTAAGGGGCGCATGAAAACCCTCGGCAACATTTGCGGCCCGGTGGGCCGGCAATTGATCGAGGAACTCGGCTGTTACGTTGTGACCGAGGTGCAGCCTTTTGTCCTCGACGCGGCCCGTTGCGACGGCATGTGGCTCGCTACGGTCGATGGCGGCAGGATTTTTGACTGGGCGGGTTTTTACGCTTCGCGGCTGATCGGCTACAACCATCCCGACTTGCAGGAGCCCGACTACGTTCGCCGCCTAGTGCTGGCGGCGAACCTCAAGCCGGCCAACCCGGATTTTCTAACGCCGGACTGCGTGGAATATTACCGCACCATCCACCGCCTTGCGCCGCGCTGCATGCGCAATCCCAAGCTCGAAGTCTATGCCGTGAATTCCGGTGCGGAAGCGGTCGAGAACATGATGAAGTATTTCATCAATCTGCGGCACCAGGCGGGCGGCGGAACCGTCCGGCCGGGCGCGAATTCCCGGTTTCTTTATTTCGAGCGCGCATTTCATGGCCGGACGGTGTTCGCGCTGAACGTCACGCAGACGTTCGATCCGGTGGTGACGCGGGATTTTCACGGCCTCATCCACGGCAACATCCAGGTGCCGTTCCCGGAAATCAACACCTCGGGTTCGGCCGCGCAAAATGAGGCCCGCACCCAGGAGGCGTTGCTGACCGTGGAAAAAATGCTGCGGCGCTTTCCCGGCGAAATCGCCGGCATCATCGTCGAACCGATCCAGGGCGCGGGCGGGCATCGCGTGGCCGCACCCGAATTTTTCCAGGGCTTGAGCCGGCTGGCCCACGAACACCAGGTGTTTCTCGGTTTTGACGAAGTGCAGACCGCCGGCGGCCCGACTGGCGAAGTGTTCATGGTGGACCAGTTGGCGTTGCCACATCCGCCCCAGGCCGTGGCGGTCGCCAAAAAATTCGGCTGCGGCGTGGTCTTCATGCGGCACCCGATGGACGATCACGGCGTGCTCGACTCGACCTGGGGCGGCGCGCTGGTCGACATGGTGCGGTTCGTGCAGGAAATGAAAATCGTCGAGCGCGAGGGGCTGATTCCCGCCGCGCGGGTGCAGGGCGAAAAACTGGCGGCCGCCCTGCGGGCGCTCGAAAAAAAATTCGACGGCCTGCTCCTCAACGTGCGCGGTCAGGGACTTTACCAGGGGTTTTCCATCCGGACGCCGCCGTTGCGCGACGCGCTGCTGGAAATCGCCCTGCGCGAGGCGGGACTGCTGCTGCTGGGCGCGGGCACCGACAGCATCCGCCTCCGGCCCAACTTGAGCGTGACGGCGGCGGAAATCGAGCAACTCATCTCCTTGCTGGATCGCTGCCTTGGCCGGCTCCCGCGCTGACGATGGATTTCGGGTTCAGACGACTCTTGACGGCGCGCCGGGAAACCGCATTGCTTCACGGTGCATGACGAATGCCAGACCGATCAAGCGGCGCGATTTCCTCCGGGGCGTCGGACTCGCCGCGCCGTTGATGCTCAGCCGCGCGCCGTCCGCAGCGGCCAGTCTTGAGCCGCCGCGCAGGAACCGCTCCAACCGAACTTACGTGATCAAACCCGAACGCCTGCGTTTTGGCGACGTGGTGGGCCTGGCGGCGCCAGCCAGTGCACCAACCAATCCCGAGGAGGTGGATCACGCTCTGACGGCGCTGAACCGTTTGGGATTCAAGGCCCGGCTCGCACCCAACGTGCGCCGGCGGCTGGGATTTCTGGCCGGCACGGATGAGCAGCGCGCGGACGATTTGATGAGCTTGTTCGCTGACCGCGAGGTCAAAGCCATTTTCTGTCTGCGCGGCGGCTACGGTTCGGCGCGGCTGTTGCGTTGGTTGGACTACGGTTTGATCAGAAAACATCCGAAAATTTTGATCGGCTTCAGCGACATCACCGCGTTGCACGGCGCGCTGCTGGCCCGCGCCCGCCTGGCTTCGTTTCACGGCCCCACGCTCAACACGAGCCTGGCGGACGATGCCCCGCCGGGCTTTCTGCTTCAATCCCTCTGGCGGACGGTCATGGAACCGGTGGCGGCGGGAAGCATTTGCGCCGGCTACGCGCAAAACACGGTTTCGATCTTGCGCGGCGGCGTGGCCAGCGGCCAGCTCATCGGCGGAAACTTGTCGGTGTTTTGCGCCTCGCTGGGCACGCCCTTTCAGCCGCACTTCAAAAATAATCTCCTGTTCTTCGAGGACGTGGACGAGCCGCCGTACCGTTTTGATCGGATGCTCACGCAATTGGGGAATGCCGGCCTGTTGCAACAAGTCGCCGGCGTCGCCGTCGGCCTCAACCACCATTGCGAAGATCCCGAAGCCGGCAAGTCGAGTGAATACCTGCAAACGCTCGGCGACGTGCTGGCCGAACGGCTCCAGCCGCTCGGCGTGCCGGTCGTGACCGGCCTGCCCTTCGGCCACGTGCCGTGGAATGCCACGCTGCCTGTCGGCCTCACCGCCCGTCTGGACGCCGACCAGGGTGACCTCGTCCTCACCGAAGCGGCGGTGAGATGAAACTTGGCTGGCATCCACGCGGCGCCATTCGAGTTGCGACATTGCCGAGGCCGAGTTTCGGTGGTAAATAACCCGCATGGGCAAAGCACCAGAACTGAAATTAAAAGCCGGCGATCTCGCCCCGGCGTTTACGGCGGCAACCAATGGCGGCGGGAAAATTTCACTGGCCGATCTCAAGGGCAAATCCGTCATCCTGTATTTTTATCCGCGGGACGACACGCCCGGCTGCACCAAGGAGGCGTGCGCGTTTCGCGACCACTTCGCCGCGTTCAAGAAAAAGGGCGCGGTGGTGTTGGGCGTGAGCACCGATCCCGTAAAGGCGCACGACAAATTCGTGGAAAAGTTTCACCTGCCATTCCCGCTGCTGGCGGACGAGGACAAGGCCATCGTCGAGGCGTATGGCGTGTGGGGCCAGAAAAGTTTCATGGGGCGAAAATATCTGGGCACGCACCGGGTGACGTTTCTCATCGATCCGGACGGTCGGATCAAGAAAATCTGGCCGGAAGTCCAGCCCGCCGAGCACGCCGCCGAAGTGTTGGCGGCGATTTGAGGAGGCTAATGCAATCTGGGTCGCGTGTGACTTTTCCCGGGCATCGGTTTTGAAACCGGTGGGGTGAGGTCGCCGGTCGAGCGGCGGCGTCTTGCCGCGGAACCGGCCCTTCGCCGCAATCTGAAGGTGGCGATAGTGAACAGCGCCGTCGCCAGCAAGTTCGTTGGTGATGGCTCCGGTACGTTGATGTCGTAGCCGATCACATCCAGCGCCGTGATGTCGGCTTGCGAAATGACATTGGTGACGCCCGCCGGTCCCGTCCAATCGTAGGCATCGGCCGGGTTATGCACCGCCCAATCCGCCAGGTCGCCGTTGGTGCCGCCGTTGCCGTTGAAAAAACTTAGGTTGTTGGTGCCGTTATCAATTGAAAAATAAACCGAGTTGCCGGTGTAATTGGTGGTGAAATTGCGCGCGCCGGACCCGCTGTAGCGGAACAGGTCGTAGACCATCGAGTTTTGATAGAAATTGGTGTTGCCCAAATTGCAGACGCGGCCGAGGACCTCGGAGATTTCATGCTCGGCGGTGCCGATGAAGTCATCCTTGTTGGAAGCCAGATTGGCCGGGTTGAAGAACCAATTGTTGGTGTTGGAACCGAACGTCACCCAGCCGTCCACATTGTTGGTCGCCCCGTTGAACCCGGTGTAGGGCGCCCAAATCGAACTCGCATAGGAATACGCCATGTTCAGCGCCTTGGCCTGGGCGGTGGGGAGCATGAAGGTCGCCAAGGGTGTTGGATTGTTCAGGGCCACGGTTCCCGTGTTGATGGAGGTGAGGTCGGCCGCGCTTTTGGCATCGTTGGTCAGCGCGGTGTAAACCGTGTTGTAGGCGTAGCCGGTGTTGTAGTTGGCATAGCTGGCGCCGCCGCTGACGGGAAAGCCCGTAAAGGGCCCGACCGATCCCCAGTCCACCACGATGTTCACGTTGATGGGGTCCGTGTAGGTGCTTTGGAAAAACTGCGCCGCCTGAGTGAACGCCGCCTGGATGGTGGGGCCGATGCCGCTGTTCGTCACGCTGGCGTCCCAGATCGGGGTGATGGTGAACGCGTTGGCGGAGGTCGCCGCCAGCCCAGCGAGCGCGAACGCAAGCAGAAGGGATCTGGGGGTTGGGCTGAACGCAAATACTGGCTGCCGTTCAACCGGGTCAAGAATGGCTATTAATTTTTTCATAGACTTCTTTAGAAAGGTGAATGGTATAAAACGCTTTTACCAGAAGATTGCAATGTGTCAACAATTTTCTTCGAGGCGGTTCCGAAAATCCGAAAAGGGTGTGATTAAAAGTGGGTGAGTGGAGAAAAGATTTCCGCTGATTAAATTCTGCAAATATAACCACTTGCTACATTACAGTCGGGATGAAGAATAAAACTACAGGCAGTGCGGAGTGCAGCCCGACGGAAAAGCAATTCCGCCAACGGCTGCCCCAGCGTCCCGAACTGTGGCAGCGCTTCCAAAGCATCTTGGAACTCACAAACAACACTGAGGATCCGCTGAAGACCGCCGATGAAATGGAGGAGCGGCTCATCCAAGAGTGACGCGAGCTGGTATGAGCGATTTGGCAACGCAGGTCGAGCAGGGGGTGGGCGCGGAACTCCAGGGGCGGGATGCCACCGTGCGCAGTCGCAAAAAAACGCTGACGTCGTGGTGCGTTTTGGGGTTGGTGAATATCTGGGAGCGGCTACAACCAGTTCTCGGCCCGCCCAGCCCGATCAATGGCGACGAACCCAGCAGCAGCAACTCAAGCGGGGTGAAGTTAAACCGGTGCTCGCAGCCCTTACCGAACATCTGGAAGCCGCCGGAACACCCGAAGCGGAAGCTCCCGTGCGCAAGGGGTATCGCTATTTGAGCAATCGTCTGGACTGTCTGGACTATCCACGCGCGCTGGCCCTAGGTTTGCCCTTCGGCTCAGGCATGATCGAAAGCAGCCACCGACAGGTCCTGCAAGCCCGACTAAAAAAGGCGGGGGCCGCATGGCTGTCGGGCCACGCCGACCAGACCGCCCACCTGCGTGTCCTCAGAGCCAATGACCAATGGCTGTCCCCTTGGAATTAGCCTTACCCGCTTTTAACCGCACCCCTCGCGGACTCGCGGACCTGCTAATTGTATTTGTACTTGCGTATTTCCGCAAAGGTGCTTTATTTGCTGCCGTTACAAGTCGTTCGATATGTCCGTTACCAATCTGCATGAATAAGTTTCAACCGACGAGGGCGTCTTGAGTCGCCCTTTTGCTCCACGTAGTTCTTCTTCCTCCGCTTCCTTTGTCCGGGTCAATGGGAAAATCCGCGCCCGCGAAGTCCGGGTTATTGGCGCCGACGGCAAGCAGGCGGGCGTCCTCAGCCTCGGCGACGCGCTCAATCTGGCGCGGACGCACGGCGTGGACCTGGTCGAGATCGCGCCCAACGCCACGCCGCCGGTTTGCCGCGTGGTGGATTTTGGCAAGTACCGTTACGAGCTGGCCAAGCGGGAGAAGGAATCCAAGAAGCACCAGCACGCCACGCTGGTCAAAGAAGTGCAGCTCAGTCCGCGCATTGATCCGCACGACCTCTCGGTGAAGGTCGGCCACGCGATCGGTTTTTTGTGCGAGGACATGAAGGTGAAGATCGCGCTTAAATTCCGCGGCCGGGAAATGCAGCACACGGAATTTGGCTTTCAGGTGATCGAGAAATTTCTCGCCGAAATCGCCGCCTACGGTCATCCGGATTTCGCGCCGAAGCTCATCGGCAAAGGCATCAATGTGATGATCAGCCCGCTGCCGCGCAACAAGCGCGCCAAGCACCCGAACGAGTTGGCGGAGGGGGAGATCCCCACGGCACCGCCCCCCGCCAAAGCGCCTCCGTCCAAGACCACCGAAGCGACCGGAAAACCCAAATCTGCCAGTCCTTCGGACACCAAGCCGTCAACCACCGCGTTTGGCCACAACCCGTTCGTCAAGCTCGACTTGAACGTCCCGGAGGATGCTTCATCCGCATCCCAAACTGAAATTCAATAAGCAGAATCGGCAAACAACTACGTAAAGGTGGCAGAGTGAACAGACCGGAGAACTGACGAGTTTTAGGTCTTAATCCGTGGCTGAGTCAACATCGTAATAATGGAAGTTATCCAGCACCATGTACACTCGCCGTTTAACGCCTTCACTTCGCAAACACTTGTCAATAAGACGCATTAGCTCTCGTTCATCTGGCCAGCTCCCCAACCAGATATCAGACATCATGACTACGACGAGTTTGGCTCTCTGCCCGTCGCTCATTTTGGGGAAATAATTCGGAATTTGAGCAATGGGAAATTCTACTCTTGGAAGACGCTTCCTGATCTTCGAAGCAAGCAGTCTAATGTTTTTTGGAGGGCTGACCTCCAACAGGATTTCTGCTTGTTGCTGGAGCGCTTTTAGCTCACGAAGGTGAGCCAATCTTGCTTCCCCATTTTCAAATTGGCGTTCTTGCCTTTTCACGGCATCAGTGATGCGCTCGTTACTTAAGAAATGTTCCGCCTCCTTTACCCCTTCTTTTTTTGCAGCATCCATCGAGTTAAACCCGGAAGAGACCTTAATGCTCCGGCACGATCTCCCGCACGAGGATGACGAACACCCGGAAGAAATCAGCCCCAGCAGTGCCAACAGGGACCAGAAAACAATTGGGTTATTCATGTTTGCGTTTACTGGAAAGGGCGCATTTCCCTTCTACCGAATTCCTGGGCAAGAGGGTATCACTTCCAGTAAAAGCTAAGGATTTGCACCTCGCGCGGGCTGACCCGCCCGATCACCGCAAAGAATTTGCGTTTACTGCCACCCAATTGTGCATCCACCTCCACTTCGAAGGTTTTGCTCCGCACATCGCAAAACCGCGAGAGCTGCGAGACAATCTGGGGATTCACCGCGTTGACCAGTTCGCCCACGTTGTTGAACGGCGTGTCGTCCTCCGTTCCGTCCACCCCATCCGGTCCGGAACGTATTTTAATGATTTGATCGGCAGCGTTGGCGTCAATGCCCGGAATGGCCTGGAGCGTCACCGCCGAGGCGGTGTTGATGTTGATACGCCCGTCGGAGAGCGGCGTGAAAATCTCATGCAATCCGGTCGTGAACGCCGGTGCGTCGAGGATACGGCCGAACTTGTCGGTTTTTTGAAAAAACGCCGGCGCGTGATTTGTGCTGGCAGCACCCCAGTACATGTCCTCCGTGATGCCGCGCACCAGCAGCAGTTCGGAGAGATCGTCCATCGGCGCACTCTTGGCATCATAAGCCGGGTCCAGGCCTTGGTAGTACTCGCTCTTGGCGCCGTTGGGCCGGTGAACGCTTGAATTCGGATTGGGATCCACCCAGTCGAGGATGGAATCCGAAATGGCCGGGATGTCGCCGGCGTCCACGCCCACCAGGGTCAGCGCCTGATTGAGCACGGTTTGATCGGCCTTGTTGATGTTGATCCGGCGTTCCAGATCGGTGATTTTCACCGTCACGGTGCCGTCGCCGACCTGGAAGTTTTCGAGGGAAATGTTGGCCAGCGGACTGTTCGAGGCGGCCAGCGTGCCAGGACCACCGGCCCATTTCTGGTTGAGCGAATCGTAAGGCTCGGCGCCAACGGCCAGTTGCTGGGCCACGACGTAGCGCGCCAGTTCGACGCCGGAACGCCCCAGCCAAGTCAGCGCGGCTTCATTGTTGGCGGTCATCGCCAGCTTGGTTTCCACTTTCATGGAGTACGCCAGCGCGCCGACCAACATGCTCAGGACGAAAATCGCGATCATCACGACGATCAGCGCGATGCCGTTGGAGTTGAGGCGACGGGAAATTTTCATTGGGGAAGCGCCTGCCCGCCGGGCAACGGGACGGGCGGCACGCCCGGCCGGCCGGGAATTCCCGGCAACTGACCCGGAATTCCCGGAGCGCCGGTGGCGCCCGGCAGCGCGGCCGGCGATTGCCAACTGGTTTGCACCGTCACGGATGCGGGCGCGATGATG
>Ga0075030_100001007_pt1 | contig 25269 bp, 20 predicted proteins | sample LitLauG_LLR_2012_FD_71393 | JGI IMG/M metagenome (GOLD analysis project Ga0075030, IMG submission 71393) | Freshwater sediment microbial communities from Pennsylvania, USA - Little Laurel Run_MetaG_LLR_2012 | ecosystem: Environmental > Aquatic > Freshwater > Creek > Sediment | place: USA...
CTGATCAACAATCTCCCGTGGACTCGACCCCCCGTCCGCCAGATCCCCGCCATGCAGAATCAGATCAGGAGAGCTTCGCCGCAAATCCGCCAGTACGGCCTCGAACGCCGTCCGGTTGCCGTGAATGTCCGATACGATCGCGATGCGCACCAGAGATCTCTCCATCCCTAGCTAGGTCACGATATCAGCAGACTGCGTTTGACTATCCCGCTCATTCCAGCGAAAATAAACATCGGCACTTCTCTCGAATCCCAGTTCCTGGGCTTCCCGACATGTGGGCCTGTGGCGCAGCTGGGAGCGCGCTTCCATGGCATGGAAGAGGTCGTCGGTTCGATCCCGACCAGGTCCACCATATTTTCAAGTACTTACAAACTTCCCGACCAATCGGTTGGTGTCATTTGGTGTCAAAACGCTCTGACTTCTTCCAAATTGAGAAGCGGTCAGCCGCTCATTCACCACGCTTGCTTTCTGCTTCCGCACAGACTTTGATCTCTTCCTCAACTCCGCGTTGATGGCATCGACCGTCGCCTGCACGCTCTTCGGAATCTCCTGCATATACACATCCGTCGTGGTTGCTGTGCGAGAGTGCCGGAGCACGCCTTGCACGTCCTTCACCGTACCCTTCTTTTGGGCCAGCGTCGCGATTGTGCGCCGGATGACCTGGAAGGTGAGCTTCGGGAGTTCCAGCTCTGCCGCGAGCTTGTGCAACACGCGCTTGCGGTAGTTGCCAGTGTCCATAAGGTCGCCGTCCTTGTTGGGGAAGATGAAGGCCTCTGGCGCGGGATCGGGGCACTGCTGTTTCCAGACCCGGAGGTCAGCCGTCAGTTTCTTGGGAATGTGAATCACCCCCAGACTCTTTCGGGTTTTGCCCCACGGGCGGATCTTGCCCATGTAGGCGGTTTCGCTCACGCTCATGCTGGATTCTGCCAGGTTGAAGCATTTCCATCTGAGCGCGAACAGTTCGCTGGGACGGAGGGCATTCGTCATGTCGAGCTCCAAGAGGACCCGGTCCCGAAGATCCAAACGGGAAAGCGCCTTTCGGAGTTGTTCCCAACTCAACGTTGTTTTGTCGGTCTCGCGTAGTTGGGTTGGAACTCTGACCTTGCGCGCCGGATCCTTCGAAAGGAAGTCCTGGTCGACCGCCTCAACAAAGATGTCCCGCAGGTATGCCCTCATCTGGAGCACTCTGTCCCTGGACCTCGTTTGCGCCAATTTGTTCAGGTGGAGCTGCAGGGTGAACTTGTCAAAATTCTCCAGCGGAATCTTGTCGAATGGATCGATAAGGTCCTTCTGGATAAGCAGATTCTTCACCTTGCTGGTTTCCTCCTTCCAGTTGGCTTCTTTCAAGGGCAGAAAGCGATTGCGAACGAACCAGCCAAAGCTCACAGAACCATCGTTCATCACCCTGCCAGCATCGCTCGTCTGCCCGTTCTGTTTAGTGATTTCACGTTCCAGTGCCTCTCGAGCTTCAGATCTCTTCATCTGGGATCTGGGCCCGAGAATCACCGTGACCCTGACGGTCTTCTGCTCGGCCGTTGTCGGGTCATTTACGGTCTTGCGAAAATACCCGTACCATTTCTTGCCACGAGGGGTCACGTAACCCCTCTGACTCGATGTACCCATTCATTCCTCAATTTCTGTGGCGGGAACAATTGGGCCTGCACTTAATTTTACGCGCGCTTGCGACGGATTTGAGTGAGGCGTTCCTGCTGGTCGATGAACTCTTCAATTTTGCTCGCACGGTAGCGGAGAGTCCCGTCCCCCATGCGGATGACAGGAAGGAATGGGGCCTTGCGAGACGAGTGGTCCCACACCCAGTCCTTCGTCACATTCAACCGCTCAGCGACATCCTGTGCCGTAAGGAGAGGGTCTCTCTCACGGCCATTGAACGGTTCTTGTTGCTGGTCCGCGGCTATCCTCCCGAATTGGTGGATCGTTAGAGGACTGCTACGGTCGCGTTGTTCAATGCCTTTCCGGGCGGACGAAACAGCATTCAACCCGGGCGTGAACACACTTTGAGGTTTGGCGGGCGGCTGGCTTGACATATATCAGCTCCAAATTCGGAGATTTGGCGGCCCGTCCGAGGGTCAGACGGACTAACCGGTGGACTTGATGTAATCCTGAAGCTGAAGTTCGTCAAATAGAGAGGCAACAGAGCTGGGCAAGCCGGAAATGGCTCTGCTTCGATCTTGGCGAGGCTGAGGCGATCTTCGATTCGCTACGAAATGCTTGGAGATCTATATGCTTGACCCCAAGTCTTTGTGCCACCGATGTTCCGCAAGGCTTTGGTGGGTCTGGCTTCTCAGTGATGCATTGCACGCTTGGTCAAGAGGCCAAAACGCACCCGGTGATCAGGAGGCCCCTTCTCCGGCACAACGGATCGCGCCAGGGTGTCCGTTTATAGATATTTTGACTGACCCCAATTTGACTGGCTGCAGGTGCTCGGAACGCATGGAGAACACCTATCTCGGATGCATGCTCCCGCCCAGGATGGTAATCAACCGGCCGGGGTTGGCGCCCGGCTGGCGCCTCAGCCTTTTATCCCTGCCGGGGCACCACATAGTAGTAGATCGCCAGGTAATGGCAGATACTTCCCGCCAACACGAACACGTGCCAAATGGCGTGACTATACGGCAGCCGCCGCCACGCGTAAAACCCAACTCCGGCGATGTAGGCAGCTCCACCCGACACCAGCCACAGTACTCCGGGTACTTGTACCGCAGACAACAAGGGCTTGAACGCAATCACCACGAGCAGTCCCATCGCGATGTAGAACGGAGTTGAGATTTTCCGCACGTGCTCGAACCAGAGCACTTTCATAAGCACGCCCAGAAAACAGAGGCCCCAGACGAGGCCGAAAAGCGTCCAGCCCCACCCGCCGCGTAGGCTGACCAGCGTGACCGGCGTGTACGTTCCTGCAATCAGGAGGTAGATGCAGCAATGGTCGATGGTCTCAAGAGTACGCGCCCAGCGGGGAGATGGAACGCTGTGCAGTGTTGTTGACGCAGCATAGAGGCTGACCAGTGTTGCCGAGTAGACGCAGCAACTCACGATCACCCACGGATCCCGGGTCCAGACTGCGGCGACGATCAGCAGCACGGCGCCCAGAAGGCTGAGCGCCAGTCCAATTCCGTGCGTCACTGCATTAGCCAGTTCTTCCATAGTCACGTGTTGAGCGGTCTCATTCGCTATGGTAAACCTCGGCTTAGGTCCGCGCCCCGTCTTCTGCGGAATTTACGCCTCTCTTACTTACAGTCAACAAGGCCTTGTTCGAGGATCTTCGTGGCAGGTGCTCGTCGGACCCATCGAGCAAAGAGAGGCCTTCGTCCCAAGATCAGAGTTGGCCCCAACGGGGAAGAGTTTCAGCTCTATTCCGAAAGTCGCTGGAAACGCGTGAAGTGAAGGCTTACGATTGACGTCGGAGAGCCGGTTGCCATGGATACACAGACTCATTGGGAAAAGATCTACACAGAGAAAGCTCCGGACGCGGTCAGCTGGTACCGCCCGCACCTTGAGACTTCGCTTGCCCTTATAGAACAGGCGGCTGCTTCTAGCACTGCTTCCGTCATCGATGTCGGCGGCGGTGAATCCACACTGGTCGATGACCTTCTCGCTCGTGGATACCAGAACATTACAGTCCTTGACATTTCGCAAACTGCCATCGATGCGAACAAGAAACGACTAGGGAAAGCCTCCGAGCGCGTGCATTGGCTTGTCGCTGACATAACGAAAGTCGACCTCGAGTCGTGCGCTTACGATGTGTGGCACGACCGCGCAGTCTTTCATTTTCTTACCGCGACGAGTGACCGCGTCGCCTACGTCCGCCAAGTCGCCCGTGCGGTGAAACCCGGAGGGCATGTGATCGTCAGCACGTTCGGACCAGAGGGACCCGCGAAATGCAGCGGTCTTGATGTTATCCGCTATGATGCGGAGTCTTTGCACAACGAATTCGGTGTGCATTTCCGTCTGCTGAGGAGTTCCAAGGAACTACACCACACACCGTTTGGGACAATCCAGCAGTTTCTGTATTGCTACTGTAGAGTCGAATAGATCAGGTCTCCGATCGGCCTAGCCTTTTGCACGCCCGCGCGCTCCCCTCCAAGCTGCTGGCACGGGCTTGTCCATAAATACGCGAGGCAACGGATTCGATCCGCCTTATCCCGCTGGTCTCTCTGCCGGATTGGTCAGTCCATCATCCAGCGGACGCTCCCAGCGTGCCTTGATCAGCACCCAGATTTTCCGAGAGACGAAAACTACTGATCACATTGTGACTGACCGCGAAACTGCATTTCGCCTGAAAAACTCATTCGTCGAAAGGACCAGGTGCCAGGCAGCGAGGCCTGGAGCGCGTGACTCGATCGAATCACGACTCCGTCATGACTCCTGTCTCTGCAGAGCGCTCTTTTCATCTACCTCTCGCCGGATCTCCTGAAGCCAAAGCCTTGGATTCGTGCCGTGGACGAGCCGTCTTATGAATCCCAACCTCTCGCCGATATTGTCACGGTTGCGCCTAATGTCGTCCTTCGTGACCTTGGTGTACAGGGTGAGGAACGTCTCCACACTTTTTCGCTTTGCGAATACATAGGTGGCGTGGCCCTGTTGCGGCGTCTCGACGATGACCGCCTTTTCGAGGTCGAAAATGTATTCGCAACGAAACAGGTAAACTCGACGGGCTCGACGCGAGAGCTGACGGTAGAAGAGCGGGTCATAATCGGGGCGCCAACTGATCTGAGCGATATCGAAATCAGACGGGATACCCACCGCAGAGCACATTCGTTCCAGCTCTGTCCTCTCGATGGCCTTGTGCTCCAGACATGAACGAATGTGGTCCAAAGCGCGCGAGTACTGTCCGAAGCGATGGTAGGTCGTTCGGGCGGTCTCCAATTGCTGCGGAAAATCCGCAGGAAGCTCGGCTGCGAGCCGGCTCGGCAAGGCAGTCTCCCAACTAACCAACTCCCATTCGCCGCCGCGCTTGCGGTACTTGCCGCTCCGGACGAACGTGCCGTCCACTTCCAGCCTGGCCCTCAACAAGTGCTTCCATCGGTTCCAACTTGGGTTCCACACGGTGTGCAGGACGGCAGGATCGATCCAGAACTCAAGGTTGCGGCGTACGTCACGGCACAATGCCCGGTCGGCATAGAAATCGCAATTCCGCAGGGACAGGCGGAAACGGCGGCTACGGTGTTCCGGTAGGAACACCAGAATGCGATTCGCAAAGAAGACGTCGCCTTCGCGCGAGCGCTCACCACTTACGACGATCGAGCCGAAGCCACCGTAGGGAAACACGGCGGGAGTCTCCGGGTCGGCGAGCAGCATGTCGTAGCACGCGCGTAATTCCGGATGGCCGAGGATGTTGAAAGCTCGCTCTGCTGCTACCTGCTCGCCGCGTGCTGCGCCTGTCGACATGAGTTCCAAATGCCGAAGCTTGAAAGCGAGCCGGATTTCAGCAGGAGCAGCGCTGGAAGAAACGGCTAGAACCTCGTATAGATTGTGGCCCTTGGCCTGTGCATCCGCTTGAGGTAGACGATAGAAGTACTCGCGCAAGGCTTCGCAGGGCAGAAAGATGGCAGAAATCCCCAAGTTGCCGTGCTGAATCTGGGCGGAAACGAAGTGCTGTCGTCTTTTGTCCAACTTGGGCTGGGTGACGTATCCGACCGGCGCCTGGTAGAGGCAACGGTTTGTCCCCGAGGAATCAGCCTTTGTGATACAGATTTCCGGCGCTGCCGAATCTTCCGTGGGAATGCGAAATGCGATCTCGTCCCCCGCCGTGATTTGACTCGCGAGAAGGCGCGATAAGAGGATCTTGCTGCGGTTCACGAGTACGCAGAAAGCCGGGTCGTATCGCCTCTCGACGCTCGCTACTCGTTCGCAGAAAGTCGTTGCGGATTTGCTAAAGGATGCCGAAGCCATACTCTCTGGCGCATTCTAGGCCGCTTTTAACACGCGGTCGAACGCGTCAGGAATATTTCCTGAGTACAGCGTGGACTGATCTATTCAGGGAGCTTGCGATTCGCAACAGCCCGTTGCAGATGTGGCTGCTACTCGACCAGCTAATCGCGGAACGCGCCAAGCGGCGCGGTATTAGGTAATGGCTCCGTCGTCCAAACGCACAGGACACGGTTCCCCTAAAGCCGGAATCTGGGATGGTACCCCAGCGGAGCTACCAAGTTTGGGCGGTCGTTCCATCGCCATGCCTTTTCATGCCACGAAGACCGCCCAGCCCAAATGAGGATAGTGGTTCAAAATCACAAAAGAGGATCGTAAGCTCCGGCGTTCATTAGGCGCTTCAACTCCGCTTTGAATAACTCTCCGTGATCGTCTCTAGCAGGATCGTGCTTCCCGGAAGCGTGCAAATTCGCATGAATCAATTCATGCAGGAGGGCAATTTTCAAACAATTGCTGAATCGCAGTAGCTCCGCAGAGACGCTTATGGAACCGCCGTCCGGCACCGCTGGACCGAAACATGCTGTAGCCTTCAGGTTCTTGTTCTGCGACAGATCAGTGACGATGGTGATCTTCCTGTCATCGAAGTATTGCTGCTGGTATTCAGCCATCCACTGACACACATCCTCAATCTTCGCTGGTGACTTTACCAAGGCTCCGTCCTCGTCCTCGAAATGGGTCCGCAACACCGTTCCCCGCACCAGCAGGACGGTTGATTCGATTTGCTTCTCAAAGGAATCGAGCAGGGCGTTAAAGTCAGTTGACGGATGCAGGTGCCCGTCCTTCAACCAGTCGTCAAGCTCCCAGCGATTGAAGTCACCGATTTCGCTGAGAAACTGGGCACCATTGGGAGACGTTGAGATAAATGTCAGCCGAAACTTTCCGTCATCGAGCCGATAGATGTGCGCCGAATTTCCCTGTTCTGCCATATTTTATGTTCTTTTTTGTGGTGGCTCATTTCAATCCGTAATACCGCATCAACATCTCAGTCAGCACCGCTTTCCTGCAAGTATCGAGCCAGTTTACTGAAGAGTACATTTCCTGACAGATTGGTTGCGGGGGGTGGATTTGAACCACCGACCTTTGGGTTACCGCGTCAGCAGGCGGTAACACTCCATGCGGAACCGTGTGGCGATGCTGAAGCTGAAGACGATGTCCACGGTGACGCATTGAGTCCAGAGTCGGGCCTACCATCATCCGAGTCTCCCATCGTGTAGCGTCGCGACAGACTCGGGAGCACCGGCGCCGCGGGATTCCCCACCCGGGGGAGGTGTGCCAGCGTAGTCAAGGCAGCAGAGGTCCTTTCGTTGAGCTTTCGCGCATTCCCGCAATGCGCATCGTGACCGCCGTGACTCGGCCGACGATCGTAGCATCACCGGGGTAGCGGACATGCCGTGCTTGCCCTTGTGACTGTGGGGTCGGAACGAGAATCAACTGACCGCCATGCAACTCGCACCAACTGCAAACATAGTGATCCCGGAGTTCGAAGAAGAAGATCGGGCGGTCAAAGTCGCTATGCCAATTCACCGGCGGGATCGTCCTCTGCCGGGAATCGATTTGCACAAAAGAACCGGGGCGAATGATGGGGTCCAGTGTGTAATCTTGCATCCCGATGTACGCGTAGAGGGAGTCGCGCCAGTCCATCTGCTGTAGCAAAGCGGGGGGAACATCTTTCCAATGTTCGAATATCTTTGACAAGAGGTTGGTTCGTTCGCACCGCAACCTTTCCCTGAGTTCGAGTGTTGACAAGGTGGCGCACTCGCCAAGTTCCGAGGCAGCCCCTACCAGATACGTTTGCGGAAAAACCAACGCCTTGTGATCTTTTTCGGCATCACCAACGGGAACATCAAAGAAGGTCGCTAGTTTCTCATACTGGCGTCCGTAGATGACGCTCAGGCTGTAGAGCTTGTAGATGTTAGTTGTTAGATTGCCCTTCTCGATGTCTGCTAGCGAAGAATGCGCAATATAGTATTCGGAATTCTTCCTGTGTTCGGCTATGCCGCGACTCAACTCCTGCACCTGCCGAAGGGACAGGCGCAAATGTTCCCGTTCAGCTCTCAGCCGCTTACCGAACTCCAGGCTGGATGATGAAGCCGACATCGCACTGCCAATCCCCACAGAATTTGGTTATGTTACCGCAAATGGGCCCTTTATCCACAAGCATAATGGATTGTTTACGAAAACACGACTAGACGGAGATAGTTGCGATTTGTCCTGTTCGGGACTCCGACCACTGTGCTGACGGCGCGTCTCGACCTCAGAACTTCGTATGTATCGAGAGTCGTTAGGGAATTGGCTCTGCCTGGTCGCGGTTCCGGACAGGCCACAAATAGTTGTGCCGCCGAGGACACATTCGGTTTATAGAGGATTGAATCTCTGCGAGCAGATGTCCCCGAAGGCGCCTCGCGGGAAGGTCCAGATCCAGGCGCCTACTTGTCTGGTATTAGCACGTTCCTCCAATGATCGGCGCAAACCAGAAATTCTCGCAGGAAAAGAGGAGCGAGCGAACGTGCCAGCACGCCCCAGGCAGAAGTCACGACCTAATGCGGACCTTGCGGAGAGAATCCAATCCATTCTCGCGAGCAGGGGGCTCACGCTCTACCAGACATCGCAACGGTCGGAAACATTGTACGGTCGTTCTTCCCCGTATTTCGTTCCACACAATCTCTACTACGACCTCCGGGGTGGAACGTTCAGCCCAAGCATTTACCAGTTCGTTGCCTTCAGTCGCATTACCGGATATCGCCTGTCAGACTGGCTGCGCGTCTTCGGGGCTGACCTCGAAAATATTGCACGCTTGCAGGTCTCGCTGCCATCATCGCGCACGATTCTTCTGGATTCTTCCCTAACTGACCCCGATGCCTGGGTTCCATGGCTCCGAAACAGAGTAGGCAATGTTCCTGCGCCCCCGATCGCGCCGCTCGGGCAGTTGCTGAAATTATCTCGTCCCCGGCGACTTCGTTCCCTGTCAGAAACCGGGAAACGTGGTTTCCTATATGCAAAGATCGGATACCAAGATGCACTGGCTTTTCCAGATCTGCTTCCGGGAAGCATCGTACGCGTGAACCCAAACATGCCGGAGGAACTTGTCCTCCGAGCGAATGGTATCTCCAGCCGTATATTCCTCATCGAGCACCACAAGGGTTTCTTTTGTTGCCGCCTGCGTGCCATCGGAGACAGTGTCATCGTGCCGGTCAGTACACAACCCTCTTACGCTGAGGTCGAGCTGCGGCGTCCACACGAGGCTAGGCGCCTAGGCATAGTGGATCTCGAGATCCGGCCTTTACTCAAGGCCGAACCGCCTGAAGTTCCAGAGGAGCTAGCAAAGCAGTGGAAACCGCGCCCATTGTCCCGGGAAGGAAAGGTTGGCCCGCTGCTGCGCAGCGCCCGTATCACCATGCGCTTATCGCTGCGCAAAGCATCGGGAGCGAGTCGCAAGATCGCGGATATTCTCGGGGATGACCGATACTTCATCTCTCCCAGTTCTCTCTGCGACTACGAGCTTCTCAACACGGCACCGCGTCACTTTCAGACCGTGATTACTCTTTGTTCGCTCTACGGTTTGTCACTGCAGACGTTTTTGCAGGCAATTGGGATTGGTCCGGAAGAAGCTGGCAGCGAGCCGATGCCTGATCATTTCGTTTCCAGATTCCTGCACGTGCAGTCCGCTGAAAAACCGGATAGGGAGTTGGAGGGTGGAGGATTCCTTGAGCAGCTACTTGAACGATGGGAGGAAGTACCGTTCTTCCTGCGGGAATCCATTGGGCCACTTTCTGGCCTGGAGGATCCTTCTCTGGACGACTTCTTCTGGATCGGCGGCAAACACGATGTTCTACATCCTTACCTGGTAAACGGGCTGCTGGCCCTCGTGAATCGCCGTCGCAGGAGGCCCTTCCATTTCGCGTCAAAGCGGTTGTGGCAACAACCACTGTATGTTCTTCTCAGGCGTGACGGAACATATCTGTGCGCTTGCTGTGGCATTGAGAACGGCACCCTGGTTGTCCATCCCTACTCCCAACACTTTCATCGTCCGGAACAGTTCCGTTACCACCACGATGTCGAAGTGGTTGGGCAAATTGTCATGATCGCAAGACAGCTCGCGTAAATTGTCGAGTTGCCGGACGAATCGAATCGTCGCTTGGCTTCAAGATCCTGCTAGTTGTTGGTGAAATCCGCCGGATTGATCGAAAAGCGAACAGCTCACTCATTTTCTGGACAAGCCTATCCACTCCTGCATACTCTCGCTTCAAGGTGGAGTTGTTGTCCTTTCTCTCGCATGAGCGAAGCCGCCGGCCGTCCTGGCTCCCGAGCGAACTCCGCTGGCTCTCAAAACAGATCCGACCACTTCTGCACTGGCACGTGGCCAGTTTCCTGTGCATCACAGCCGGGAGTCTTCTAGGACTTCTCACTCCGCTCGTGCTCAAGTGGTTGATCGATCAAATCATTCCGCAGAAAAATGTCGGGCTGCTTCTATTGGCGGTCGGGCTGATCTTCCTGGGTTACCAGGGCAGGATGGCACTCACCAGCCTGGGCAACTACTTGATGTTGAGCGCAGCCCAGAAAATGGGTCTCACGTTGCGGGTGGGCCTGCTGCGGCACCTCGACACGCTCTCAGCCGATTACTACGAGAACACGCCGGTAGGTAGCGTGATGTATCCACTCAAAGAGCCGATCGAAGAAGTCGCGTATTTCGGGTCCGACCTCCTGCCTGCGATTTTGCGCATGCTCCTGACGACCAGTTTCACACTGGCGACCATGTTTTTGCTCAGTCCAGTATTGACGCTGGCTGTTGTTCCCCTTGTTCCGGTCTTTCTCATCACACGGCACCACTTCCGGAGCCGACTCACATCGAACGCCGACGCAGTACAGGACGATCGACTCGCATGGAGCAACTTCCTGGAGGAACATCTGTCCTCCGTGATCCCCATACAACTATTGGGACAGGAGAAACGCCAGGAACGAAGGGCCTTCCTGCTCCTGGCCCATGCGGTCAGATCGCAGCAAGCGCTATTCACCACTGGTGTTTGGTTTGCCGTATACAGTTCCCTGGCGGTTGTTCTGGCCATGTGCGCAGTCATAGGCTACGGCGGCGAGAGCGTCCTGGCAGGAACGTTGAGCGTGGGGAGTTTGGTGGCGTTCTACGGATTTGTCACACAACTCTTTGAACCTCTGAGCGGCGCCGCTGACCTCTACGCGAGAGCCCAGAGAACCTTCGCCAGTATCCGGCAAGTGCAGTCTGCTTTTGCCCTGTGCCCGAGCGTGGCAAATGCCGCTGCCGCCGTCCACCTTTCGAAGGAGCACTCTCCGCAGATCGAATTGGTGGCTGTCGAGTTCGGCTATCAGCGGCAAAGGGACATGCTTCACATTCCTGCCCTGCGAATCCTGCCGGGCGAACATGTCGCAATGGCCGGCGAGAACGGGGCGGGCAAAAGCACACTGGCAAAGCTGATGGCGCGGCTCTATGACCCGATTCGTGGGTCCATCCGTCTTGGTGGCGAAGACATCCGGAACATTCGACTGGAAAGTCTGCGCCAGCACATCTGCTACTTGCCCCGCGACCCGGTCTTGTTTGACGGAACACTCGCCTCCAACCTTCGCTTCGTGCAGCAGGCGGCTACTGACCACGATTTGCAGGAAGCCATTCGTAACGTCGGCCTCTCACCTTTTGTCGCAACGCTGCCCGATGGCCTCCGCCAACGGATCGGGCCGGGAGGCTGCCAACTATCCGGTGGCGAGCGTCAGCGGCTTGCTATCGCAAGAGCCCTTCTGCAACAACCTCGGGTTCTGATCCTCGACGAAGCAACTTCTTGTCTTGATCCGTCTGCTGAAGCATTCGTTCTTCAGAATATTCGCCGTGACCTCAAAGGTTCGACACTCATCGTCATCTCCCATCGCCTTTCCACATTCTCCGCATTCGGAAGAGTTCTTATTCTTGCGGGCGGGCGGATCGTCAACGACGGCCCGCCCGATTTGTGCGTGATTGCTCAGGGTTCTCACTCCCAGCTGGTTATTTCCACAGCTGCGACATTGGGGAGAGACCCCCGCGCACTCACCTCGTAAGTGCAGGCTATTCGCGACCTTACCTACTGCGGAGCATGCCTTGGGGCGCACTTACTGCGGCGAATAGGGCCCAAAAGTATACAGATTGATTGTTTCCGACCGAGAAACACGGGAGGTATCTTGTTGACCCACAGCAAGATGTATCCAGCTATGTTGCTTTACCGAAAGTTTCCAACTTTTACTGGCTATCAACTGGCCGGGAGTGTCAGAGTGCATCCCAGACATCCGAACTGGCAGGGCGAGTAAGTGGGTCTTCCGATGTACAGGCTTTCCGACACACTCCGCAGCACCCACAGCCAGGACGGCGCCATCGTGCTGGATGTCCGGCAAGGTCAGATGTTCAACATCAACTTCGTTGGGTCGCGAATCCTCGAACTTCTCAAAAGTGGGTCCACCGAATCAGGGATCGTCGATCAGATCAGCCACGAGTTCAGCGTTAGCCGAGAGCTAGCGGAGAACGATGTGCGGGAATTTCTCCAGACCTTGAAGAAGTGTCACCTGGTCGAAGAGCACGAATCGGGCGCGGCGGTCTGAGCTGGGGCCAAGATTATGGAATCAACACAACAGTCCGATCGAGAGACCTATCGCGCCATTGTGCTCGGGCAGGGTGGGAATGAACTGCTCTTGAAACCGGCTGGCGACGGTTTTCTTCTGCTCTCGGTCGAGGTCCCACGATGGCAGCGGCTTGCCGTGAACATGACGGCTGCTATCAGGAATGAATGGGGCCAAGAAGCGATTTGTCTTTTCAACCCGGATGTCAGCGCTCCAGTCACCGCGCCTAACGACCACAACTACCAGGTCATGGAATGCTCCGGGCCAGCTCGACCCCACCCATGTGGCGAGTGGGTTCCTGTGTCGTCGTTGTCCGAGCGAACCTTTGCCGATCCCGCGGATCAGGTCGCAGTGCAGCGGTCTCTGGCTGAATGTGACAGAGATGCGGGTGCTGTGGCGCTGGGTCCTTTCGCAAGACTCGGCTGGTTCAGAGAGTTGCAGGGATGGATCGAAGAAGTAATCGGCCCACTGGGGTTCCATCTGACGGGAAGCTTTTCGCAGCTCAATGCAAGCCCGTCGTTCAGCTTGGTTCGGTTCGAGACGAGCGGCCCCGCTGTATGGTTCAAGGCGGTCGGCAACCCTAATCTCCGTGAATGTCCGATCACGCGTGCGCTAGCAAGACTTGTCCCGCAATACCTTCCGCCGATTCTTGCCGCTCGGCCGGGTTGGAATGGGTGGCTGGCCCAGGAGGTCGAGGGCACCAATCTCGGCGAGACTCTAGACGCTCAACATTGGAACACTGCGGCGTCAGCCCTGGCGAAACTGCAAATCGAATCCATTGGCAGATTCGGAACACTCGTCGACTCGGGTGCGCGCGATCTTAGGGCGTCCGCCTTGTTGAAGTTGGTCCGCCCATTCCTGGATGCGATGGGTCAACTCATGGAAAAGCAGACCAAGGTTCCCCCGCCCGTTCTGTCGAGGAGTGAACTCGTGTTGCTCGGAGAACAGATCGAAGAGGCACTCTCCTTGAGCGCAGAAGTTGGGATACCCGATGCGCTGGGACAGCTCGACCTCAACCCCGGAAACGTGATTCTGTCTGAGGGCCATTCCGTATTCCTAGACTGGGCGGAAGCATACGTGGGAAATCCATTGTTCAGCCTCCAGTATCTCGTCGAACACTTTCGGCGTATGGCCGGCGTGGACGCGACAGCCGAGTCGGGCCTGACCGGGGCATATGCCGAGGAGTGGCTGTCATTGATCTCGCCCGAAAGCCTGGCGAGCGCTTTGGTCTTTGCGCCAATGCTGGCGGTTTTTGCCTACGCGACCGTGAACGATACCTGGTCTGACGAGGCTAGACTTCGGGACCCCAACCTTGCCGGATATCTACGGAGTCTGACTCGGCGAATGCGTCGCGAAGCAAACCGGCTGAGAGAGCGGAGTCCGCTATGCCCAAACTAATGGAGCCCCCGCCGTGTTCGCCGGTTGAACCTGTGACCGAAGTCCTGCATGGCGTCACCGTTACTGACCCGTACCGTTGGCTCGAAGACCAGGACTCGGCGCAGACTCGCGCCTGGCTTGAGGCGCAAACGGAGTACGGACGGGTTTACCTAGACTCGATCCCAGGCCGGGAACGGATTCATCAGCGCGTCCGCGAACTCCTGGATGTAGAGACCTACGATTCCATCCAGAAGGTCGGGCAGAGGTACTTCTTCCGCAAGCGCTTGCCCGGCCAGGAACAGCATTGCATCTTCATGCGTGAAGGCCCGGACGGAGAAGATCGCCTTCTCATCGATCCCGCAAAACGAGGTACCGGAAAGCACACGGCAGTTAAACCTCTTCGCGTCTCGCCGGATGCAGGCCTGCTCTTGTACGAAGTAAAGGACGGAGGGGAACGAACCGGAACGTTTGAACTCTGGGACATCGAGAGTCAGAGGACTTTGCCCGATTTGCTTCCCCGCGGCTACCTGCGCGGATTCGCGTTTGCGCCCGATTCACGAAGCTTCTATTACGTCCATGAACCTATCACCTCAAGCGGACTTCACCATCGGGCGGTTTGTCACCATGTTCTGGGCACAAGCATCCACGACGACAAGCAAATCTTTGTCGCTGGCGACAGCGACAAGATCCGACTGCATATCGTTCACGGGAAGGACCAGCTTGGGTTTCTTGTATACCGATTCCTGGACAAACCGTACACGGACTTTTATCTATGGCGATTTGGAAGTGAAACAACTCCAACGCTAGTGATCGAGAATGCGCGATACAAGTTTGGGCCGTTGCTCACGAAGGATGGCCGAATTCTAGCAGTCACTGACCGTGACGCGCCGAATTCCCGGATTGTCAGGCTTCGCCTACGAGAGGGCCTGGAACCGGAGTTCGTGGATGTGATCCCCGCAACGAACGTTCCCATCCAGAACGTGGCGGTGACCGAAAGTCGAATCTTTGTTTCCTACACCCGAGAAATCAAAACGCAGATCACCGTCTTCGATTTCTTTGGCAAACCTCTCGGCGAATTGCCGATCGACAAATCGGATACGGTTCGTCTCGCCGGGGGCTCTTTTGACCAAGATGAACTGTTCTTCGAACGGGAATCGTTCACCCAACCGATTCAGATCTACCGCTATTCGTCCCGCACTGGCGAGGCGAAGCTCTGGGCGGAGCGAAAGGCTCCGTTGAGCTCCCAAGCTTTCAGTCATACGCAGGTCTGGTTCACGGCAAGAGACAGTACCCGTATTCCTATGTTCCTTGTCGGGCGCCGCGATGTTCTCGAAAGTGGACAGCATCCCGCGATCATGACTTCCTACGGCGGCTACGGCGTGTCGATGACGCCGCAGTTCAGCGTGTTTGTGGCTTTCCTGCTCGAACGCGGGTGTTTGTTCGCGCTTCCCAATATTCGCGGGGGCTCGGAATTCGGCACCGAATGGCACGAAGCCGCCAAGCGGCGGAACCGGCAGGTGGCGTTCCATGACTTTATTTGCGCCGCCGAATGGCTGACTGAGACGGGACGAACTGAACCGCAGAGGCTGGCGATCTTCGGTGGTTCGAACTCGGGTCTGCTAGTCGGGGCAGTTATGACGCAACGGCCTGATCTGTTCCGAGCTGTCGTCTGCATGGTGCCCATGCTTGACATGCTGCGCTATCACCTCTTCGACAATGCGCATGTTTGGAAAGAAGAGTTCGGGACCGCCGACGATCCCGATGATTTCGCGGCGCTTCTTGGCTACTCCCCGTATCACCGGGTGCGGGACGGTGTGTCGTATCCCGCAACGATGATCGTTTCGGGCGATGCAGACCAGAACTGCAACCCTCTGCATGCCCGAAAAATGACCGCTCGCCTCCAGGCTGCCAACGAATCCGAGCATCCGATATTCCTCGACTATAGCCGGCACCGCGGACATTCCCCGGTACTTCCGTTGAGTGAGCGCATTGAGGCCCTCACAGACCGAATGGCGTTTCTTTGTGACCAGTTGCAATTGCCCGTTTGAAGTGGAGGTTCTTCCCCATGCCGTTTCTTGTAGTGAAAGCCTACCTGAACCTGATTCATTTTGACCTGTGCCTGGCACGAGGAAATTTCGAGGCACTCTACAACAAGGTCCGAAATTGCCCGATAGGGAAGAAGCCGGTGTCACCCAGTTCAGTTGAACAGATCTGTTCGGCAGTGGATATGGCGTGCATTTGGTACTGGAAGGAGGCGCCGTGCCTGCAACGTTCGGCGGTTACGGCATGTCTTCTGAAGAGATTTGGAGTACCAGCCCAGCTTGTCATTGGTGCCCAGCAGATGCCATTCAGAGCCCACGCCTGGGTCGAATTGGATGGTTGCGTCGTGAATGACAAACCGTACACGCCGGAAATGTACGCGGTTCTCGACAGGTGCTAGAGGCTCGGGCAGAACCAGGTTACGAATTATGAGTGCCCAATTCGGACGGTGCAATTTCGATGGGAAGCCGGTGAATATTCACGAGCTTGACCGGGTTCGTGCTGTGCTCGCCCCATACGGTCCCGATGCCGAGGGGTCTTTCTGCAAGGACAATGCTGGTGTCATCTACCGAGCGTTCCACACTACCAAGGAATCCAGGCTGGAGGTCCAGCCCCATGTCGCGCCGTCCGGTGCAGTCGTCACCTGGGACGGCCGGCTCGACAACCGTGAGGAGATCATCGGTCAGTTGAGAGGTGGACTGTCGGCAAGCTCAACGGATCTCTCGATTGTTGCGACGGCGTACGACCGCTGGGGGGTAGATGCCTTTTCAAAGCTGATCGGTGATTGGGCCGTCTCCATTTGGGACGCGAGCGCTCACTCGCTGATCTTGGCCAAAGACTTCGTCGGTACACGCCACCTCTACTATTCGATTGACAGACACGAAGTCACCTGGAGCACTGTCCTCGATCCGCTTGTTCTGTTTCCGGGAAAGACCTTCGCGCTCTGCGAAGAGTACGTCGCCGGCTGGTTCTCATTCTTCCCGGCCGCCCATCTGACACCCTACGTTGGAATTCATTCCGTGCCACCTTCCTCTGTTGTGCTTCTGCGCTCCGGAAAACACACGATCAGCAAATACTGGGACTTTGATCCCAGCAAGAGAATCCGGTACGGCACTGATGGCGAATACGAAGAGCATTTCCGGGTGACCTTCGCGAAAGCTGTCAAGCGGAGGCTTCGTTCGGACAGCCCCGTTCTAGCAGAACTCAGCGGTGGGATGGATTCTTCCTCCATCGTTTGCGTGGCGGACGCCGTCATAGGAGAAGGGATCGCTGAAACCCCGCGCCTCGATACCGTTTCCTACTACAGCGATTCCGAGCCGAACTGGAACGAGCGTCCTTATTTCACCAAAGTGGAAGAAAGGCGCGGTCGCACGGGCTGCCACATCAATGTGAGTTCGCAAGAACCTTTCAATTTCCGGCCTGCAGGTGAACGCTTTGCAGCGACGCCGAGCAGCGGCGGTAGCCGCCCGTCCGAATCGAGAAAACAATTCTTCGACTCCATGACGTCACACGGGAACCGGGTCGTGCTCTCCGGCGTTGGTGGAGACGAGATCACGGGTGGCGTACCAACACCGATTCCGGAACTCCAAGACCTTCTAGCAAGAGCCCGCCTCAGGACGCTCGCTCACCAACTAACAATATGGGCGCTGAACAAGAGACGACCGTGGTTCCATCTGCTCTGCGATGCCGCTGGGAGCTTTTTCCCTCCGACGGCCGTCGATGGGCCGAAGCACAGACCGCCTGCAACCTGGCTCAATCACAACTTCGCTAAACAACACCACGCGGCTCTGCAGGGCTACACGCATAGACTCAAGCTGTTTGGCCCTTTGCCGAGCTTTCAAGACAACCTGGGCACGCTCGACGCTTTGCGGAGACAACTGGCGTGTTCCGCGCTCCCGTCTGAACCAACTTACGACAAGCGCTATCCCTACCTTGACCGCGATCTCTTGGAGTTCGTCTACGCAATTCCCCGACAGCAACTTGTCCGCCCAGGGCATCGCCGATCGCTGATGCGGCGCGCGCTTGCTGGCATTGTTCCTGACGAAATCCTGAACAGGAAGAGGAAGGCATATGTAGTCCGTTCACCTATCGCGGCCCTTTTGTCCGATAAGGACTGCCTCGCCGAAGTGACTCACCAGATGCTGAGCAGTTCCTTGAGGATTGTCGACGAGAAGCAGTTCTTGGAAGCCGTGCAAATGGCTCGTCATGGCCACGAGGTTCCGATGGTGCCTTTGATGCGCACACTTGGTATTGAAGTCTGGCTCAGACAACTGGTTCCTTTTGGCATTTTGGCCGGCGTACACGAGAGTGATCAATCCTCTCAAGTCTCTTGCGCCGCGGCGATCTCAGCTGAGACCACTATGTATAGGGGAAGGAGGTGATGAAAATGAACTATAACAAACCTGAACTCGTCGTTTTGCCTCGTGCAGTCGATGCGATTCAATTCCATCAACGCAAACCGTCGACACTGTCGTATGACAACATCGTCGTAACCGAAAAGGCTACGGCAATGGCATACGAAGCAGACGAGTAAGCCAAACTCGGGGCGTCTGGTTATCGGACGCCCCGACCTTTCGAGCAACAGCGAGTCTTAAGAGTGAAATAACGTTCGAAACGACCGTCTATTGGGAAGGCTCCAACGTGTCGGGAGTGGGAACCCCTGCCACAACTTTCACGCTGAGATCCAGGAGATCCTTCAACGGAACAACCTTGTGGGTCAAGTCAAGATGAAACGAAAGTCGAAAAGTATTGTCTGTCGAGGCGCCGGGAGGGATCTGAGTTCCCGTGACCGATTGCGAGATGTCCCATATCGCGCCGGGACCGGTCACGCTGTTCTGGGCGTTCAGGACGGTGACCTCCCCTGCGCTTGAGCTGATGTGTTGAAGGACGAGGTGAATCGGCGTCAGGATGGGCAGGGTTCCGCGATTGGCAAGTCTGAGGTCGATGGACAACGTTCCCGTGACATTGTCGAACGACTGAAACCCTCCATATATGAGCAAAGACTGATCGGTTGCGTCCTGGCCGAGGGGACTCTGGGCAATAACACGCACAATCCGATCTTCCGGAAAGTGGATAAACGACAAAGAAGTTTGGCCTTCACCACTGACTGTGGGTATGACTGCCTGGAACTCATCGCGAGACGCCAGTAGACCTCTCGATCTCCAGATAGTATTGGTCAGTGTTTGCAAATTCAAACGCAGCGCACCGACGGGGTCGTCTGTTTCTGATTGATGCTCCCTCGGTTCGGGAATGACAGTCATGAGTGAGTCACTGGGTATGTTCAATGGGTTTGTCCTTGAGGCTATCTTGACTGGAAGCGCAGCCATCGAATGATCGTGCAGCGTCGAGAACCACCACGACCCAGAATCCTCCCAAAGCAGACCCATCGAACCGTCAGGCCTGTGGGCGATGGATATGTGATCTACTCCGTGGTCTTGCTCCTTGAGGCCACCGAGGATTGCGTCCTTCGCCCAAGTCTTTCCGCCATCTAGAGATGAAGCGATGACGAGTCTGCACATGTCTCCAATCTGATCGCTGTACGCGACCGCTAACGAGCCCCTTTTGGGCTCGTACGTGAGCGAGTTGCCATCAAATCTGAGACACCTCATGCCTGTATTGGCAAGTACCGTAAAAGTAATGGAAGGCGGTGTCGTTGGCTGCACCCGCACGAAACCCAGTTCGTACGTCATTGCGTCCGCGGAGGCTCTCCTGCCCGCAAAATAGAGGGCTGCAACACTTCCGTCCTGTAACGCTATGGCGCCGGACGGATAGATACCCTGGTAGTTGACCGCGACCATCGCAGGATCGACGAAAGGCCCCGATGCTTGTTGGCCGTCCGACGAGAACTGGAGTATGCCTATGCTGCTGCCGCGGTTTCGGCCTTTTTCGTAAGTTCCTTCGTAGTTAAAGAGTGTGAAGACGGTCCCGGTGGTGGCGCTTGCGGCAGATGTCGAGTAGTCTGCCCAGCCTGTTTTGAGGGTTTCGTGCCAGCTTAGCCCGCCGTCATTGGAAACAAAGAGCCGTGTTGTCCCCTGTTCATGATGTGGGAGACCGTCGATAACCTTGGAAGCCTCTGAGATAAAGTATGCCTTGTGCTTCGGGCCAAACGTGCACGACTCCTCGCTCACCCAATCGCTGCTCGCATCTTCCAGGGCGAGGCGCCAACTCTTGCCAGCGTCTGACGAGGCATACACAACACCGGTGGACCCATTTCGCCTGGCATTCCACCGCTGCCCGCAAATAATCACGTTATCTGAGTTTTCGGGATCTGCTTTGATCTCGTACCATGGATGCGAGCCGTTCGCCACAACGACCCTCGATCCCGATTGGGCATCTTCCGCGTGTACGTTACATCCAAAGGGCAACACGAGCATGACCAGCGTTATCGCCTGGATTCCAAACCGCTTCCATTCAGGGGACACAGAAGAACTCCTCCAGCTAGAACAAACGACACACCGGTGTTCAGAAAATGCGTCGAGCCAAAGTAGCTAGAAAGCAAGCTTGAGCGACAGCTGAAGCGAACGTGGCCCACCTTGCTGAAACAAGGCATTCAATCCTCCACCCAGAGCCTGATTCAGCATCTCCTGCGACTGCAGGTTTGACGGGCCAAACTCTACGAAAGCGGCCGGGTTCGCAAAATTGGGATGGTTGAAAACATTGAACGCGTCGGCACGAAACTGGATATTGATTTTCTGGCCTACAGCAAACCGCCGACCGAGCGATAGATCGACCTCGGTGGATCCGAAGCCGGAAATGTCATTTCGCCCTTCTGTTCCTTGACGAACCGGCGAAGGAATCGAGAAAGCTGCCGGATTCAATCCCTTTCCACCGGCGCACGGAGGTCCCAGGACGGCGACACACTGCGCTCCGTAGAGATACACGGGCTGTCCGGATATGCGATCAGGACGAGAGTTCACCGTGCCACTGGGATCGGGTGAAGCCAGTTGAACGATGGCATTGAACGGAACGCCAGTGCGCCCGGTGACAACGGCATCAAGCGACCAGCCTCGCGTGAGATAAGCCAGTACTCCAGCCTCACCAACGCCCGGGACTTCGTAGGTGAGTGCGCCGGAAAAGCTATGCCGAACGTCAAAATCGGACGAGGCACGGTCATTCGCACCCGAGATGAGCGTGTTTGAAAGAGCGGCTATTACGTCGTTCGAGGCATTATCGAGCGAATGCGAAAAACTGTAATTCGCCAAAGCCTGCAAATGGGCAGCGAGTGGCTTGCGGTACTGCAGCTGCAATGCGTTATAGTCGGAGGTTGCATCGTTCCCGGTTAGGAAAAACGCACCACTGAAGCTGGCATTTGGCTGAAACAGGTCTTGCTGCCGCAAGAGCTTTCGTCCCGCCTGCCCCACATACGTGGCTGAGACCACCTGGCGATTTTCAAACGACTTCTCCAAAGCCACGTTCCACTGATACGAGCGGGGAACTCTCAGGTCCGGCGAGAACGCGTTGACGTTGGGGTAAGGTGGTTGCGTCGAAATGACCGGCAAGTATGGCGTCACATCCGTTATCGGCAGCGAAACGCCAACGGAGAAGGCGCTCGTGGAATTCGGAAAACTAGACGTCAGGTTCGTGGATGAACCCACGCCCAGGTCATAGAAAAGTCCTGCCCCGATCCTCAGCACGAGGTTTCCGCTTTCGGTCAGTTTGTATGCCAACCCAACCCTCGGAGCAAGATTGAAGTATGTCGTGTGCCACAGTGGCGTTCCGAAAGGCGCAAGAGTGATCGCAGCCGGATCATTGACGTGAGTCCAGGATGCGGCTTTCGAGCTACCGCGCGCAGACGGTGCCGGATTCAGCTCCCAGCGCAGCCCATAGGTCAGTGTCAGTCTGGGGGTCGCCTTCCATGTGTCCTGACCATAAACCGACAACGATCGCGTCACCCATTGCGATGAATTTACAGTTGCTGTCGCCAGAAATCCTTGCCCAGTGGACAGAAAGTCGTTAACAGTCGTTGCCAATGCCACGACTTGATGCTGATTTGCATTCTGATCGAGATATATGTCTCGGTAGTCTGCACCGAACTTCAACTGATGTGCCCCCAGGGTGACGCTCAGATCATCGACGAAGTTCAGTTGGGTGGACGCGTTCATTGCATTGCGCCCTTGGAAGTACGATGAAGTGTCGAAGGTTAAGAATGCTGCCAGGTTATCTGCGGTGGAAAGTGGCCTTACAAGTAGCCTCGGGTCCAGCGGTAACCCACCGCCAAAGGAATCCGTAGCAAAGCCCACACCTGAATGCTGCATCGAGTAATTTCCACGGAGGGAGTTAGAAATCTGGCTGGACAACAGCATCTCCGAGCCCAACGTTAAAGTGCGCGTGTTCGTAGTCGTCGTAGCCAAAGTAGTGAGATTGTCGATTCGTCTGACCGTTTCGGAGGGGGCATCATTGTAGCGGCCGAAAATCGAGAAGCGATTGCCGAACGTATGATCGACGCGAAGACTCCCCGCGTTCAGGCTGGCCGGGTTTGAAAAGCTGCCCGTGAACTGTCCCGTACAGTTAGTTACGGACACGACTCCGTTCGGTTTTGGGTATGCGTCCAGAAATGGCGCGATCGCGGCAGTTGCAGAGCAAGAAGATACTGCCGTGTACGGTACCGTGATGACTGTCGTTTGCGGCAGATGAAGCCGCGCTCCCTCATAAGAGAGAAAGAAGAATGTCTTATCTTTCCAGACTGGACCGCCCAGAAATCCCCCAAAATCGTTGTGATGTTCCGGTGCGCGAGGCTGGCCCGCGTAAGAGGCGAACCAGTCATTCGCATCCATCACCGTGTTCCGGAAATATTCGTACACTCCTCCGTGGAAATTCTTGGTACCTGACCGGGTCGTAAGGACAACTTGCCCTCCGGGAGTACGCCCGAATTCCGGAGCAAAAGATGAGGTTTCTACCCGGAACTCTTGGAGGGCCTCAACCGAAACCAAGCTGCTGGTTCCACCGAAGGCGCTAAAGGCTTGCGTTGTACCCGCACCGGAACCAGAGAGCACTAGGCTCGAAGTAACTCCGAAGTTGGCGGACACACCATCAACTGTGAAATTGTTCGCATTTGCCCTTTGTCCTGCAATATTGAACTGCCCACCTTGTTCAACCTGAGACGGGACGATCACGACCCCAGGAGTCAGCTGCAGGAGTGTATTGAAACTGCGGCCATTGAGCGGCAAATTCTCCACGAACTTACGATCAATCACCGTGCTCACGGCAGCATTCTCGGTATTCACCAAAGGCGCGCCACCCTCAACCGTGACAACCTCGTAGAGCGCACCAACCGGCAACGTGAAGTTGATGGACAGCGCGCCTTGAACGTTGAGGACTATATCGGGCTTGATGAGCGTCTTGAATCCCACCTTCGAGACCTGCAGCCGGTACGGTCCCGGCGGGAGATTCGGGACAACGTAGATGCCTTCTTCGTTGGTCTTGGTGGTGTACGGCACGCCGGTGACATCGTTAGCGACTACCACGTCGGCGCCAACGATTGCCCGGTTGGAAGGGTCGGCGACGAGGCCATTGATAACCCCGTTGGGTGATTGCGCCCGAAGTGGTAAGGCCACCGTCAAAACGCAAGCGGAAAGCAGGACGACATAGGGGAAGCGCATTTATCTCTCCAGCGACCAACGGGGTTCTAGCCCCCTCTTCACATTGTTCGCAGGACAATCCGCGCGGGTACCACGTTGCCCTCATTTTAGGACGAATCAGTAGTTAGAAGGTGGGAGAACGGCCGGACTAGGGATGGTTCGGGTCAATTCTGAGGTAAGCAAACAGAAGTGATTTGCCACTGGGCTTGTGACTACCGCCGTTTGGTTCCACGGTCACGAATACGCCATCGATTTGTGCGAGCGTCTTCGGATCGTCACACTTCAAGATCCATCGTTTTCTGGAAGCATTGTCTTCGTAGAAAATGCCCAGATTGACCGCCTGTTGCTGGTCCGGCCCCCGGCGGCCCCAGGCTTGAAAAGTATTCGCCTTCTTCGCCTCCGTTTGCTGGTCCAGGTCGTACGCGTAGAAGATCAGCGACTTCCCCCGCGTGTAGAAGACCCTTCCATAAGCTTTCTGGGTCTTGCCGGTGCGGGCGACGTCGTAGACTTCGGCGATGTAGAGATCGCGGGCGCCCATGAGGTCCCGGATGTCACGGTCGTGAGCGAGGAGTTGGTCCTGCTGCTCCAGTGCCGCCTCGCGATCTTGCAGCAGGTGGGTAAGTTCGTTGGCTTTGGCTTCTGACGCTTTAGCGCGAGCTGCATCTTGCGCAGACTGTTGCGCCAAAACATCCAGCTTTTCCTGGAGCTTGTTGGAGTTGGTTTGGGCGGCGTCCAACTTCTGTGCTAGATCAGTTCGCTGTTGAGCGAGATCCTGTTTGCTTGCGTCGCCGGCGCGCTGATCGTTCTCCAATCGCGCCGGCGTCGATTTCATCTGGTTGATTTCGGCCGATTGCTCGGCCAATTGATGGCGGAGATCAGCGATCGTTTTGTCTCGCTGCTCGATTTGGGCGCGTACGATTTCGCGATCATGCCCCGCATCGCTCAGTTGTTCTTCCAGAGAGACCTGATTTTGTACGGTTGGTTGGGGCGGGGCGTGCAGGGCAACCTCAGTTGGGTGGTGGACGTTAACGCGATAAGCGTAGAAGCCAAGGGTTAGGAAAAGCAGAATTCCCGCAGCGTAGAGCATCCACACCTGCCGCCAAGGCAACGAACTGGAAAATGGGGGAAGGCGATGGGGGTTGGTTGGAAGATCGCTCAAGCTGCGGAGATTCTTGGGCCCGTGTTTTTCCTCCTGCGCCAGGCGCTGGAAGAAAGCTTTCTCAGCCTGTTCCTGTGACCAGGATGGGCCGGGATCTGGGCTCTCAGATTCTTCGTTGGCTGCAATCGCGGGAATCGCCTGGCCGACGACCGCTTCGAACTGCTGAAGGGCTTCCCGGCAAGACAGGCAGACAGCAAGATGCTCCTGCAGCCTCTTCTGTTCTGCCTCAGTCAGCTGGCCAGAGGTCGAAACGGCGCAGAGTTCTAGGAACTCGTCATGGGGTTCGGTTGGCGACAACGCCCCTGCTCCTAGGTTGGACAAGACCTTTTATCATACTGCTCGCTTACCCGGCAATGTGCTAGCAAAGAATTCCTTTCGCAGCCGATCCAGCCCGCGGAAGTAGTGGTGTTTGACATTCCCTCGGGATTGACCAAGTTGGGCGGCAATTTCATCAAGAGTATAACCCTCAATAAAGAAGAGCCGCAGCGTTTGACGCTGGTTCTCCGCAAGCGCCTCAAATGCCTGCTGAAGACCGCCATTTCCGAGCCCTCCGTCGATTGA
>Ga0075030_100001008_pt1 | contig 25247 bp, 24 predicted proteins | sample LitLauG_LLR_2012_FD_71393 | JGI IMG/M metagenome (GOLD analysis project Ga0075030, IMG submission 71393) | Freshwater sediment microbial communities from Pennsylvania, USA - Little Laurel Run_MetaG_LLR_2012 | ecosystem: Environmental > Aquatic > Freshwater > Creek > Sediment | place: USA...
GGGCGGCCCTACGTCAAAATCCAGAACCTACTTCGCCGTCACCAGCGAATGCGTAATCGCGTGCACGGACAGTGCGATGCGATTCTGCACGCCGACTTTGCGCATTAGTTTTGCGACGTGAGCCTTCACGGTGCGCTCTTCGATGCCGAGGGCTGAGCCGATTTCTTTGTTGGAGCGGCCGGCCACAAGCATTTCGAGGACTTCTTTTTCGCGGTCGGTGAAGGTGATTCGGCCGGCGGGGAAGATTCGTCCTGGGGATGCGCTTACTCGTTCGATGAAGGTTGAGAGCACGCGGCGCGGAGCCCACACTGAACCCTGATTCACGATGCGGAGGGCCTGGATGAACTCGGCCGGAGAGGCAGCCTCGTCCACGTAGCCTTTGGCGCCGGCGGCTATGGCTTTTAAGATGCTTTCTTCGTCCATGCCGGAGCCGGTCACGATGATGCGCAGGTCGGGACGGATGGCTTTCATGCTGGCCATGATGTCGTACAGGTTCTGGCCTCCGCGATTGCCTAGCAACACTAGATCGATGCCTTGCAGCTGGCCGAGATCGGCGAGTGAAGCGGAGACTAACTCCAAATCAGGTTCGGTATCAAAGAGGGCCCGGAATCCTACGAACCGCAGCGGATCGCTCTCCACTACGGCGACACGTATCAGCGGCTTTCTGGCAACGGCAGCTTTCATTAAGGTTTCCCTGTTAGGATTGCATCCTGTTCAAGCTTGCCTGATCCGGCACGGAATTGAAACGATTGCTAGGCGTGACAAATTACGGGGGTAACTGACAAAATCAGGCACTCTGAGGAGGGTTTCGCGGTGAACCGAGATCGGATGCAGAGGTACGGTGCGGCGATTCTGGCGGTGGGCATGATGGGCGTGGGGCTGGTGGGCGCGCAGGCGCAGGCTTGGGCGCAATCTGCGGCTGCAACTTCGGCGCCTTATAAGCCGCAGTTTCCGGGCGACCCGGCTCGTTCGGACTCGGAAGCGCAGGCGCTGGGCTATATGCGGGTGGTGCTGCGAGCGGAGAACACATTCAAGAAACGCCACGGCAAGTATGCGGAGTCGCTGGAGTCGCTGGCGGGCACCGGCTCCTTCACCAAGCGCATGGCGCACACTACCGACCGCGGGGATTACAGGGCCAGTTTTCGACCCCATCATGATCGTCCAAATCACGCCGGTCCGAATCACGACGGCTTCGTGCTTACCATGACTCCCAAGCAACTGGACAGCGAGCACCGATCGTTCTACTCGGAGGAGGATGGGGCCATCCACGCGGACGATCAGAAGCCGGCGGATTTGGATTCGCCGAAGGTTCGGTGACCTGGTGCAATGTGCTCGCGGGCGTACCTCGCCCGCGTCCATTGAGTCCCACAGCGGGTAATGTTATTCGGAGCTGTCGCCGTCCGGGGTGGGTGGTCCGTCACTACGATAGCCGTCGTCGCGGTCGGGACGATTCGGTCCGGGCTGGACGGTTTGAATCTGATCGGCGATACGGCGAATCGGCATGGGGTCGGCGTCGGCGCGAAGCCGCAATTCCTCGCAAATGCCTTCCCGTTCGTGCGCGCCATAATCCTTTTCGAAGCGCGTCAGGGCCTCGGTCAGAATGTCGTGATGGTGCACGTTCTCCAGACCAGGCTCGCGCGTAATCTTCAACCACAAACGATGGAGCAGCACGACATCCTCGTTCTTCATGGTGGGGGTGTGGGGTCCGATGCGGAAGGTGTCGACGTTGCCATTGGGCGCGACGATCTGCAGCAAGAACTGCCGTTTGGGCTCCGGTATGGCTTCCCAGGCGCTGCCCAGGTTGAAGGCCTGCTCGGCGGTGGTCATCTTGCTGGAGACGCCGGCGACGACAGCGGAGGACTCGAGATTGTGGGCGGTCTGGGCGATGGCCGACCAGGGGTCGCGAGCCGGGACCACCAGTAGCGAGATTTTCTTGCCGAAGCTTTCGGCGACGGAGACGGCGCGGGTAAACAGGGTCTGCTCGTATTCGCTGAAGACCTGCTCGGTAGAAAGACCGTAAGCTGCGGTCCCGTATTGGCTGATGCGGGCGCTCATGACGACCACGTCCTGCTCTCGCGGGTTGGTGCGGTCGAGCACCCATTTGAGGTGATTGAGTGTGTTGTAGTCGCGGACCGGGATGAGCACGTTGCCGGCGCGGATGCCGACGGTTTCACGCTCGACGCTCTCCGCCTGCTGTAACTGGAACTGCTCCTTCATCTGCGCCAGGGAGTGGGCGTGTTTGCGGCGGTTCACTTTTTCGGAGAAGGTGAAAATCGCGAAGAAGACAATCGAAAAAATCAGGCCGCTGACGGTGGCTACCGACTTGGTGAAAAGATTCACGATGGCGGTGGAGAGCAGAACCATCCCGACCGAGGCCAGTCCGATGGGGATCTCGACGCCAAACAGGTGGAGATTGGGCGGCACTTTCCAGTTGCGTACTCCCTTATAGCGGTAGCGCAGTACCAGCATGGAAATGGTCTTGAAGACGAAACTCCAGACCACGCCGAAGGCATAGGCCTCGCCGAGCGTGTAGATGTTTCCCCAACTGACGATGATGGTGAAAAGCTGCAATCCAACGATGAGGTTGATGATGCGGTAGGTGGTGCCGTAGCGCTTGTGCGGACGGCGGAACCAGTCGGCGAGCACGCCGTCTTCGGAGACGCGGTTGAGGACGCCATTCGATCCGACGATGGCGGTGTTTACCGCGCCCGACAGAATCAGAAATCCGACAACGACGACGAACGCGCGGAAGGCCAGGCGCAGAACCTGGGGGCCGACCATGTTCATGGCGAGTCCGGCGATCAAGTTGTCGCTGTACACCTTCATGCGGACGTTGTCGGGGATCAGCATGACCGCCAGCAAAGAGACCAGGCCGGTGAAGACGAAGCTGTAAACGCCGATGACGATGGCGGTGCGCTTCAAATTCTTCAGCTTCGGGTGGGCGAGTTCGCGATAGACCTGAGCGAGCGATTCTTCGCCGCTCATCGCCAAGACCGAGTGACCGAAGCCGATGATGAGTCCGAGAATGCCGAACATGTGCGGCAGTTTGCTGTGCTTCCAGAAGCCGAGCGATTCGTCGGTGTAATGGATGTTGGCGAGGGTGGGGAACGGCGGCAGGTGACCGCCGACCTTGAGCAGAGTGAAAAAAGACCAGCCCAACAGCATCACGACCATGACGGTCGTGATCTGCATCACCCAGAGTGCCTTTTCGCTGGACTCCTCGATGCCTTTGATGTTTTGCCACCAGAAGTAAAGCGTGACCGCCACGGCGAACACGACCGCCGTGGCGTTTTCGCCGACCTGCGGCGTGCCGTGGAAGATGCGATGGATGGCGGCGGGGACCCAGCCGTGAGCGTCGGCAATCGCGATGGTGTCATTGATCAGGCCGGCGATGTACTGTCCCGCGGAAACGCCGGAAACCGGCCCGGTCAATATGTAATCGAACATCAGGGCGGAGACGCTGAGCTTGGCGAGAGTGCCGCCGAGCGCTTCTTTGACGACACGATAGACGCCGCCGCGCACGAACATCGAGCAGCTTTCCACGTAGACAGCGCGCACCGCGAAGGCGAACAGCATGACGCCCAGAACGAACCATGGGGCGCTTTTGCCGATGGCTTGTTCGGCAATGCCTCCGGCGTAGAAGGCGGAAGAACCGAGGTCGTTGAGGATGACGGCGGCGGCTCTCCAGTAGGAGATGAAGGTGAGCATCACCGAGGTCGCAACTACAATGCGAACTCGGTTGTTCCCGGTGGGTGCGTTGGAGGTTGACGACATGCAGCGGGTGCCCTAGTGGCTGTTTTCGTCCTTCCTGTCCAATAGGGTTCCGACGTCTTCGTAGCCCGTCAGCAGAAGCACGATTACGGACCCAGCCCACCCCGCGACAAACATGAATTCCAGAATCTTTACCAGCAGCACGCTGAGACTCATAATCTGGCTATGGTATCTGATTGACGCGGAATTCGGCGCTGGATTTGTTGGGTGGGGCAGTGGCGCGACCGTGGGTTCGGCCGCCGTGTGCGGTTTGCTATCCTGAGGCGTGCTCAAAATCCAGCGCAGCGCGTGGGGACTTGTCCTGTTGTCGGCCGCTCTACAGATTGTGATCTTCCCGTTGCCGGGACTCTATGGACTGGCTTGGGTGGCAGTGGCGCCCTTGCTGGTGGCGCTTCTCCGCGCGCGCGCTCCTGAAACTCTGCATTTGGATCTGGAGGGCCAGGAACGTTTGTTGCCAGCCGCGCCTTGGCAGGGGTTCGTATTGGGCTACGCGTGCGGGATTCTCTGGTTTGCCGGGACGTGCTACTGGATCTTCGGTGTCATGCACCGCTACGGCGATATGCCGGTTCCGGTGGCCGCGCTGACGCTGCTTCTGTTCTGCATGTATGTCGGGCTCTATCACGGCATGTTCGGGTTCTTGCTCGCCTTGGCCGCTGGGGCGAAGCAAGTTGGATCGACCAGCGCTGCATCGGGATCGAAGCCGGCAGCATCGGCAGCGTCGATCCGGCGAGCGCTCGGGGCAGCGCCGTTTCTTTGGGTCGCCGTGGAACTCGCCCGGACGCGGATTACCGCGTTTCCGTGGGAGCTTCTGGGATATTCACAGACGGGGAATTTTGCGCTTACTCGGATCACAACCCTGATTGGCGTCTATGGGCTTTCGTTTGAAGTCGTGCTGGTGAACAGTGTGTTCGCGGCGGCATTTTTGGCGTCGAAAGAGCGGCGGAAGCGGATCCTGGTGGCGGCGTGTGTGGCTGCGGTGTTCTTGCAGGCGGGGCAATTGCTTGTGCCCCCTCCGGTGGCGACCGATCGCACCGCAATTCTGGTGCAGCCAAATATTCCCATTCAAGCCGGGGAGGTGTGGACGAAGGAATATTTCCAGGAAACGCTGCGGGATTTGACGGCGATAAGTCTGCGCTTCGCCGGAGAAAAATCCGCTGGTGAAAACCCGGCGCTCGAAAAGACAGGGCACCGCGACTTGATTGTCTGGCCGGAGTCGCCTTCGCCGTTTTACACGAACGATCCTATGTTTCGGGACGCGGTGAGTGCGCTGGCGCGGCAGACAGGAACCTGGATGGTGGCGGGATCCATCGGAATCACGCCCACCATGCACAGCGGCGCAGGAAGCTCTCAGATATTCAACTCGGCTGCGCTCGTCAATCCAGAGGGTTGGTGGGTTGGGCGCTACGACAAAGTGCATCTCGTGCCCTTCGGCGAATACTTGCCGTTTCCGCGGCTGTTTGCGTTTGCCGGAGGGCTGACCAAAGAAGTGGGGGAGTTTCAGCACGGCATGTCGCGCACGCCACTCGATGCCGGAGGCGAGCGTTTTGGAACGTTTATTTGCTATGAGTCGATCTTTCCCGACGAAGTGCGGCAGGGCCCGCTGCAGGGCGCGCAGGTCCTGCTGAATATCTCGAATGACGGCTGGTACGGCGACAGCGGAGCGTGGAAGCAGCACCTGCAGCAGACACAGATGCGCGCCATCGAGAATGAACGTTGGCTGCTGGCGGCGACGAATACAGGTATGACGGCGTCGATCGATCCCTACGGACGGATCGTGGCGGCGACTCCGCGCAAGGTACGCACCGCGCTGGCGGCGCCTTATGCGCTGAGTACGGTTACCACCTTCTACACCCGGCATGGCGATTGGTTCGCGTATCTGTGTGCGATAATTTCAGTGGGGGCGTTGCTGGCGCCTTTTATGTTGCCGATTCGCGAACGATGAACATTCGGTCGTCGACTAGCTGTGTGAGATAAGCCGAGTGACAAACAATGTTGGATGAACTGGAACAGCAATACACATCTCTGAAGACCAAGGTCCACGACCTGCGGGAGTATCTTTGACGCGGGTAAGCTGCGCCAGCAGTTTGCCGAAATCGAAAAGCAGGCGTCGGATCCCAATCTCTGGTCGAATCCTGAAAAATCTCAGCAGGTAATGCGGGAGCGGAAGCGCCTGGAGAGCATGTTGACGCTGGAAGGCGACTTGGCGCGCCGGACCGACGACATCGCCACCTATTTCGATCTGGCGGGTGAAGGTGAGAATGTCGCTGCCGACTTGCAGCGCGACTTGGATTCACTGCGCGAACTGGTCGATCGCGTCGAAACCGAAACGCTGCTTTCCGGGGCGAACGACGGATTGAATGCGATCGTGACCATCCATCCCGGTGCGGGTGGAACGGAGTCGCAGGACTGGGCGGAGATGCTGCTGCGCATGTATCTGCGCTGGGCGGAGCGGCAGGGGTTCAAGACCGAGATGTACGACTACCAGCCCGGCGAAGAAGCGGGCATCAAATCCGCAACATTTTCGGTGATTGGCCAGTATGCGTTCGGTTATTTGACCAGCGAGATCGGAGTGCACCGCCTGGTCCGGATTTCGCCCTTCGATCAGGCGAAGCGGCGGCATACTTCGTTTGCCAGCGTTTACGTTTCGCCGGAAATTGACGATAGCATTGAGGTTGTCATCAAGCCCGAGGACATTCGCATCGACACTTACCGCTCCAGCGGCAAAGGTGGGCAGCACGTCAATACGACCGATTCGGCGGTGCGGATCACGCATATCCCGACGGGCCTGGTAGCGAATTGCCAGAATGAGCGCTCGCAGCACAAGAACAAGGAAAAGGCGATGAGCATGCTGCGGTCGAAGATCTACGAATACGAGTTGGAGAAAAAGCGCGAGGTCACGAAGAAAATCGAGGATTCGAAACTGGATATCGATTTCGGCTCACAGATTCGGTCGTACGTGCTGCAACCTTACCGGATGATCAAGGACCACCGGACGAAGCTCGAGATCGGCGACGTGGATCGTGTGCTGGATGGCGATTTGCGGCCGTTGATGCAGGCTTACCTGCGCATGCGGCGGGGCGAAAAGAAAACTTAGCCGGGCGGCATTGTCATGCTGAGCGCGGCGAAAGTCTTTACCACAGGGGGACACAGAGGTACACGGGGGAAACCGCTAGTCTAGTCTGCGAGTCTTATGAGAGTTAGAAAGAAGATTCCGCCGAAACCGCCTGCGCTTGGCCCCCGTCTGCAGCGCGCCTTCCGCTATGCCGCAGAAAAGCACTCGGGGCAGACGCGGAAGCAGACGGCGGTGCCTTATCTGTCGCATCTGATGGCGGTGGCGTCGCTGGTGCTGGAAGCTGGGGGCGATGAGGATATGGCAATCGCGGCGCTGCTGCATGATGTGGTCGAAGATTGCGGCGGGATGGCGAGGCTGCGGGAAGTCCGCCAGCAGTTTGGTCCGCGAGTGGCGAAGATCGTGGAAGGCTGCACGGACAGCTTCGTCGAGCCAAAGCCGGAGTGGCTGAAGCGAAAGAAAGAATATCTGCGGGAAGTGAAGCACGCCGACGCCGAGACACGGCTGGTTTCGGCGTCCGACAAACTCCATAACGTCCGCACAATTCTGGCGGATTACCGGCGCGATGGCGATGCCATCTGGAAGCGGTTTACGGGGAAGAGGGAAGGCACGCTCTGGTACTATCGCGCCTTGAGCGACGAATACCGGCGAAGAAAGCCGAACCGGATAACGCGTGAACTGGAGATTGCCGTCACCGAATTGGAATCGGCGGTGGGAAGGGAATCAGGTTCCGCAAAGAAGAATGCCGCGGCAAATTTCGGGAGATGATCATCGATGCCCCGACTGCTTGATCTGATCCGCAATTCGGAGATTCCGTTCAACCTGATGCACTCGGCGGCGCGCGGCTCGCTGGCGGTTCCGCCCGAGGAGATGATTGAGATCCTCGTATATCTGGCCCTCCATCATAAGTTGTTTGGCGAGCAGGCGCGCCTGACGCTGGCTGGTTGGGACGAAAAAGCCAGCCTGGCGGCGGCTGCCGACCCTAATACCAGCGCCGAGGTGTTGGGATATTTCATATCCCGGGAAAATTTGCGGCCCGTGTTGCTGCCGGCATTGGCGGAGAATCCGTCGGTGAGCGAGGAGGCAGTGGCCGAACTTGCGGTAGCAGGGCCCCGGTCGGCAATCGAAGCCTTGCTGACGAGCGAGCGCGTGCTGAACTCTCCGCGGCTTTTGCACGCCCTGGAGTCGAATGTCAAACTGCGCCCGAAGGAACTCGCCGAAGTCGGCAAGAGGCTGGCCGCGTTGGGAGGGGCTCCACTGGTGCCGCCGCCCGCGTCCGAGGTGGACGCAGCCGACGTAGAGGCGTCTGAAGAAGCTCTCGACGGTACGGTGGCGCAATACCTGCTGGAACACGCGGCGGAACTGGAAGCCGAAAAAGACAAACCATTTCGGCCGATTGGAATGGAGCACGAAGATCTGCTGGCGGAGGCGGCGGGCGCAGTTGAGGCGCAGGCCGGTGCCGGCAACAGCGGCACGAACGCGGAAGCGCCAAAGAGCGCAGCGGAGAGATCGACGGCTGCGGCCGCGGCCCATGCCAGGAAACATCCACCCAGTGGACACGAGGAAAGACGCGACAGCGCCCTGCAGAGAATCAGCAAACTCGATATCAAAAGCCGGATCTCACTGGCGATGCGCGGCAGCAAGGAGGACCGGTCGATCCTGATTCGCGATTCGACGAAGCTCGTGGCAGCGGCGGTGCTGGACTCACCCAAAGTCTCTGAGACCGAGGTCGAGGGTTTTGCCACGCAGAAGAACGTCCTGGATTCGGTGCTGCGAGCTATTCCGCTGAAGCGCAGGTTTGCGAAGAACTACAGCATCGTGCGGAACCTGGTCTACAATCCGCGCACGCCGATCGATGCCTCGTTGCCCTTGGTGAAGGGCCTGCTGGTTCACGACTTGAAGAATCTGATGGAGAACAAAGAGGTTTCTGACACCATCCGCAAAACGGCGCTGCGCTTGTACCGGCAGAGGCTGGACAAGAAGGGCTGATAGGGAGGCCGGCGAGTGCAGCAATCCGATCCCATTTACGATCTGCTAGCTCGGGCAAAGACGATTGCTGTGGTGGGATTGTCGGAGAGCCCGATGCGGGCGAGCCACGGAGTTTCAGCCTACCTGCAGGCCGCCGGATACAAAATTGTCCCGGTGAATCCGGAGATCGGAGAGGCGCTGGGCGAGAAAGCGTATCCGTCGCTGCTCGAAATTCCGCTCGCAGTGGCGGAGAAGATTGATCTGGTGGATGTGTTCCGGCGGCCCGAGTACGTGGATGAAATCGTGGAGCAGGCGATCCAGTTGAAGATTCCTGCGATCTGGCTGCAGGAAGGCGTGATTAACGAAGGCGCCGCGGAGAAAGCGCGGAAGGCCGGAATCTTTGTGGTGATGGACCGCTGTGTCTTGAAAGAGCACCGGGCGCGGTTCGGGTAGCGGGACTGCACTGCACAGTAATGAGCTGGTCGGCACGTCCTATGCTTGGGTTCTCTGCAAAATTGCCAATCACCGATGAGGATCGCCAGTGGGTGGACGAGGGTTTCACGCGTTTGGAGGAGATGCTCGGCCGCCGTCGGATGCTAGAGGCGGCAGTAATACTGCCTGCTGCAGAATACTTTCCTGATCCGTATGACGAGACCCCTGCTGCGGCAGAAAAGCTCTTCTGCCGAGTTTGCGAATTCATGCAGGTAGACCGCAGTCGCATCGAGCTTGAAATTTTCCCCGACGAAACCCAAGAACTCCGCGAAATTCTACCTTCTTGGCACAGTACAAAGCGAAAATCCGCCGCCGGCCTCTATGTGCACACAATAGAGGACGGTAGTGAGGATAGGAATAGCGAAGGAAGCCGCATGGTGGTTGCCGTGAAGGGCACGCTGCTCAAGGACCCGCTTTCGCTAGTGGCGACCACTGCGCACGAACTCGGACACGTTATCCTTCTTGGCGGCGGACTGATGGAAAGAGATACGCCCGACCACGAGCCGATGACAGACTTGCTGACGGTGTACCTGGGCATGGGCATCTTCACTGCCAACTCAGCGGCGCGATTCAAGCAGTACCAGGAAGAGAGGACGGGCGGGTGGTCGATGCAAAAGCTGGGATACCTGCCGGAGGAAGTCTTCAGCTATGCTTTGGCTAGGTTGGCTGCCGAACGCGGAGAAGACAGGCCCGAATGGGCGAAGCATCTTTCCACGAATGTCCGGGCCTACTTTAAGCGGTCACAAGCGTGGCTGAACAAGAACAAGCACTGATTCGGCAAACTGTAACTGCGACGTCATTGCCCCTTCCTTCCCGCTACCAGGATCACGGTGGCATCGTCGCGTAGCCCAGTTCCATTGGTGAATTTCCTGACATCTGCAAGCAGACTATCCGGGGTAACGTCGGATGACTGCATCTGGGCGAGAAGGCGGTCCGCGCCGTAATCCTCTCCCGGTTCGGCTTCAGCCTCGGTGATTCCATCGGAATAAAACGCAATGCGCGAATGCTCGCCAAGCGTCACGGCGGACTCCGAGAATTTGCTCGCTGAAATTCCTAATGGCAAGCCGTGTTCGTGATTGATCCAGCGGTGGCCGGAAGGCTCGACCAGCAGTGGCGATAGATGGCCTGCATTTGCAATCCGCAAAACGCGGCTCGACGGGTCGAGTTCGGCGTACACCATGGTGACAAAGCGTCCGCTGGGGAAGTCTTCAACCATCATGTTATTGAGGCGCGTGAGCACCTCGGCCGGACCGGAGCCAGTCTGGGCTAGCGAGCGCAACATGCCGCGGGTGGCCGACATGAGCAGCGCCGCCGCCGTGCCTTTGCCGGAGACATCGGCCAGGACCAGGCCCCAGCGCCCATCGCGCAGGGGAATAAAGTCATACCAGTCGCCGCCGACCGAGCCCGCCGGAATCGAAAGGCCAGATACACGGAAGCCCGGGATCAGAGGCGAGGTGCGGGGCAGCAGGGCCTGCTGAATGGAGCGAGCCTCTTCGGCTTCGCGGCTCATGCGTTCGCGCTGTTCGCGTTCGTCGCCAAAGCGGCGAGCGTTGTGCACGGCGACGGCGATGTGGGTGCATAATCCCTGGAGCAAGCGCAGTTGGTCGGGGCAGAAAGCGTCGAGTTCGCAGTGCGAGGCGGTGAAAACTCCCACCAGATTGCCCTCGCGCTGCAGCGGGATGGCGACTTCGGAGCGCGTATCCGGCTCGCAAGCCAGGTAATAAGGGTCGCGACTCACGTCGGGCGCGTAGTGCATTCTGCCGGTGGCCGCGACGTGTCCCACCATTCCAGCGCCCGGTTTCAGGACGTGGCCCTTGCCGTACATGGTGCAGCCGCGACCCCCGGCCAGTACGATCTCCTGCCGTTCGGCATCCCGAAGGTACAGGTTGATCTCGACACAGCCAAGCGACGTGGCCACCTCGTCGACGATTCGTGGAACCAGTTCCTCGATGTCGAGAGTGGAGGTGATCCGCTGCGCGAACTTCTGCAGGCGCACCAGTTCTTCGAGCTTGTCCGTGGGCGCTTCCGGAGAGGGCGGACTGTAGAAACCGAAATCTGTGAGCGGGCTAGTGGACACGACAGAATCCTCCTACCGACCGATTGCTACTGTCCATAAGATTGCAGGAATCAGGTTTCAGATTCTCTTTTTGTTCGGCCTTTTTTTGTCGTCGACACCCGATTTGCCGCTGGCTGCTTGATCCGCTTGATTTCTTCCAATCGTTCGCGAATCCGCTTCTCCACTCCTTCATTGGTAGGCCGATAGTACACGCGGTCGCGCAAACTGTTGGGCAGGCATGGCATGTCGGCAACTTTGTTCTCCGTATCGTGGGCGTACTGATAATCCCGGCCGTAGCCGAGGCCCTTCATGAGGCCGGTGGGGGCGTTGCGCAGGTGCAGCGGGACCGGTTCGGCGGCGGTTTGCTCCACATCCTGCAGAACCGCTCCGTAAGCGGTGTAAAGCGCGTTCGATTTCGGCGCTAGGGAAAGATAGACGACCGCTTGCGCGAGCGCGAGGTTGCCTTCTGGCATGCCGATGAAGGCGACAGCGTCCCGGGCGGCCATGCATAACGCGAGCGCGTTGGGCTCGGCGAGGCCGATGTCTTCGACCGCCATGCGGACGACGCGGCGGGCGATGTAGAGCGGGTCTTCTCCGGCTTCTAACATGCGAGCCAGCCAGTAGAGGGCGGCGTCGGGATCGCTGTTGCGAACCGATTTGTGCAGCGCGGAGATAATGTTGTAATGCTCTTCGCCGCCTTTGTCGTAGAGCAGAACGCGCTTCTGCAGGGCTTCCTGGATCGTCGCCTCGGAGATTTCGGTGGCCTCGGCTGGAGACGCGGCGAGCCGCGTCTCTACAGAGAGCGCCGCAGCGACCTCTAATACGTTGTAGGCATTGCGGGCGTCTCCGCTGGAATACGCGGCAATTTTTCGAAGACCTTCTTCCGATGCTTCAAGATGCATCTGGCCGAGGCCACGCTCGGTATCGCCGAGGGCGCGGCGCAGAAGCGCGACAATCTCATCTTCCGTCAACGGCTTCAGTACATACACGCGGCAGCGCGAGAGCAGCGCGGAATTGATTTCGAACGACGGATTTTCGGTGGTAGCGCCGATCAGGCGAATGCTGCCTTTCTCGACATGGGGAAGGAAGGCGTCCTGTTGTGCCTTGTTGAAGCGATGAATTTCATCGACGAAAACGATGGTGCGCGTGCCGTACTGGCGGGCACGGTCGGCATCGCTCATGACCTGCTTGATTTCCTTGATGCCGGCGAGTACGGCGGAAAACTCGATGAAGTCGGCCTTGGTGATGCGGGCGATGATCTTGGCCAAGGTTGTCTTGCCGGTGCCGGGAGGGCCCCAGAAGATCATCGAGGTGGGATCATCGCGCTCGATCTGCACGCGCAAAGGTTTGCCGGGGCCGACCAAATGTTCCTGCCCGACGAATTCATCGAGTGTTCGCGGGCGCATGCGGTCGGCGAGGGGACGCGCGCCTTGGGCGGCGGGATCGTCGGGCGGGATGGGCGCGAAGAGGTTCATAGGGTCAGTTCTCAGTTCTTAGTGAACCCTTGTTTCGTACCAACTGGGAACTGAGAACTGGGAACCGGGAACCGGGATCTGCTCCTTGCGGCTTCGTACAGCACGATGCTGGCCGCGACCGCGGCGTTGAGCGATTCGACTTGCGCCGCTTGCGGGATTGCAAGGGTCTCGCCCATTTGGCGCGCCAGTTCACGAGGCAGGCCAGCGCCTTCGTTGCCGATGAAGATTGCCAGCGGCAGAGTCCATGAAATCTGCGGTAGGGGAGTTCCCTGATGTGACGATGTGGCGAGCAGGCGAACTTTGCTGGCGCGCAGAAGTGGAAGGAGTTCGGCGGAAGGAATCCGCGCGAAGGGCAGTCGGAAAATCGAACCCGCCGAGCCGCGCAAAACTTTCCAGTTGTAGGGACTGACGGTTCCTTCGGTCAGAAAAATTCCGGCGGCGCCGAAAGCTTCGGCGGAGCGCAGGATGGTGCCCAGGTTGCCGGGGTCTTGCAGGCCCGCAGCCACTACGAACGGGCCGTAGCTTGACCGCTCAAGAAGTCTGTCGGCGGAGAAAATAGGCAACTTGAGCAGGGCCGCTACGCCCTGGGGCGACTCGCTGGGCACGATCGAATTGAAGAGTGCATTGGGCAGGACGAGCGCTTCGGTGCGAGCGTTGATCTGGGGGAGAAGTTTCTCGGCGAGCGGTCGCGCGGATTCGCTGAAAAATACGCTTTCCAGATGCTGACCGCTGCGCAAGGCTTCTTCCAGCAGTTTGACGCCTTCGATGGCGCACTCACCCTGCGCAGTCAGTTCGGCGCGGCGAAAAGCGAGGCGCAATTCTTTCAACCGCTGGTTGTGGCGGCCGATGACGGGACGCAAACGGTCGGCCTGATGGCGGGCCCGCGCGGCCTTCGCGTCTGGCTTCATGGTTTGGTTCGAGCGACAGAATGTATGGTACATTTCATTACTTACGCGGACAATCTTTATGCTGGCAGGTTGGCGCTGGTAATGTTTGCGCTGGCAATGTGTACGCCGGCAAGGATTAGGCCAATCATCGGGAAGGAACCAGAGTGCGCGCGGAAATCCTGAAAATTCATGCCGTTACGCCAGAAGCCTCGCTGATCAAGTATGCCGCTGAGCAGATTCAGGCCGGGCAGGTGCTGGGCATGCCGACTGACACGTTCTATGGGCTGGCGGCCGATCCGTTCAACCTGCGCGCGGTGGACCGAGTCTATGAGATCAAATCACGGCTGCGGCACAAGCCACTCTCACTACTGATCGAGAACGTGGACCAGGCGGAAGAATTCGCGCGTCCCCTGCCGGATGACTTTCATCTTCTGGCGCGGCGCTTCTGGCCAGGGCCGCTCACCATGATTGTGCCGGCGGCATCGCACTTGCCGCTCAAAGTGACGGCCAACACGGGCAATGTGGCGCTGCGCGTGCCGGCGGCCGAGATTCCACTGGCGGTGGTGCGGGCGGCGAAGATTCCGATCACGGCGACCTCCGCCAATCTGAGCGGCGCGACCGAGTGCACGACTGCGGAAGGGGTGCGGGAACAACTGCACGATCGCATCTCGCTGATCGTGGACGGCGGGCCGTCTCCACGGACACTTTCCTCGACGATCGTGCACTTCAGAGAAGACGGCACCTGGCAGATCATGCGCGAAGGCGCGATTCCCGCCAAGGAAATCGTCGAAGCGTTGTCTTAGGCAGGTTTCAAAGTTTCAAGGTTGCAGGGCTCCAGGTTGCAATCTCTGAATTTTCACTATGATTGGCCTCCGACTCATCCTCCTTGAAACCGTGAAACTCTGAAACCTTGAAACCTGGCTCCATCTTGATGCGTCCCTGGCTGCTTTTATTGCTCGCGGTGGTGGGAGCGGTGTTGTTGTTTTTCGGTATTACCGGGAAGGGTATTGTGCGCGCCGCGGCCGAAACCCCCACGAAAAAGGCGGATGTGATCGTCGTTTTCGGAGCCGCTGAATACGCTGGACGTCCCTCGCCGGTCTACCGGGCGCGGCTGGATCACTCTTATGAATTGTTTCAGCAGGGCATGGCGCCGGTGGTGATCACGACGGGCGGCGCGGCGCTGGACCCGGAGTTCAGCGAGGGCGGGGTGGGCCGGGATTACCTTCTGCGGCGCGGGGTTCCGGAGCAGGCGCTGATAGCGGAGACGCAGGGTTCTGACACGGCGCAGTCGGCGGCGCGGGTGGCCAACATCATGCGCGCGAACGGCATGCGCAGCTGCATCGCGGTCAGCGATGCGTACCATGTATTCCGCATTCGCGCTTTGCTGGAGCACGAAGGCGTGCAGGTGGAGTTGGCGCCCAGGCCAGAATCGCGTCCGCACCCGCTCTGGGAGCGGTTCGTGGCGGTGATGCGCGAGGCGGCTAGCTATCTTGCGTGGAAGGCGGGGATGACGTAAGAGCAGCTGCGAGCAAGGAGTTGCGAGCTGCGAGCTTTGAGCTTTGAGCAACCAATCATCCCGAAGTCAATTTTCGCGTTAACTGAAAATGCTTGCTCGTGCTCGAAGCTCGCAGTCGCCGTTCTTACCATCCCATCTTCTCGCGCAAGTTCGTTACATGCGCCACGTGATGGCGGCCGTGCCAGGAGTAGAGTGCCAGGGTCTTTTCGAGTGACATCGGACCCAGCTCGGGATGCCGGTAAGTGCGTTTCCATTCCGCAGCGGTGAACTGGCGAAGCATCAGCATCCAGCGCTGGTGCAGGGAATCGAGCAAGGCCAACGACACTTCGATCGGGGCGTGCTTGGCCTCGGGCAACTCGGCCCAGAGGTTTTCCATGTAGGGCTTGATGGTGGGTTCGTCTTCGGTGAGCGCCAGCTTGAAGCGCATGTAGGAGTTCATGTGGCTGTCGGGGACATGATGGGCCAACTGGCGCAGCGTCCAGCCGCCATCGCGGTATGGGGTATCCAGTTGCTGATCGGAAAGTCCGTGGAGCGCGGCGCGCAACCGCGCGGGAGTCTGCTCGATGTCGGCGAGGCAGTGCTGCCTTTGTTCTGCGGTAAGCGTGCCGGTGTAGGAAAACTTTCCAATCGGATAGCGGGGATCAGACATGAACGTTCCTCCGGAATTTGTAGATGATTCGGAGAGAAATGCGGCGCAAAAATTAAGGACACGCGAGCGGCCAACGACTAGCGACCACACTGACTATCTCACCATGGCGAGAATGCGGACATCGGCCTCGCCCAGCTTCTTGATCGACTTTTTTGCCGGAGCGACGATGATGAGTGAGCCGGTCGCAGGCAGCGAACCCAAGCGCGCGGCCCCTTCCACTACGTAGCTGCCGTGGAGGGCGAGTTGCCTCGCCAGCGTGCGGTCGGCTGTCAGGTTCACCGGAGTCTCGACGGCAAATCCGATGGTGTAGCGAGCTTCGATGAGGAACATGGCGGCGTCGCGGGTGACGGGGAATGGCGTGGTTGACACATCAGCGCTTAACAGATCGTCAGGGCCGGTGCCGGTGCGGCGGATAGCCACAACCGCTCCTTGCGGAATCATCCCGCGGCGCGATTCCCACGCGGAGATGTCATCGAGCGAGATCTGCGGGCTGCCCTTGATCGTTGCGTTCAAATCCATCACTACCAGAGGGGCTACCAGGCGTTCCGGCGGGATCTGTCCGGCGGACCAAGTTCCGGGGATCAGCGCGCCGGGCGCAATGATGCGGGTTCTCGAGTCCCCTGCCATGCCATGCGCTGCGGTCGCGTCTGGACCATCGGTCAGGTCAACGACGTGGGAATAGCGATCCTGCTGCGGCGAACCTGGCCGCCGGTCGGCAAAGAGCAGGATGGCGAGCACGAGCGCGTAAGCGATGATGAAACTGCGAATCCGCATAAATTCCTTAGCGGGAAATAAGTAAGACGTAAACTCTGCGTGTATTGTTGCCCGCGGGGATGACAAGTTCAATTCCCGGTCGGACATGAACCCCCGGTTCCGTCGCTGGCGGAGAGCAGTCCCGCCACAACTCATATTCGAGTAAGAAACTTTCGTTCCAGTTTGAGTATTTCGGGCGATACGGGCCGCGGGTTACAATGCAGTTAACATTTCTCACAAGTTCTACTGAGGATTGATGTTCGGCCGCGAAGAAAAGGTTTCCGCGCTCCGCCTTACTGCCGTGCAGTATGTCGTGCTGTTCATTTTTCTGCTTCTGGCTTACGGGCTGTGGCGGCTGCAGGTGATGCACAGCGATGAGTACGCTTTGCTGGCGGAGAAGAACCGTGTTCGCAATGTGCCGATTCTTGCGCCGCGCGGCAAAATCCTCGATCGTGAAGGGCGCATTATTGTCGATAACTACCCGTCGTTTTCCGCGCTCCTGCTGCGCGATTCCACGCGCGACCTGAATGCGGACGCGGACGCCATCGCCCAGGGTCTGCACCTGAATCCCGAGGAGGTACGGCAACGGGTCCGGCGCTTCTCCTCGATGCCGCAGTACCAGCCGATTTTTCTGAAGGAAGACATCACACCCGACGAACTGGCGTTCATCGAGGCGCACAAGAACGAGCTTCCGGAACTTGAAACCATCATGGCGCACCGGCGGCTGTATCCGCGCAACGGCTTTATGGCGCACCTGATCGGCTACGTCGGCGAAGTGACCGAGGATATGCTCAACCAGCCCCAGTTCGAACTCTACAATCCGGGCGACGTGGTCGGCGTGAGCGGAGTTGAGAAGCAATACAACAGCATTCTGATGGGCAAGAACGGATCGCGGCGTGCGCTGGTCAATAGCCATGGGCGTGAAGTCGGACGGCTGGACGAAACTCAGGCTGAGCCCGGCAAACAACTCAAGCTGACGGTCGATCTCGATTTGCAGATTGCCGCCGAGCAGGCGCTCGAAGGAAGGAACGGCGCGGTGGTGGCGATGAACCCGCGCACCGGCGAAATTCTGGCGATGGTCAGCCGTCCGACCTTCGATCCCAACGATTTCGCGGTGAAGATTTCGAAAGACGAGTGGAACAAGCTGGTCACCGACGACAACCACCCGCTGCTGAACAAGGCGATTCAGGCACAACTGGCGCCCGGATCCGTGTTCAAGATCATCATGGCGACGGCCGGATTGCAGGAAGGTGTTGCTCAAACCATGCACGTGAATTGCGGTGGCGGCGCCAATTTCTATGGCCGCTATTTCAAGTGCTGGGTGGTGGCCGAGCACCGCGTGCATGGCGTGGTCGAAATCAGCAAGGCCATCTATCAGTCGTGCGACGTTTTCTTTTACACGCTGGCCGAAAAGCTGGGCATTGACCGCATCGCCAAGTACGCAACCGCGTTTGGACTAGGGCAGAAGACTGGCATCGACCTGCCACAGGAAGTCAGCGGGGTGATGCCATCGGAAGAATGGAAGATCCGCAACTTCAAGCAGAAGTGGTACGCAGGCGAGACGATTTCTGTGGGCATCGGCCAGGGCGCCGTGGCCACCACGCCGATCCAGTTGGCGCGCGCCTTGGGCGCAATTGCCAGCGGCGGATTGCTGCGGCGTCCGCACGTCATCAATCCCACCGACTTGCCGTCGAATGTGGTTCCGGCGGCGGGCACTCCCGATGAAGTGCGGGTGCCGCTCGATCCGCAGAACTGGGAACTGATTACCGACGCCATGTCGAACGTGGTTGCGCCGATCGGGACGGCGCCCAGTGCGCACCTGCAAGGCATTGATATGGCCGGGAAAACCGGCAGCGCGCAGACCATTAGCAACGCGTTGAAGGCGAAGCTGGGCGCGGGTAGCAAGAAATTCAAGGACAACGGCTGGTTTGTGGGCGTGGAGCCGAGAAGAGATCCGGAAATTGTCGTGTGCACGTTGCTTGAGGAAGGGGAGCACGGATATCTCGCCGCGCGAACCACCGCGCAAGTGATCAAAGCCTACGTGGAGAAGCAACGCCGGCAGCCCACCAAAGTCGCAGGTTCGGTAGACAAGAATGGCAAGGTCGAGATCGGCGCGGTGTGGACTGATTTTGGCGCCACTGACGAAGACGGCACGACCCAGAGCGAAAGTCATTTGCGGGCAGGCCGATTCCTGCTCGACGTTACGCGCAAGCGAGCGCCGCTGGCTGTGGCTGCGCCCGGCATGCGATAACTTTCTTCAACAAATTGACAATGCGGGCGGAACACAAGGTCCGTCGACTTGTGCTTAGTCGCTTCGCTCCTGCGCACGGCGCCCGGGATGACAGTTTTTCTAGAGTTCCACAAACAGTGCGTCTAGAGTTCCACGAAGCCTGCGAATCCTCCGACCGCGTGGTAGTTTGGACTGAATGAGGACGATGGCCCAACTGGCGCTGGACGCCGCCTCCGCCCGTGGAGTGACGTATGCCGACGCGCGGGTGGTATCGATCCGCAATCGCTCACTGACCTCCAAGAACGGGTGGGTGGGCCATGCCTCGGAGTCCGAGTCGCTTGGCATCGGCGTGCGCGTGATCGCGCAGGGCGCGTGGGGGTTTGCCGCGTCCGCGGATTTAAGCCGCGCCGCGGTGGAAGCGACTGCCGCCCGGGCCGTCGAAATTGCAAGAGCCTCGGCGCGAGTGAAGCGCGAAGACGTTCGCCTCGCCCCCGAACCGGTGGCGGTTGCGGAGTGGACGACACCCTACAAGGTCGATCCATTCACCACGTCGGTGGAGCAGAATCTTGATCTGTTGCTGAAGGTCGATGCGGAGCTACGCGCCGTCGCCGGCGTCACGCTCGCCGAGACCGGCATGAATTTCCAGCGCGAAGAGTCGTGGTTTCTTTCGTCCGAAGGCGCTGACATTCATCAGACCAAGTATTCGACCGGCGCGGGCTATACGGCCTATGCGTTTGCCGGTTCGGAGATTCAGAAGCGGTCCTTTCCCAACTCGTTTGGCGGGCAATGGCAGAGCCGCGGCTACGAGCAAGTCGAGGAAACGAAACTGGTGGAAAATGCCCGGCGCGTGGCGGAAGAAGCGGTTGCGTTGCATCATGCCGATCAATGCCCGGGAGGGACGGCGACAATCATTCTGGATGGCTCGCAACTGGGCTTGCAGATTCATGAATCTATCGGGCATCCGATTGAACTGGATCGCGTGCTCGGCATGGAGGCGAATTTCGCCGGCACCTCATTTCTCACCCTCGAAAAACTGGGCAATTTGCGCTACGGCAGCGAGTTGGTGAACGTTGTGGCCGACGCGCGCCAGGAGCACGGACCGGGCCTGGGTACCTTCGCCTATGACGACGAAGGTGTGGCCGCGCAATCGACACCGATCATCACCAACGGCCGTTTTACCGGCTATTTGAGTTCGCGGGAAACCGCCCACACCATCGGCGTTGCGCGCTCCGGAGGAACGCTGCGCGCCGAGGGTTGGAACCGCCTGCCCATGATTCGCATGACCAACGTCAGCCTTCTGCCGGGAGAGAAGCCGCTGAGTCTGGAACAGCTCATTTCCGCGACCGACGATGGCATCTACATGGAGACGAACAAGTCCTGGTCGATTGACGACAAGCGTTACAACTTTCAGTTCGGATGCGAGATTGCGTGGGAGATCAAGCGCGGCAAGCGGGTGCGCATGCTGAAAAATCCATCGTATTCCGGCATCACCACCGAATTTTGGAATTCCCTGGACGCGATCTGTTCGCGTGATGAGTGGGTGATATGGGGAACTCCAAACTGTGGCAAGGGGCAGCCGCAGCAGGTCGTAGGCACGGGACACGGCGCGAGTCCGGCGCGGTTCCGGAATATTAGGGTCGGCTCGGCGTATCAGGGAAGTTGAGGGACAATTTTGTAATTTTGTAATCGGGTAATTTGGCAATTTAGAAAACCAAAATCAAAGGGCAGACTACTAAATTACATAATTACTAATTTCCAGCGAATGCTGACCAAAGAACAAGCTGCCGACATTTTCGACCGCATTCGCCGCTTCTCGTCCGCCGACGAGGTCGAGGCTTTCTTCACCGGCTCCCGCTTTGCTCTGACCCGCTTCGCCAACAACACTATTCATCAGAATGTGGAGGAAGAGAACTCCATCGTTTCGATCCGGACGAATTTTGGCGGACGAACGGCGCGGGCCACTGCCAATCAGTTCGACGACGCGAGTCTGCGGCGGGCTGTTGCCGCATCGGAGAATCTCGCGCGGGTGCAGGCGCCGGATCCGGATTTGCTAGCGATGCCTACCGCCGAAGAGGCAAATGCAGCAGGCCAGGGCGGCCGCTCCACAAGGTTTTTTGGCGAAACCACGGCCATCACTCCCGCCGATCGCGCCGAGGTGGTCAAGCGCATCGTCTCCGTAGCCGGCAGACACAAGCTGACGACGGCGGGCATCCACTCGAACTCGGAATCGCGGGAAGGAATCTTCAACTCGCGCGGGCTAGCGAATTGGCAACAGCAGACGCTGGCGGAGGTTTCGATCACCATGCTGGCCGAGGATTCTTCCGGCTGGCAGAAGTTGAATTCGCCAGACGTAAGTAACCTCGATCCCATGCGGCTAGCGGAAACGGCTGCGCAAAAGGCGGTCGAGTCGGCCCATCCGCGGCAGCTTGCGCCTGGCAAATTCACGGTAATTCTCGAACCGGCCGCCGTGCTCGACATTGTCGGCTTCATGTTCTGGGACTACAGCGGCGTAGCGATTCTCGACCAGCGGTCGTTCTTAAACGGCCGGATCGGTACGCAACTGTTTGGCGAAAACATCAACATCAGCGATGACGCCGCCCATCCACTGCAGGCGGGTTCGCCGTTTGATGGCGAAGGAATGCAGCGTCAGCGCGTGCCCTTGGTTGAGAACGGCGTGGTCCAACGAGTGGTCTATGCGCGTGCGACCGCGCAAAAAATGAAGAATTCGGAGTATGCCGGCAAGGTCGGCCTCATTGCACCTACTGGGCATGGATTTCCGCTGCCGAACGAGATGGGAGAGATGCCGATGAACATTGTCTTCGGCGTGCCGGAAAAGCCGCGGACGGTGGACGAGATGATCGCCTCCACCGAACGCGGTGTGCTCGTAACGCGCCTGTGGTACATCCGTGAAGTAGATCCCTACGAGAAGATTGTCACCGGCATGACCCGCGACGGCACGTTCCTGGTGGAGAACGGCAAGGTGAAATGCGGACTGCACAATTTCCGTTTCAATGAAAGTCTGATCTCCATGCTCTCGAATGTCGAAGCGATGAGTGTTCCAGAGCGCGCCTGCGGCGAGGAATCATTCGATATGGTGGTGCCGGCGATGAAAGTCAGGGAGTTTAACTTCACGGAAACGACGAAATTCTGAATGAGGGAATGCGCTAGCGTGGCGGACGACTGAGCGAGTGAGGCGATGAGATTTTCCGTATGACACCGGTACTCGAAACAGAGCGTTTGTGGTTGCGTCCGCTCAAGCTCTCCGACGCTGAACAGATTCAGATTCTTTTCCCGCACTGGGAAGTTGTGCAATTTCTGGCCAGCCGGGTACCGTGGCCGTATCCACCCGACGGCGCCCTGACGTATTGTTGCGACATCGCTCTTCCGGCGGTCGAACGGGGAGAGGAATGGCACTGGACTTTAAGGCTCAAGAGCGATCCTACACGCGTGATTGGCGCCATCAGCTTGATGAGAGCGGAGAATCACAATCGCGGGTTCTGGCTCGGCCTGCCGTGGCAGGGGCAGGGACTGATGAGTGAAGCGTGCGACGCCGTCACCGACTATTGGTTCGACGTTCTGAAATTCCCTGTTCTGCGGTCCCCCAAAGCGATTACCAACGAGGCGTCGCGCCGCATTTCTGAAAGGCAGGGAATGCGCATGGTTGCCGCCGAGGTGCGAGACTTTGTTTCCGGCCGGCTGCCAGCGGAAATCTGGGAGATCACGGCCGAGGAGTGGCATGAGCGCCAGCGGTTCAGAAAAAGAATAGGAAGCTGAAGACCCTGGGGAGAGGTCCGGGCACAGCCGTGTTTTCTGCCCGCGATTACGAAGACATGAAGCAAAAATCAGTTCCCGATACGAAGGTTCCTGTTCATGGATCATGGCCTCGGTCCGAATCCGACGCCATCGGCTCGAATCCGCATGCCGCATCCCTGCTACGCCCCTAAGTCCCTGTACCACCGGCACTTCGCCGCCCTTGTTCCATGACTTACGTAACTTTGCATTGCTGATGCCGGGGTGTAATCTCGCCCTGAAATGTGCACTTGCTGGTCGCCAATGGTGCACGGCACGAACTGGAAGGAAGGTCGCCGCAAACGTGTCTGAAGCCGCCAAGGGAACTGTTGCTGATGTCAGCAAGAATCGATTGGGATACGCCGACGTGCAAAGCGCGCCGCGCTTTCCCATCAAACTGCCGGTGGCATTAAAGACGACGTCGGCAGTCAACCAGTCCGGCGCGGGAGTCGCAACCAAGCCGGTGGAGACCGAAAACATATCCGCTAACGGTGTCCTGTTCCGCATGGATGCCGATGTGCCCGTCGGGTCGGCGGTCGATTTTACGCTCTCTCTTCCCGCTGATGTCGTGGGCGCGCCAGCCGATGTGCAAGTGGACTGTCGCGGACGGGTGGTCCGCAGTTTTGCAGATGGCGGCCGGCGTGGAGTCGGCGTGGTCATCGATGAGTATCGGTTTGAGCGCAAGTAGGTTGTCGTAGAGACGCGGCTGGCGGCGTCTCGGCAGGGGACGAAAAGAGGACGGATGGGCAGTTCGTCGGTCAGCAACCCGGTCAACACCTCGGTCAGTGGCTCGCTCAGTGTCGAGTCCGGCGAGGGCCTCCGTCCTGACGACGGCAAAGGCACGATCCGCGTGATTCTGGCCGATACCCAGGCCATTTTCCGCGCCGGACTGCGCAAGATCTTTGCCCTCGAAGACGACATAAGAGTGGTTGGCCAGGCCGAGAGTCTGGATCAGGCCGTTGCCGCCATTCAAAAATTCTCCGCCGACCTCGTGATCTTCGAGGCGGCCCTGTCCCCGAATCCAGCCGACGCTGTTTCCGATCTGCTCCGGCAAAATGCGAACTGCCGTTTGGTCGTGGTGCTGCAGGAACCCGACCAGGAGATGACGCTCGATTTGTTCCGCCGCGGCGCGCATGGCATTGTTTCGCGCGAAGTTGAACCGGAAATGCTGGTGGAGTGCCTGCGCAAAGTCGCGCAGGGCGAACCCTGGCTGGAAAGCCGTGCCGTCGCCTGGGTGATGCAGGCTTATCGCACGCAAGGCTTGCGTCCCGCAGGATCGCGTCCCAAAGTGTCGCTGACCCCGAAAGAATCGATGATTGTCTCCTGCGTCACCCAGGGGATGAAGAACAAAGAAATCGCCCTAAGGGTGGGCACCACCGAGCAGGTGGTCAAGAATTATCTCCGCAAGGTCTACGACAAGCTGGGCGTAGCCGACCGCCTGGAACTCGCGCTGTACTGCCTGAGTCACCGGGTGGTTGAAGGCGTAGGTCAAGCCAGGCCCGTCCAGCAACCCGAACCCGCACAACCAACGAATGGCCATGCGGCCCCAGAAGCGCCCAACGCAGCCGCTGCTGTTTCGGGATCCCGCTCCTGATTCTTCTCTTCTAGTACAATTCTCTGTCGCAGAAGTCCAGTTCTCAGTTCCCGGTTCTTAGTTCTCAGGGAGAAGCCAAGAACCGTTCCAACTGAGAACGGAGAACCGGGAACTGAGAACTTCCGTCATTAAAATCTCCGCTGCACGCAGATAGAAGAGAGGAAGCACGATGAAAGGCGACGCAAAAGTCATTGCCATCCTGAACGAAGTTCTAAAAGCCGAACTCACCGCCATCAATCAGTATTTTCTGCACGCCGAAATGTGCGAGAACTGGGGCTATCAACGAATGGCGAAGCAAATCCGCAAGGAATCCATCGAAGAAATGCAGCATGCCGAAATCCTGATGGAGCGTATCCTCTACCTCGATGGCGCGCCCAACATGAGCGATTATTTCAAGATCAATATCGGCCAAACCGTGAAGGCGCAACTGGAGAACGATCTGCAGCTCGAATACACGGCCGTGAAACGCCTGAACGACGGGATCAAAGCGAGCGTAGCGGTTGGCGACAACGGTTCGCGCGAGTTGATGGAGAAGATCCTGCTCGATGAAGAACACCACATCGACTGGCTGGAAGGGCAACTGCACGCGATCAAAGAAATGACCTACGAAAATTATCTTGCCCAGCAGTTGCACAAGCCCGAGGAGAGCTGAGAGAGAGCGCTTGGTGTCATCTGTATTTCCATCCTGTCACCACCCTGAGTGCCCAGGGGAAAGGGAGGCATCGGCAGTTCGCGGCCAGTTTGTGCGCTGTTAGAATCAATATCATAGTCATTGCGCGCGGTATCATACCGCGCGCTCGAAGATACGGAGAGATGGCCGAGTGGCTGAAGGCGCACGCTTGGAAAGCGTGTTTACTCGAAAGGGTAACGTGGGTTCGAATCCCACTCTCTCCGCCAGTTTCTAGTCGTTGATACGCCCCGCATTCGCGGCCAGCGTTCATCAGACCGTGATCTCGGGTGAAGACTGACCTGCCTTGGACATCACACAGACCTGTTA
>Ga0075030_100001009_pt1 | contig 25234 bp, 16 predicted proteins | sample LitLauG_LLR_2012_FD_71393 | JGI IMG/M metagenome (GOLD analysis project Ga0075030, IMG submission 71393) | Freshwater sediment microbial communities from Pennsylvania, USA - Little Laurel Run_MetaG_LLR_2012 | ecosystem: Environmental > Aquatic > Freshwater > Creek > Sediment | place: USA...
ATGCACGAGGAAGGCTTCAAGAAGTCCCTCACCAACGTCGTCAACAAGTACGCCCGGGCCAAGGGCACGCTCAAGGAGAAGGACGACAACCTGCTGGGCGAGGACATCCGCGAGGGCATCACCGCCATCATCTCGGTGCGCCTCCAGGACCCCCAGTTCGAGGGCCAGACCAAGGGCAAGCTGGGGAACGTGCCGGTGCGGTCGCTCGTGGAGCGGGCCACCAACGAGAAGCTCGCCGAGTGGTTCGAGGAGAACCCCCGCGAGGCCAACCAGGTCCTGCAGAAGGGGCTGCTGGCGGCGCGGGCCCGGGTGGCGGCCCGGTCGGCACGGGACCTCACCCGGCGCAAGTCGGCACTCGACGGCGCCGGCCTGCCCGGCAAGCTGGTCGACTGCTCGTCCAAGGAGCCCCGGGAGAGCGAGCTGTTCATCGTCGAGGGCAACTCCGCAGGAGGCTCGGCCAAGGACGCCCGCAACCCGAAGACCCAGGCCATCCTGCCCATCCGGGGCAAGATCCTGAACGTCGAGCGCGCCCGCATCGACAAGATGCTCAAGAACACGGAGATCCAGGCGCTGATCGCGGCCATCGGTGCCGGGCTGGCCGAGGACTTCGACGTGGCCAAGATCCGCTACCACAAGGTGATCATCCTGGCGGACGCCGATGTCGACGGGTCCCACATCCGGACCCTCCTGCTGACCTTCTTCTTCCGGCAGATGAAGCCCCTCGTCGAAGGGGGGTTCGTGTACGTGGCCCAGCCGCCGCTGTACTCGACCCTGGTGGGCAAGGAGAAGATCTACCTGAAGGACGACAACGCCAAGGAGGCGTTCCTCGCCGAGCACCCGAACCACAAGGCCGACTTCCAGCGGCTGAAGGGCCTCGGGGAGATGGACTTCGGCGAGCTCAAGGACACCACGATGGACCCCGGGCAGCGCTCCTTGCTCCAGGTGGCGGTCGAACAGGCCGCCATCGCCGACGAGGTCTGCTCGGTGCTCATGGGCGAGGACGTGGAGCTCCGGCGCAATTTCATCCAGACGAACGCGAAGGACGTCCGCTTCCTCGACATCTGAGGTGGAGTGCGACACGCATGGGGAGCCAGGTGCAGCGCACCGGCCCGATGACCGACACCAGGACCGACAGGACGACCGCAGTGCAGACGACAGCGACGCAGACGAGGACACAGCATGGCGAAGAGTGACAACGAGGGTCGGGGCGGCTCCGACACCACCGAGGACGTCGCCACCGGGTTCATCGAGCCGATCGAGATCCAGGAGGAGATGGAGCGCTCGTTCCTCGAGTACTCGATGTCGGTCATCGTCTCGCGGGCCCTGCCGGACGTGCGCGACGGGCTGAAGCCCGTCCACCGCCGGATCCTGTACTCCATGTACGACCAGCGGCTCCTGCCCGACCGACCGCACTCGAAGTGCGCCAAGGTGGTGGGTGACGTGATGGGCTCGTACCACCCGCACGGCGACTCGGCGATCTACGAGGCACTGGCCCGGATGGTCCAGGACTTCTCGCTCCGCCACCCGCTGATCGACGGCCACGGCAACTTCGGCGGCACCGGACCGGACGAGGGTCCCGCCGCCATGCGCTACACGGAGTGCCGGCTCGGATCGCTCGCCCTCGAACTGATGAGTGGGATCGACCAGGAGACCGTCGACTTCACCCCCAACTACGACGCCACGTCCGAGGAGCCGACGGTCCTGCCGGCCCGCTTCCCGAACATGCTCGTGAACGGGTCCCAGGGCATCGCGGTCGGCATGGCCACCAACATCGCGCCCCACAACCTCGGCGAGGTCATCGACGCCACGACCCACCTGCTCGAGCACCCCGAGGCCACCCCCGACGACCTCATGGAGTTCATCAAGGGACCGGACTTTCCGACCGGGGCGCTCATCCTCGGCCGCCAGGGGATCCTCGACGCCATGCGCACCGGCCGGGGCTCGATCAAGCTGCGCGCCGTGGCGGAGATCGAGGAGGGCCGGGACGGGGCCACCCGGATCGTCATCACCGAGATGCCCTACCAGACGTCCATCGCGTCGGTGTCGAAGAAGATCGAGGACCTGGTACGGGCCGGCGATCTCGACGGCATCGCCGAGGCGCAGGACGATTCGTCGGGCGGCAAGACCCGCCTCGTCATCCGGCTCAAGCGCGACGCCAACGCCAACGTCGTCCTGAACAACCTCTTCAAGCAGACGCCCATGCAGACCACGTTCAGCGTGAACGCGGTGGCGCTGGTCGACGGCGTCCCGCGCACGCTCAACGTGGCGCAGATGCTGACCCACTACGTGGCCCACCAGGTCGAGGTGGTCACCCGGCGCTCCGAGTTCCTGCTGGCCAAGGCCCGCGCCCGCGCCCACGTCGTCGAGGGCCTGCTCAAGGCCATCGACATGCTGGACCAGGTGATCGCCACGATCCGCGGCTCCGACGACCGTCCGGCCGCCCTCGAGTCGCTGTGTGCCACCCCCTTCGACTTTTCGGAGGAACAGGCGAACCACATCCTCGACATGACGCTGGCCCGGCTCACCCGCCTGGGTCGGACGAACCTCGAGGAGGAGATGGCCAAGCTCCTGGAGGAGATCGCCGAGCTCGAGTCGATCCTGAACGACCCGGCGAAGCTGCGCAGCGTCATCGCCGGCGAGCTGGGCGAGATCCGCGAGAAGTTCGCCAACGAGCGCCGCACGGTCATCACCCACGATCCGGGGGACATGAACGTGGAGGACCTGGTCGACGACGAGGAGCTGGTGGTCACCATGAGCCGTGCCGGCTACGTGAAGGCCGTGTCGGCCGATGCCTTCCGGACCCAGGCGCGCGGGGGCCGGGGGGTCCAGGGGGCGAAGCTGAAGGAGGAGGACCTGATCGACGACGTGGTGCACACGTCGTCCCACGCCCACCTGCTGCTCTTCTCCAACCGGGGCCGGGTGTTCCGCCTGCGGGCACTGGAGATCCCGATGAAGGAGCGGACGGCCCGCGGCACGGCCATCGTCAACCTGCTGCCGCTCTCCCCGAACGAGAGCATCCAGGCCATCGTGGGCACCCGCGACTTCCCGACGGACAGCTTCCTGGTGTTCGCCACCAAGCACGGCCAGATCAAGAAGACGGCGTTCAGCGAGTACGACAAGTCGCGGCGCGAAGGCTTCATCGCCATCAACCTGCGCGACGGCGACGAGTTGGTCCGTGTGGTCGAGACCCACGGGGACGACGACGTCTTCATCGTGACCTCGGCCGGCATGACCATCCGCTTTTCCGAGCAGGACGTCCGGGCCATGGGGCGTGACGCCGCCGGCGTGCGGGGCGTGCGGCTCAAGCCCGAGGACGAGGTGGTCTCGTGTGACATCGCCCGGGACGAGGCCGACATCCTGATCGTGACCGACGCCGGGTTCGGCAAGCGCACGAAGGTCGAACGGTTCAACCGGCAGGCCCGCGGCGGCCAGGGCGTGCGGGGCATCAAGCTCACGGCCAAGCGAGGGAGGGTGGTCTCCGCGTTCATGGCCGGCCTCGAGGACGAGCTGCTCCTGATCTCGAGCTCGGGCGTGGTCATCCGCACCGCGGTCCGGGAGATCGCCAGCCAGGGCCGGGACGCCACCGGTGTCCGGGTCATGAACCTCGGGGAGGGCGACTCGGTCGCCGCCGTGGCCCCGGTCGCCGGCGAGGCCTCCGGCGAGTCCTGATCGGCCGGATCCGGTCAGCCGCCCCCGCCGGACGGGTCGGCGACTTCGGCTCGCGTCCGAGGGTGGTGTAGCGTCAGAGTCCGGTTTGCGGGGCTATAGCTCAGTTGGTTAGAGCGCAGCACTGATAATGCTGAGGTCACAAGTTCGATTCTTGTTAGCCCCACTCGACAGTTCCCCTGATAGACGGACCACGGGTCGTCCGGAGCCGGGCCCGGAACCAGGTCCATCCCGCGTGGCGCCCGAGTTCCTCAACCGATCCGCAGTCCAGGGACGGTGTCCCCGTCAGAACTCTGGTCAGCGCTAATCCGTTCTGCTATCAATGTCGCCAAGTTGGGAGCAGAACGGTCTCCCCGGTGCGGAAGGGCGGAGTTCATGGGCGTCTGGCGTGGGAATTGTGTTCGGGCGGCGGCGGCGGGGCTCCTGCTGTCCGGGGGAATGGTCGCGGGTGCACTCGCCGTCGATGCGACTCCCGCGTCGGCGGCGACGGTCGCCACCCTCTTCGTGGCCGTCGGGGCCCCCGGTGACTGCACGTCGCCCGCCAGCCCCTGTGGCTCGATCCAGACCGCGGTCACCAAGGCGCAGAGCGGGCCCTACAACGGGGAGGACGTCACCATCCAGGTGGGTTCCGGCACCTACACCGAGAACCCCGGGATCAATTCAACGTCCCTCCACTCCCTGACCATCGCCGGTGCGGGGGCGTCGACCACCACCGTCAATGGCAACCACCTGGGCACGGTGTTCGCCGACAGCGGCACGGTGACCCTCTCGGGACTGACCATCACCGGTGGAACGGCTTCCGGCAACGGCGGCGGGATCTTCAATGCCGGAAATCTCACCGTCACCGACAGCACCATCTCGGGCAACAGCGCCCCGTCAACGGCAACCGGCAACGGCGGCGGCATCTACAACAACGGCGGGACCCTCACCGTCACCGACAGCACCATCTCGGGCAATAGTGCCTTTCATGGTGGGGGCGCAATCGACAACGCCTTCGGGTCGGTCGCTGTCACGGACAGCACCATCTCGGGGAACACCGCTACCTACGTTGCCGGTGGAGGTGGAGGGATCTTCAGCGACACGGGCAACCTCACGGTCACGAGCAGCACCATCTCGGGGAACACGACCACTGGGGTCGGCGGTGGACTATGGGTGCCAATCGGTACCGCTTCGATCGGTGCTTCCATCGTGGCCGGAAACACCGGAACCGCCGGCGGGAACTGCGAGGTTTCCGGAACGCAGACCAGCCTCGGCTACAACCTGACCAATGACGCGACCGGGGCGGCATGCCACTTCACCCAGTCGACCGACGTCACGAACGCCAACCCTCACCTCGGCGCTCTGGCGTACAACGGTGGCCCGACGGAGACCATGGTGCCCGCGCCTGGCAGTCCGGCCATCGGGGTGATCCCGCAGAACACCTCACTGGGTTCGACACTCGTCTGCCCGCGCCTGGACCAGCGGGGGGTGTCGACCACGCCGGTTGCAAGCTGCACCATCGGGGCCGTCGAATCGCAGTCGGTGAACCTCTGGGTGGCCCAGGGCGGCGCTGACTCCGGCAATTGTCAGGAGCCCCTGAGCGCATGTGCCACCATCACCTACGCACTCACCCAGGCGACACCTGGATCATCGATCACCGTAGTGGGCACGATCCATGACAACCCGAGCATTCCCGCCTCGTTGTCGCCACTCAACATCGGCGGACTGCTGGCAGCCCCCACCGTGATCGCCAATCAGCAGGCGACGGTCTTCGCCGTCAGCGGCACCGTCTACATCTCGGGACTGACCATCACCGGCGGAAATGCCACCGGTGATGGCGGTGGGATCTTCAATGCCGGGAATCTCACGATCGTCGACAGCACCATCTCGGGGAACAACGCCCTCGCAGCCAACACGGGCGGCGGCGGCGGGATCTTCAACAACGGCGGCACGCTCATGATCGCCGACAGCACCATCTCGGGAAACAGTGCCAACCAGGGCGGCGGGATCCTCAATACGGTCGGTGGCACGGTCGAGGTCTCCGACAGCACCATTGCCAACAATCAATCCGCCTATTGGAACGGGGGCGGTCTGGCCGCTGGGATATTGAACGGCGGCACGCTCACGGTTTCGGGCAGCACCATCTCGGAGAACGTCGCTGCCGCCCCCCACGAGATCGGCGGGATCTACAACATCGGGACTGCATCGATTGCCGCCTCCATCGTGGCCGTGAACCCCGGTGACAATTGCGGCGGCAGCGCGAGGCTGACCAGCCTCGGCTACAACCTGACCGACGACCCGACCGGGAATGCATGTGGCTTCACCCAGGCGACGGACATCACGAATGCCAACCCTGAGCTCGGCTCGCTGGCCGACAACGGTGGTTTCACCCAGACGTTGCTTCCCGTGCAGATCAGTCCGGCCATCAGTGTGATCCCGAGGTACACGATGCTTGGATCGACGGAGGCCTGCGGGCGGATCGACCAGCGGGGGGTGTCCAGCTACGGCAGGTGCACGATCGGGGCGGTCGAGGTGATCCCGCAGGCGTCGACACCCACCATCACCAACCTGCCCGCATCCGCCACGGTCGGGGGCGGCTTTACCGCCTCTGTCTCCACCACCGGTGACGGGGCGAGATCGGTGACGTCCAACACACCTGCCACCTGCACGGCCAGCGGCCTCCAGGTCACCTACGTCGGGGCGGGCACCTGCTCGCTCACCGCCCAGGTGGCCGGCGGCGCCAACTACATCGGGGCCAGCGGGGTGGCCCAGACGTTCACGGTGTCGGCACCCGCTGCTCCGGCCACCCACGGGTACGACCTCGTCGGATCCGATGGAGGCGTGTTCGTGTTCGGCGGCGGCTTCTACGGCTCGCTGCCGGGCATCGGCGTCAAGGTCAACAACATCAAGGGCATCGTGCCGACGACCACCGACACCGGCTACTTCCTGGTCGGCTCCGACGGTGGGGTGTTCGCCTTCAACGCGCCGTTCGCCAACTCGCTGCCCGGCATCGGGGTCCACGTCAACAACATCGTGGGCATCGTGCCGACCCTCGACGACCAGGGCTACTTCCTGGTGGGCAGTGACGGGGGCGTGTTCAGCTTCAACGCGCCGTTCGCCAACTCGCTGCCCGGCATCGGGGTCCACGTCAACAACATCGTGGGCATCGCCGCCACCGCTGACGACCAGGGCTACTGGCTGGTCGGATCCGACGGCAAGGTCTACGCCTTCGGCGACGCCCACAACTACGGCAGTGCGTCGGCCGGCGCGGTCGGGATCACCGTCACCCACGACGGGGGCGGCTACTGGGTGGTCGGCGCCAACGGGGCGGTCACCGCCTTCGGGGACGCGGCCCAGTTCGGCGACCTGCCCGGGCTCGGGATCAGCGTCAACAACATCGTCGGCATCGTGGTCTCTCCCGACAGCCAGGGCTACAACCTGTTCGGCAGCGACGGCGGGGTCTTCAGCTTCGGGGATGCGAAGAACCAGGGCTCCCTTCCCGGACTCGGTGTCCACGTCAACAATGTGGTCGGGGCCGTGCCCACCTGATCGGCTGGTCGAGGACGGGCATCTTTTCGATCAATTGTCCGCCCGCCCGATCGTGCCGGCAGCGGACGGACGTGAGGTCCGGCACGGGCCCGCCACTCCGTGTGGATGGACCGCGGTGTGCGCTGTGCGGGGTCAGCCGGCGGGCGCCGGCGGGGGCGACGCACCGTAGGCGACGGTGAACGCGTCCCCGACGCCTGACGGTGCGGACGGTGCGGAGATCACGTGCGTGCCCGTGTTGTCGACCATGGAGATGGCCTCTGCGGGCACCAGGTGGGGTGTGGCGCCGTTCACCGACAGCCCCGTGAAGGTGGTCGACCCGTAGGCGGCCAGCGTGGCCAGCGCGCTGCCGATCTGGGGCCGTTCCTGGATCCACTCGGCCGAGGCGCCCGTTCCCCTGTAGGCCCGGGTGTAGGCGAAGGAACGACCCGTGGTGACGTCGGACAGGACGACGGTCCACTTGTGGCCGGCCCCGTGGGTGATGGACGCCGACATGTGGTCCCCGGGGTGCACCGGCACCGTCGTGATGACCTTTTCGGCCGCCGGGAGCACCTCCCACCAGGCGTCGTACTGGGCCACGCCGTTCACGTAGTCGGCCTCGGTTCCCGTCTGGAGGAGGGACCTGTTCGCCATGCCGTCGACCCCGATCCAGCTCGAGGAGTAGCTGGCGCCGCCCGTCGACGCCACGGTCGGGACGGTCCACGACCCGGTGACCGCGGCGAACGACCCGGCGATGCCGTAGCCGGACCAGTTGGTCGAGGCGGTCCCGGCGTGCAGGGCCGCGGACCGGACGCGGATCAGCGGGCCCGACGTGGCGCCGGCCCCCGTGGTGGACACGGCGGACACCGCCGGAGCCAGGACGGCGGCGGCCAGGAACGTCGCGAGCCCGATTCGGGCGGAACGGTGCAGCAAGAGATGCCCCTCTCTGGAGGCGGGGTGCGCCCCGCCGGCGTGCTCCAAGCTGAACACAGCCAGGTGAGTCCGGGCAATGGCCACGGGCCCCCGGAGGTGCGTGATCACCACCTTGCAACGCCCCGGCAACTCCGCACCCACGGTGCGTAGGATTCGGCCATGTCGATGGTGACGGTACGTGGTCGGATCTCGGGGGTGGTCGGCCCGTGAGCCCGGGACCGGTGGAGATCGGGTGGTTCGCGGCGCTGTGCGACGACGACTACGAGGTGCTGGGAGTGCCGGACCCCGACCTCGTGAGCAGCTTCGACCACTGCGGGGACATCGTGGCCGAGGCCGAGCGGTGGGGGTTCGACAACATCCTGCTGCCGTCCGGCTACGCCCTCGGCATCGACCCGGTGGCCTTTGCCGCCGCCGTGGCACCCGCCACCGAGCGCATCCGCCTCCTGGTGGCGGTCCGGGGGGGCGAACTGTGGCCGCCGCAGCTGGCCCGCCAGCTGGCCACGCTCGACCACCTGCTCGACGGCCGGTTGACGGTCAACGTCATCTCCAGTGAGCTGCCCGGCGAGGCGCTCGGGTCCGAGGCGCGCTACGGGCGCACCCTCGAGGTGATGGAGGTGCTCCGGGACCTGCTCGACGGTCGGCGGGTCGACCACGGGGGGACCTGGTACGACCTCCACCTGGACCCGCCCCGGCTGGGCACGTTGTCGGGACGGTGCCCGCCGCTCTACTTCGGCGGTCTGTCGGAGGCCGCCCGCGACGTCGCCGCCCGGGCCGCCGACGTCTACCTGCTCTGGCCCGACACCGAGCAAGCCGTGGGTGCCCTGCTCGACGACATGCGGGGTCGGGCCGACGCCCACGGCCGCACGCTGCGGTTCGGCTACCGGGTCCACGTGGTGGTGCGCGAGTCGGAGGCCGAGGCCCGGGCCGCCGCGCTCCACCTGCTGAGTGGGCTCGACGACGCGCAGGGGGACGCGATCCGGGCCAGGTCGCTCGACGCCGGGTCGGTCGGGGTGGCCCGACAGACGGAGCTGCGCGACCAGGCCGACCGGGACGGCTACGTGGAGCCCCACCTGTGGACGGGGATCGGCCGGGCACGGTCGGGGTGCGGTGCCGCCATCGTGGGCGACCCGGACCAGGTGGCGGCCAAGCTGGAGCGCTATTGCGAGCTCGGGATCGAGGCGTTCATCCTGTCGGGGTACCCGCACCTCGACGAGTGCCGCCGCTTCGGGCGAAGCGTGCTCCCCCTGCTCGACCACGGCCCGCTGGCCCGCTGACCTGGCCGGGCCGCCCCGCCGGGAGGCCGTCGGGGAAGGGCGCGGCGACGGACGGCCGGACTCAGCCGGTGAGGACCTCGACCACGGGGACGGCCCGTCCCTCGGCGATCGACGTCTGCGCGGCCACGCCGAGCGCCACGCTGAGCAGGCCGTCGTCGAGGCTGACCAGAGCCGGGCCTCCGGTGCGCACCGCGTCGAGGAACGCCAGGTGCTCCAGGTAGCTCGAACCGTGGTGGAAGCCCTCGTGGGCGACACGTCCGTCGACGACCACCTCGTCGGTCACCCCCGGGGGACCGGACGCCCGCAGCCCGGTGCGCACGATGCCACTGGGCAGGAACGCCTCCACCTTGCCGAGATCGCCCACCACCGACAGCTCCTCCTGGTTCCGACTCCCCTCCGCGAACATGCACAGGTCGATGGAGGATCGGACCCCGTTGTCGTACTCGACGATGACCAGCGCATTGTCGAGGATGTCGGGCCGTCGACCCCCGTAGGACTCGTCGAGGTGGTTGACGTCCTGGCCGCCCGAGGCGAGGACCCGGACCGGACTCCCACCGGCCAGGAGGGTGAGCAGGTCGAAGAAGTGACAGCACTTCTCCACCAGCGTCCCTCCCGTGTTCCGGTTGAACCGGTTCCAGTCGCCCACTTTGGGCAGGAACGGGAAGCGGTGCTCGCGCACCGCCACCATGCGCACCCGACCGACGGCCCCGGTGGTCACGTGGTCGATCAGGGCGGCCACCGGCGGCATGAACCGGTACTCCAGGCCCACCCACACGACACCGGGATGGTCGCGGGCCCGTTCCACGATGTCCCGGCAGTCGGCCACCGTGGTGCAGAGCGGCTTCTCCACGAGGACGTGCACACCGGCGTCGAGCACGTCGCCCAGCACGTCGACGTGGGTCATGTTGGGACTGGCCACCACCACGGCGTCGCACCGTCCGGACTCGAGCAGGCTCCGGTGGTCGCCGAACGCGGCGGGCGGGGCGATCCCCGTGCGGGCCGCCTCGGCCAGCGCCTCGTCGAGGGAGGCGGGATGGGGGTCGGAGACAGCGGTGACCTCGGCGCCGGGCAGCGCGGCGAGGTTGCGCAGGTGCTCGCGTCCCATCATGCCGACGCCGACGATCCCGTACCGCACGACCTCGGACGGACTCCCACGACCCATGGGCGCACGGTACCGGTTCCACCTGCTCGCCGCGTGGGTCCTGCAGGAGTTCTGTACACTCTGTACACTGCCCCTCCATCGACCGGCGGACGCCGGGACCCGGGGGAGGGGACGAGGGCGTGTTCGGCATCACCATCAGCGACCTGCTGTACCGCCGCCGGCAATTCATCATCGCCATCTTCGGTGCGGGTCTGGTCTTCGCCATGACCTTCCTGCTGACCGGGCTGACCAACGGGTTCTCGGTGGAGATCGACCAGACGGTGACCGGATTCCACGCCGATGTCTGGGTGGTCGAGGCCGGCACCGCGCCGCGCCTGTCCTCGCTCAACCCGTTCAACGTGTCCCAGGTGGCCGCCGTGGCGTCCACGCCCGGGGTGACGTCCGCCACCCCGGTCATCGTGATCCCCGAGACCGCCGACCGGTCGGGGACGCCGTCGGACGTGGTCCTGATCGGCGCTCCGGTGGGGAGCGGCCCGCTCCAGCAGCCGCTCACCTCGGGATCGCCGGTGGCCGGCCCCGGTCAGGCGGTGGTCGACCAGCGGCTGGGCGCCACCCTCGGATCACAGGTCACCATCGGGGGCCAGGCCTTCCGGGTGGTCGGGATCACCTCGAACCGGACGATGCTCGGCGGGATCCCCAACATGTACGTCACGCTGGGCGACGCCCAGGCGGCCGCGTTCCAGGGCGTCCCGATCATCAGTGCCGTGGTGGTGACCGGCACCCTCGGGGCCGCGCCGTCCGGTCTGGTGGCGTACACCAACCAGCAGATGGAGGCCGGCACCCTCGACCAGGTGTCGACGGCGGTGTCGTCGATCAACAACTCGAGGCTGTTCATGTGGGTGATCGCCGCCGTCATCGTGGCGTCGCTGGTGTACGTGACCGCCCTCGAGCGCACGAAGGACTTCGCCGTGCTCAAGGCGCTCGGTGCATCGTCCGGCAGGCTCTTCCTGGGCCTCGCCTTCCAGGCGGTGCTGGTGGCGCTCATCGCCGCGGTCCTCGCCATCGTGGTCGCGCAGTTCATGACCGGACTCTTCTCTCAACCGGTCGTCTTCCCCACCAGCGCGTACGTCACGCTGCCGCTGTCGGCCCTCGTCGTCGGACTGGTGGCCAGCCTGATCGCCCTGCGTCGGGCCGTGGGGGCCGATCCGGCCAAGGCGTTCGGGTAGGAGGGGAACGATGGGAGATCTCGAAGTACGCGACCTGACCGTCGAGTTCGACTCGGGCGGCTACCGCGTCCGGCCGCTCGACAACCTGAGCATCGACGCCGAGGACGGCGAGCTCGTGGTCCTGCTCGGCCCGAGCGGTTGCGGCAAGACCACACTGCTGTCGTGCCTGTCGGGGCTGCTCAAGCCCACCGCGGGGTCGATCCGGTACCAGGGCATCGAGGTGGAGGGACTGACCGGCACCGAGCTCAGCGCCTACCGCCAGAAGACGGTCGGTGTGGTGTTCCAGGCCTTCAACCTCCTGGCCAGTCTGTCGGCGCGCAAGAACGTGATGGTTCCCATGACCCTGGCCGGGGTCGGGCGCAAGGACGCCGTGACCCGGGCCGACGCCCTGCTCGAGCGGGTGGCGCTCAGCGAGCGGGTCACCCACCGACCCGGCCAGATGTCGGGCGGCCAGCAGCAGCGGGTGGCCATCGCCCGGGCACTGGTGCACGACCCCCCGCTGGTCGTGGCCGACGAACCGACCGCGCACCTCGACCACATCCAGGTCGAGGGCATCCTGGTGCTCCTGCGCGAGCTGGCCGCCCCTGGACGGATGGTGGTCGTGTCGACCCACGACGACCGGATCACCCACATCGCCGACCGGGTGATCGAGCTGTCACCGCAGTTCTCGAAGGTCGACGCCGGACCCGAGCAGGTCACGTTGGCCGCCGGTGAGGTGCTCTTCGAGCAGGGTGACCGGGGCGACCTGGTGTACGAGGTCCTGGAGGGCTCGGTGGAGATCTACCGTGAGCGCAGCGACGGGACCGAGGAGGTGCTGGCGTCGATCGTGGCCGGCAATTACTTCGGGGAGATCGGACCCATGCTGAACCTGCCGCGGAGCGCGTCGGCCCGGGCCGAGACGGCGACCCGGCTCACGAGCATGAACGTGCGCGCCTTCCGACAGCGGTTCCCGAGGTCGGGCGACGGGGCGCACGAGCCGGGCGCCTGACCCTGACCGCCGCCCTCCGGCGACGTCACAGGATGCCGGGGACGACCGCCTCGACCACGCTGGGTCCCGGGGTGGCGAGGGAGCGGGCCAGCTCGTCGGCGAACTGCTCGGCCGACCCGGCACGGGCCGCGTGCAGGCCGAGCCCCTGGGCGATGTGGACGAAGTCCAGATCGGGACGGCCGAGGTCGAGCATGTCCCGGGCGCGCGGACCGGGGGTGTCGGCCCCCACCCGGTCGAGCTCCATGTTGAGCACGGCGTAGGAGTGGTTGTTGAGGATGACGGTGGTCACGTCGAGGCCCTCGCGGGCCATGGTCCACCACGACTGGATCGTGTAGAGGGCACTGCCGTCGGCCTCGAGCGCGATGACACGGCGCTCCGGCGCGGCCACGGCGGCGCCCACGGCCACCGGGAGCCCCTGGCCGATGGCCCCACCGGTGAGGGTGAGCCAGTCGTGGGGCGGTGAGCCGGCGGTGGCGCCGGGGGCGAAGAGTCCGGCGGTGTTCCCCTCGTCGGAGACGATGGCTCCCTCGGGCAGGAGCGCGCCCAGTGCCTGGCAGACGGACTGGGCGGTCAGGGCCCCGGTGGGCAGTTCCGGGACGAGCGCCTCCTGGCGGGGTGCGGCACCCCTCGGCGTCCCGACCAGCTCGGACAACGCGGACACGGCGGCGACCACGTCGTCGGCCGGCCCGGCCACCCGGTGGACGGTGCACCCATCGGGCACGAGATCGCTGAGCTTGCCGGGGTAGGCGAAGAACGACACCGGGGACCTGGCGTCGAGCAGCACCAGGTGGCGGAGCCCGTCCAGGCGCATCGCCGCGAACTCGGCCAGGTAGCCGAGCCGCTCGACGGCCGGGCGCCCGGCGCCCCGCTCCATGCGTGCCGGGAACGTCTCGCACAGCAGTTCGGCCCCGGTGGCCGCGGCCAGGTCGGCGACGGCGCCGAGCAGTGGGCCGGAGCACACCCGGCCGCCGATGAAGAGCGCGGCACGCTCTCCGGACCGGAGGGCCGCGGCTGCCGCCTCGAGTACGTCCGGATCCGGGGCGTGGCCGTGCGCCGGGCGGGTGCCGGCGCCGTCGACCACCGGGGCCACCGCGCCGCCGTCGGACCACGAGACGTCGGCCGGCAGGATCAGGGTCGCCACCGACCCGGGCGGCCCGTGGGCGGCGGCCAGGGCGGCCACGGCATCGCGCCCGAGCTCCGGGGTCGACTCGGTCGTGTGGACGAACGTGGGGGAGACGTTGCGGGCCACGGTGGCGATGTCGGACTGGAGTTGGGCGTCGTAGGCGCGGTGGGAGATGGCGTGGTCGCCGACGATGTTGACGACCGGACTGTGGGCGCGTCGGGCGTTGTGCAGGTTCGCCAGCCCGTTGCCGAGTCCCGGCCCGAGGTGGAGGAGCGTGGTCGCGGGCCGGCCGGCGACCCGGGCGTACCCGTCGGCCGCTCCGGTGGCCACCCCCTCGAAGAGGGCCAGGACCCCGCGCATGGCGGGCACGTCGTCGAGCGCGGCCACGAAGTGCATCTCCGAGGTGCCGGGATTCATGAAGCAGGTGTCGACCCCGTGGTCGACGAGGGTACGGATGAGCGACTGGGCTCCGTTCACGGTCAGGCTCCTCGGTCGGTGGCGGAGGTGGGGGCGAACACCGTTCCCGGGTTCAGGATCCCGTGGGGATCGAAGGCAGACTTGATGCGGCGCATGAGCTCCACCTTCACCGGGTCCTCGAGGTCCGCATAGGAGGAGCGCTTGGCCGTCCCGATCCCGTGCTCGCCCGAGACGGCGCCCCCCAGGGCCACCGCGGCGGCCAGGATGTCGTGGACCAGGCGGTGCCGGACCCCCGGGTCGGGCTGGAACACCGAGAGGTGGACGTTGCCGTCACCCGCGTGACCGCACCCAACGACGAGGGAGGCGGTCGCCTCGGCCAGGCCGGCCACGTCGGCCAGGTAGGCGGGGATGGACGCCCGGGGCACCACGGCGTCCACGATGTCGTCGGCCCCGGCCGCCTTCGAGGCCCAGAACGCGTGCTCCCGGGCGGTGATCAGATCGTGGCCGGCATGGTCCGGGAGCACGTAGACGTCCAGCGCCCCGAGCCCGGCGAGCTGGAGGGCGAGGGCCTCGGTGTCCTCGTCGACCCGGTCCCGGTGGTGACCCTCGAGCACGATGACCAGGTAGGCCGAGGCGGCCTCGCGCACGGGCTCGGGGATCCCGAGGTCGATCCCGGCGTTGGCGGTGATCCCGGCCATGGAGATCATGTCGATGTACTCGACGAGCAGCGGGCCGACGCCGCTCGCCACCACGGGCGGCACGGCCGCGGCGACCTGGTCGACGGTGGCGAACGGTGCGAGGAGGGTCGCCTGGTGCCCGGGACGGGGGTGCAGCCGGAGTACCGCACGGGTGACGAGGGCCAGGGTGCCCTCCGACCCGACCACCAGCTGTGTCAGGTCGTAGCCGCTGGTGGCCTTCACGAACCGCCCCCCGGTGGTGATGACCTCGCCTGTGCCGAGCACGGCCTCGAGGCCGAGGACGTGATGGCGGGTGACGCCGTACTTCACGGCCCGCATGCCGCCGGCGTTGGTCGACACGTTCCCACCGAGGCTGGCCGACTGCTCCCCCGGGAACACGGGATAGACGAGCCCGAGGGGCACCAGGGCGGCGTCGAGCTCGGCCAGCGTGACCCCGGGCTCGACCACCGCGACCTGGTTGGCCACGTCGATCTCGAGGATGGCGGCCATCCGCTCGAAGGACAGGACGATGCCCCCGTCGACCGGTACGGCGGCGCCCGACAGGCCGGTGCCCGAGCCGCGGGCCGTCACCGGCACCCCGAGCTCGCCGGCGACGAGGACCACGGCGGCCACCTCGGCCGTGGAGCCCGGGCGGACCACGGCGACCGGACGGCCCGGCACCACGCCGAGGGACTCGTCGTGACAGGAGTCGTCGCGGATGGCGGCGCCCACGTCGACGTGGGCGGCGCCGACCACGTCGATCAGGCGCTCCTCGATCATCGCTCTCCCACGCCCGTGCGCATCCCGCACCCTCCTCCGACTCCCGCAGATACGCTACTCCCGTAGTGCCGGCGCACCCAGGCCCGTTCCCGTCTCGACGGCGGGACCCGAGGAGAAGCGGAACCCGCCCATGACGACCGACCTGCCCGGAAACGCACCCGAACCGGTTCCGGTGCGTGTGGCCACGTGGAGCGAGGTGCCCGACCGGACGCCGGTGGGCGCCCAGGTGGAGGGGGTGGACCTGGTCGTCGTGCGCCGGGGAGACATGCACTCGGTCCTCTACGGCCGCTGCCTCCACCGGGGGGCGCTCCTGGCCGACGGGTCCGTCGACGGGGACAACCTGTTGTGCGGCCTCCACGGCTGGGACTACCGGATCGACACCGGTGTGAGCGCCTACAACAACGCCGAGGCGCTGACCAAGTTCTCCAGCTGGGTGGTCGACGACGGGCTGTACGTCGATCGCAACGAGGTGGTGGGCTTCCTCCTCCGCCATCCGCAGCCGTTCGACCCGGACGTCTACCAGGGCTACTACCGGGACCCCCACGACACGCCCGAGGAGCCGTTCGTCCACAGCATCCAGGAGCTCGCCGCCCACGGCCTGGAGCGGACCGGCCACCACGGCCCGGTGTCGGCCATGGGGGTCTCCCGCGAGGACCTCCCCACCTGGGAGCACATCCAGTTCGTCACGGCCCAGCTCAGCCGGCTCCCGCTGCTCGACGACGAGCCGGTGGCCACCGAGGTGTGCATCGGGCCCAACGCCGACAGGCCCCTGTGGCTGGACATCCCCATCTTCGTGTCCGACATGAGCTTCGGGGCTCTGTCGCTCGAGGCCAAGACGGCCCTGTCCCGGGGGGCGGAGCTGGCCGGGACGGGGATCTGCTCCGGCGAGGGCGGGATGCTCCCCGAGGAGCAGGCGGCCAACAGCCGCTACTTCTACGAACTGGCCTCCGGTCGCTTCGGCTGGTCGTTCGACGTCCTGGCCAAGGTGCAGGCCTTCCACTTCAAGGGTGGGCAGGGCGCCAAGACGGGTACCGGCGGACACCTGCCCGGGGACAAGGTCACCGGCCGCATCGCCGAGGTCCGTGGACTTGCCGAGGGGACACCCGCAGTGTCGCCACCCCGGTTTCCGGACTGGGGCTCGCTCGACGACTACCGACGGTTCGCCGACGAGGTCCGCGAGCGGTCCGGCGGTATCCCGGTGGGCTACAAGATGAGCGCCCAGCACATCGAGCACGACATCGACGCCGCCCTGGCGGTAGGCGTCGACTACCTGATCCTGGACGGCCGGGGCGGGGGCACCGGTGCGGCGCCGCTGATCTTCCGGGACAACATCTCGGTCCCGACGATTCCGGCGCTGGCCCGGGCCCGGCGCCATCTCGACCGACTGAACCGGCACGACATCACCCTGGTGATCACCGGGGGGATCCGGACCCCGGCCGACATCGCCAAGGCCCTGGCCCTGGGCGCCGACGCCGTGGCCGTGGCCAACTCCGCCATCCAGGCGATCGGCTGCCTCGGTATGCGGGCGTGCCACACCAACAACTGTCCGGTCGGCATCGCCACCCAGCAGCCCCACCTGCGGGCGAGGCTGCCGGTGGGCGAGGCGGCGGAGCGGCTCAACCGCTTCCTGCGGTCGACGGTCCAGCTCATGCAGGTGCTGGCCCGTGCCTGCGGTCACCGACGGCTGTCCGACTTCAGCATCGACGACCTCACCACCTTCGACCGGGACATGGCCTACCTGACCGGGATCGACTACGGCGGCGTGGTGCCGCTGTGACCGCCCACGACGGGTCGGGGCAGGCCGGGACGCCGGCTGCGGGCGGTGCGCCCGAGGGCGCCGAATGGGTCCGGGTGGCGGACCTCGACGATCTGGAGGAGGGCCGGGTCCGCACGGCCGTCGCCGGCGACCGGACGATCGCGCTCACCCGCTGTCGCGGGCGCTACGGCGCACTCGAGAACCACTGCCCCCATCAGGGCGGCCCGCTCGGCGAGGGGTCGATCGAGAACGGTCTGCTGCGCTGCCCGTGGCACGGTTACGACTACGACCCGCTGACCGGGCTGCCGCCGGCCGGGTTCAGCGACGCACCGGAGGCCTACCCGGTCGAGGAGCGGCCCGACGGGGTGTGGGTGGCCGTGCCCCGTCGGGCGGCCCACCAGCGCACGGTGTCCGACGTCATGGTCGAGACCATGGTGGCCTGGGGCATCACCCATGTCTTCGGGATGGTGGGGCACTCCAACCTGGGGTTCGCCGACGCCATGCGCCGTGCCGAGGAGCGGGGCGAGCTGACCTACATCGGCATCCGGCACGAGGGGGCGGCCGCCTTCGCCGCCTCCGCCTACGGCAAGCTGACCGGACGGCCGGCGGCGTGCTTCGCCATCGCCGGTCCGGGCTCGACCAATCTGCTGACCGGGCTCTACGACGCCAAGGTCGACCGTGCCCCGGTGCTGGCGGTATCGGGACAGGTGCCGTCCAAGGTGCTCGGACGGGGTGCCTTCCAGGACCTGGACCTGGACCGGGCCTTCGGCGACGTGGCCGACTACTCGGCCACGGTGCTCCACGGATCCGACCACGCCGAACTGGTGGCACTGGCCTGCAAGACCGCGCTGGTGGACCGTGGTGTCGGCCATCTGGTCCTGCCCGACGAGGTGCAGGTCCTGCCGGCCGGGGACGCCGTGCCGGCCCGACCGGAGGGACGGGTGGCCGACCGGGCCGCCGGGCCGCCCACCGACGCACTGGCCCGGGCGGCAGCGGTCATCGACGGCGCCCGACGGCCGGTCGTCGTGGTCGGGCACGGTGCCCGGTTCGACATGGACGAGGTGGTGGGGCTCGCCGAGGAGCTGGGCGCCCCGGTGCTGACGACCTTCAAGGCCAAGGGCCAGATCTCCGACCGGCACCCGCTGGGCTGCGGGGTGCTCGGACGGAGCGGTACCCCGGTGGCGTCGTGGATGATGAACGAGTCGGACCTGCTGATCGTGTTCGGCGCATCGTTCTCGAACCACACCGGCATCGCCCCCTACAAGCCGATCGTGCAGGTGGACTTCGACCCGATGGCGCTCGGCCGGTTCCACCCGGTGACGGTGCCGGTGCTGGGACATGTGGGCGTGACCGCCCGTGCGCTGCGCGCCGCGGTCGGGCCCGTCCGGGACCGGGTCGACCAGCGGGCCGACGTGGCCGCCCGGTGGGCCATCTGGCGGGCCGAGAAGGCACGGCGCCTGGGGGACGACCACGGGCACGGGGTGAGCGCGGCGGCCGTCTTCGACGCCATGAGCCGCCTGGTGCCCGCCGACGCCGTCATCGCGGTCGACGTGGGGAACAACGCCTACTCGTTCGGCCGCTACTTCGAGTGCGACCGCCAGTCCGTGCTCATGTCCGGCTACCTCGGCTCGATCGGCTTCGGGTTCCCGGCCGCCATGGGGGCGTGGGCGGCCGCGCCGGACCGTCCGACCGTGGCCGTCACCGGTGACGGCGGGTTCGGCCAGTACCTGGCGGAGTTCACCACGGCGGTGAAGTACGGGATGCCCATCACCCACGTGCTGCTGGACAACAGCGAGCTCGGCAAGATCGCCAAGGAGCAGCGGGCGGCCGACATGGACGTGTGGCAGGTGTCCCTGCAGAACCCGGACTTCGCCGCCTATGCCGAGCTGTGCGGGGGCCGGGGGATCAAGGTGACCTCCCGGGACCAGCTCGACGCGGCCCTCTCCGGGGCGCTGGCCACCGACGGCCCTGCACTGGTCCACGTGGTCAGCGACGTCGACCTGGTCTGACGGGAGGCCGGAGGCCACCGGAGGTGCACCCCTGCCCGGCAGGAGCCGAATGGGAGCCGGGAGGCGGGCTCGGTAGGCTGGACGGGTGCCCTCGATGAACGGGATGTCCGACCTCCCCCGCCTCGGACCGAGCCTGCACAACGTCCTCACCCGATGGGACGTCAGCCCGTTCGCGCTCGTGACGCTGGCCGTCGTGCTGATCGTCGCCGCCTGGTACGTCCAGTCCGTGTGGGCGCTGTCGGCCCGGGGCCGCTCGTGGAGCGGCATGCGGACCACGTCGTTCCTGTGCGGCCTGGTCCTGGTGGATCTGGCCTTCCAGTCACCGGTGGCCACGTTCACCATGGGCTACTTCGAGGCCCACATGATCCAGCACCTGCTGTTGATGGTGACGGCACCGCCGCTCCTGGCGCTAGGCGCGCCGATGACGCTGGCACTCCAGACCTCGGGTCGTGGCACCAAGGTCCGCCTGCTGCGCGTCCTCAACTCCCGGGCGTTCCGGTGGTGGAGCCACCCGGTGCCGACGGCCGCCATCTACTACCTGGCGATGTTCGCGTTCTTCCTGACGTCGGCCGTCCAGGTGGCGATGACCCACATGTGGCTGATGGACGTGGTCAACGTCGTGTTCCTGGTGGCCTCGCTGCACTTCTGGTGGCCGATCGTGGGGGTCGACTACATCCCCCACTGGCCCATGGGGCACGGGATGAAGATGGTCGCCCTGCTCATCGGGGTCCCCATCGAGTCGTTCCTCGCGCTCGCCCTCCTCAGCTCCACCCGGCCCGTCGCGTCGATGTACACGGTCGGCTCGACCCACGCGGGTGCGGCCATCCTGTGGATCGGGGCGGAGGCCTTCACCTTCCTGGCCCTCATCCCGGTGTTCGTCCAGTGGCTGCGGGTCGAGGGGCGGCGGACCGCCCGGATCGACGCCGAGCTGGACGCCGCCTACGCGGCCGCCGGCACGACGCTCACCCCGGTCGGGCCCGAAGGCTCGGACGACCCCCGGCGCTGACCGGACCGTCCGGTCGCCCGGTTCGCCGGTCCGGCTACGCCGGCGCGAACGTGTAGGTGAACGGCGCCGCCTTGGGCGCATCGGTGAAGGCGCTCTTGCCCTTGATGGTGACGCCGACCAGCACTGCGGACGAGCCGACCTCCACGGTCATCGTGCCGACGGCCGGAAAGGACAGGACCTTGGCGGCCGGCTGCACGCCGCTCACCAGGGGTACGGCGGACGACGAGCTGGTCACCTGGACCCAACAGGGCCCGGACGTGGCCACGACCACGGTGAACTTGCCGGTGGCCACGGTGTACGAGGCGCTCGACGAGGTCGAACCCGAGGGCTGGACGGGGAAGGTCTGGTGTGGTCCGGCAGCCGCCGCCGGCGAGCCACCGCCGGAACCGCCGGCGGCGGCCGAGCCGGGAGGCGCCACCTTGAGGATGTGGGCGTCGGCCAGGACCTTCGCATCCGTCGACAGCAGGACGAACCCGACCGCGACGGCCAGGACGAGGAACGCGGCGACCCAGGTGACCACCTTCAGCGACGTCGGCGCATGCATGCGCCGACGGGCACGGGCCACCTGGCGGCGGCTCCGGCGCAGGTCGTCCCGGGGGACCACCGGGAACGTCCCCGTCGGCGGTCCCACCGACACGGCGTAGTCGTAGTTGCCCGACGTCCCGGCGGTCGACGTCACCCGGCCACCCACCTGGGGGACCTCGCCCGTCTCGGTGAACGCGCGCAGATGGTCCGGGCCGGTGGTGACGCCGGCGGCCACGCCGCTGACCGAGGCGGACACGAGGGTCCGGTCGTCCCCCGACCGTTCGGTCCGGAAGTCACGGGTGAGCGCGTCTTCGTCGAGGCCGAGGAAGATGGCGTAGCGCCGGAGTGTGGACACGGCGAGCGCCTCGTCGGGCAACGCCGCCATGTCGTCCGCCTCGAGGGCCTCGAGCTGGGTGATGGGACGGCCGAGGCGGTCGTGGACGGCGAGCAGGTCGAGGCCGCGCTCCTCCCTGGCCTGGCGGAGCCGGGTCCCGACCGACTCTGGCCCGGGAGCCACGTCGCCGTCTTGACCGTCGCCTCCGCGGCGCGCCGTTCCGCCTCTCGGCCGGATCACGTGGGTTGTCCTGACATGTGCCTGCTCCCAGAGTACCTGCAGCCATGCCGGATACGGCCGACGCTGGCTTCGTGGCCGGGGGGACCCCACCCGCAGGAGTCCGTTGCGCCCGCAACTAGGGTCGGGGCCGGCGGCCGGAAGAGGCCGTGCCGGGACCGCCTGACGACAGGAGGACGACGATGCCCGCAGTGACCGTGGATGACGTGCTGGCCCTTCCCCGCGTGCTCGCCCCCGGGCCCGACTCCGTCCGGGGTCGCCCCGTGCTCGGCGTGACCACCGCCCCCGGTGGCTTCGAAGGAGAGGGGTTCCCCGTCCGTCGGGCCTTCGCCGGAGTGGACCGGTCCCGGCTGGACCCGTTCGTCCACATGGACCAGATGGGGGAGGTCGAGTACGCCCCTGGCGAGGCGAAGGGCACTCCGTGGCACCCCCACCGTGGCTTCGAGACGGTCACGTACATGATCGACGGGACGTTCCGACACATGGACTCCATCGGTGGCGGTGGGCTGATCACCGACGGCGGCACCCAGTGGATGACCGCCGGGGCCGGAATCCTCCACATCGAGGCTCCGCCGTCCGAGCTCGTGGCCTCGGGCGGGCTCTTCCACGGGATCCAGCTCTGGGTCAACCTTCCCCGGGCCGACAAGATGATCGACCCGGCCTATCAGGAGATCGGCGCCGGCAACGTGGCCCTGCTGACCACGCCCGACGGCGGTGCACTTCTCCGGCTCATCGCCGGCGGCCTGGACGGTCACGTCGGACCCGGGACGACCCACTCGCCCATGGTGATGCTCCATGCGACCGTGGCCGCGGGCGCGTCGGTGACCCTGCCCTGGGACCCGGGATTCAATGCGCTGGTGTACGTGCTGTCCGGGGACGGCACCGTTGGCGAGGACCGACGTCCGGTGACGGCGGGCCAGCTCGCCGTCTACGGCAGTGGGGACACGGTCACGTTCGGGGCCGCCCGGGCCGGTTCCGAGCGCACCCCCGGACTCGACGTACTGGTGCTGGGCGGACGGCCCATCGGCGAGCCGGTGTACGCCTACGGGCCGTTCGTGATGAACACCAAGCACGAGGTGGCGCAGGCCTTCGAGGACTTCCAGGCCGGGCGGATGGGTCGGGTGCCCGACCACTACACGGGGTTCTGACCCCTGACCGGCCCCGGACCGACCCGGGGCGGCCGGAGCCCCCGCCGCCGGCCGGGTGGCGGAGGGGGTCCGGTGTCGCCCGGACCGGCCGTCGGCTCAGACCAGCACGACCTCGCCGGACACGCCGCCGACGTCGGCCAGGTCGGCCCGCGTGGCGGTCACCAGGAACAGGGCCGACAGGGCGGCGACCGCCAGGAAGCCGGCGCCGACCATGAAGCCCACGGAGTATCCGTGTACCTGGGCGGCCACCACGTTCGACGGGGTGTGGGCACGGGTCGCCAGGTAGGTGACCGTGGCCGAGGCGGCCAGGGTGTTCAGCAACGCCGTGCCCAGCGAGCCCCCGATCTGCTGCGACGTGTTGAGGGTGGCACTGGCGACTCCGGCGTCGTGCGGGCTGACCCGGAAGAGCGCCGTGCTGCTCATGGGCACGAACGCCGTACCCATGCCCAGGCTGATCAGCAGTTCGGCCGGGAGCACGTGGGCCACGTAGCTCGTGGACGGGGTGATGCGGCTCAACCACAGCAGGCCGAGGGCCGCGGCGCTGAACCCGCCGGTCATCATGAACCGAGGACCGAAGCGGGGGAGCAGCTTCGACGCCACGCCGGCAGCCAGGATGATCCCCATGGAGAACGGCAGGAAGGCGAACCCGGCCTTGAGCGCCGAGTACCCGAGGACGGACTGGAAGTAGTAGGTCAGGAAGAGGAACATCCCGAGCAGGCCCGAGCCGACCATGAGGGCCGACAGGTAGGACCCGCCGCGGTTGCGGTCGAGCAGGATCCGCATGGGCAGCAGCGGATTGGTCGACTTCACCTCGATGATGACGAACGCGACGAGCAGCACGGCGGCCAGGGCCAGGAAGGACAGCGTGTTGGTCGAGGTCCATCCGTCCTGCGCGGCGAGGGTGAACCCGTAGACGAGGGACACCAGTCCACCGGTGACCGTGGCGGTGCCCGGGATGTCGTAGCTGGTGTTGCCGTGGGCACGGCTCTCCCGGACGATCGGCAGCGCTGCCAGCGCCGTGATCACGGCGATCGGCACGTTGACGAAGAGGCACCAGCGCCACGAGGCGTACTGGGTCAGGATCCCGCCCATGATCAGCCCGATGGCGGCCCCACCACCGGCGATGGCGCCGTAGACGCCGAAGGCGGTGGAACGCTCCTTCACCTCGGTGAACGTCACGGTGATGAGCGACAGTGCCGCAGGGGCCAGGAGCGCACCGAACGCACCCTGGAGGGCGCGGGCACCGAACAGCATGGGGGCGTTCACCGCCAGGCCGCCCAGGGCCGACGAGGCGGCGAAGCCGATGAGGCCGATGATGAAGATGCGCTTGCGCCCGGCGTAGTCGGCGATCCGCCCACCGAGGAGGAGCAGGCTCCCGAAGGACAGCGTGTAGGCCGTGACCATCCACTGCCGGTCGGCGTTGGTGATGTGCAGGGCCTTCTGGGCGGACGGCAGCGCGATGTTGACGATGGACGAGTCGAGGATGACCATGAGCTGGGCCACTGCGATCACGGCCAGTGCCAGCCAGCGCTTCGGATCGGGCTCCTCGTGCAGGGGTGGTGCCGTCTCGGCGATGGCATCTGTGGTGTCGGGCATGGCGGGCCTCCTGATGGGGGTGGTACGTCGGATGGGTGCGGTGCGGGGAGAGGTGCTGCGGGGGTTGCCGTGAGAGGCGGGGTGCTGCGTCTACTGCGGTGCCGCCGGGGGTGGTCGGTGGAGGAGGGGCAGGATGATCTCGTCCACCAGGTGCACGGTGAACGCCTCGTCGAGTGGCTCGCCCCGGAACACCAACCGGGTCATCATCACCGAGGGCGCCACCTCGTCGACCAGGGCACCCGTGGTGCCGGGGGGCAGCTCGCCCCGTCCCACGGCACGGGCCACGACGACGTCGGTGGGGCTGTCGCCGTCGAGCACCTGGGAACGCATCAGCTGGGCCAGCTCGGGGTCGGTGCGCATGGCCGACATGACGCCGGCCACCAGCGCCTCGTCACCGTCGAGGGAGATGCACATGGTGCCCAGGGCCGCGAGCAGGTCCTGGCGCAGGGAGCCGGAGTCGGGAACGGCCTGCCGCCCGTGCTTGCGCCGGCGGATCGCCTCGGCGACGACCTGGGCCTTGCCCGACCACCGCCGGTAGATGGTGGCCTTGCTGGCATGTGCCCGCTCGGCCAGGGCGTCCATGCTCAGCCGGTCGTACCCGACCTCCATCACGAGCTCGAGGGCGGCGTCCAGGATGGCCTGCTCGCGCGCCTCGCCCCGGGGAGCGGTCGGCCGGTCGTCCCCGGTCACTTCGGCGTCGTCTGTGGTGGTGGTCATGCGGCAACCCCTGCTGCGGTGAACGAAACGGTTTCGTTCACTTCAGAATAGGGGTAGTGCGCTTCGCGTCGTACGCGATGGGCAGATCCGCCGTTGACCTGGGGATTCCTCTCTACATCAGGCCGGGCAGGCCCGGGGGTCCCACGGCTGCAGGGGGGTGACTGCCGGCGTCGGCGCCTGGAAGGCGCCGGTCGACGGGGCCGTGGTCGCCGTGGA
>Ga0075030_100001010_pt1 | contig 25234 bp, 19 predicted proteins | sample LitLauG_LLR_2012_FD_71393 | JGI IMG/M metagenome (GOLD analysis project Ga0075030, IMG submission 71393) | Freshwater sediment microbial communities from Pennsylvania, USA - Little Laurel Run_MetaG_LLR_2012 | ecosystem: Environmental > Aquatic > Freshwater > Creek > Sediment | place: USA...
GTCGCCGGTTCCTGCCGACGTTCTCCTCACCGCTCTGGACGAGGCCGGCGGCTACCGCCTGGTCGCGGGCCAGGCATGACCACTCCGACAGGGCAACCCGGAGCGCACACGCCCACCCCAAAGACGCGGACCGTCGAGCTGTCCATAGGTGGGATGACCTGCGCGTCGTGCGCGGCTCGGGTGGAGAAGAAGCTGAACAAGATGGACGGCGTGATCGCGACTGTCAACTACGCGACCGAGAAGGCCAAAGTCACCTTTCCAGAGTCGCTGACCCCGCAAGCCCTGGTCTCCGTCGTCGAGGCCACCGGGTACACCGCGCAGCTTCCTGCGCCGGCGAGCATCGGTGACGTAACCACAGGCACCGAACCGCCTGATCCCCACGCGGACGAAACTCGGGCCCTGCTCAGTCGCCTGAGAGTGTGTATCGCCTTGGCTGTCCCCGTTGTTGTTCTGTCCATGGTTCCCGCGGCCCAGTTCACGAACTGGCAGTGGCTGGCTCTGACCCTGGCCTCGCCAGTGGTGGTGTGGGGTGCTCTGCCTGTCCACTCGGCAGCCTGGACGAACGCCCGGCACGGCGCGGCCACCATGGACACCCTGGTTTCGCTCGGAATCATTGCCGCATTCGGCTGGAGTCTGTACGCACTGTTTCTCGGCGACGCCGGTGCGCCCGGGATGCACATGACCTTCGCGCTGCTACCCGGCGACAGGTCAAGGCCAGACGAGATCTACCTGGAGGTCGCTTCCGCCGTCACGGTGTTCATCCTGTCCGGACGCTACTTCGAGGCCAAAGCCAAGGCACTGTCCGGCGAGGCTCTCCGGGCCCTGGCCCAGATGGGAGCCAAGCATGTCTCCGTCATGCGGGGCGCAGTGGAGACTCGTATCCGCATCGACGCGCTGCACATCGGTGACGTATTTGTTGTCCGGCCTGGAGAGAAGATCGCGACAGACGGCGTTGTCCTCGACGGCAGCTCCGCCGTCGACACCTCGCTGCTGACCGGGGAGGCGGTGCCGATCGAGGTACAGCCGGGCTCGGCTGTGGTCGGGGCGACGGTCAACGCAGGAGGCCGTCTAGTCGTGCGGGCCACCAGGGTCGGCTCCGACACCCAGCTTGCGCAGATCGCACGGCTGGTCGCGGACGCCCAGAATGGCAAAGCGAAGACTCAGCGCCTCGCGGACCGTGTCTCGGCCGTCTTCGTTCCCGCCGTGCTCTGCCTGTCGTTTGCGACGCTGATGGCTTGGCTCGCAACGGGACATCCCGCCACCGAAGCCCTCAGCGCGGCCGTAGCAGTCCTGATCGTCGCCTGTCCCTGCGCCCTCGGGCTGGCCACACCCACCGCGCTCATGGTGGGCACGGGGCGGGGCGCCCAGCTCGGTATCCTGATCAAAGGTCCTCAGGTGCTGGAAGTCACCGGGGGTGTCGACACGATCGTGCTCGATAAGACCGGGACCGTGACGACGGGGCAGATGGCCGTGGTCAGGGTGGTTCCTGCCAACGGGACGAGCGCCGACGTGCTCCTACGCCTGGCTGGAGCGGTGGAGGCCGCCTCCGAGCATCCGGTGGCTCGAGCGGTCGCGCAGGCCGCGCGAGAACGGTCAGGAATGCCGACGGAAATGCTGCCCGGGGTGGGGGACTTCCTCAGCGCCCAGGGCCAGGGTGTGTGCGGCCTCGTGGACGGACACTCAGTTGTAGTCGGACAGCGAAGATGGCTGACTGAACGGTGGGGCTGGTCGCCCCACCCTGACCTTGTCACAGCGGCCGACCAGGCCGAGAGCCTGGGCCAGACCCCGGTCTGGGTGGGCTGGAACGGCTCCATCCAGGGCATCGTGGTGGTCTCGGACACTGTCAAGGCGTCCTCAATGCAGGCGATCGCCGAGTTGAGGCGGCTCGGCCTGACGCCGTACCTGCTGACTGGCGACAACGCCCGTGCAGCTCACGCGGTTGGCGCGCAGATCGGTATCGACCACATCGTCGCCGAGGTCCTGCCGGCGGGGAAGGTCGAGGTCATCAAAGACCTCCAGAGTCGAGGGCGCTTAGTGGCCATGGTCGGCGACGGAGTCAACGACGCGGCCGCCCTGGTACAGGCTGATCTGGGCCTGTCGATGGGTGCCGGCAGCGACGTGGCGATACAGGCTGCGGACCTGACCTTGATGCGTGACGATCTGGGCGCCGCAGTCGACGCCATCCGACTGGCCCGGGCGACTCTGGGCACCATCAAGGGAAACCTGTTCTGGGCGTTCGCCTACAATGTCGCGGCGCTGCCACTTGCTGCTTTCGGACTATTGAATCCACTCATCGCTGGAGCGGCGATGTCCTTCAGCTCCGTCTTTGTTGTTTCCAACAGCCTGCGCCTGCGACGCTTCCAGCCCTGGCAACCACTCCCGACCCTGACACACCTCTAACGATCCGAGCCCGCACACGGGCCAGGACCGGCAGCACACCACGAGTCGTGACCGACGAGGCACCGCCTCGACAAGCTAGGAGGTCCTGCTCGCGCGGCGAAGCGAGGCGACCAAGGTCACGAGCACAGCAACGGGCAGCAGCCACCAAAGACGTCCCAGGCCAACTCGGTCAGCAAGCACCACAAGCCCGAGCCCGACACCAACACCCAAGGCCAACCGCCAGTCGTCCCCAAACAGGAAGTCGTAGACAAACGTCGCCACCGCCAGGACTCGAGTCACGGGACACTCGGTGTCACGGCCAAGAGCGCCCGACCGCGGCGCAGCCACACGACACACACGAATGCTGCAAGCGAGTAGGCCGCGATGAGCACCAGGATGGCCGCGTCCCCTCCCGGCCAGTCCACACCTGCTCCCTCGGCGGCCCAGAATGTTCCAAAGCTCGTCAGCAGCAGACCGACCACGAGCTTCAGGCTGTTCTCCGGAACTCTTGACAGCGGGCGCCGCACTGCCGCTCCGGCTGCAACGACCACGACGATCGCCACCGCGGCCGCTGAAGCGGCGAGTGGGAGTCTGCCCTGGTTGGCGCCGAACGTGACGACGATGAACGCCACCTCGAGCCCTTCGAGAACCACGCCTTTGAAAGCAACGGTGAAGGCGTACCAGTCACGAGTCCGGCCGGTCGGCGCGGCTGCCTGCCGCGCCATGTCGGTCTCCTGGGCGAAGGCAGCGTCCTCGTCGTGCAGACCCTTCAGTCCGGCGGCCCGCAAGATCGCCTTGCGCAGCCACTGCAGCCCGAAGACCAGCAGAAGTGCACCGACGAGGAGCCGGAGAACGTTGATAGGCACCGACGTCAACGCAGGCCCAAGGACTGCGACCGTGAGGACCAGCACACCAACGCCTGCCGCGACCCCTTCCCAGGTGGAGCGCCAGCCGCGCGTCAGACCCACCGCCAAGACGATCGTCAGCGCCTCAACAGCTTCGACCAGGCAGGCGCAGAAGACGCCTACGAAGACAAGCACCTCACGCATCGCCACCCCAACCATCCCAGATTCGGCGACGACAGTATCCCCGGGCTCCGGCAGAGTGAGCAGACCGCGTGCTTCGCGGCGAGAACAGCATGGCCACCCGCATGCGGTGATGGTCCCAGCCACGGATGCGTCAGCACAGCAACAGGCCCGGCAGCACGCGTAGGGCTTGTCCCTGGGTGACCGGGTAGGTCACCAGCGTGCTGCCGGGTCGGTCGAGCCGGTGCTATGCCAGGAAGTACCCGGCGAGGTCTGCGATCAGCTGCGTGGTGCCTGTCGAGCCGTTGTACAAGGTGATGCTTCCGTCAGCGCCGACTGGTACCACGACAAGGTTGGGTATGGTCTGGCCCTTGACGAAGTTCAGGTTCGACCCTGCCGGTTGCGAGGTTCCGGTTGCATATGCGGTGATGTAGCCGCTCGCGGCGCCCTCTGTCGCGGTGAGGTTGAGGACGACAGCCGACACTCCGGTTGCCGGAACCCCGGCGATACCCGCCACCATCACGTGCACGGTGCCGCGGGCCGCGACCGGCCCGGTGGTGTTACGGGTGTCGAGCAAACGGCTCGAGGGCAGCGCACCGAAGGCGCCCGAGGCGCTTGGGACGCCTGCGATGTAGTAGCCCTCGACGTCGGCGATGAGTTGGGTGGTGCCGGTCGAGCCGTTGTAGAAGTCGACCTTGCCGTCGGAACCCACCTGGGCGACCACTAGGTTCGCGATGGTCTGGCCTTTGCTGTAGTTCAGGTTCGACGCCGTCGGTGCGGTGGTGAGGTTCGGGTAGACCGTCACGTACCCTCCCGCGGTGCCCATCGTCGTGGTGACGTTGAGGACAACGGCGGAGACTCCGCTAGGCGTTCCCGGGACCCCGCCGACACCCGACACCTGCAGAACAACCTTCCCACGGGGCAGAACCGCCGTGGGACGGGTGTCCAGGAGGCGTGCTGAGGTCAGCGTGACGAAGGCGCCGGGCAGGGAAGGCGCGCCGGCGGCGTGATAGCCCTCGACGTCGACTACGAGCTGGGTAGTGCCCGCGGATCCGTTGTAGAACGACACGGTGCCGTCGCTGCCCACCTGTGCGACCACCAGGTTTGCGATCGTCTCGCCCTTGGTGAAGTTCAGGTTGGACGCGGTGGGCTGGGATGTAAGGCCGGCGAACGCGGTGATGAACCCGCTGGCCGTGCCGCCGGTTGCGGTCACGTTGAGCACCACCGCGGAGACACCGCTCACCGGGACTCCGCCGGCGCCGAGCACCATCAGACTGCGGGTGCCTCTAGCGGGTATCGGCCCGCCAGTGATCCTGGTGTCCAGCAGCCGAGTTGACGGGAGCGAGGTGAATCCGCCCGGGATCGCCGCGACGAACGTCAGCTGGGTGCTGCTGCTGGCGGCGAAGTTCGGGTCGCCGGAATAGGCGACGGTGACGGTGTGCGAGGTTCCGACAGTGAAGGTCTGGTCTACGTGGGCGTGACCGTTCGCGTCCAGCGGCAGGATCGTCTGTACTCCGTCGATTGTGAAGGTGGCGTTCCCGGTGGGCACACCCACGCCGGGCTTGACCACTGCCACCAGTCCGTCGATCCGGTAGGCACCCGGAGCGGTCCGCTGCGCCGCAGTGACGGTGGTGGTGGTGAGCGCCTGCCCGACCGGCAAGGACATGATCGGCGAGGAGCTTACGGCGTTGTTGGTGTCCCCGCTGTAGGTCGCCTGCAGCGAGTGCGAACCGGCCGTGAACGTCGTCGTCAAGATCGCCTCGCTCTGACCATTGATGGTGCTCAAGGCGACCGTGCCACCGGGGAGCGTTACGCCCGAGTCAGTGAAGGTCACGTTGCCGGTTGGCAAGCCAGTGCCGGGGGACTCGCTCACGACGCTCTTCAGCTTGACCTGCTGGCCAACGACAGGGTTAGCGACCGTCGTGACAAGCGAGGTCTGGGTCGCGACCGGCGCCGCGGACGCATCGACGACACCAGCGCCGAGCAGTGCGACAGCCCCCACGAGGGCGAACAGCAGACGGGTAGGCCGCCTAAGGATGGATGTCATGCCCGAATTGTTCCTTCCGCCGCTGGCCCTGACATCAACCGTTCGACCGGACTCTGCACCCGAACGACGGCACGGCGCCCCGCACGGCGTAGCCCGAACGTGGCGACCACCCGTCGACCGAGGGAGCCGCCGCGTCAGAGGGCCGAGCCAGGTCCAAAGCCGGTTCGAACCAGACGGTTCAGACGCGGACTCTGCGGGCAGTGGACCGACCAGACATCAGCTCGACGACCGGTTCACTCGCCGAGGACTCCGTCCAGCCTCGCGGCAGGTACACGCAAGCGGGATCCTCCGCGAGGGCGTCGCCAGTAGCCGCATAGGCTCGGGCCCTCGAGCCGCCGCACAAGTCCGCGTACTCGCATGCGCCGCATCGTCCGGAAAACTGGGCTGCGCGGATCTGCCGCAGAACAGGGTCGTCGCGATAGATGTCGCTGAGCGGCCGGTCGCGTAGGTTGCCGAGGCCGAGTGGCAGGAAGCCCGCCGGATACACCTCTCCGTCGTGGGCTACGAACACGATGCCCTTGCCGTCGCGGGTGGCTGCCGTGTGGGCACTCGAGTGATCGGCTGGCGCCCCCAGCAGTTCGCTCAGCCGAGCCGACAACATTCGGTAGAGCTCACTGTTCGGCGCGGCCGCTCCGCCGCGCCGCTCGGTCACAACCCGACGGAAGAACGGTGCTTCCACCGTCCGAATGGTGAACCCGTAGCGGGAGGCGTCGACCAAGAAGTGGCAGACGTCTTCGTGCTCGGCGGCGGTGATGGCTCCGCTGACGACCCCGCGGCCGACGTGGACCAGGAAGAAGACTTCCCAGATCCGGGCGCCCGTCTGCCGGACGAGCGAGGCCACATCAGGTAGCTCGTGCAAGTTCTCGCGCATCACCGTGGTGTTCACCTGAACTGTGAGCCCGGCGTCCACCAACGAGCGGATGGCCCGCAGGGTGTCGTCGAAGTGGCCCTCCACCGCCCTGACTCCTTCGTGGGTTCCGCGGCTAGCGCCGTCCAGGCTGATCGAGACTGCCTTGACGCCACTGGCGGCAATGCGGGTGATCATGGCAGGTGTCAAGGCAGGGGTCACTGACGGCGAGAGCGCGACCGGGATCCCCAGGGAACTGGCGTGCTCGACTAGGTCGAAGAGATCCTCCCGCAAGAGGCAGTCCCCGCCGGTGAGTACCAGAATCGGGTACGGACGTCCGAAGCCCGCAACCTGCTCGATCAGGTCGTGGCCTTGAATGCCGTCTAGCTCTCCTGGGAGTGGCTCGGTCAGTGCCGAGGCTCGGCAGTGCCGACAGGCCACCTGGCACGCCCGCGTCGTTTCCCAGAAGACAAGCATGGGGCGCTGCGCGTAGTCGACTTTGGTCGGCACCCGAGGAGGCGTCACGGTCACGATCATCCTTTCGACTCTGGGATCCTTGCTCCGAGCCAGGCGAGCAGCTCGGTCGCGGCCTGGGCGGCCTGACTAACGCACGATGCGACTCCCACTCCCCTGAACGCGGCTCCGGTGACAGCCAGCCCTGGAACGTCCGCGAGGTCCCGGTCAATTCGATCCAGGCGCCCTTGGTGGCCGACCGTGTACTGAGGCATGGCGCGGGGCCACCGCCGCACCGTGGCCTCCTTGGGATCCGCCCGCATGCCCATCGTGGTGACGAGTTCGCAGTGCACTCGTTCAACCAGCTCGCCGTCTGACATCGCCTCGAACCGCGCGTCGCCGTCCCGACCGACCATGGCCCGCACCAATACGACAGACGGGTCGGCCAGGTGGGGCCATTTGGCACTCAGCCAGCTGCATCCGACGAGCATCAGCCCCTCCGCCGCTGGGACAAGGAATCCGGTGGAATCCAGCTCCCGACCCACTGCCTCGTTCGAGTAGACCAAGGTCACGCTCGCGACGCCGGCGTAAGGTATCGCGGCACAGGCGGCAGCAGCCTCCGGGGCGCACCCGGCCAGCAACGGTGCGGAGATGAACGCCGGGGTGGCCAACACGACGGCATCCGCCGGCAGCGACCGCCCGTCGGCGAGGTGAACGTCGAAACCGCGCCCACTACGGGATAACGAGGACACGGGCGCGCCGAACATGAACGAGTCCTCGCCGCAGGACGCAACCAATGCGTCGACAAGAGCCACCAGGCCCGTCCTGAGGGTGACCAAGGCGGGCTGCGACGGGGTGGAACGGCCAGCCTTGGGACGGGTCGCCAGCAGGACGCTCCGGTGCCGGCGAATAGCTGCCTCGACCTCGGGGAGTACGCTTCGCGCGCTCAGGAGGTCAGCACGACCAGCGTGGATCCCGCCGAGCAGCGGATCGACCAGTCGTTCGAATACCTCCGAACCCAGCCTGGGCCGAATCAGCTCGCCGATCGATAGATCTTGGCCCGCGGCCTGGCGGCGCTTCGGAAGCACGAGATCCGCGGCGGCCCGCGCAGCCCCTGCCGGCGACAGAAGCCCCGACCGAAGCAGCGGCACGAGCTTGTGCGGAACCCCGAACACCGTGGTGGCTGGCAGCGGACGAAGTCGACCCCGAGACCAGATGTGTGCCCCAGTAACTCCAGGGGCCACGATCAGATCCGACAGACCGAGCTCGTCGAGGAGGGCGGCCATGGCCGGAACTCGGACCAAGAGCGAGTCCGGGCCCGCATCAGCCGGATGGCCGCAGATCTGTTCAGTGGCGACCTTTCCGCCCGCCCCGTCACCGGCCTCAACGACGGTGACCGTGACCCGTGGACCGCCGCGACGGGCCAAGTAGTGGGCAGCCGCCAAGCCGGACACGCCGGCGCCGACAACGACGACGTTTCCAGTCGGCTGCACGATGAGTTCTCCTCCGGTCCAGTGAACGTCCGGATGACGGTAGGCGCCTCTGTGAGGGATCGGCAGAGCCCTTGGTCCCGCCGCTCTTGGAATCCGAAGTGACCCCCCGCGAGTGAAGACTGATCTCAGGCCGCGGCTGCGACATGAACAAGTTGTCATGTGCGAAGATGAGATAACCGATAGGTGGAGGAATCGTGGTCGCGCCCCTGTACCAGGCGAAGGCTGAGCTCTTCCGAACGCTTGGACACCCCGCGCGGATCCGGATCCTGGAGCTGCTGACGGAGCGCGATCATGCGGTTCACGAGCTGCTCGAGCAGATCATGATCGAGCCGAGCAACCTGTCCCAGCAGCTCGCGGTACTCCGACGAGCGGGGCTAGTCGTTCAGCGGCGCGAGAACGGCTCAGTGGTGTACTCGGTGAGCGTTCCTGATGTCCGGGACCTATTGACCGCGGCCCGAAGGATCCTGCTCGCGCTGCTGTCAGACCAAGACTCGCTGCGAAAGCAGCTCGATACCACCCACCGGAAGGTCGGATGAGCTTACTGGGGCTTGTCCGGCTGGTCAGGCGCACCGGTCGCATCGCTGAGCCGCCACCCCCTGCTCCCACGCCGATGCCTGGCCGCCCGCGCGCCCTCGCCGGCAGCGCGCAGGTCCGGCATGTCGACGCGGGATCCTGCAACGGTTGCGAGGTCGAGATTGCCGCGGCATTTGGACCCGTGTACGACATCGAGCGCTACGGCGTCCGGCTAGTCGCCTCCCCCCGTCACGCCGACGTCGTCGCCGTGACGGGGGTGGTTACCCACAACATGTTCCAGCCGCTGCTACGGACGGTCGAGGCCACACCCGCGCCGCGGGTCATCATCGCGATCGGCGACTGCGCTCGAAACTGCGGCGTCTTCGCTGGTGCGTACGGCGTCGCTGGAGCAGTGCACGATGTCGTCGACGTTGACATCGAGGTACCCGGCTGCCCACCGGAGCCGGACGCGATCGTCGCCGCGCTCCGCCAGGTCACCGGCCGGTGACACTGGTTCAGGCGGGGCTGGCCGCCGAGGGCGCAACAACATTCGTCGCCGTGACCGCAGCCATCCTGGTGGCACCGAGGTACCGAGCACGGACGGCCGGCGCCGCCATCGCATCGATCGGGCTCATCAGTGCCGCGACAGGCGTCTCCGTGTTGAACGGCGGAGAGGGCTCGATCAGGCTTCCGGTCGCGCTACCGACCGATCCGGTGATGCTCGCTCCCGATCGGCTCGGTGGCTTCTTCATGGTCGTCGTCGGCCTGGTTTGTGCGGTGGCGGCGATCTACGGCATCAGCTACGTCAGCGGACCCGCTACCTCGCGAACCTCGTGGTCGGCGATGGCCGTCTTTGTCCTGGCACTCCAACTCGTGCCCGCCGCCGCGGACGTCGTCTCGTTCCTGCTGTTCTGGGAGCTCATGGCACTGTCGTCGACAGCGCTCGTGCTCGCTGAGTACAAGACGCGCTCATCTGTACGCTCCTCGGCCCTGTGGTACGCAGTGATGACTCAATTCAGCTTCGTGATGATTCTGCTGGGCTTCGCTACGCTCGCAGGTGCCGCGCAGCACACCGGTTTCGATGCGATCGCGCATGTCACTCCCACGTCGGGGGCCGCGACATTCGGCTTCGTGCTGTTAGTGATCGGCTTTGCCAGCAAGGCTGGCATCGTGCCGCTTCACGTATGGCTGCCGAGGGCTCACCCTGAAGCCCCCAGCCACGTGTCGGCTGTAATGAGCGCCGCAATGGTCAAGATGGGGGTGTACGGAGCCCTTTTAGTCTCCCTGCGACTCCTCCCCGATGGCCCCCGGTGGTGGGGGCTTCTGCTGATCGCGCTGGGCGCAGTTTCGGCCGTCTACGGAATCCTGCAAGCTTCGGTCGCCTCCGACCTCAAGCGGATGCTCGCGTACTCCACCTCCGAGAACGTGGGACTGATGTTCCTCGCGCTAGGCACCGGGCTGCTGCTGCGGTCGACCGGCGTTTCCGGTGCCTCCGATGCCTCCATTGTGGCCTGCCTTCTGCTCGTTGCCGGCCATGCGGCGTTCAAAACAACGCTGTTCCTCGGAGCGGGATCGATTCTGCATGCCACCGGAGAACGCGACCTTGACCGGCTCGGCGGGCTCGGAACTCGGATGCCCGTGACATCGTGGACTTTCGCGCTAGGTGCCCTGGGAGCCGCCGCCCTGCCTGTCACCTCAGGCTTCGTCGCCGAGTGGGCCTTGCTGCAGTCCCTGATCCACGGGGCGCGGACGCAAGACCGCCTGGTCGCAGTTGTGATGCCGTTGTCGGTCGCAGTCGTTGCCTTGACCGCTGGGCTGGCTCTATTGGCATTCGTGAAGGCCTATGGGATCGCTTTCTTGGCGCGGCCACGCGGACCAGGTGCGGCCGCGGCACGCGAGAGCGGACTCGCGATGCGCTTCGCATTGATCATTTCAGCCTGCTCAGTCGTGTTTCTAGGTCTAGTTCCCGGGCCGCTGGCCGCCGCGGCGGCGAATGCCGCCGGCCTATCTGGAGCTGGCGCGACCCGCTGGTGGGGAATCAGCCTTGACGGCGTTCACGCCCTGCTCGACCCAGTGGCGTTGATGGTACTGGCGATCTGCCTTGCAGCAGCCGTGGCGGTGGTCTCGATTCGGGCGGCTCGGCGCGTTCCCCGGCGTCGCGTAGAGCTGACTTGGGGCTGCGGAGGAGTCCGCGTTAGCCCTCGAATGCAGTACACAGCGACGTCCTACGCCGAACCTCTCTCGCGAGTATTCGACGACGCTCTTCGCCCGGAGCGCGACATCGTGGTCACCCACTCCGGCGAGTCGAGCTACCTCGTCGAACGAGTCCAGTTTCGACAGCGGGTGGGCGATGTCGTCGAGACGACGCTGTATCGACCTGCCATTCAACTCATTGACCGCATCGGTCTTGCAGCACGAGGCCTGCAGAACGGCAGCATCAACCGCTACCTTGGCTACTCCTTCGCTGCCCTGCTTGCCGTACTCGTAGTGGTGAGCCTATGAATGCGTCGGCGCTGGTGCTGGCCACCGTCCAGGTCATCACCATGATTGTGCTGTCGCCCCTGCTCGTGGGACTAATGCGCCAGGTTCGTGCCCGCCTCGAAGGTCGTGCCGGGTCCGGCATTCTTCAGCCGTGGCGTGACCTGCGCAAACTATTCGCCAAGGAACCGGTGCAGGCCGACGGTACGAGCTGGGTCATGTCAGCGGGTCCCGTGGTGCTCGTTGCCTCCAGTCTGCTGGTCTGCGTGCTCGTTCCGCTCGTGGGCACAGCCACATTCCCCTTGATCCCCGACGACCTCTTTGTGATGGTCTCGGTACTGTTGCTTGGAACCGTCGCGCTGGCTCTAGTCGGTCTCGACTCGGGCTCAGCCTTCGGCGGCATGGGATCCAGCAGACACATGACAATTGCAGCCCTCGTCGAACCGACGGTGCTGGTCTCGGTCTACGCGTTGTCGATCCCGGTCGGCTCGTCCGCCCTCTCAGCGATCGTGAAGGGTCGACTCGAGGACCCAGCCAGCGTCGCGGCGCCGGTCAGCCTTCTGGCTCTCGTTGCACTGTTCGTGGCTGTTGTTGCCGAAACAGGCCGAATGCCCGTGGACAACCCATCAACGCATCTTGAACTGACGATGATTCACGAGGCGATGATTCTCGAGAGTTCAGGCCGCGACCTCGCATGGCTCGAGCTCGGGTCGTGGATCCGTCTGGGTGCCCTTCTTGGCCTTGTAGGAAGCCTTCTCGCACCCTGGGGGATCGCAAGCTCGATGACAGTGACTACCGTGTTCGTGGGGCTCGTCGCGCTCGTTGCAAAGCTCATCGCGCTCGGCTCGGCGCTGGCAGCGGGAGAAGTGTTCCTAGCCAAGATCAGACTCTTTCGCGTCCCGGAACTTCTGGCGGGATCTTTCGTCCTCGCGTTCCTGGCCGTCGCGGCGTCCTACCTGGTCGTGGGGGGATAGCGATGTCGGCGAATCTGTACGACCAGCTGGTTGGCGTTAGCGCCGGGGTTCTGCTTATGACCTCAGTCCTGCTCGTCTGGAGGCGCTCTCTCGTGGCAGCGGTTCGACTGCTCGCGATCCAAGGTGTGGCACTGGCGTGCCTTGTAGCCATGATCGGGATCTTCGATCACGATGTCCAGCTCGTCGCAGTGTCCGTCCTGGTCTTAGCGCTGAAGGGCGTCGCCCTGCCGCTGGTTCTGGATCGCAGCCTCGTCCGCACGGGCACGTTGCGTGAGGAGACTCCCCTCATAAACACCACAGCCTCGTTACTGGCCGTCTCAGCCCTGACCATGCTCGCATACCTCGTAAGCCAGCCCCTGCGCGCTCTGCGGCCCGGCCCCACCACGGCAGCCGTTCCCGTAGGCATTTGTCTGGTGCTTTTCGGGTTCCTGTTGCTGTCAACGCGGCGACACGCAATCTCGCAGCTCGTGGGATTCCTGGTGCTCGACAACGGCATCGCGGCGGTAGCCTTTCTCACTTCGGGGGGTGTCCCGTTCGTGGTCGAGCTGGGTGCCTCACTGGATGTTCTGCTCGTGGTCCTGATTCTGCGGGTGTTCACGGCCCGCATGACGGTGAAGTTCGGGGCCGCAGATCTCGACGAGCTCAAAGAGCTGCGTGATTGATGGCGATCTTGGTGCTGCTTCCACTAATTGGCGCGCTGCTGCTGGCGGCCGCTACCGCGCTCACGCGCGCGCATGTGCTACGCAGGTTCAGCGCGATCGCGACCTCCGCTGTAGTCCTGGCGGCGGGACTCGGGCTCAGCGTTGCTGTCCTTCACGGCTCCCCCGTCACCGCCGGCGGACTACTTAGGGTCGATGCGCTCTCTGCGTTCATGCTGTCAGTGGTCGGGGCTGTCGGCCTGACCGCCACTTGGGGCGGCCTTGCCGCGCGAGATGTTGTTCCGCCCGATTGGACGTACTCCGCATTGATCTGCCTGTTCCTCGGCGCGATGTCGCTGGCAGTCCTGGCGGACAACCTAGGGGTGCTCTGGGTCGCGGTTGAAGCCACCACCGTTGCCACAGCGTTCCTAGTGGGGCACAACAGGACGCGGGGTTCCCTGGAGGCAGCCTGGAAATACGTTGTTCTCGGATCGGTCGGCGTGGCCGTGGCCTTCTTGGGACTGGTGCTGGTTTACGCCGCGAGCGTCGCCGCCGGTCGCCCCACACTGTCGTGGGTGGCCCTGACCTCCTCTCACTTAGCCTTGGACCCGTCTCTGGTCAAAGTTGCTGGCGCCTTGGCCGTTCTCGGGTTCGCGACCAAGGCAGGCCTCGCCCCGATGCACAGCTGGCTCCCCGACGCTCACAGTCAGGCGCCTGCGCCTGTTTCTGGACTCATGTCAGGCGTGCTGCTGTCCGTGGCCTTCTATGCCATTCTGCGAATCCAGGCCGTCGTGAACCCCGTTCTTGGAACGGGGCTGATGCGTGGCCTGCTCGTTGCCACCGGGCTCCTCTCGCTTGCAGTCGCGGCCGCCTTGATCGTCCGTCAGCGAGATCTCAAGCGGATGCTGGCGTACTCGAGCATCGAGCACATGGGTCTGCTCGCCCTGGCCGCCGCGGTGGGTGGGACTGTCGCTATCGCCGCGGCCCTGTTGCACGTGCTCGGTCACGGCTTGGCCAAGTCGAGCTTGTTCGTCGTATCTGGACGCATCCTCGTCACCGAGGGCACCACCCAGTTGGCGCGCATCCGGGGGCTTCTGGTCCGTCACCCTGCGGAGGCCGTTCCGTATCTGGTGGGGATGGCAGCGATGCTCGGCCTCCCGCCATTCACGCTCTTCTTCACGGAGGTAGCCATCATGCTGGCGGGATTCCAGCATGGCCTTGGGTGGGCAATGACGCTGGCCGCAGCACTCATGCTGATCCTCTTTGCCGGCCTAGCGAGACCTTCCATCGCTATGACATTTGGCGCTGAGTCGAGCGAGCCTGTCGCCGCGGCTTCGACCGCTCGCCAAGGACCTAGGACGCCGCTGGCTTTGGCTCTTGGAGTAACCGCGGTTCTCGGCTTCACCGCTGGGCCACTGCCCACTCTTCTGACCCGTGCAGCAACACTGCTGACAGGCACAAAGTGATCCGCCGTGAGCGGACCGTCGAGTCGGCGGTGAGTCAGAACCAGTTGCTTGAGACCGTGCAGACATATCTGAGTCAAGGCTACCGACCAGTAATGATGGCCTGCGTTGAGGAGGACGCCGGATTTCGGGTCGTCTATGTGCTGGTCCGGCCTTCCGACGACACGAGGGTGGAACTGGCGCTCACGGTCCCCATGACCAAGCCCTCAGTGCCCAGCCTCGCTTCGATCAGTTACCCGTTGGGTCGCTTCGAGCGGGAGGTTCGGGACCTGTACGGGATCACACCGATAGATCATCCGCTTCCGTATCGCCTTGTCCGCCATGGTCACTGGCCCCAGGGGTGGTACCCGATGCGCCGAGACGCCGACCCGAGCCCGCGATTCGAGCCCGACGTCGGTTCATTCCCGTTCCTGGAAGTCGAGGGAGACGGCGTCTACGAGATCCCCGTGGGGCCGGTCCACGCAGGCCTCATCGAGCCAGGCCATTTCCGGTTCTCGGTGGTCGGCGAGACAATTCTGCGGATGAAGGCCAGGCTGTGGTTCGTGCACCGCGGCGTCGAGAAGCTCTTTGAAGGGATGCATCCGACTGAGGGAATCGGCGTGGCTGAAAGGATCAGCGGCGATACCGCTGTCGGCCATGCCCTTGCCTTTGCGATGGCTGTCGAGGACGCAACCGGCATCCGAGTCTCCGAATACGACAGACGCGTTCGGGCAGTCCTACTGGAGCTGGAACGGCTGCATAACCACGTCTCAGACATCGGTGCCCTCGCCAATGACGTAGGGTTCAGCCTCGCCCACTCGCACGCTCAGCGAATGCGCGAAGCGTTGCTGAGGGCCAACAAGTCGACTACTGGCCATCGGCTCCTACGTGGCGGAATCCGGATCGGCGGAACTAGCCTGTTGGCGCCCCCCGACACCGCGTGCGTGAAGGATGTCGCTGACGGCATTGCGGAGTTAGCCCGCCTTCTGCTCGCGAATTCGACCGTGCGAGACCGATTCACCGGGACCGCCGTACTGAGTCGGGAAGCCGCGGTCGGTGTGGGCGTCCTTGGCTATGTGGCGCGGGCATCGGGCATCGAAGTCGACGCTCGGCGTGACCATCCGTTTGTCGATCTCGGCAAGAGTTTCAGCGTGGTGGTTGAGCCCGCCGGCGACGTGCTCAGCCGCTTCCTCGTTCGTGTCCGTGAGGTGGCAGTGTCTGCTGCCCTGATCACGGAGCTCGCGTCGCTGGTTCGCACCCCAGGTGCCCAGCCGAGTACCGCCGGTAGCTACGAGAGCGCCGCGGGCCTGGGCCTCGTCGAGGGGTGGCGGGGCACCATCGCCCATCGGGTCGAACTCAACGCCGACGGAAGACTCAGCCGGGTGAAGGTGGTGGACCCATCCTTCTTCAACTGGCCTGCGCTGCCACTCGCCTTGTCAGACACGATCGTTCCCGACTTCCCGTTAGCCAACAAGAGCTTCAACCAGTCCTACGCCGGAAACGACCTCTAACCACGTTGTAGACAGCCTCTTGACACGCGTCTGAAGAGCTGGAAGGTGCAAGAACGATTGATCGACCGCGAGGGTCTGCTGCATGTTCGTTTGGTGGGAGGTTCGATGCTCCCGACCTCGGGCCGTTTCTGGAACTCGTCCAGCAGCCGGTAGCTTCGCACCGGAGTCTGACCCTGCAGAACTGTCCAGGTCGCGCAATATTCGCCGAACCCTCTACGGTGGCCACGTGCAAAGGGTTAAGCTCACCGACGTCGCCGAGGCTGCAGGGGTGCATCCTGGGACGGCCAGTCGAGCTCTCAACCCTGAGACCAGTTACCAGGTCAAGGCGGAGACGCGACGTAGGATCATCAGGGCGTCGGAACGGCTCGGCTACGTCCCCAACCTCGTTGCGCGGGGCCTGCGAACTTCGAAGTCCTTCGTCGTGGCGATGGTCGTCCCCGACATCACAAACCCGTTGTTCCCGCCGATGGTGCGAGCAGCCGAGCGCGTGCTCAGCCTGTCCGGGTACACCCTCGTTCTTACGGACACCGACAACGATGCGGCCACCGAGCGCCGCCAGGTGGAGCGACTGCGGGTTCGGGGAACCGACGGTTTCATAATTGCGACCGCTCGATGGGAAGATCCGCTGCTTGACGAGATCGCCGATCAAGGCGTCCCGGTGGTCCTGGTCAACCGCAACACCGGCTCACACCGCCTGCCCTACGTTGGTGCAGACGATCGCAGCGGGATTCGTCTCACTGTGGAGCATCTAGCCGGACTGGGTCATCAGGACATCGCTCATCTCGCCGGGCCGCAGGATACGTCCACGGGCAGGGAGCGGTCGTCGGCATTTCGACAGGCCGCGCAAGGCCTGGGACTGCCGTCACGCCGCGGGCAGACCGTCGTATGCGCTGCCTACACTGAGACTGCCGGAGCCGACGCAGCGCAACGACTACTGCGCTCTCGCGAGAAGGTGACTGCGATCGTGTGCGGCAACGACCTCATCGCTTTGGGAGCCCTCGCGGTCCTTGAGGAGTCAGGGATCAAGTGCCCGGAAGACATGTCTGTTGTCGGGTTCAACAACATGGCGATGGTGGACCGACTGACGCCACCCCTGACCACTGTGAAGCTTCCCTTACAGCAGATCGGCGAGCTGTCAGCTCGACTATTGCTTGGCGAAATAGAGGGAACCACCCCGGCCTCGGATGCGGTCCAGACACTCTTGGACGTTGAGCTTGTGGTGCGGGGCACGACTGCTCCCCCGGCCCGTGAACCCTAAGCCCCGGACTGTTCGGGCGCATCATCGAAGCTCAGCGGAGCCCTCAGTGTGGGCCAGGCCTTGCAGCACTTTCCAGGGGGTTCGGCAGGCACGCTCAAATTGAAGGGGTCCTGGTCGCCACCCATCGCCGCGGCCTAGGCATCGCACCCTGACCGTCATCTGCGCGCCCTGCCCGCGGACAGGACTGGATGTTCTGGAAGACCGCGAATTACCTCGCAAGCCCGCCGGCTACCGTCCAGGCAGGATCGGACCGTCGCCACCCGTGGTGCTCGCCGCGTCGCTCGCCCGGTCCGCGAGCGAAAGCAGGTCAGCCGCACAGCGCCCGGGCTGTTGTGCGTGCAGATCGTGGTGGGCGCCGACGTACCAAACGAGCAGGGCGTCGGGTATGTGCTCTGCCGCCTCGGTGACCGGGATGGGTTGCTCGGGCACGGCGGCGACGGCTGCCATCAGCGTGGTCGCGACGGTGACCTTCGGATACAGGCGGCGAGGGTCGTCCTGCCAGAGCGAGTAGAGGATGCGTTTGTGGTGCTCTCGCGACAGGTTCGCACGCACAGTGCCGTCGGGAAGGTCCCGGAAGTTCGCAAGGGCACCAGCCCTGCCTTCTTCCGGCCAGTCCGTGTTCCAGCTGCGGGCCCGCGCTTGCAAGTCGGCCCTCGTCCAGCCTTCGAACGTCGGGGGTGCCAGCTTCTCCCAGCACTCGTCAAAGGTGGGGTACCGGTCCGACAGGTGGATCCACCCGCCGTCGACGAGGGCGATGGCGGCAACGCCTTGGTAAGTGGCCTCGAGGGTGAGGACGACGTTGCCACCCCAGGACTGGCCGGCTGCTACTGGGGCACGGTCTCCGGTCCAGCCCAGAAGTCCAATGAGGGTGGAAAGGTCTGCGGCGGCTGTTGCCGTGTCGTAGCCGTCCGGGGTCTCATCCGAGCGGCCGTGGCCGCGAAGGTCAACGGAGACCACCTCGTGCCCTGCTGATGCTAGGCGAGCTGCCACCCCGTCCCACAGTCGGGCGTTCGACGCGAGTCCGTGAACGAGCAGGAAAGGCCGCAGCGGGCCGTCACAACGGCGGATCGCCAACCGTGGACCAGCAGTCAGGTGCACATAGTCGTCAACCAGTTGTGGCTCGGGTGCCGCGCTCATGCGGCGCGCCCTGCCACGGAGATGCCGTCGAGGGTTTTCGCGACCGCTAGTGACGTCGACAGCGGGAGGACCCAAGCGTCGTGTCCCAGGGCCAGAGCAGACATCGAGTCGACCATCAGCTCGTAGGCATCGCAGTCCGCGAACGTCTCCCGTCGTTCCACCCCGTGGTCCACCACCCGGAGTCTGGAGGGTTGGCGCCACGATGTGAACGCGGGCCCCTCGACGTCGAGCAGAAACTGTGGGGCTTGGATGTTCCAACCTTGCGACTCTGTCAGTTCGAACGAGGCGGTAACCTCGGCTCGGCCTCGGGGTGAGGTCAGTGTTGCGTCCGTGGTCAGGTCGGTGCCGGTCACGCCCACCTTTTGTTCGGCGGCTTCCACCGAGACAGCTTCCCCCAAGGCCATCAGTGCGGCGGCGACCGAATAGCAGCCCACGTCCAGCAGTGCGCCACCGCCACGGGCAGGGTCAAGTCGGTAGTTGCCGGCCGGGACTCCGGTGAAGGTGAACCGCGCTTGCACAGCGACCGGATCGGTGACCGCACGTAGAAGCTCTTCCACCCGCCGGGTGCGCGGATGCCAACGGTTCCAAGCGGCCTCAACAAGATGCGCGCCGGCGCGCACCGAAGCGGTCTCCATCTGTGCCACCTGCCTCGCGTTCAGCCCTAGGGGCTTTTCACAAAGCACATGCTTGCCTGACTCCAAAGCGGCCAGCACCCAGGGCAAGTGGTCAACGTTGGGCAGCGAAATGTAGACAACGTCCACATCGTCGGCGCAGCAGACGGCCTCATAGGATTCGCATGCCCGTTTGGGCTGAAGGGCGTCTGCACGCCGGATGTCCCGCGACGCCGCGACCTGCAACACGGCGTGCTTCGCTGAGTGAACCGCGGGAGCCAGCGCCCTCGAGGCCACGAACCCGGCGCCGAGGAATCCCCATCGAGCGGTAGCTGGCCGGGTCATCGCGGCACCTCCGGGCGCCCGGCCGCCTCAGCCGAGCGGCGCGCCGCCTCCATGACTGACAGGACCCGACGCGACTGGGCGCCGGTCACCGTCATCGCCATCCCGAACCGCAGGTGGTCCGAGAGCTCACGATGGAACGCATGAGGGTCCGACCCGACTGTCGCAAGGCGGGTCACGCTGCCGTCGGCACCGTAGAGGTCTAGGACCGGCGGGGAGTCCGCCGGTGCGAGCACGTCCTCCACAAGGGTTCCGATGTCGCTGCGTGACACGACCTTCTCGGTCCGCCACTGGCCGACCAGGGCACCAGCGGTCCCCAGGATGTACCAACGCGGCTTCAGGGCAGCGGCAAGGTCGGAGTGCACGAACTCCGCCTCGGTGCCGTCGACGAAGCGGACCGTGACCCGCGAGTGGTCGGCGTTGGTCACGTCGAACCAGTGCCGCTTGTGCGTTGCAGCTGTGACGTACTCGATGTCGGAGGGCACTAGGTCCAGGATCTGGTCTAGGACGTGCGACCCCCAGTCGTAGAAGGCTCCTCCGGACACGCCTTCGTCGGAGTGCCACAGATTGCAAGGATGGGAGTAGCCGCCGACGAAGGTCTCAATGTGGAACATCTCGCCGAGCGCCCCCGACCGAACGGCGCGCTGAATCGCGATGTAGTCGGGGTCGAACCGTCGGTTCTGGTAGACCACGGCCAGCGTCCCTGAGGCTTCGGCCTCGGCCAGAACGGCATCAGCCTCGTCCGTGTGGATCGCAAACGGCTTCTCCACGACCACGTGCTTACCTGCGCGCACGGCTCGCAGCGCCCAGGCCGCATGTGTACTGGGCGGCGTCGACACAACAATGAGGTCGACGTCGTCGCGTTCGAGCAGGTCGTCCGCTACGGCCAGCGTGGTCACCGAATCCGCCACGGACAAGGCTGCGGCACGTCGCGCGGAGGACGTGTCGCAGACGGCTGTCAGGAGTAGGCCGTCGACCTCACGCACAGCTCGGCTGTGCTCATGCCCGATGGCGCCGTAGCCGAGTAGGCCCACGCGGACAGCCGGAACGTCGGGGCAGGACGTTACATGTCTGAGCAGCTGAAGCATGGCTCGGGTCACGAAGCGTTCCTCGACGGAGGCAGCACGGGTGCCCACCGCTAACACGGCCGTTGCAGTCGCTGCGCGCCACGTCATCACGGGATGCTCACGCATCCCGACGTTAGCGGTCAGGAGAACCTCAACGTCGTCGGCGGTCTTGTCGACCATCGCGACCCGGTCTGTGAGGTGCTCATGTCTGCCGACATGTTCGCCCTCGGCGTGTTGGTGACCCGACAGGAAACTGGGGCCGTCGTCTGGTCCGCGACGGACACGAATGTCGTGGACGCCCGTTGTCGTCGAGCAGTACAGGCCTGCCGCCTCGGCAAGAGCCCCCTGCGGGTCACCGACGGTGAGCGTCTGGCCAGCCAGCACCACCGGAACCTTCAGCCTTAGAACCTCCGAGAGCGATGACCCGGACAGTCGCCGATCTGCCCAGACAATCACGACGTCGGCGGCAGCCAGCTCGCTGACTTCAGCCCCGGCGGAAGCAATCCGGGCCCGCAGTCGCGCGACGGCCGACAACATGCCGGGGTCGTCAATCTCGACCAGCCATCCAAGACGGAGCACTGACTGACAGTAAGCGACAGGAGCCCTCCCAGCGACTGGGGATTTGGGCGCCGGCTGATTCTTGGCCAAGGCACATGGTCCTACCGGTCAGAGAGTTGGCGCCGGCACAGCGAGCGCCTGGTGCCTTGAGTCGTGTGCGCGGTGGTCAGGTCCTCGGCTTGGAGGTCCGCCGTCCGATTCGGCGGCGGTCCCGTGTCGGAGCCGGGTGAAGACACCACGGGCCGTACCGTCACCTCACAATTCCGAGAAGTCGCCAGCGTCCGCGCGGAAGCGACGAAGCACGTCAACGAGCACGTTGACCGCGTCAGGGGGAAGCCCCGGCCTTTCGAAGACCTGCTCGTTCAAGGCTGCTGTCGCCTCCCGCGCGACGGCGGTGCCCGCTGTGGTTATCTCAACCAGCGTGGACCGACGGTCATCCGGATGCGCTCGGCGAACCACCAGCCCAGCAGCCTCCAGGCGATCGACCGCGTTCGTCACGCTCGTCTGGTGCACCTGGAGGCGTGATCCCAGCACCCGCATGGGCAACGCCTGGCGACGGCTCAGGTGCAACAGCATCAAGGTCTCGTAGCGCGCGAAAGTTACCTCGAACGGACGTAGCACCGCCTCGACCCGAGACAGAGCGATCTGATGGGCGCGCATCAGGGATGTGATTGCGGCCATCCCGTCGGCTGCACCGGCCCACCCGTGCTCGATCCACAACTGCTCGGCTTCGGCGATCGGATCGGTCCCGGCAGGCCGATCGCGGGGCACCATGGACGCAGTGTATCGAGAAGGTCGAGCATCCGACCTATAGCGATCAGATAGTCGGATGTCCTAGTATTACGTCGAGCCAGCCCGAAGTCGACCGTCAGGAGCTCGAGTGACGGACAGCCCTCTCCACCTGCCGACGAATCCCGTCCGGTTCGTCACCGCCGCGAGCTTGTTCGACGGGCACGACGCGGCCATCAACATCATGAGGCGGATGCTGCAGTCTCAGGGCGCCGAGGTGATCCACCTTGGCCACGACCGAAGCGTGGACGAGGTGGTTACAGCTGCCGTCCAGGAGGACGTTCAGGGGATTGCGGTCTCCTCCTACCAGGGCGGACACCTGGAGTACTTCGCCTATCTCGTTGAGCAGCTAGCCGCCCACGGCGCGAGTCATGTGCGTGTGTTCGGAGGCGGCGGAGGCGTGATCGTCGCTGAGGAGATCGAAGAGCTCGCCCGGATAGGTGTCCGCATCTTCAGCCCTCGCGACGGTCAGCGCCTAGGACTGCCTGGCATGATCAACGAGTTGATCCGCGCGGCCGACGTCGACCTCGCCGGGGAGCCCGTCGACATCGCGGCGCTTCGCACCGGGTCAGCACCCGCCCTCGCTCGCGCGATCACCGTGCTGGAGTCCGGCCGGGATCCTGAGCTGGCTGCCCAGCTGCACGAGGCCGCGGCCGCACGCTCGGTACCGGTCCTGGGGATCACGGGGACCGGTGGCTCCGGGAAGTCGTCGCTGACTGATGAGCTGGTCCGGCGCGTCCGACGGGACAGCCAGGACAAGGTTCGGGTGGCTGTGGTGGCCGTTGACCCGACGCGCCGCAGAGGAGGCGGCGCCCTGCTGGGTGACCGCATCAGGATGAACAGCCTTGACCCAGACGTTGTCTTCTTCCGCTCGGTTGCAACCCGACAGGCTGGAACGATCGTCCCTGCTGCCTTGGATTCGATCATCGATGCCTGTAAAGCTGCCAGCTACGACCTTGTCATCGTCGAGACGCCCGGGATCGGACAGGGCGATGCCAGCATCACCGCACACGCGGACCTCTCCCTGTATGTGATGACCCCCGAGTACGGCGCTGCGTCGCAGCTGGAGAAGATCGACATGCTCGACTTCGCCGACGTTGTCGCTGTCAACAAGTTCGAGCGCCGTGGAGCGGAAGACGCACGGCGGGACGTGGCACGCCAGATGGTGCGCAATCGCGGTGCTTTCGGGACCGCCTGGCAGGACATGCCGGTTTTCGGCACCAGCGCCGCACGGTTCGACGACGACGGAGTGACCGCCCTCTACCAGTGTCTTCGGGGCCTGTTGTGGTCACGGGGACTCGTCGGTTTCGACGGCGTGCTCCCGCAGGTGGACACCCGGACGTCCAGTGGGCTTACGGCGGCTGTCCCACGGGGTCGTGAGCGGTATCTCGCCGAGATCGCCCAGACTGTCCGTGGCTATCACGCCTCCACGGAGACCCAGGTCGAGGCGGCGAGGCGGCGTCAGCACCTGACCGAGACCCAGCGCGTGCTCGAGGGTGCAGGGCAGACCGAAGCCGCACAGGTTGTGGCGACAATCGCTGGTCAGACGGAGTCGTCAATCGCGGCGCAGTCGTTGCAGGCTCTGGACACCTGGCCCGCCGTTCGGCAGTCCTACAGCGGGGACGAGCAGATCTACGAGGTGCGAGGCCGCGAGATCCACACGCCGCTTACCCACGTGACCTTGTCAGGGACCCACCTGCCACGGGTGGCGCTGCCTCGTGACGACGACCACGGACCGCTGCTCCGCTTTCTGCGCGCCGAGAACCTGCCCGGGTACTTTCCCTTCACGGCAGGTGTGTTCCCGTTCAAGCGCGTAGGTGAGGCGCCGGCGCGGATGTTCGCCGGTGAGGGCGACCCAGCCCGGACGAACCGCCGCTTCCATCTCCTTTCGCTGGGCCAGCCAGCCACCAGACTGTCCACCGCATTCGACTCGGTGACCCTCTATGGCCGCGATCCAGCGTCGGCACCCGACGTGTACGGCAAGGTCGGCACGTCCGGTGTCTCGGTCGCGACGCTGGACGACATGCGCGACCTCTACGCCGGCTTCGACCTTTGCTCGCCCACCACGTCAGTGTCGATGACCATCAACGGGCCGGCTCCCACAATCTTGGCGATGTTCTTCAACACGGCGATCGACCAGCAGGTCGCCCAGTTCCGGGAGGCCGAAGGCCGCGAACCGGACACCGCCGAGCTCAAGGGCATTCGCGAGTCCACGGTGTCCACGGTGCGGGGAACGGTTCAGGCGGACATCCTCAAGGAAGACCAGGGCCAGAACACGTGCATCTTCTCGACCGAGTTCTCGCTCCGGGCGATGGGTGACGTGCAGCAGTGGTTCATCGACCACGATGTGCGCAACTTCTACTCGGTGTCGATCAGCGGCTACCACATCGCGGAAGCGGGAGCCAACCCGCTGAGCCAGCTCGCGTTTACTTTGGCGAACGGCTTCACCTACGTCGAGGCGTATCTCGCCCGGGGCATGGACATCGATGACTTCGCGCCCAACCTCTCCTTCTTCTTCAGCAACGGAATGGACGCTGAGTACACCGTCATCGGACGCGTGGCCCGACGAATCTGGGCCATCACGATGCGTGAGAAGTACGGCGCGGGCGAACGCGCACAGAAGCTGAAGTACCACGTGCAGACCAGCGGACGGTCCCTGCACGCCCAAGAGATGGACTTCAACGACATCCGCACCACATTGCAAGCTCTGTGTGCGCTCTATGACAACGCAAACTCCCTGCACACCAACGCCTACGACGAGGCGGTCACGACACCCTCGGCGCAGTCCGTGCGCCGAGCCCTCGCCATCCAGATGATCATCGACAAGGAGTGGGGGCTGTCGGCGAACGAGAATCCGCTGCAGGGCTCCCATATCGTCGAGCAGCTCACCGACCTGGTCGAAGAGGCGGTACTGACCGAGTTCGAACGCATCGCCGACCGTGGCGGCGTGCTGGGCGCGATGGAAACCGGCTACCAGCGCGGGCGGATCCAGGACGAGTCAATGCTCTACGAACACAAGAAGCACGATGGCTCGCTTCCCATAATCGGCGTCAACACCTTCCTGGCCGAAGAGGCGACCACAGACGAACACCACAGTCTTGAGCTCGCCCGCGGGACCGAGGAAGAGAAGCAGTCCCAGCTGCGCCGCATCGCAGATTTCCAACAACGACACATGGGGCAGGCGCCAGCGGCACTGGCGAACCTGCGCGCCGCGGCGACCACCGGTGGAAACGTGTTCGATGCACTCATGGACGCCGTCAGGCACTGCTCATTAGGACAGATCACCGAGACTTTCTTCGAGGTCGGCGGCCAATACCGACGCAACCTGTAGGGCACGCTATCCGCGAACGGACTCCCAACAGTTGCCCTCTAGGCGTCCTCTAGGACCCTGCTGAATAATGCGTGTCGTCCCGGTCCGTTAAGCACCTGTTTGGGATGATTGGTGCATGCAGGGTCGTCGGGTTGATGAGCGTGAGCTTCTTGATGCCGAGTCGGTGGCTGGGCACCTGGTCGAGCCGGGCAGTGTGTTCCGACTGCTGGCCGATCACCGTGGCGTGTTGTTCCCCGAGGTGATGTTCGAGGACCTGTTCGTGTCGGGGCGAGGTCGCCCGTCGGTGCCGGCTGATGTGGCCGCCTCGGTGCTGGTTCTGCAGGCGTTGCATGGGTTGTCCG
>Ga0075030_100001012_pt1 | contig 25211 bp, 24 predicted proteins | sample LitLauG_LLR_2012_FD_71393 | JGI IMG/M metagenome (GOLD analysis project Ga0075030, IMG submission 71393) | Freshwater sediment microbial communities from Pennsylvania, USA - Little Laurel Run_MetaG_LLR_2012 | ecosystem: Environmental > Aquatic > Freshwater > Creek > Sediment | place: USA...
CCGGTGAAGCGCAGGTAGTCGAGCGTCACCTGGTCGATGGGGAAGATCGTGCAGGTCGAGCCGTACTCGGGCGACATGTTGCCGATCGTCGCGCGCGTCTCGAGCGAGAGCGCCGCGACCCCGTGGCCGAAGGCCTCGACGAACTTGCCGACGACCCCGTGGCGCCGCAGCAGCTCGGTGATGGTGAGCACCACGTCGGTCGCCGTCACGCCCTCGTTCGTCCGGCCCGTGAGGCGCAGGCCGACGACCGGCGGGACCACCATGGGGATCGGCTGGCCGAGCATCGCGGCCTCTGACTCGATGCCCCCGACGCCCCAGCCGAGCACGCCGAGCCCGTTGATCATCGTGGTGTGCGAGTCGGTTCCCACGACGGTGTCGGGGAAGGCCTGGCCGTCCTTTTCGAACACCACGCGCGCGAGGTACTCGAGGTTGACCTGGTGGCAGATGCCGGCCCCGGGCGGCACCACGCGGAAGTTCTCGAACGAGCCCTGCGCCCACTTGAGGAACTTGTAGCGCTCGAGGTTCCGCTCGTACTCGACCTCGACGTTCTTGAAGAACGCATCGGGGGCGCCCGACTCCTCGACGATCACCGAGTGGTCGATGACCAGCTCGACGGGCACGTGGGGGTTGATCGCGCTCGCCTCGCCGCCCAGGGCGATGATCGCGTCGCGCATCGCGGCGAGGTCCACGACCGCCGGCACGCCCGTGAGGTCCTGCATCAAGACGCGCTCGGGAAGGAAGGCGAGCTCCTGGGCGTCGGCCGCCGCCGCCTCGCCGTGGGCCGTCGGGTCCTCGCCCCACCTGGCGATCGCCTCGACGTGCGCCGAGGTGACCTTCACGCCGTCTTCATGGCGCAGGAGGTTCTCGAGGAGCACCTTGATCGAAAACGGGAGCCGGGCCACGTCGTAGCGACTGAGCCCGGGCGCGTCGAGCGCGTAGATCTCGAGCTGTCGGCCCGCGAAGTCGAGGCTGGTGCGAGCGGCGAAGGAGTCAGGGTTGGCAGGGGGCATGGGTCCATTCTGCCGCGCGGGCCGGGGCCCCCCGCAGGCCGCTCGGTAGGATCGCCCGCGGAGGATCCCATGCCGATCTACGAGTTCCGCTGCCAGCGCTGCGACGAGCGATTCGAGGAGCGCCGCTTGATGCACGACGCCGACGCGCCGGCGGTCTGCCCCAACGGGCACCGCGAGGTCGCACGGCTCCTCCCGGTCTTTGCCACCACGGGCTTCGCAGCCCCGACGCCCGCGTGCGGGCCGGCCGGGGGCTGCTGCGGCGGCGCCTGCGCGTCGGCGTGAGCGCCGCGCCCCCTAGATGAGCGACCTCGCCGCCGCGCTCCTCGCGCGGCTCCAGCCCGCCTTCGACGCGGTCGCGCCCGGGGCGGACCCGGTGCTGCGACCCTCGGATCGCACGGACTACCAGGCGAACGGCGTCATGGCCCTCGCAAAGTCGCTCGGACGGCCGCCGCGCGACGTCGCCGCGGCCGTCCTCGCGGCACTCGACCTCACGGGCATCGGGCACGCCGAGCTCGCCGGGCCGGGCTTCTTGAACCTCACGCTCGACGACGACTTCCTCGCCGCCTCGCTCCGCGCCGTTGCGGCCGACCCGCGCCTCGGGATCGAGCGGGCCGCCGTCGCCCGGCGCGTCGCGCTGGACTACTCGGCGCCGAACGTGGCCAAGGAGATGCACGTGGGCCACCTTCGCGGCACCGTGATCGGCGACTCGCTCGCGCGCGTGCTGCGCTTCTACGGCCATGAGGTGATCCCGAGGAACCACGTGGGCGACTGGGGCACCCCCTTCGGGATGTTGATCGAGCACCTGTGCGACGTCGGCGAGGACCGGGCCGCGCACGAGCTGTCGGTCGGGGACCTCGACGGGTTCTACAAGGCGGCCCGCACGAAGTTCGAGTCCGATGTTGCGTTCGCGGACCGCTCACGTGCCCGCGTCGTGGCGCTCCAGGGCGGCGACGACGAGACGTTGCGGCTCTGGCGCGTCCTCGTCGATGAGTCGATCGGCTACTTCGACCGCGTCTACCGGCTGCTCGGCGTGGGCCTGCGCCCCGAGGACGCGGTGGGAGAGTCGACGTACAACCCGGCGCTCGACGCGGTCGTGCGCGACCTGGAAGACGCGGGGCTGCTCGTGGAGAGCGACGGTGCCATGTGCGTGTTCCCCGAGGGGTTCGCCAACCGCGAGGGGGAGCCGCTGCCGGTCATCGTGCGAAAGCGCGACGGCGGCTACGGCTATGCGGCCACGGACCTCGCCGCGGTCCGGGACCGCGTGGGGAACCTGGGCTGCGACCACCTCTACTACGTCGTCGGGGCGCCCCAGGCCCAGCACCTCGAGATGGTCTTCGCCGTGGCGCGCGCCGCGGGCTGGCTGCCCGACGCGGTGGTCTGCGAGCACGTGTCGTTCGGCAACGTGCTCGGCGCGGACCACAAGATGCTGCGGACGCGTGCGGGGGCCACGCTCAAGCTGATGGACCTGCTCGAAGAGGCGGTGGCGCGCGCGGGGGCCGCCCTCGACGAGCGCGGCGCGACCTACGAGCCCGACGAGCGCGCCACGCTCGCCGAATCGATCGGGATCGGGGCGGTCAAGTACGCGGACCTATCGACCGAGCGGATGCGTGACTACGTCTTCGACTGGGACCGAATGCTCAGCTTCGACGGCGACACCGGCCCGTACCTCGCCTACGCCCACGCGCGGATCCGCTCGATCTTCCGGCGCCTGGACCGCTCGGGCGCCACCCCCGGCGCCGAGGTCCGCCTCGAGGACCCCTTTGAGCGCGACCTGGCCCTGGCCCTGCTGCGCTTCAGCGAGTCACTCTCGTCGACGGTGGAGTGGCTCGCGCCGCATCGGCTCTGCGGGTACCTCTTCGGCATCGCCCAGACGTTCACGGCCTTCTACGAGAACTGCCCCGTGCTGCGCGCTCCCGACGAGCAGACCCGCGAGAGCCGCCTCGTGCTCTGCGAGGTCACCGCGACGACGCTCAAGCTCGGGCTGTCGCTCCTGGGGATAGACGCACCCGAGCGGATGTAGCCTCGCGAGCGTGGCGTGCCGAGGGCGCCGAGAGCACAGGAGGTCCCGATGAAGGTCCGTGCATCGATGGTGAGCGCCAAGGGCGACCCGTGGAAGACCGAGGAGATCGACATCGACGACCCTCACGCCCATGAGGTGCGGGTCAAGATGGCCTACGCGGGGATGTGCAAGTCCGACGAGCACCTGCGCCACGGCGGCATGGGGGCGGCGCCCGAGATCCTCGCGATGATGTCACCGAACGGGACGATGTTCCCCGCCGTGGGCGGTCACGAGGGTGCGGGCATCGTCGAGTCCGTCGGACCCGAGGTCCGCGACTTCGCGCCCGGGGACTACGTCGCGGCATCGTTCATCCCGTCGTGCGGGAAGTGCCACTTCTGCTCGACGGGGCGTCCCTACATCTGCGACCTCAACGCGACGACGCTCGTCGGGCCGATGATCTCCGACGGCACCTATCGGCACCACCTTGGCGAGGAGAGCGTCAACCGCATGTGCCAGCTGGGGACGTTCTCGGAGTACATCGTCGTGAACGAGGCCTCGCTGGTCAAGGTCGACACCGGCGTGAACCTGCGGGCCGCCGCGCTCATCAGCTGTGGCCTCTCCACGGGGTTCGGTGCCGCGGTGGACCGCGCCCAGGTGCGTCCGGGCGAGGTCGTGATCGTCGCCGGCTGCGGTGGCGTCGGATCCGGGGCGATCCAGGGCGCGCGCATCGCGGGCGCAGGGGCGATCATCGCCGTCGACCCGATCCCCTTCAAGCTCGACAGCGCCAAGGTCATCGGCGCGACGCACACCTGCGCGTCCCTCCTCGAGGCTGCCTTTGTCGCCGCGGAGCTGACCCGGGGCCGGCTGGCTGACGCTGTGATCTTGACGCCGGACACGCTGACGGGCGACATGATCCTTGAGGCGACCCAGGCATTGAGCAAGGGCGGTCGCGTCGTGGCGGTCGGCCTCGCGAATCACGAGGCCCGCGACGTGAAGATGGACCTGTTCCTCTTCGCGATGCAGAACCAGTCGCTGCTGGGCACGGTGTTCGGCTCGGCGAGCCCTCGAGTGCAGATCCCTCGCCTCCTCGAGCTGTACCGCGATGGCAAGTTCCTCATCGACGAGATCGTCACCAAGGAGTACTCCCTCGACCAGGTCCAGGAGGGCTACGACGACCTCGCCGCGGGGCGCAACATCCGCGGCGTCGTCAAGTTCGACTGACCCGGCGCGCCGTCGGGCGCAGCCGGGGGACCAGCGCGCCCACCCGCCGCGCGCGGACCGCACCGTCGAGGACGCCCACGCCGTAGGCGAGGTCGTCGACGAGGCTCACCGCGGCGAACTCCACGCCGTGGGGCGGGCGACCCGCCTGCCACCAGCGCAGCGCCGTGGCGCTGACCGCGAGCGCCGCGACCGGTCGCCGCAGTGGCGAGACGGCCACGGCGGCGGCGATCGCGAGCGGCCCGTAGGTGCGGAACGCCCCGCGAACGAGTCCCGGTGCGGCCAGCACGGTGCCGCGAAGCGCCAGACGGCGCGCGGCGGATTCGTCGATCGCGATGCCCGCCTCTCCCAGGCGCCGCCCGAGCGCCGCGGCCGACCAGGCGAGCACGCCCGCCGCCGCGCGCGGACGGCCGGCGAGCACGAGGCCCACCGTCGCCAGGACCCGCGGATCCGCTCGCAGCGGGGCCGCGGCGTCCCCGTGGCGGGCCTCGAGGATCGCGGCCGACCGGCCATAGGAGAACCGCTGGGCGAGCCAGCCGCCCCACGTCGTGCGCACCTCGTGGGTCACGACGACCTCGGGCTGGTAGCGCACCAGCCACCCCTCGGTGGCGAGCCGCCAGACGAGGTCCACGTCCTCGCCGACGCGCAGCTGCTCGTCGAAGCCGCGGCCCACCGCCGTCCGTCGCACGAGCAGCGCTGCCGAGGGTACGTAGGGGACCGCCGCGCCCGGACGCACGACGCAGCGCCGCGGACCGAGGTCGAGCGGCGAGGCGGCCCCCTCGAATCGGGCGCGCGGCGATCCCGCCGATCCAACCGCCTGCGGGCCCCGCACGCGCGGGGCCGCGGCCGCGACGCACGGGTCGTCGAACTGGGCGATCAGCGACGCGAGCACGTCGGGGCCAGCCAGCACGTCGGCGTCGAGGAACGCGACCAGCGGCGCGCTCGTCGCGGCCAGCCCATCGTTGCGGGCCGCCGCAGGCCCGCCAGGCCGTTCGCGGCGGACCAGTCGCGCGCCGTGCGCCGCGGCGACCCGGGCGACGCCCGCCGCGTCATTCGAGCCGTCGTCGACGACGGTCACCAACACGGCGCCGAGCGGGCCGAGCGAGTCGAGCAGCGCGGCGACGCCGTCGGCGTTGTCGCGAACCGGGATGACCACGTCGAGCTCGCCGTCGACGGGCGCGCGTGGCGTGGTCACCGGGTGCCACAGGCCAGTGTCGACGAGGCGTCGGGCGAGCGCGCGCTCGGCGGGGTCCTCGTCGACGGGGTCCCCGGCGGCCCACCTCGCGAGCACCTGGGCGCCGTGGGGGGTCAGCTTGACCATGCGCCAGGGCGAGCCGCCCGCGACGACCTCGTCGGCGAACCACTCGAGCGACGCATCGGCGGCCAGCAGCGTGCCGACCGCCACGGGGTGCCCGACGAAGTTGGCTGCGACCGGCGCGCCCGAGTCCCGCGGGGTCATGGGCGAGTCTCGCATGGCCTCCCTGCGCGGGGGGTCCGGGAGAGGCGGCAGAATGGCCGCTGCGACCGCGCCCGAAGGGGGAGCCATGACCGAGAGCCACGACGACCGCGTCGATGCGACAGAGCACGACGACGCCGAGGAGCACGTCGTCGACCTGCTCGTCGAGGAGGTCTCCATCGACGGACTCTGCGGGGTCTACTAGTCCCGTGGCGCTCGCCGCGCCGGGCGCACCCGGCCCATTTGACCCCGACCGACCCGCGCGCCTCCACCCGCAGGTCGCCCTGCGCGAGGAGTCGTTCGGCGCGCTCGCGTACCACTACGGGAATCGCCGGCTCACCTTCGTGAAGTCCGCAGCACTCGTCGAGGTCCTCCGCGACCTCGACCGACATGCCACGGCCCGCGATGCCGTGGCGGCGCACGTGGGTGCCGACGAGGTCGACGCCCACCTCGCCGCGCTCGGCCGGCTCGCCGGCACCGGAGTCGTCGATGGGGGCTGACAGCTCGCTGCGGGACCGCTTCGAGCACGGCCTCGACGCGCCGATCTGCCTCACCTGGGAGCTCACCTGGGCGTGCAACCTCTCGTGCACGCACTGCCTCAGCTCGTCGGGTCGCCGCGATCCTGGCGAGCTCACCACCGCAGAGGCGGCCTCGCTGATCGACCAGCTCGCCGAGATGCAGGTGTTCTACGTCAATGTCGGCGGGGGAGAGCCGACCATCCGGGGCGACTTCTTCGAGCTTCTCGAACACGCCGTCGAGCGCCGTGTGGGTGTGAAGTTCTCCACCAACGGCACCCGGATCGACCGGCGACGCGCGAGCCGGCTCGCCGCGATGGACTACGTCGACGTGCAGGTCTCGATCGACGGCGCGACAGCCGTCGTCAACGACGCCCTGCGCGGAGAGGGGTCCTTCGACGCGGCGATCCGCGCCATGTCGAACCTGGCCGAGGCGGGCTTCGAGGCGTTCAAGGTCTCCGTCGTGGTCACCTCGCAGAACGCCGCGCAACTCGACGAGTTCTCCGAGCTCGCCGCGCGCTACGGCGCGCAGCTTCGCCTCACGCGATTGCGCCCGTCGGGTCGCGCCGTCGAGCACTACGAGCGCCTGCGCCCGACACCCGCGCAGAATCGCGCGCTGTACGACTGGCTGCTGGAGCATCCGAAGACACTGACGGGCGACTCGTTCTTCCACCTCAGCGCCTTCGGCGAGCCGCTCGACGGCCTGAACCTCTGCGGCGCGGGCCGGGTGGTCTGCCTCATCGACCCGATCGGGGACGTCTACGCCTGCCCGTTCACGATCCACGACGAGTTCCTCGCGGGCTCGGTGCGCGCACCCGGAGGCTTCGCCGACGTGTGGCGCCACTCACCGCTGTTCACCGGGCTCCGCGTCCCGGGCAGTGCGGGCGCGTGCGCGTCGTGTGGCTCGTGGGACGCCTGCAGGGGCGGCTGCATGGCGGCCAAGTTCTTCACGGGCCTCCCGCTCGATGGGCCGGATCCAGACTGCGTCCACGGCCACGGGAGCCTCAACGCCCCTGCCCCCGTGTCGCTGCGCCCACGTGCGAGCCGGGACCACTCTGTCCCCCTGTCCGTGTCCGCGCGGTGAGCCCCGGCCTCTTCGAGCCCCTGACACTTGGCGCCCGGCGCGCGCAGAACCGGGTGCTGTTCGGACCCCACGTGACGAACCTCGGCCGTGACCGCGCCCTGTCGGAGCGGCACGTCGCGTACTACGAGCGCCGGGCCCGCGGGGGGTGCGGCCTGCTCGTCACCGAGATCGCCTCGGTCCACGACAGCGACTGGCCCTACGAGCGAGCGCCGCTGGCGGCGGCGTGCCGCCCCGGGTGGCGCGACGTCGTGCGGGCGTGCGCGCCGCACGGGGCCCTCGTGCTCGCCGGGCTCGGGCACGCCGGGATGCAGGGCACCACGGCGCTGACCCAGGACGTGCTGTGGGCGCCGTCGCTCGTCGCGAACGTGATGACCCGCGAGCAGCCGATCGCGATCGGCGCCGCGGAGATCGCCGCGCTCGTGTCAGGGTTCGCGTCGGCCGCGCGCGACGCCGTCGACGCGGGATGCGACGGCGTCGAGGTCAATGCCGGGCAGCACAGCCTGCTGCGACAGTTCTGCTCGGGGCTGACCAACCTGCGCGACGACCGCTACGGCGAGGATCGCACCGCGCTGCTTCGAGAGGTGCTCGCCGCGGTCCGCGATGCCGTGGGTGACGCCGTCGTGGGCCTGCGCTTCAGCGCCGACGAGCTCGCCCCGTGGGCCGGGATCACCCCCGAGGAGGCGGCGCGCGTCCTCGCTGCGTGCGCAGCCGCCGTGGACTACGCCTGCATCGTGCGCGGGTCGATCTACTCGGAGGCCGCGACCCAGCCCGACGGCCACGATCCCCAGGGCTTCAACGAGGCCACCACGGCGCTCATGGCCGCGGCGCTGCGCGAGGAGGGCGCGACGGCCGCGATCTGCGCCCAGGGCTCGATCGTTGACGTCGAGCTCGCCGCGCGCCTCGTCGCCGAGGGGACGTGCGCGCTGGTGGAGATGACGCGCGCGCAGATCGCCGACCCCGACCTGTGCCGAAAGTCCGCGGCGGGCGACGCTGCACGGGTGCGGCCCTGCCTGCTGTGCAACCAGCACTGCCTCGTGCGCGACGTGCGCAATCCGATCGTGTCGTGCTGCGTCAACCCGATTGCCGGGCACGAGCTCGACGAGGCGTCGCTCGACGACACCGCCGGCGCTCGCCGCGCCCGGCCACGCCGCCGCGTCGGCGTCGTTGGCGGGGGCGTCGCGGGGCTCGAGGCCGCGCGACTGCTCGCGCTCGGCGGCGACGACGTCACCGTGTACGAGCGCACCGCGGCGCTCGGCGGCGCGGTGCGCGGGGCGTCGGCACTGCCCGGCCGGGACCGGCTGGGTGCCCTCGTGGGCTGGCTCGTCGCCGAGTGCGAGCTCGCGGGCGTGAGCTGCGAGCTGGAGCGGGCCGTCGGCGCTGCGGAGCTCGACGGGTTCGACGAGGTGATCATCGCTGCCGGATCCGTGCCGTCGCGCCCCTCGATGCGAGATGGTGACGACGGCACCGTCCGGCCCCTCGACGCGCTCGAGGTTGCCGAGGGCGCGGCGGCCTCCGGACGCGTCGTGGTCCTCGATCCCGTCGGCGGACCCGTCGGCATCGGCGTCGCCGAGCTGCTCGGCGCAGCGGGCTGCGAGGTGTCGCTCGTCACCCCCGACGTCGTCGCCGGCTCGCAGCTCTCGTTGAGCGGCGACCTCGTCGCGGCGAACGCCCGCCTCGCGTCGCGCGGGGTCGCGGTGCACTGCCACGCGGTCCCCGTGGGGATCCGTGGCGGGCACGTCCTGCTCGAGGACCGCTTCACCGGTGAGCGACGTGAGGTGGCCGCGGACCTCGTTGTCGACGCGGGGCATCGGGCTCCGGCGCCGACGGCGTGGCCCGAGCACGCGGTGCGCATCGGCGACGCGGTCGCGCCGAGGGGGCTGCTCATGGCCATGCTCGAGGCGCGCCGCGCCGCGCTCAGCCCCGCGCGAGGACCGCGATGAGCCGCATGGGGCGCTACGAGCTGCTGTTCAGCCCCCTCGCGCTCGGGCCGCTGCGCCTCGAGAACCGGATCGTGTTCTCCGCGCACCTCACCAACTACGCGGTCGACGGGCTCCCGAGCGCGCAGCACGCGGCGTACTACGCGGCGCGGGCCCGGGGCGGTGCGGGGCTCATCATCACCGAGGAGCACTCGACGCATCCGACCGACTGGCCCTACGAGAAGCTGATCCATGGCTTCCGGCCAGAGGTGCTGGCGGGCTACCGGCGCATCACCGAGGCCGTGCACGCGCACGGCACGCCGATCCTCGCCCAGCTCAACCACAACGGCGGCCAGGCCTCGTCGATGTACTCGCGCCTCGCGGTGTGGGCGCCCTCGGCGGTCGCGGACCCGCTGTTCCGCGAGGTCCCCAAGGCGGTCGACGAGTCCGAGATCGCCTCGATCATCGAGGGGTACGCGACCGTCGCGGCGCGCTGCATCGAGGGTGGCTTCGACGGCGTCGAGCTGCAGTGCTCGCACTCCTCGATCGTCCGCCAGTTCCTCAGCGCCGCGACGAACCACCGCACCGACCGATGGGGCGGCACGCTCGAGCGACGCGCACGGCTGCTGCTCGAGCTGGTCGAGGCGGTGCGCGAGGCAATCGGCACCGACCGCGCGCTCGGTGTGCGACTCTGCGGCGACGAGCTCCTCGAGGGCGGCACGACGATCGACGAGGCGGTGGAGGTCGCCGCGATGGTCGAGGCGACGGGGCGCGTGGACTACCTGAACACCTCGATCGGCGTCGCGACCTCCACGCTGTTCGCGATCGAAGCGTCGATGGCGGTGCGACCGGGCTACGCGCTGTTCATCCCCTCGGCGATCCGGCGCCGCGTGCGGCTCCCCGTGGTGGGCGTGGGGCGCTTCAAGGACCCCCTGCAGGCCGACCGCGCACTGACCGAGGGCCACTGCGACCTCGTGGGCGTAGTCCGCGGGCAGATCGCGGATCCGGACTTCGCGCGCAAGGCCCGATCGGGGCACGCAGAGGACGTGCGCCTGTGCCTGTCGTGCAACCAGGAGTGCGTCGGGCGGATGGGCCTGAACCGCTGGCTCGGGTGCATCGAGAACCCGCGCGCGGGTCGCGAGTCGCGCCCGGTCGCAGCGCCGGCCGCGCGCCGACGCCGGGTGCTCGTCGTGGGGGCGGGCCCCGCGGGGCTCCAGGCGGCGGTGACCGCGTCGTCGAGGGGCCACGACGTGACCGTGCTCGAGCGCGAGGACGAGCCCGGCGGCCAGGTCGCGCTCGCGGCGCGCGTCCCGGGTCGCGCGGAGTTCGGTGACCTCGTGCGCAACCTGCTGGGCGAGCTGCGCCGCGAGGGCGTCGAGGTGGCCACCGGGGTCACCGCGGACCTCGGGCAGGTCGGGGGATTCGCGGCCGACGTCGTCATCGTCGCGACGGGCTCGAGGCCGGCCACGCCCTGGTGGGCGGGGGACCGCCCGAGCGGCGCGCCGGGCGTGCTCGACGTCACCGACGTGCTGCGCGGCGCGGCGATCGACGCCGAGGAGGTCCTCGTCGTCGACGAGCTGGGCTTCCACCAGGCGACGTCGGTGGCCGAGCTGCTGGCGGATCGGGGCCACCGTGTCCGGATCGCGAGCCCCTCGCTCGTGGTCGGTCAGGATCTCGGGGTGACACTCGACCTCGAGCAGTTCTGGGTCCGCGCGAGCGCCAAGGGCATCGAGCAGCGCTCGAGCACGCTCGTCACGGGACTGCTCGCGGGGGGCGTCTCGGTCCAAGACGTCCGCACGGGCGCACCGTCGGAGCTGCGCGCGGGGGCCGTGGTGCTCGCGATCCCGGCACTGCCCGACGACGCCCTCGCGGGCCAGTTGCGCGCGCAGGGCGTCGACGTGCGCGTGATCGGCGACGCGAGGGCCCCTCGCAGGGCCCATGCGGCCGTGCTCGACGGCGAGCGGGTGGGTTCGTCGCTGTGATCGCCGTGCTCCCGGTGCGTCACGGTCAGCTGCCCTCGGGTGCCGACGTCACCGTCGACGAGGTGCGCGGTCGCGTGCTCGTGATCGGGGAGGGCACGCGCGACGCTGCCGCCGCGCTCAAGGCGGACGTGGCGGAGCTCGCCGTGTGCGAGGCCGGGAGCTTCGCCCCCGGCGCGTGGGCCACCGGGCTGGCGGCGCTGCTGGGCGACGAGCGCGCCGTCGTGCTGCCGGGATCGCCCGATGGACGTGACCTCGCCGGGCGGCTGGCCGCGGCGATGGGACGGCCCTGCCATGCATGGTGCAGCGAGGTGCGCGACGACGAGGTGGTCGTGACACGACGGGAGGGCGCCGAGTCCGTCACCCTCCCGGCCCACGTCGCGTTCGTCGCGACGCTCGTGCCGCGCGTGCACGCCGGGTCCGCCCCGCGCGAGACCCCGCCGGCGCGGTCGCTCGAGCTCGCGCCCGCCACCGTGCGCGACGCGGCGGTCGTCGCGGAGTCCGAGGCCGATCCCGCCGAGGTGGACCTCGCCGAGGCCCCGCGGATCGTCGCGGGCGGCATGGGGCTCGGGGGCGCGGAGGGGTTCGAGCTGCTGGGCCGCGTCGCGGCGGCGCTGCGCGCGTCGCTCGGTGCGACCCGACCGGTGGCGGACCTGGGCATCGTGGCGCACGAGCGCCAGATCGGCACGACCGGCGTCGCCGTGGACCCGGTGCTCTACCTCGCGTTCGGGATCTCAGGGGCGATCCAGCACACCGCGGGGCTCGGGCAGCCCGATCGGATCGTGGCGGTCAACACGGACCCGTCGTGCCCGATGATGGCGATGGCCGACCTGGCCGTGGTCGCCGACGCGGTCGAGGTGGCCCGGGCGCTCGAGCGCCGACTCACGGGGACGGCGCAGTGACCGACTTCGACGTCGTCGTCGTCGGAGCCGGCCCCGCGGGATCGGTCGCGGCGCTCGAGCTCGCCCGGATGGGCTTCTCCGTGTGCCTGCTCGAGCGCGGCCCGTTCCCGGGCTCCAAGAACGTCTACGGCGGGGTGGTCTACCCCCGGGTGCTCGACGGGATACTCCCGGGCTGGTGGGACCGCGCGCCGATCCAGCGGTTCGTGACGCGACGCGCGACGATGATCATGACGCCGACCCAGGCCGTCACCGTCGACGTGCGCGCCCAGTCCTGGGGATCGCCCCCCTACAACGGCATCACGGCGTATCGCGCCGAGTTCGACCGCTGGCTCGCCGACGAGGCGGCGGCCGCGGGGGCGACCCTCGTCGCCTCGACCACGGCGACGGGGCTGCTCACCGAATCGGGCCGCGTCGTCGGCGTGCGCACCGACCGACCCGACGGCGAGCTGACCTGCGGGCTCGTCGTCGCGTGCGACGGCGTGAACTCGTTCCTCGCGCGCGAGGCGGGCCTGTACCCGGAGTTCTCGCGACGCCACATGACCCTGGGCGTCAAGGAGGTGCACCGGCTCGCCAAGGAGGAGATCGACGCGAGGTTCAACCTCGTCGGCCGCGAGGGCTGCGACATCGAGATGCTCGGCGCCACCGGGCAGATCACGGGCGGCGGCTTCCTCTACACGAACCTCGACACGGTCGCGCTGGGCGTGGTGCTCAAGCTCGACGACCTCGCCGCCTCGGGGCGCCGTCCCGAGGACGTGCTGGCGGACCTCTCCGCGCACCCCTCCATCGCCCCGCTCGTTCGCGGCGCCGAGCTCGTCGAGTACGCCGCGCACCTGATCCCCGAGGGCGGCTACGACGCGATGCCGACGCTGGGCTCCCCCGGCATCGTGGTCGCCGGCGACGCCGCGTCGCTCACCTTGGCCGCCGGCGTGTGGCTCGAGGGCGTGAACTTCGCAATGGCGTCGGGCCAGGCCGCCGCCAACGCGGCGCGCCTCGCGCATCGCAGCAGCGACGGACTCGCGGGGACCCACGACCACTACCGGCCGCTGCTCGAGGGGTCGTTCGTCCTCCAGGACCACAAGCGGCTCCGCCGGGCGCCCGACGTCGTGTTCTCGAACTTCGTCCAGCACGTCCAGCCGGGCCTCGTCTGCGACGTCGCGGAGGACTTCTTCACGGTGGTCAACCCGGCCCGCAAGCCCGGCCTCGCAAGGACGGTCCGTCGTGCGATGCGCCGCCGCGGGGTGCGGGTCCGCGACGCGGTGCGCAGCGCTCTTGCCACGGCGAGGCTGTTTCGATGACCGACCAGAGCCGCTACGACCGGCCCGACTTCGAGGCGCGGATGGCCACCGCGAGCTTCGACGTCGCGGCCACGCCGCACATCACCGTCGACGCCGACGCCTGTCAGGGGTGCACGACCAGGGCGTGCGTCACGGTGTGCCCCGCGGGCCTGTTCGTCGAGCTGTCCGCGGGGGGCGTGCTCTTCAACTACGAGCAGTGCTTCGAGTGCGGGTCGTGCTACCTCGCGTGCAACGAGGAGGGTGCGATCACGTGGCGGTACCCCGAGGGCGGCAAGGGCGTGGTCGTGCGGCGTGGCTGACCGCGTCGTCGCCGTCGCGATCAAGCCGGTGGCGCCGGTGCTCGACGTCGACTGGGCGACCGGTCGGGTGCGCACCGACGCGACCCGCCGGCTGCGGACCCCGTCGGACGGCGCCGCGCTGGCCACGGCGCTGCGGATCGCCGCGGCCCGCGACGCCGAGGTGCTCGTGGTCGCGGTCGCGGGTCCGTCGGCTGACGAGGTCCTGCGCCAGGCCATCGCCGAGGGCGCCGCGCGCGCGCTGCGCGTGGTCATCGGGGACACCGACCTCGACGAGCGCGGGCCCGAGGAGCAGTGGTCGAGCGACGAGATCGCCGCGGCGCTCGCCGATGTGCTCGGATCGGCGGAGGTCGTGGTCTGCGGCGACGCGTCCGGCGACCGCGGCTCGGGCACCGTCCCGGCGCGACTCGCCCAGCTGCTCGCGCGCCCCCAGGGGCTCTGCCTGCGCGACGTGGCCGTCGACGGCGGCTCGATCCTCGGGACGCGCCGACTCGACGGCGGCCGGCGCGAGCGGCTCTCGCTCGAGGCGCCGTGCGTCCTGTCGGTGGAGGCCCAGGCCTCGGCAGAGCCGCGCGCCCCGCTCGCGCGGCTGCTCGCGTCGCGTGACGCGCAGGTCGGGGTCCGCCGCGTCGACCCGGCTGCGGGCGCACGCCGAGGCGATGCGCCCGGGGCGGCCGTGGGCCCGTACCGCCCGCGCGCGAGCGACGTGGCCGCCCCCACCTCTGCGGACCCCGTGCTGCGCGCCGTCGAGCTCGCCGGCTCCCTGTCGCGTCGAGAGCCCCCCGAGGTCCTGCGCCTCGGTCCCGACGACGCCGCCGAGGCGATCCTCGAGCGCCTCGAGCGATGGGGGCTGCGATGAGCCTCGGCACCTCGACGTGGCCCGACGTCGCAGCGGGCGGGGGGCGCCAGATCGTGGCCGTGCCGGTCGGCTCTTGCGAGCAGCACGGGCCGCACCTGCCGCTGTCGACCGACTCGCTCGTCGCCGCCGCGCTGTGCGCCGCGCTCGCCGACAGCCGAGACGACGTGCTCGTCGCCGCGCCGATAGGCGTCGGCGCGAGCGGCGAGCACCACGGGTTCGCGGGAACCCTGTCGGTGGGCACGCCCTTCCTCGCGTCGTACCTGACCGAGCTTGTCCGCTCCTCGAGGGGCTGGTCGAGGGGCGTCGTGTTCGTCTCGGGGCACGGCGGCAACGTCGACGCGCTGCGCACCGTGGAGCGCACCGCAGCGGACGAAGGTGACGTCGTGTCGGTCTACATGGCCCGGGTCCGCGGCGGCGACGCGCACGCGGGACGCACCGAGACGTCGCTCGTGCTCGCCCTGGCGCCCGACCAGGTGCGCCATGATGAGGCCGTGGCCGGCTGCACCGATCCGATCTCGTCGATCGCCGATCGGCTCCGACTCGACGGCGTCGCGTCGGTCTCGCCCAACGGCGTGCTCGGTGACCCCGCAGGTGCCACGGCCGACGAGGGCGTCGCCGTGCTCGCCGAGATGGCAGGGGAGCTCGTGGCCAGGGTCGCGTCGGACTTCGGGCGCCCACGATGAGCCAGGTCGCCCTCGTCACGGGCGCGGCGCGGGGCATCGGGGCCGCGTCGGTCGACGCGCTCGTCGCGGCGGGCTGGAGCGTGCTCGCCGTCGACCGGTGCCGCGACGTCGAGGGCGTCGGCTACGCGATGGCCACCGCGGCCGACCTCGACGCGCTCGCCGCTCGCCACCCCGGGCGCGTGCTCAGCCTCGTCGGCGACGCGCGCAGCGCCCAGGACATGTCGCTCGCCGTGGAGACCGCCGTCTCCCAGCTGGGCGGCCTGCACGCGGCCGTGGCGTGCGCCGGGGTCGTCGCGGGCGGCACGACGCTGTGGGAGACACCCGACGACGTCTACGACGCCGTGCTGTCGGTGAACCTCGAGGGCGTGCGCCGCCTGTTCGCTGCGACGGTCCCGGTCCTGCTCGACGCCCCGCGACCCCGTCACGGCCGACTCGTGGCGATCGGCTCGGCCGCCTCGCACCTCGGCCTGCTGCACCTCGCCGCGTACTCGGCGTCCAAGCACGCGGTCGTCGGGCTCGTGCGCGGTCTTGCCGCGGACCTCGCCGACACCGGCGTCACCGCCAACGCGGTGTGCCCCGGGTCGACGCGGACCGCGGGGCTCGAGGCGTCCGCGGCCATCTACGGGCTGAGCTCGCCCGAGTCCTTCGCGGCGCACCAGCCCATCGGGCGGCTGCTCGAGCCGTCGGAGCCCGCCGCGATGGTGGCGTGGCTGTGCTCCGAGGCCGCCTCGGGGGTCACCGGCGCGGCGATCGCCGTCGACGGGGGAATGACGTCTACGTGAGCTAGTCGGCCGACCTCGCGCACGCCGCACGCCACAGCGCGAGGTAGCTCTTGTACTCGAGCCCATCGGTGACGTAGCCGGCGTCGCGCAGTTCCCTGTGGAACGCAGGGAGGTTCCGCCACGGGATGCCCATGTCGACATGGTGCGCGAGGTGCCAGCCCGTGTTGTAGGGAACGAGCCACAGGCGCGCGGCCCAGTGCTGGCGCACGACGTGGGTCGTCGCGCGCCGGTCCTCGTTCGCCTCGAGGCCGCCGTGCTCGGCGATCGCGCGAAGCCGGTTGAGCACGCGCCACTGGGTCATCCAGCTCAGCCACCAGAACACCGGGTACGCCCACCACGCACCGGTGGCCGCCCACATGGCACCGAACATGACCACCTGGACGGCGAGGATCGGGACCGCGACCTCGCGACCCTTCTTGGTCCGCGTGGCGAGCAGGAGCACCTTGAAGTTCTTCCAGCCCGAGATGCCGACGGCGTCGCGGGCGAGGCGGCGAAGCAGGTCGCGCGGCCGGCACGGATAGCCCTGGTAGAAGGCGAGGTCCGGCTCGTCAGGCCCGAACTCCTCGCGGTGGTGCGCGAAGTGGCTCCGCCGGTACAGCGAGAGGGGGACCATCGCGGGGTACGCGAGCAGCCACGCGCCGACCCAGTCGTTCAGCCGCTTGGCGCGGAACAGCAGCCGATGCGCGGCCTCGTGCATCAGGATCGCGAAGCGGGCATGGATCGGGCCCATGGCGATGAAGCACGCTCCGGCGACGTAGACGTTGTCGAGCCGCACGCCGAGCTCGATGACCACGGCGACGAGGGCCCACAAGACGGCCACGCTGAGCGCGTTGCGCGCCGAGGCGATGCGTCGGTAGCGGGCCCTGATCTCGGGGAGCGCGATGCCCGTCGGCCCGAGGCGGTCCGTGGGCAGCGCGACCGGCCGGGCCGCCGGCGCGGGCACCAAGGTGGTCGTCACCTCCAGTATCTTACAGAAATCGAACGACTGGATCAAGACCGTAAGAGGCCGCTGACGGCGAGGAGCGTGCTGGCGAGCGCGCTGCTCGGAGAGTCGCCGCCCCGGCTCGAGGTACGGCGCCTCGTCCGCGTCGCCGCGCTGTTCGGGATCAACGAGAACCAGGCGCGCGTCGCCCTGTCGCGGATGGCGGCGCGCGGGGAGGTGACCGCGGACGGGCCCGGCACCTACGTGCTGGCCGGGCGCCTCGCCGAGCGGGCCGAGCGCCTCGCCGTCGCGCGCTCGGGCGCGACCTCGGGCTTCGATGGGTCGTGGCACGCCGTGGTCGTGACCGCCACCGGGGACTCCGCGGGGGTCCGGCACCGTCGCCGCGAGGCGCTCCGCGCAGCGAGGCTCGCCGAGCTGCGCGACGCGGTGTGGCTTCGTCCGGCGAACCTCGCCCTCGAGCTCGACGGCGAGCTTCGCCACGCGGTCTCGACCTTCCTCGCCGAGCCCGAGCAGGATCCCGTCGAGCTCGCCGCCGGGCTCTTCGACCTGGGGGGCTGGGCGCGGAGAGCGACGTCGCTGCTCGAGGAGCTGGACCGAACCGCGCTGGACGCGAGCGGCAGCCTCGCGGAGGGGTTCGTGCGCTCCGCCGAGGTGCTGCGCCACCTCCAGCGCGACCCCCTGCTACCCGAGGCCCTCCTGCCCTCGTCGTGGCCGGGTCGGGACCTGCGAGCGGCGTACGACGCCTTCGACTCGCAGTTCCGCACGTTGCTGCGCGGTGCGCACCGCGACGCGCTCGCAGCGCGCTAGGGGGCCCGGGCTACCGGGCGGGCGGTGGGTCCTTGCGCGTCAGGCTGCGCTGGGCGAACAAGGCGGCCTCGGTCCTGCGCTGGAAGCCGAGCTTGGCGAGGAGGTTCGACACGTAGTTCTTCACCGTCTTTTCCGCCAGGAACATCTGCTCGGCGAGCTCGCGGTTGCTGAGCCCCTCTGCGAGCAGCTCGAGGATCCTGCGCTCCTGGGGGCTGAGGGCCTCGAGGCGCGCGACGTCGCGCGAGCGCTCGCGGACCCGGGCGCGCACCGCGGTGACGACCTCGGGATCCAGCAGCGTCGCACCCGCGGCCACGCGGCGCACCGAGGTCACGAGGTCCGAGCCGCGGATGTCCTTGAGGACGTAGCCCTGCGCCCCGGCGAGCACGGAGGCATCGAGGGCCTCGTCGTCGGCGAACGAGGTCAGCATCAGGCAGTGCAGCGACGGGTCCATGCCGCGCAGGTTGCGGCACACCTCCACGCCGTTGCCGTCGGGGAGCCGGACGTCGAGGACGGCCACGTCGGCGGCGCCCGGCCGGTACGAGGACTCCGCCTCCTGGGCCGAGGAGGCCTCGATCTCGACCGTGATGTCGCCCGCGCCCTCGAGCAGGTCCTTGATCCCGCGACGCACGAGCTCGTGGTCCTCGAGCAGGAGTACCCGGATCATCTCAGCGAAGCCACGTGGCGGTCCACGTCACGAGTGTGCCACCTCCGTCGCGTGGCTCGATCACGCACCGCCCTCCCACGGTGGCGGCGCGCTCGGAGAGGTTGACGAGCCCCCTGCCCCTCGAGGCGAGCTCGCCGGGTCCGATGCCGTCGTCGGCGACCACCAATGACGCGGTGCCCGCGGCGACGGAGAGCTGGAGGCTGGCCTGCGCGGCGTTCGCGTGACGGACCACGTTGGTGAGCAGCTCGCGCGTGGCGTGGACGACCTGGTTGGCGCACTCGGGCCCGATCGCCGCGTCGATCGGGCCGTTGAACTCCACGGCGACGGGAAGTCCGAGGCGCGAGGAGACCTCGTCGACCAGGGCGAGGAGACGCGCGCGGAGCCCTGCCCCGCCCATGCCCTTGTCGCGCGAGATCTCGAAGATCGTCGTTCGGATCTCGCGGACCGTCGCGTCGAGGTCGTCCACGGCGACGTGAATCCGCTCGCGCGCGTGCTCGGACATCCCCTCGTCGTCGAGCGCCTGGAGGCTGAGCCCGACGGCGAAGAGCCGCTGGATGACCGTGTCGTGCAGGTCGCGCGCGAGACGGGAGCGCTCCTCGTGCAGCGTCATGACCGCGAGCTGGTCGCGCAGGCGGGCCTCGGCGATCACGAGCCCCGCCGCTCGTCCGAGCGCCTCGACGACCGAGGCGTCCTCCTCGGTGAACCACGACCCGTCGCTCGGGTCGCACAGGTACAGGTTGCCGAAGATCTCGCCGCTGCGCACCCGGACCGGCACGCCGAGGAAGCGGTGCATCACCGGGTGGCCCTCGGGGAAGCCCGCCGAGCCCGGGTCGCGCGTCAGGTCCTCGAGGCGCAGCACGCTCGCGTCCTCGATGACCTTGCCGAGCAGCCCGTGGCCGGTCGGCGGCGCGCCGATCGCCCGGCGGACCTCGTCGTCGACGCCGCAGGTGATGAACGAGCGCAGCGAGGTCTTGTCCTCGTCAAGGACACCGAGCGCCGCGTAGCGAGCGTCGACGAGGCGCGCCGCAGCCTCGACGATCCGCGTGAGGACCTCGTCGAGCCGGGCCTCCTCACCGATGAGCAGCATGGCGTCGATCAGCGCGTGGAGGCGCTCGGGATCGGCGACTCTTCTGTGCGGCACGGCTCCGAGGCTCCCACACCGCAACGCGCGTCGCGAGCGGGGCTCAGTCCGTGCTCGACCAGGCAGTGCGCTCGCCGGCGACGTAGGTCAGTGGCACCGCGACGAGCACCGCGCCGCGCTCGATGGAGCGCGCGAGGCGGTCCCTGCGAACGACGTCATGGAGCGGGTCCTCGGCAGCGACCACCCTGGCGATGCCGGTCACGAGGACCGACCAGGTCGCCCCGTCGAGCTCCTCGCCGTCGATCTCGATCGACACGACGTCGCCACGCTCGGCCGCGTCCTGCACGGGGCCGGGGGGACAGCCCAGCAGGACGTGGCCAAGCGCAACGTTGACATGGACCGGCACGGCCGCGGGCAGGCACCCCACCGACAGCACGACGCGACCCAGCGAGGCGCTGGAGAGCAGGCGCCCACACTGGGGTCCATCGAGCTGTTCGGCGACGTAGACGCCCCCGGCACCGTCCACCATGCAGCCAGCATCGCCACCGCGCACCACTGCCCGCTAGGGCCGCAAGTCCCAGCCGCGCCCCGCAGCGCCCATGGGGCGTCCGATAGGGTGCACCCAGCCAGCGGTGTCAGCGAAGTCCGGTGAGATCCCGGCGCTGTCCCGCAACTGTGACGCCGGCGCGAGCCGACGGAGCCAGGTCGACTGCCCGCTGGCGCGCGAGTACGGCTTCCGAGGAAGAAGCGGTCGTGCGGGTGTCTCGCCCGTCGTCCATTCGGATTCGGCGAGAGGAGAGACACATGCAACGACACAGGATCCGGACTGCCTCGCTCGTCGTGGCGATCGCGCTCGCGCTGGGCGCGCTCGCGACGTCCGGCGCGAGCTCGGCGTCTGCGGCCAGCGACTTCGCGCCGCGACTCCACTTCCCGATGACGATCTCGACGCCCGCGGGCAAGATCCACCTCGCACGCGCCCCGAAGCGGATCATCTCGCTGTCGCCTGCGGCGACCGAGATCCTCTACGCCATCGGCGCGGGGCCCCAGGTCGTCGCCGTCGACAAGGACTCCAACTTCCCCAAGACCGGGCTGCCGAAGGTCCGCTTCGACGCCTTCAACCCCAACGTCGAGGCGATCGTGGCGATGCGGCCGAGCCTCGTGGTGGTCTCGTACAACCCGAACAACCTCGAGGCTCAGCTCGCGTCAGCCGGCATCGCGGTGATGGAACAGGACGCCGCGGCCACGCTGCGCGACACGTACCAGCAGATCACCTGGCTCGGGGACGCGACCGGTCACTACAGCCGGTCGCTCCTCGTCGCCGAGAACGTCAAGGCCGAGATCGCCAAGGACGTCGCGAAGGTCCCCGCGCACCACCCCGCGGTGTCGGTGTACTTCGAGCTCGACCCGAGCCTGTACTCGGCCACGTCGCAGACCTACGTCGGCCAGCTGCTCAAGTCGCTCGGCGTGACGAACATCGCCGACGCCGTCGCGTCGCCCCTCGACTACGGGTACCCGCAGCTGTCCGCGGAGTACGTGGTCAAGGCGAATCCCAAGGTGATCTTCCTGGCGGACACGGTCTGCTGCGCGCAGAGCTACAGCACCGTCAAGAAGCGGCCGGGCTTCTCGATCATCGCCGCGGTGCGCAACCGCCATGTCTTCGGGCTGAACGACGACATCGCGTCGCGCTGGGGCCCGCGCGTCGCGGTCCTCATGGACGAGCTCACCGCCGACGTCCTCCGCGTCTACGGCAAGTGAGTCCCGCCAGCCGGGGCGCCCGACCCGGCTCGGCGCTGCGGGCGTGGCACGTCCTGGCCGCGGCGGCGTTCGCCTGCGTCGCCGCGCTCGTCGGGCTCTCCGTCGGCGCGGTCCACGTTCCGATCGCCGCGATCCTGGGCGACATCGCCTGGCGGATCCACATCGGCCGCGACCACCTGGGCGGACAGCCGATGGGCCAGGTCGACTCGGTGATCGTCTGGACGCTGCGTGCGCCACGCGTGGTGCTCGGCCTGCTCGTGGGCGGGACGCTCGCCGTCGCCGGCGGGGCGTACCAGGGCGTGTTCCGAAATCCGCTGGCGGACCCGTACCTCCTCGGGATCGCCGCGGGTGCCGGGCTCGGCGCGACGATCGCGATCGTGGTCATCGGCGGGGGCGCGAACACCCCCGGAGTGACGCCGATCTTCGCGTTCGCCGGGGCGCTCGTCGCGGTGGTGGCGACGTGGCTGGTCGCGGGTCGCGGCGCCACGGGCCCGACCACGCTCATCCTTGCGGGGATCGCCGTCGCGAGCATGTTCGCGGCCGTCCAGACGCTGCTGCAGCAGTCCTCCTCGCTCGCGGTGCGCAACGTGTACTACTGGCTGCTCGGCTCGCTCGCGGGCGCGACGTGGAGCGGGATCGCCAGTGTCGTGCCCTACATGGTCGTCTCCGTGGCCGTGTGCATCTCGAGCGCGCGGCTCCTCGACGTGCTCAGCGTCGGCGAGCTCGAGAGCGCGTCGTTGGGGCTCCCGGTCGTGGCCGTGCGCACGATCGTGATCGCGGCGGCGTCGCTGGGCGCCGCCGCGGCCGTCGCGGCCGCAGGGCTCATCGGCTTCGTGGGGATCGTCGTCCCGCACGCCGTCCGGCTCCTCGTCGGCGTCAGCTACCGGCGGATCCTCGTGCTGTCGATGTTCGGCGGCGCGGGATTCCTGGTCCTCGCCGACGTCCTCGCGCGCATCGCCGTGCCCGACGCGGAGCTTCCGATCGGCGTGGTCACGGCCATCCTCGGCGTGCCGTTCTTCGTCCTGGTCCTGCACGTTCGGCGACTGCGGCTCCGGTGACCTCGGCGCTCGAGGTGACGTCGCTGACGGTGCGCGTGGGGGACCGCGCGCTGCTCGACGGCGTCTCTCTCACGGTCCAGCAAGGGGAGTGGCTGACCGTGATCGGGCCCAATGGCGCGGGAAAGACCACCTTGGTCCACGCTGCCGCGGGGCTCCGCGGCATCGACGGCGGGACGGTCACGCTGTCGGGCCACGACCTCAAGGGGCTGAAGGACCGTGCGCGCGCGTCACTGGTTGCCTACGTGCCGCAGTCGCCCGTGGTGCCCGAGGGGATGTCGGTCGCCGAGTACGTGCTGCTCGGGCGCGTCGCGCACCGGCCCCTTCTGCGCGCCGAGACCCCCCACGACCGCGCGGTCGTGGGGGCCGTGCTTTCGCGCCTCGAGCTCGACGGGCTCGCGCAGCGGTCCGTGCACACCCTCTCGGGTGGGGAGCGACAGCGTGCGGTCGTCGCGAGGGCCCTCGTCCAAGAGGCGCCGCTGCTCGTGCTGGACGAGCCGACCACGGGGCTCGACCTTCGCCACCAGCTCGAGGTCCTCGAAGTCGTCGCCGAGGAGCGGCGGTCGCGTCACATCGCGGTCGTCTCGACGCTGCACGACCTGACGCTGGCGGGCCGCTTCGCGGACCGACTGTGCCTGCTCGACGCCGGCCGCATCGTGCGCTGCGGTGCGCCCGCCGAGGTGCTGACCGAGGCGACGCTGCGCACCCACTACGGCGTCGAGGTCACCGTGGTCGACGTCGACGGCACGCCCGTGGTGGTGCCCGGCCCGCGGGCAAGGGGCTGAGGTCGCTAGCCGAAGGTTCGTCAAGTCCGGCCCTCGGCGTGTCCTCTCCTGCGCTGCGAGCGGGTCTATGTTGGCCCCACCCCGGCCGCGGGCGTCCGCCCTGGCCTGACATAGGTGGTGACAGCGTGGTCACAAGCGCCCAGTTCCCTGAAGGACTGGATAACTCTGCGCACAATGCGTGGACACAGGTCGTCTCGCTCCTCGAGGAGGCGGCCCAGCTGCTGCACCTCGAGGACGGGCTTCGCAAGATGCTCATCGAGCCCGAGCGCATCCTGCAGGTCGCGGTGCCGGTCCGCATGGACGACGGCCATGTCGAGATGTTCACTGGATGGCGCATCCAGCACGACACGAGTCGGGGCCCCGGAAAGGGCGGCCTGCGGTTCCACCCGAGCGTCGACGTCAACGAGATCGCGGCGCTGTCGGCCGACATGTCCGTGAAGTGCGCGGTCGTCAACATCCCCTTCGGCGGCGCCAAGGGCGGTGTCCGCGTCGACCCGTCCAAGCTCTCCTTGGGCGAGCTCGAGCGGATGACGCGCCGCTACACCTTCGACATCGCGGCGATCCTCGGACCCGATCGCGACATCCCCGCGCCCGACGTCAACACGAACACCCAGGTGATGTCCTGGGTGATGGACACGATCTCGATGATCCGCGGCAAGCCGACGCCCGGCGTGGTCACCGGCAAGCCCGTCGCGATCGGCGGGACCTACGGGCATGCGGGGGCGACGTCGCTCGGCGTGTCGATCTGCTCGGCCGCGATGTTCAAGCGACTCGGGATGCCGGTTCGCGACGCGCGCGCGGTGGTCCAGGGATACGGCAAGGTGGGCGCCCCGCTCGTCGAGCTCCTCGACGGCCTCGGGATGCGCGTCGTGGCCGTCGCTGACGTCCAGGGCGCGATCCACAACGACCAGGGGCTCGATCCGCACGCCCTCCAGGAGCACTTCGACGCGACCGGCACCATCGTCGGGTTCGAGTCCGCGGACGCGATCGACCCGAAGGACCTGTTCGCAGTGGAGTCGGACCTCGCGGTGCCCGCGGCGATGGGGGGCTCGATCGACGAGCGCGTCGCGACGTCGATGTCCGCCAAGGTGATGGTCGAGGCAGCCAACGGGCCCACGACGAGGGGGGCCGAGGCCGTCCTCGAGAAGCGCGGCGTCATCTCGGTGCCCGACGTGCTGGCCAACGCCGGCGGCGTCGTCGCCTCGTACTTCGAGTGGGCCCAGGACCTCCAGGGCTTCCTCTGGGAGCGCGAGCTGTTCACCCGACGCCTCGAGATGACGATGCACGAGGCCTTCAACCACGTCTACGACCGCGCCGAGACCCTCAAGGTCCCGATGCGCCAGGCGGCCGTGGCCGTGGGCGTGGAGCGCATCGCCGAGGCGATCGAGCTGCGGGGGCTGTTCCCCTAGGCCGCCGCCCTCCCTCGCGGCGTGCGGGCACCTACGCTCGCGCCGTGCGAATCGCCTCCCACGCGCGCCGTGGCCTCGTCGTGGCGGCCTCGCTGGCCGCCGCGCTCAGCGCGACGACGGCGGCGAGCCCGCTGGCACCTGCGGGCGCGGCGACGACGAGGTCGGCGACGCCGGCGGTCCCTCGAGCGGTGCACGTCACCCCGGGGGTGGGCACCGACACCGTCAGCTGGACGGCCCCCACGGCGCGCGCGGGCGTGCAGGTCACGAGCTACCTCGTGACCTCGCTGCCGTCGGGCAAGACGTGCACGACGACGGCGACGTCGTGCGTGCTGACCGGCATCGTGGATCGCACGAGGTGGCGCTTCGCCGTGGCCGCGCGCGACGCAGCCGGCCTCGGCCGCCGCTCGGCGTGGACGCTGCCGCTGCACGAGGCGGTCATCGTCGTCGTCGCGGGGCAGTCCAACGCGACCGGCGCGGAGTCCTACGCGTACGACGCGGCGACGAAGCGGGCCGTCTTCGACGGGCGGTCTGCGGCGGACCGGGGCGTGTTCTTGTCGCTCGACGGCCCGTTCTGGCGCCAAGCGACGATCCCCCCCGGGCCACTCGAGTACCCGCAGGTGTCGTCGGCCAATCACGCCCAGGTGCTCTTCGGTCCCGAGGTCGGGCTCGCCCGTGGCCTGTGGGACGCCGGCTTCCACACGCTGGCGGTCGAAAAGGT
>Ga0075030_100001014_pt1 | contig 25205 bp, 17 predicted proteins | sample LitLauG_LLR_2012_FD_71393 | JGI IMG/M metagenome (GOLD analysis project Ga0075030, IMG submission 71393) | Freshwater sediment microbial communities from Pennsylvania, USA - Little Laurel Run_MetaG_LLR_2012 | ecosystem: Environmental > Aquatic > Freshwater > Creek > Sediment | place: USA...
CTAGTGTACTGTCTCTAAAATAGCTTTACAACGATTGACCTTTTCCAAAATCTGTTCAGCCGAAGCGGTCCAGAGGAACGGTTTGGGATTTTGATTGTTTTCGTTCAGGTACTCCTGAATGGCTTGGATGAGGTCGTCGACGCTGTAGAAAGTTCCTCTGCGGATTCGCTTGTCGGTGAGTTTCCCGAACCAGCGCTCAACGAGGTTCAACCACGAGGAACTGGTGGGTGTGAAGTGCAACTTGAATCGGCGGTGTTTGTCGAGCCAAGTCTTGACCTTCTCATGCTTGTGCGTGCCGTAGTTATCGAGAATCAGGTGGAGATCCAGTTCGCGGGGGAACTCGCGGTCCAGTCGTCGTAAGAAGCGCAGGAACTCCTGATGCCGGTGTCGCGGCATGCATTCTCCGATGACGGTGCCGTCCAGCAGGTTCAAAGCGGCGAACAGCGTGGTTGTCCCGTGACGTTTGTAGTCGTGGGTCATTGTGCCGCATCTGCCTTTCTTCATCGGCAGCCCTGGCTGGGTACGGTCTAAGGCCTGGATTTGGCTCTTTTCATCCACGCAAATCACTAACGCTTTATCGGGAGGATTGAGATACAAACCGATAACATCGGTTAGCTTTTCTACAAATTGTTTGTCTGTGGAGAGCTTGTACTTTCGGGTCCGGTGCGGCTCTAGGCCGTGCGCGTCCCAAATCCGTTGCACGCTCGCCGGGCTGACACCTTGTTCGGCGGCCATCGTTCGCGCGCTCCAGTGAGTGGCCGCTTTCGGCTTAGTTTGCAGCGTCGCATCAATGATTTGCTTGATCTTCGTTGCGCTGATTCCGGGTTTTCGCCCCCGACCCGGCGCATCGTCGACCAATGAATCCGGTCCTCCTGCGGCAAATCGCTCGCGCCATAACAGCACGGTTGGGCGACTGGTCTCTAATTGCTCGGCAATCCTGCTGTTGGCTATGCCCTCTGCGGCTAATAACACTAATTGAGACCGGAACACGACCTTCTGCAGCGTATTCCGTGCCGCTATCCAAGCGTTTAGCGTGCGCTTTTGTTCCGCAGTGATCGGCAATGCATCCGGCACAGCCCACATCTTAAAACAACTATGCGCCCATGCTTCCTACTTGTAAAGCTATTTCTGAGACACTACACTAGATCCACCCTCGCAGCCTGTACCAAACCAAGGCGACGACCTCATGCAGGGTGATTTCGTTACGCGAGATCGCCCGCCAGTTAGGCCACATTTCGCGAAAGAACGGGCCGAGCTTTCGACGCCCCGATGGCGCGGGAAGAACGTCGACACCAGCCTTTCGGAAGCAAGCTTCCGCTCTTCGCATGCTCTGCGCTTCCACCACCAGCAGCACTTTTTTGATGTTGTGTTTTCGCAAAAGTGCGGCCGTAAAAACCGCGTTTTCATGAGTCGATCGAGATTCTTCTTCGAGCCAGATCATGGAGTTAGGGACACCCACACCAATCAATACATCTCTCATCACGGCCGCATTCGAAACCCTACCACCGCGCTCTGGCCCACCGCTTGTGATGATCGGCAAAGCGTTCGTTGTCTTGGCGAGCCACGCTGCAAAAACGCATCGCTCATACGTCTCCCGATCCGGCAGATAATACGGCCGCTCGGGGATTGGCGGTCTAATCGAAGACGATAAAACCACGATCGCCTGGGCTTCTTCTAGGTGCGCCGGAGGATACGCGTACCCGGCTTCGAGCGGACGTGAAAACACCCAATCGAAAACCGGCAAAACGAGCATCAGGCCACCGAGAAACGCAAAACCACCCAGCAATAGTCTTGCGCGGCCCGGCTTCAGCAGCAACGTGAGAAATGTCGAGACAAGCAGTATCGATATTAGCGGTTGTACGTAGCTCACCCGTTACGTATGATCATATAACTGAGAGCGAAACGATGAATCGATTGCGCATTGGGGTCATGATCAACGACAGCCATCAGCCGGCATGGGTCGCAGCGATGCTGAACGAGCTTCTGTCTTCCGATATTGCGGAGATCTGCCTGATGATCCGTAAAGCCCTCGAACCGTGTGCAGAACAGACTTTCGCACGAAAGCTAATCAGCAAGCGAACGAATCTTGCGTACCTGCTCTATATGAGAATGGATCGCAAGCTCTTTCAGCCCAAGCGGGATGCCTTTGCACCGGTGGATATCGGTGCCAGGTTTGCGAACTGTCCGACGATCGAGGTCACCCCCATCCGCAAGAAGTTTTCCGAACGGTTTCCAGCGGAAGCGGTCGAACAAATCCGCTCTCACAACTTGGATGTGATTTTGCGGCTAGGTTTTGGGATCTTACAATACCGCGGGAGGCCCGCCAGGTTATTGGGAGGTGATGGAAGGCAACTTCGCAACCGGGGTAGCGTTGCAGCGACTCCCAGAGGAGTTGGATCACGGTACGCTGCTGGAGCGGGGCCGGTACCGGACACAACCGTGGTCGGTCATCTATGAGGACGGTACCTCTGTCAAGGAAAAAATCAATCCAAAATCGGTGCCAACGGCACCGATCCAAATCTTTTGGGATACACTTCTCCTGTGCCAGGTGGAGGATAGGGCTCCGCTGGAAAGCGACCCGAGCGCCGACCTGGAGGCCGGGATGAGGTGGGGAGTTCATAAGTCTCCCTACCCATCTGAAATGTCTAAAACAAACTCATCCTGGCAATAAAGCGTTAAACTCCTGCCTCTTTGCGGGACAAATTTGCGTTTGGCCACGCGCTCTGGCCCACTTTGGCCACGATATTTGGCCCACCTGAGAAGGAGTGTAGCGTAGTGGTTCCGGCGAGCGAAGCGAGCCGGTTGTTGGGCGAGAAGGAAAACAGGAGTAGCAGTCGCGAGCGGCGCTGGGAAAGTGGGAAACGCGATTTTCGTTTTCCACTTTTCCAGGGACGCGAAGCCGAAGCTGTGTGAATGTGGGAATCGCGCGGTGTCGGCGCGATTTCCAAGGGGCGGTGGAAACGGTGTAAAACCGGTTTTTGGTTTTGCACCGTTTCCACGGACCCGGCATTTGCACAGCTTCCTTGGTCAGCCAGCTGATGTCTGGCGTTTTTGTGTGGTGCGTTTGAAGCGATAACTGTCTTGACCGGTTTCGATGATGTGCGCCTGATCGGTAATGCGATCGATCAGTGCTTTGCAAAGACGGGTGTTGGGAATGACTTTGGTCCATTCCGAGAACGGTAAATTGGTTGTCAGAATCACCGTTGCTTTTTCGGCGCGATCGGCGATGACTTGGAATAGATACTCCGCGCCTACTTCCGCCATGGGCACGTAGCCGACTTCATCAATCGCGATGACGTCATAACGCGACCACCGTTTGAGAGCACGTCCAAACACGTGTTGATGCTGTGCTTCGACGAGTTCGTTGATGAGTCCTGTAGCCGTTGTGAAGCGTACGCGGCGCTTCTGCCGGCAAGCGGCCACGCATAATGCTGTGAGCAAATGTGTTTTCCCCGTGCCGCTGTCGCCGATGAAGAGTACCGGCTCCGCGCGGTCGATGTAGCCACCGCCGGCCAGCTCTTTTAACTTACTCGCTGGAATATGTGGTGCCGCGCTGAACTGAAACTCATCGAGCGTTTTCACTTTCGGCAGATGCGCTTCTTTGAGACGTCGTTGAATCGCATTCTGTTCGCGCTCTTCCATCTCTGCGCTCAGCAACGCCTCCAGATAATCCAGATGCGATTGCTGCTGACTCGCTGCAGTCTCTGCCAAGCGCCGAAACTGCGCGGCCATCGTCGGTGCGCGCAGTTGTTTGCAATACTGTTGGATCACCTCTTGCTGCACTGGTATCGAAGCGGTCTTCATGCTCTCACCTCCGGCCTCTGCTTGTTGGTTAGCAGCTGATCGTATGCATCGAGCGTGGGCAGAGGCCGCTCAAAGCCGGCACCGCTCCCAATAAGAGGAGCAGCGCGATGTTCGTTTCGTGTGTCAGGTGTGAGCCAGTGCCGCACTGTAGAGGCGTCGCTGGAACCACAGGCCAGCGTTGCCTCGATCGCCGATCGTACGGCTTCGTTGCCATGCGCCGGAATCAGTTGCAGCAGACGAATCATCTCGCGTGTGCCTTGGCTTTGTCCTTGCCGCTCCATCAGCTTCTTCCAGAACTGGTCGAAGCTATCCGGCCATAATCCAGCTTGCCGATATTGCGCGAGCGCTTTCGAGTTTGCCAAGGCGCCCGGCTTGTGTTCGAGTACGCCGAGATAATGTTCGAGCGCGAGCACTTCTTGCCGCACCCGATAACAGCGCTCATGCCGCGCCACCTGTCCACCTTGCGCGTACACCGTGACATGCGAGGCATCAATGCCGACATCGACGCGAACGCCCGGTCGTAATGGTGTGGAGTAGCGATTGTACTTCGCGTTGACACAGCCGTTTGGGTCGACGACACAAGCGATCATTTCGCTCATCTCAAAGTCTTCCTCCGGGCGCTTGGTGAGTTGCGATTGTTCGCGCTGGAAAGCAGCAGAGACGCTTTCGGTGCGGCCTTCGATGCAGCGCTCCCGATCTTGCTGGCAGCATTCGAGCAAGTATTGATTCAGTTCATCCAGGTTCGCGTGCTGCGGAACAGGCGTCCACCACCGCCGCCGGAATCGCCCTTGTTCTTGTTCCACTCCGCCCTTTTCATTGCCACGCGCCGGTGTGCAGAACTCAGCTTCGAATCGATAGTGCGAGCGGAACCCGATAAAGCGTGTCGTCTGCTCACGCCGCTTGCCTCGTATGATCTGCTTCACCGCGCTCTTGAGATTGTCGTAACGCAGCACACGGAAAGCACCGCCAAACAGTTCGAAGGCCCGATTGTGCCCGTCCAGAAAGGCCTGCTGCGTGGCCCTTAAATAGGCGCGATGGAACGCCGCACCGCTGTACATACTCCGCAAACAGAACACTTGCAGCTTCACGCGTTCACCGCTCAGGTCGGCATACGCTTCATACCAGTCCACTTGTGCTTCGCGGCCAGCCTCATACTCTTGGCTGATGTCGGTCTCGGCGCGTTCCAGTTTGCGCTGTTGTTTCCAATCTCGAACCGCACGCCGCACGCTGCGCGGGCTCACTTCCTGCTCCGGCATCTCACTGCGCAGCCGTTGATAAATGCGCTCGGCGGTGTGTCGCTGCTTGCGCGGGGCTTGCTGATCCGCCGTCAGAATCTGATGGATAAACAACACCACTTCAGCGATCAGCCGTGTTGTTTCTCCCTGCCTCTTTTTGCGTTTTGGTGGGATTGCTTTCTGGATGGCTTCCCTCACCATCCGCCGGTGCACGCCTAGTTTCTTGGCGACTCCTAAAATCGTCCCGACGCCCTCAAAATACTCGCGCCGGATCTTCTCGAATAACTCCACTTTGGCTCTCCAATCCAACCGGCCCGCTCCTTCTGGCCAGTCAAAACCAGCCAAAACAAAGCTATCCGGTTGTGTTTTATTGGTGGGCCAAATACCGTGGCCAAAGTGGGCCAAATTCGCTGGCCAAACTCACCCGGCGCACTTGCATCCCTGCATTGCCTTATCCTCTGCTCCGGTCATCACCACTCTAAACAATCCGTGCTAATTTGCAAAGGTTGTAGTTGTCGTCGGTCGGTAAGAATAGTTGTCGTTGATGGGTAAAAGTAGTTGTCGCCAGACAGAAAGGCGGCTGGCGCAATCCGGACAAGCTGGCTCCGAGTGGGGCGCATCGCGTTACGTGCCGTATGAACATCGCCTATAGAAAAATCCGACTGGCGGGTGTGCAGTAACGCGAGTTCTCTCACCGTTCTTCTACGCGACGCACAAACTGGCAAACTTGCTGTTTCGCAAGGAATGGACAATCGCTTATGCGCTGACGGAGAGCTTTCCGGACACCTTCTATCGATTCAAACCGCCGGTGCCGCCGCGCGACCGGTTTTGGGCCGATCCATTTCCGCTGTGGCAATGGTGGTCATTCGGCGGAATGAACCGCGGCTTGAGCAGCACGACTAACGCGGAACTCTATCTGTTCTACGCCGATAGTCCACTTGGGCCGTGGCACGAGCATCAGGCCAACGCGGTGAAAACAGACATTCGTTCGGCGCGTCTGGCTGGCTGGCTGTTCCGGCATGCGGGCCAACTCTGCCGGCCGGCGCAGGATCTCTCGGAGGACAGATGCTTCGCAACGGTGATCAACCGAGTAGACGTCCTTAGCGAATCGGAATACCGGGAGACGCCTGTCGCGGGGCTAACGGGCAACAGGCAACCGGGACATTCCGACATTCACACGATCAACTTTGCGGACGGATTGGCTGTCGCGGATGTGATGATAGCTTCCGGCGCCAATGCGGGCTAACCCCGTCGCCATTCAATTGGACTTTCCTCCTGCAGCGATCGACCTTTGCGCCACGTTTTGTCATGACTTCCAACAGTCATCGATCGGCGAAACGGCACGAGAGACAACGGACGCTCGACCGTTAGAAACAGGGTCGCGGTCGGAATAAGTGTAATTGCGAACATCAATGGCAACAGTTCCCAGAACAACCCAAAGCCATTGTTCCTCGCACTCGGTAGCAAAATAGCCAGCGCGGCAAAGCTTGCTTTGAGTACAAGGCCATGCAGCAGATAGTAGGAAAAGCTCATGTTCCCCAACCAACGCATCGGCGTCCACGAAAAGACACGTGGCAGCGACGCAGCAGGCTTACCAAAACAAGCCATGCAAAATACTGGAAAAGTGACGAATAAGATGCCGCCCTTTAACGCCACGATGCCGGTTCCCCTATTCGGCAGCAAGATGGCCAAAAGGCCGATGGCAAGCGCAAGCGAACCGACAACGCTGGACGGAGTGCGCACCCGTTGGCTATTCACTGCCTCGTAAAGCAAAATACCAGAGATGAACATAACAAGTCTCACGTGCCCGCCATAAGCCCCGCAATAGAATATGATCAACATCGCTCCAGTGGCAAAGAACGCGACACGCGAAACAGAGCTACGGGTCTCTAGCCTGAAGAGACCTATGACCAAGGGAATCGTCAAGTAGTAGAACATCTCGTAGCTCAATGACCAAGCCACGGTAATCATCGGATCAATTGGGAAAATGCCGGGCAACAGGAAGAAATTCTCAGCGATATAGAGGACTCCGCGAGAAAGTGGACTAGGAATTTTGCTTTCCGCGGGGAACAGCAACGAAAGAATCAGATAAACAACAAAAACCATAATGAAGGCCGGGTAAATGCGGAGAAGGCGCCGCCGAATGAATTGGTTGAACTTTTGAGGCCGCGAGATCAAGGAACCGTATATCAAATACCCGCTGAGAACGAAGAATAGATCTACGCCCGTGTTGCCGATTTGACGGAGCGAAGTCGCGATAGCTAAGAAAAGGGGTTGGCCCGCAATCCAAGGTTTAATCAGAGTCGTGTAGTGAACTAGGAAAACGAGAAATACTGCGAAGCCACGCGTACCTTCCATAGGGCGAATGTTGTGTTTTCCGCCTCCACGCGACAACTCAAACTTCTCCGTTAAGGATTCCAAAAATGAGTCCCCCCAAAAGGCTAATCACCTAAAATACCGCAAGTGCGGCTTCGGGTGGACTCCATTCGGAATATTTGGTTAGTTGCCGGTCTTGCAACCCCCGCCAAGGCTTGCATTAACGATTCTCTGGACATCAACGATACTGCAAGCTCCATTTCCGATCAGGTCGGCGTTGCCACAAGTGGCGATACCCAAAACCTGATTGATCGCAATTTGCACGTCGAGTGAATTGACCGAGCCGTCACCATTGAGATCGCATGCATTCGCGGGTGTCACACCAAGGTTTCCCGAAATCGAGCCCAGCCAGAGATCTGCAGGGCCACCCTGATTCCATCCAATGATCATGTTGTGGACGGGATCATAAGTCGCCATTTGCCCCGACGCTCCATTTGTCGCCGTGGCACCAACGCCGGCACTGGGAGAACCGATCAAAGACCATGCATCTGCCATCGGATCGTACAGATAATCGGCCGATGTGTTGTTGTTCAAGTAGTGATAAAACAACTTCTGAGTTTGGCTATTGTAGGCGATGGTCTGTTCAGACTGGAGGCAGCAACTGCCGTTCCAGAAACCCGGAGGGGGCAAGTTTATTGTGGTCTTTTGTACCCAGGACTTAGCAGGAACATCATAGGCAAAAATCACGTTCTGGGGCGTTCCCGCATATCCTTGAGTACCACCGTATTGGAGAATTTTATGTGTAGCCGAATCCCAAACCATGGAAGGATAAGCCGACCCGGGCGGGTGGTTACGCGCACACAAGCTTCCGAAGCATGAGGTAGTTACTTCGGTCCAGTCGTCCGCTCGAGCGCAGCCCGCTGCCGTCTGCTTGGCGGTTAGAGTGGCCCCTGGATTTCCCAAGGTACTGCAATACAAAAATGTATCATGAACATCGGCACCCTGATCATAGCCAAAAAGTACGATCACGTCATCGTCGGGATCATAGATCATTGCTGACTCGACGATAGCGTCTGGGACGTTGTTTGCCGTTGCTACTTGAGTCCATGTGTCCGTAGTCGGATCTGAATTCAACTTTAGGTAGTACGTATCATATATCGAGTTTGGGCTTGGGTTCTTCCTCTCCGGCGCGAGAATGCGGAAGAAGGTCTGGCCCGCTGGAACATTGGAAGTCATCACCAATGTTTTCTGGTCAACCACATGATCCACGGTATAGTTTATGCAGTTCGAGGCACTCGTACCGACGCACGCCGTGACTCCCTTCCAGTTCGACCCCACCACAAAGTTTGTGCCAGAAGCGCCCACTAGTGTCGCCGAACCGTCGGTGGAAACAACTTGCATCGTGCAGGACTGGTTTATTCCTCCAGTCAGCCACAAAAATCCTCGCAGAGTGTCTACCGTCATTTGTCCCATCGGGTGACGTTGCCCAGGCATGCTAGGAGCATCAACGATACAGAGATCCTGCTGGGCTCCTGTTCCGGGTCCCCAAGCCCATGTATTCGTACCGGCATCATAGAAGAGCAGATCGTTGGAGTAGATCGTGGTTTCCGCAGCTGAATACGCGACAATACCCGTCGCACCCAGATAGTTGGTCGTAAGAGTCAAGGTTGTTTTGTTGTTCGTAGATGGAGGGGATACTGGAGTGCTTGGCGATGCAGCGATATTGTATGTGGTGGATCCGATAGTGATCCGGTCAGTCGCTTGCCAGAAATCTCCGAACTTATCACCCGATATCCAGGTCACGACACTCGATCCGTTAGTTACGCTGACGGTCCCAGCAAAGGCTTGGTGGCCATAGATAATCGCCTTGCTCGATACGGGATCCCAATTCATCTGCATGTAGCCACTCGCTGTCGGCCACCTTGGGGTCAAGATCGGCTTGTTCCAACTCACACTTGTCGCGCCTGGAGTTGGTGCCACAGCTGTCGCCGCAAAGGAAACGGGGCTTCCGGTCAGCGATCCGGATGTTGCCGTGACAGAATTATTGCCAGCCGTCTGCCCCAAGGTGAGGGTCGTTGAGGCAAGACCTTGGCTATTCGTTTGGACTTGTGCCACCGTCAGGGCCCCCCCTCCCGCAGTTACTGCAAAGGAAACAGTCACGCCCGACACAGGATTGCCGTTGGCATCCGTAGCTTCAACGGTGAAGGCCGCTGGCAATTGTTGGCCTGTATTACCCGATTGGCCGTTGCCACTAACGAGCACTAGATTAGCAGCAGTGGTCGATATTTGGGCTGTCGCAGTAAACATGAGGGGGCTTCCGGCCAAGCCGGCCGAAGAGGCTAGCACTGTATTCGCTCCAGCATTCGGTCCTAAGACCCAAGTGGCGGAAGCTTGTCCCTGACTGTTTGTGGTCATTTGGATGTTTTGCAGCGTGCCGCCTCCCGATGCCACACTAAACGAGACACTTGTTCCCGCTACTGGGTTGCCGTTTGAATCCGTGGCCATTACTACCAGCGGGGACGGCAGAGGCTGAGTGGCTGCCCCTGTCTGACCGTTACCGCTGACCAACACTAAGTTTGAGGCGCCCACAATGGGCGTAGTCGTTGCCGGCACGTAGGCCTTTACGCTGAAGTTTCCGGCAGTCAGACCCACAGTTCCAGTATTGATTGTTAGACTTTGAGAACTGCCGGCCGCTGAAGGGGCTGGAATATTCGAAACGTTTGTTGCCGCAAACCAATTCATTGTGTGAACCGGATCTCCGATAAAAGAGTTCGCCGCAGGATCGAAACCAATCCAGTCCACGATCGGCAGAGAACCCCACTTAATTCGATAGCTCTGTGCACCGGCGGGAACTGTCCAAGAAATTGTGTAAGAGCCTGCACCGTTACTTGTAAATCCGCTGATGGGTACGTTATTGAGCGCTGTGCTACCGGGCCGCTCAACAATATCTATGAGCGCAGAAAGCTGATATCCGCCAAAATCGACCGCTGTTGACGATGTGCCGGTTCCAATCCCGTTGGAGGACATTGTTCGCTGCATCGCGTTATTAAACAACGTCTGCCACGAAGCCATACTGCCTTCGACTTGATGCGCTATAAAGAATGGAAACCAGACTGTCTGGTTAGAACGCACGGGATAATACGTGGAATCGCACGCCGCATTCGGTATGTCGACAGCTACATAGTAACGAAAACCGTTATTTGTCCAACTCGACGTTCCATCATAAAAAGCACCTTCAGTCCGCGCCCATAAACTCTGGCCATACGCCAGATCGAGCGCGGTCATATAATCAGACCAAGCGGGTCCTTCTACGGTCCGCAACTCCCAAAGTCCCTGCATCAGGATGGAAGATTGGAAAACTCCCTCAGCGCGGTAGTCGCCAGCGTTGCAGGGGCTTATCCCCGCATCAAAACTGGTATTCTCGACGCCACGCGTCAGGCTGATACCTTGGCTCGTCCACGGCCCGCCATTGGCTGGGCCGTAAGAACACGTCGATGGCGATCCGGACACACAGAGAGGCGGCTTGATCTGTACTGAGTAATCATTCGCTGCCTGTTGCAAGACCGCTTTGGCGTCCGTAACGTCGCCCGTCGCCTGTAGGAAGCGGGAATAACGAGAAGCTCCAGCCAACTGAACGCCGATCGCACGAGCATTCCAGACGCCGCCGAGGGCGTAATAGGAAGCCCCCGTCTGCGTTCCAGCCGAAGCAGTCAGTGTCAGAGCCGTACCGCTAGTCACGGTCGCGACAGTATAGACGACCCCGTTGATCATAATTGGATTTCCAACCATGGACGATTGGAAGTTACTTCCACTGGACAGGCTCACCGCTGTCCCGTTCGTTGTCACTTGTCCGTTTAGCTGTCCCCCAAGCTCTCCGTTCTGATATGTGTCGGGGTTTAGGAAGAAATCCAGCTGCGAGTTATTGACTGCGTCGCGTACAGTTTCGTCACCGGTCAGAAAATAATAATCCAGAATGCCCCACCAATGCCTGTGCTCCTGGTCTGGGCCGTTAGCGCTCGACCAACTGCGAAGGTTAGACGATCCCAGCGGAGTCTGCAATTTGTAGCTCGCATTGCTTAACGGGCCGCCGACGCCAGCGCTCAGCACCAAGTGCGACGGGTCGGTGATGGTCCCAACCGAATAGTTAGCGCCGTTAATGTTGAAAGCGAGGCCCGCCTCCCATGGCGCGAAATAAGCGCCGGATACCAAAGTCACCGTCACTCCGTCCGAGGCGATATTCACTGTTCCGCTCGGGGCTGGAGACGAGGCATTGGGCATACCGTATCCATCGAGCTCTGGGGATGAAGCATTCGCGTGAGACTTGCTGCGCCAATTGAACCCATCCGCATGGGGAGCACTCATATCCACTTGACTTGTATAGAACTGCTTGGCTCCAAGATAACGCCCCGTCTGACCTCGGGTGATGAAGTTCATTAGATAGGAATAGCGCCATTCGAGTTGATTCCGGCCACCTCCCTGATTCCACCAGTACCCACCGGGATAGTTGAATAGTGGCCAACTAGGGTCTGAAGTTCCGATATCCTGAAGGCAGCACCCTTTATTTTGGGGCACCGAGGGATTGGCTGCGTTCACCACAGAGGTGTAGTAGCTGTCCTCCTCTGTCGGATCCTCAAGCGAGTAGAAGAATACTCCTGCGGAGTTATACTGCGTTCTGGGCGCCCTGCCCACGAGCGCGTGCTGCAGCTTGAGAAACTCGTTCGAGAGCGACGGAGGCGCTGAAGAATGGAAATTCAAGTAGATTTCGTCGGTTTTCCATTGCGGCCACGCCTGGTAAACGGGGAACGTGTTCTCTTTGGCAAACAACCCGATGGTCGCGACAGCGCCCCCATTGTTGAACTCGAGCGACTTGGGCCCGTTCGCGGCAAACTGGTAAGTCCCAATTTCCACGCCGGCACCTGAAGTGCTGCTGCTGACCTCCGCCCAACCCTGTGGATATTGGCTCGATGAGCCGCTGGTTAAGATCGCTCCGTTCTTCGCGACCCTGTAGCCTGAATCGAGCGTGAACGTTGTGCAAGGATTGCCACACCCCGACCAGCCGGCGTCGCCCATGAGTAGCGACTGTCCTTGATAAATATAAGCGCTATCGCTTCCGCTAAGCGTTCCGGTGGTCGGTGTCCCGGTATGGTTTGCAAATGTGAAATTGGTGGTCCCGCTCAGGTTTACCCCGGTGCGGAGTTCATAGGATTGCATCGCTTTGAATGCAGTGCTGGCACTCCCACTGGCCGGTCCGTAGTCGGCATTGTGCAGTACTGGGACAATCCGAACCGCAGTCTTCAGCGCATTGAAATAGAAACGCGCCGATCCCCGCATATAGGTGTTTCCCAGCGCATCGTTGTAGCTCCAGTTACATTTGACAACAGCTTGCACCGGACCATTTTTCTCGACAGTGCAGGTCGAAGCCGAATCGTTGCTGCTTCGGAACTCCGTGGTGCAAGGCGTTGCGGTACTGCAGTTGGTATTTGGGCTGGCTGGCCCCCGAATCACGAATCCATCCGACGAACCCGTCGCGACCAAGCCTACGGAACCCACTGAGACCGTATCCAAACCATTAAAATTTGCTTTCTTAATGGTGAATGTCGCAGCACCGGTTGCAATGGTAATCGTCCCGTTGTTTGCATTACCAGGGTTGCTATCGGTCGCCAAGTTTGTCCCTCCGAAATTCCCGCTCCCAGAGTTCGTCAAGGTGACCGTCGCTGAACTACCGGCACCGAGGCTAGCAATCTCACCGCAGGCCTCAATCCACATCGCATTACCGTCCGGCCATGAGCCAAGAAGCCGAAACTGCCCCGCAGTGGCACCACTCAGCCCAAGCGTACTCAGACTACTGGAGGAGATCTGCGCCGAATCAGCCACAGGAACGCCCATGCAAAAGGGCTCATTCGCACGGGCAACACCTCCGCTACCACTGACCGTCGTATGTCCGGTGGAATCCCCTGGGTAGAGCGCCTCTTGGATCGTCAAAGGGACGTTCAACTGCGCCCAAGTGGGAATTCCGCAGACTACTGCTAAAGCCAACAAAGCCTTGTTCATGTACATCCAGTCACTCTTTTAAGATAATGTGGTGTCCGGCCCTCGCGAAATCCCGAAATGGCTTCAGGGATTTACGACCGGCGAAACGGTGAATTCTTCAACAATGTCATCTAGCGAATTATATCCGCCAAAGCTCGCATATTCATAGGCTCCGATATCGAAAACCGCTGCGGCGGTCCAACTCGGCACAATGGGCGTGGTTGGCGTTGATTGCGCCAGCGCATCATTCAAATACAATTTGACGGCGCTTCCGTCCCATGTAAGCGTCACTTTTAGTGTTATTCCCTCGCCGAACAAGGCGTCTTCCTTACCAGCCGGAACGTCGTACCATAAACCCGCGCCCGTCGCTACATAGCTGAATTGCAAATAACCCGAGGCCACCTGTGTCAGGAAATAAAAGAGGTGATCGTTGTTGCCATCCCGAACATCGAAGGCAAACCGCGGAGAAGGTGCGCTTGCCTGCCTCTGAGCAAAGCTGTAGCGCGATTTCAGATAGAAAGATATAGCCCCTTGATTGCCGCCGAAAATCTTTCCCACGCCAGTACCCGTAAATTTCAAATAGGCTCGGTTATCATTCGTGCAACACTGCCGGAAATACACTCCGCTGCCACTGCTGTTCGGTGCAAAGTTTACTGAACCCGTGCCATTGGCCACGACGGATCCGGCAAATCCCACCGGTCCAACGGAGGGCGTCGCGATCGAACCATTGGAAACTCCCGTAATCTCTGAGGTCGATCCATGCAATTCAAACAGCAGTTGCGGCCCCGTCGTCCCAGGCGTAGTAAAGGTGAGATCGGTCGACACAGCCAGATTGCCTAGCGCATCCATCGATTGCGCTTGGTAATGATAAGTTGTGGCAGGTAAAAGCCCGCTTAGTACAACCGAATGCGACGTAACGGGCGTTGGATCTATCGCGCTCACCGCTTCGGAGCTGAAAACCGTTCCGTACGCAACCTGCGAGCTAGAGGCTTTGTCGGTTGACCAGCCTATCGTTGCCGACAATGAAGTGATCGAGCTTGCTCCAGCCTTTGAAATCACAGGCGGAGCGGCCGGATTCGAAATTGGTGCTGGATTCGTCCCGGTTGTAATAGGGGCTACCGAAAAGTCGGCAATCGCGTCGTCTAGGGTGTTGTAACCTCCAAATGTGAGGTACTCATACGAACCCAGATCGAAGGTGGAAGCAGCCGTCCAGTTCGGTGTCGGCGGGGTGTAAGACGAGGAGTCCACCAACGTGTCGTTTAAGTACAAATTTGCAACAGTGCCATTCCAAGCAACGGTCACTTTCAACACAACACCATTTCCAAAGATAGAGTCTTCCGAGCCAGAAGGAACAAAGTAGTTAGTCACAGTCTTTCCTACCATATAACTGAAGACTAACTTACCGGAAACACCTTCAGTCAGGAAATAGAACATGTGGCCGTTACCATCGCGAACGTCGAAAGCGTACCGCAGCGCTGCTGCCGTTGTTGATCGTTGGGCGAAGCTATAGCGCGATTTCAAATAAAACGAGATTTGGCCCTCGTTGACATTAAAAATCGTGCCAATCTGCGATCCAGTGAACTTGTAGTATGCATTATTTTCATTCGAACAGCAATTAAGGAAATAGACTCCGTCCCCCCCCGTGATTGGGCTGAAGTTGATGGATCCCGTACCTTTCGCGACCACGCTTCCCGTGAATCCAGGCGGCGCGACATGGGGAGTGACAACCGACCCGACTGTTGTACCACTTATCTCAGTTGCGGACCCTTCAATAAGAAGAGTTTGGAGAGGAAGAATGGTAAACGCAAATACGGTAGAGAGCCCGCTGGCTGAACGAGCCGTTAACATAACGGAACTAGGCGCAGAGGTAACCCCTGCAACAGCAGGGAAACTTGCGGAGACGCTGCCTGCAGGAATTGAAACTGTAGCGGGCACTGTCAAATACGCATTCTGGGCAGACAAATTAATGGGCGTCGGATTCAAAACCGGACCGGTCATATTTACGGTACAGGTCGTAGTTGCACCGGAAAAAAGCGTCGCCTCAGCGCATTGAAGCGAAGAAATTGCGGTGCTCGGAGTTAAGACAAGTGTCGTTTGTTTGGAGATGCCATTTGAAGCGGCGGTGATGATTGCCGTGCCGGCCGCCGTCATTTGCCCGGCTACCGCGGTAAATTTTGCCGACGAAGAGCCGGCGGGAACGGCCACACTCGCTGGTACGGACACAGCGGCTGAGCTGCTGGAGAGAGCAATAGTTGTTCCTCCAGTAGGGGCCGACGCCGTCAGAGTTACAGAGCAACTGCTTGATTGACCCCCGGCTAACGTTGTGGTAGCGCATTGTACGCCCGAAAGTGCTGGCGGCGCTGGCGCAGGGGAGACCGTAATCGTTCCATTCGTAGTCGAAATAACGCCGGCAGTCCCGTTGATTAACCCTTCAGCGGCGCTCGTAAGCTGGACCTGGAAAGTTCCGCTGGCAGATGAGGGGAAAGTAACTGAAAGATTGGCGAGAGCTCCGTTGGGTATCGCATTCTCATTGTCACCCGACACCAGACACGTGGCGCCATTGCAATAAATCGCCTTTCCAGCCGAAGTGGATGCCGATCCAGCCTGCACGCTCACGGATGTCGAACCGGGGACGGAGATTCCCCATGCCACTCCCGCCGTAGTACCGGTTCCCGAAGCAAAGGAGAGCGGTACAGTCGCCGTGTTTCCGGCCACCATCGCCGCACCCACGCTTAAGGAAGAAGACGATTGGCCCAACAAATTGCCGAATAAGCAGCATGTGAGCAGCAGAAGCCTAGGCGCTAAAGCAAACGGACTTCCGGCCTGGGCATCGCGAACCTTAGCCCTCTCGCAAGCACATTTCGATAGCTCTGCCTGAAAAGTGAGCGCGTCTTTATCGTCGGTTGTCGGGTTAGCTTGCAGACACAGCAAAGGGGGCAATTTGTGCGGTGTGGGCGTTTGAAAGGCCGCGGGCAAAAATGCGGGGACTTGTCTGAATGTCTTCGGATTTACAGCTACCATTTTCTCGATTCTTAATTGCAAATAAATCTATCGGAAGAAACGTGGACGGGCTTGAGTAGAATTCTCAATTCAGCATTTTAATATTTAATTTGGTCTAACGTCGAATTCCTGAATAATGTTTTAATTCTTCTTGTAGGGGATTAAAAAGAATAACTCGCGAATTGATGTAGTTGAGCGATTATTTGCGAGCCACCACGGCCGTTCGAGCGGAAGCCAGACCGCGAAGCCGGGGTAACTTGTGTGCGTGCGTCGCCAAGCGGACGCAATAACGAAGTAGGAAACAGTCTCCGAATGGCCACGGAATTGCCCTTATTTCTAATTGGAAAGAGTGGTGCAGGTTGGGCTTAATCAGAAAAGTACGGAAATCTTTAAAGCGCGATGGGCTGCTAGGCATGATGGCCCTTTGCCTTCGGAACGTCGGCGCCCGCAAGAGGCGCGAGAGCGAGCGTAGCCAGTTCGATTTGCATTTCGGGCTGGAAACCGACGGAACCGTCGAACTCGGCGACTTGAAGATCGATTCTCCCTCTTACATCTGGGGAATCGCCTACGCTCCGACACCGGCCACGTTTTTCGAGCGCGTTATCACTCTTCTGCCCCCGCCGGAAACCTACACGTTTGTCGATCTCGGTTCGGGTAAGGGCCGCGTGGTCTTGCTGGCGTCGCGAAAGCCGTTTAAAGCCGTCATTGGCGTGGATTTTTCGTACGAACTTTGTGCCATCGCGGAGGGTAATCTTGCACGCTTCCGGCCCTATATTGCTGCCCAGGAGGTTCTATTCGTTAATCAAGATGCCGCGCTCTTCGATTTCCCACGCGGTCCCCTAATTGTGTATTGCTATTTCGCATTTACACGCGAAGTGCTAGTTAGTGTACTGGAGCGCCTTTCTCATAGGCAAGATGAGACGATCTTCGTATATTACAACGTACACTATTTGGATCTATTCGCCGGATCTGAATTACTGCATGAGGAACAGACGCTACGCATTTGGCGTCTAACCGCCGGGCCTACACCCAAGGGATCAAGTTGAACCCTTGGACGAACTTTCGCATAGGGGGTTGCAGCCAGCCTACGGTGGGGACCATTTGCGGTTGGGGAATCTGAATACAGCTAAGATCGGCCTCTCCCAAAACGCAAACATCAACCTCTCCTTTGAGTTTCCAAAGCGCCGCGCAAAGGTTCCTGAGCCGCCGGATAACGATGCGATCGGGTCGGCGGTTCTCGAATCGCAAACCAAGGTTCTTGAGGAGGCTAAACGAGTGTAGGACGAGCACAATGTCGCGACAACCGGCCCGTTGCAGAGATTGTAGGGCCGTCATCACTTCGGCAACTGAAACGGCCGAAATCTCCAGCGGCTTGCATCCAGCTGATCCGACCGGGTGAAAGACGGTCACGGGGAACTCATAAATGCCTTCGATGATCGTCGGAGCATTCAGGCATTCGGTCCTAAAACCACAGCTTGTCCCTAAATAGGCTAGGTTGTAACTTGAATCAATCTCAATGCCATTCGTTTTCAGCGCCTTTAACGTGACTTCCGAGGCGCCATAGCAGCCCGCCCTGTAGGCGCGAGGCAACTTTCCGCTCAATTGCTGGAAGAGATTGATTCCCTCACGGATCAGTTCGCCTTGCTCAGCCAGCGGCAGCTGAAACATTAAATCGACCTCGCGCCTAGCCGCACCTGCTAAGAAACTGCTGTAAAAACGCTGCACCGGGTGCAAGTGCAACTGAGCATCATGCCCGCGCGCTTGAATGCATTGAAAGACCTTTTCGAGATTTTCAATGCCCACATTTGCCGAACAGAATACCTCGGTAAAGAATGTCGCTCGAAAGCCAAATTCTTCCAAAATATCCATAATGAGAGGGATGCCGAAACATTGGGAGCCGCATTTGCCAAAAACCGTAAGGTCCAACGGTAAGGGAGCGTAAGAGGCATTTCGCCAGGCGCCGCCCAGAGAAGTTTCAGTGTCGACCGTTATGTAGACCCGCATGTTTGCCATTCTCCGCCTCTGGTCTAGCCTAAATGTGGAATCGTTGATACTGCCAGGAACTACGCTTCATTCAGCTTCCTCCTCACACAGAAGTTCGACCACGGTTTAAATAACTGCACGACCGGAGTTCGATAGAGAGTCAGCTCTGTCGGCCGTGCTAGTCTCCGAACTTCCCAAAAGCTGGAATCTACTATCCCGGCCTTGTACTTTTCAGGAAAATAGTTCCATCCCCATTTCCGAGTATGTACTTCAAATGGATAGACGCGATTAGGCACTGAAAAGAACAGCAGCCCATCCAAAGCGACCGCGCGGATCATCTCGCGAATACAGAATCTTCTTATATCCGCGTCGACAACATATTCCAGCACGGAAGAGCATTGGCAATAATCAAAACTCCCGTTTTCGAAGGGCAAGGGTTCCCCTCTATCCACGGTAAAGAATTTACATCGATCGGCAACGCCGTAAAGCTCAGCTCTCTCACGAGCGACCGAAATCTCTTCGGCATCGATGTCCGTCCCCCAGCAAGAGATCTCCGGGTAAACCAACGCCAGCGCAATTGCCGAACCTCCCGACCCGCACCCGAAATCCAGCACTCTGCGCGTATCCGGCTGCACATAGTGTCGCATTTGGGGAATCAAATGTTTGAGATGATGATCCACCACCCGCAAATAGTCCCGCTCGATCACATCCGGCCCAAGACTACGTCGCCAGGGGAATCGCTCAAAGACACCTTTCTCAAACTTCCGAAACTCTAATGAACGCGAGATTAGTTCAGCCTGGTGTCTGGCTTTGACCAGGCAAGTTCGCGCGTCGGCCCCAATCTTTGTCTCTATTCCGTTTCCGATCATGAAGAGTCGTCGCCTCGGTTATGCTTCCGCCGTGCGGGTTGCACCTTCCCTAAATGCACGTTTGATCTTAGCCTTTAATCCCCATCGCTCTAATATCGTTGAACAGGTTTGGGTCGACAACTGACAACCGTGGTGAATGGATTGAATCAATCGAGACCGAACCCCCCGGCGGAAAAGGAACACTCTGGCTTGCTCATAACTCTCCGTCGAAAGCATCTCCTTGTACTTCCCGTAATCGCCTAGATCGAGAATCCTCGGTCGATTGTGAGCAAACAGATCCTCCACAGTAAGTAGTTGAAGCACCGTTCCTACAGAATGTTTCGCCAACGACGGATCATAACCAATTTCGTGAAGTAGAAATCTGCCTTCATACTGAAAGCCGACCAGGAAAGCGCAAACCTGTCCGCCGCACGAAAGAAGATAAGAACGCATCCAGCCGCGTCCAGCCGCGAACACGAGCCTTTTCCTGAGTGTATCGGATGCCTGCAGGCCTCTGCCGTGCAACTTCCATTGATAGGTTTGTTTCGAAATGCCGATAGCTTGTTCCAGGAAGAACGGCACTTCTTCGCGCGATTGGAAACGAGTGAATTGCATGGCGCCCAGCGAGCCTTCGCGAATTTTCTTTACCTCCCGGAGAAGGTTCTTCCGATGTTTCGACGAGAATTTGCCCATGTACTGCTCAAAAGACCCCTCAAGGCGAAGTAAAGGATGCGATGATGGCGCCTCCGGCTGATACTTCGAAACCTTTGCCGGAAGTTCGCTGCTCTGCAAGTACCGCCACAGGAACGAATCAACCGGCACCTCCTCGAGATACACCGCATCGAAGCCACTGTCGCTTCGCATTAATTCGCTAAAAAACATTTCATAGGCTGCGGGGTCATCGGGAAAATTGAACGCTCCGCCAAGGAGCCGAAGACGCCGCAGGGGAAAACTAGCAAGCGTCAACTCGCCAAGCTGACACTTCAGTGGCCAATCTTTCAGGATGAATGGAACCAGCCCACACAAGGATCCTTCGCGATATAACGCATATAGGAAGATATTCTCCGCTTGACCTTCAAAGTAGCCCCGCAGCCACTCTGGATCATGCTGCGGAGAATCGGGACAAAGCTGTTGACTGATCGATCGCCAATCCGCTAGCAGATCATCGCTCGCGCAGTCCAATGACACGCGACGAATAGTGTACTGTGTAGGTATCGTCGAAACGCCCTCAGACATAGAACACCTCTCGCCGCCTCAGCGGTAGAAATGGACGTTGCGTGCGCAATCTCCGTCGACAGCTCAATTGCATCAGGTTGGCCAATTGGTTCATATAATTGCTGTGGTCTCCCGCAGGTCTCGCTCTCTCCGGACTTCCGAGATGATGAATCTAGATTTGCCCGAAGGCTCGCTAGAGAGCTTCGGTAAGTACTCAAATGTCACATCGAGAGGCGCTCGAAGGATCTCACTCCAGCCGCTTCGGATCCGCTCTTCGCAAGCAGCCTGATACTGCTCGTTGCGCACGACCTGCACGTGAAAACAATCCACCCGCTTCTGATAAACCCGGATCTGTTCTATCCCGTCAACTTTCCACAAAACAGGATTCAGCGCCAAGCCCGGAATCTTGCGGCCATCGGGAGCGTACACCACATCCAGGGCTCGCCCCTCCAGCCTATCCAGCAGCGGAAGTGGCCGGCCACAAGGACAAGCGCGGCCCGAAGAGACGCCGATGTCACCCGTTGCATAGCGCAGAAAAGGCGCTTCCTTCGAGTACAGATCCGTCACTACAATTTCTCCAGGCTCACCGGGAGGTACAGGTTGACCGTCGGAGTCGACAATTTCTACGATGGAAGTGTCAGCCATCACATGCAATCCGCCGTGCGGGCATTCGTGCGCCACAAATCCACTATCACGGCCGCCGTAGCCATTGGCAACCTTGCAGCCCAGCGTTTCGCTAATCAACTCCCGCTGGTGCGGAAAGAGTACTTCACCAGTCACAAAGACGACCTTAATTCCGGAATTGCGGAGAGCCCGCCCTTGCTTCGCGGCGTGGCGGCAGAGGAGATAAATCGCACTCGGGTATCCGAACATCTGCCGCCAGCGGCGGCTTTCCAAAATGTCGAGATATCCGGACATCGTCGCATCATCCATTTCATAAGCGGAGAGAAGCCGCGTGGCCATAAGTCGATCCCGCATCGTTCTCAGGTGATCGCGGTAACTCGGCACTAACGGCGGGCCCCAAAGAGCTACCTCGGGATCGCCAACCGACACGCCCCACCAACGCCCAACACGCTGCCGGCATGCCACATGAGAGGCAATGCGTTGCTTAGAAAGATCCACCGTAAGAGGTGAGCCAGTAGAGCCGCTGGTCGAGAAATATCTAAGCTTGCCTGCAACCTCGGACCTCAGATCCGCGCGCCGCGCCCGGACATCTTCTTTCGTCATGATGGGCAACCGGCCCAAATCTTTCGGCTCCCGGATGTCTGAAGGCTCCAGTCCACGTTCTCTCATTCGCATCCTGACAAAAGGCACGTGAGCATAGCAATATTCCACGAGTTTCCGCAGCTTCTCTGCGCGCAGTTCCTCCATCTCCCAAGGCGAAAGGCGATCCGCCGTTTCCATTTCGCGGAGAATTCTGTACGTAGGATGCCCTTTGAGTCCTTCCTGCAAACGGAAGACGGCATTCCACACTAGCCAGCGGCGCACGTTATGCCCCCCCTTTTGCCTTGAAAAGAACAGTCTCGGCAGCCTCGCGTCTAGCCGAACAGGCTTTGTCGATATAGTCGGGCCCAAAGCCGTAGGCCAGATACAGACTCTTTCGGACTTCCTTCCAATCGCACGACCGCACAAGCTGGTTGGCTTCCCGCGTAAGCGTCAATGCCAGCTGCGGAAACTTAAGAACAGTTTCCACTCCGGCCGCCAGTCCTTGCCAATCGCCTATTTCCACTAACAACGCATTTTTCTCGTTCTCGTACATCGCCGCAATGCCGCCTGCACGAGTTGAAACCACAACCAGGCCTGCCGCTGATGCCTCAAGAAGCGCCCCAGGAAAATTGTCGATACGGGAGGCATTCAAGAAGATGTCGCATTGATCGCAAACGGCGGGCAACTCGCAATGAGTTACCTCTCCGATGAACCGAACGTTCTGCAAGCTCCATTCAGCCACCAGATTCCGCAAACGCTTTTCTTCGCTTCCAGTGCCGACGATCCAAAGTACGGCTTCCGGGAAATGATCCTGAACAACGCGAAAAGCTTTGAGCACCGTTTCGATGTCGTAAATTTTCTCCAGGTGACGTGTTATGAGAATATTGGGCCGCAGGGTGGCTCGCTCCCGATAGGTGAACGCACTCGCATCCAAGATGTTCGGCACAATCGAAACAGGGACGCCGATCATTCTTCGGATCACGTCGCCGAGGAACTCCGACGGCGCTGTCACGGCATCCGCCAATTGAAACACTGGTTTAGCAAACCAACGCCACCTTCGGAAAAAGGTCTCTGCTCCCCCGCCCCGATAGTTGATAACCACCCACTTTCGGCAAACTCGGCCGGCGATCGCCGCGGGAGAAACAACTAAGAAGAAATACAGCCACGAGGCCGCGAGGATGTGTACAACCTCGGTCTTCCGTACCGCCGTCCAAAGTCTTGGCCAGATCAATGCAAAACGCACAAAAGTTCTCAAACCTGGCACCCGATCTAGGAGTGGAAGCCACCTGGGAAACGCCATGTTCGACGCAAAGAAAGTGACCAAATTGCCTTCTGCCGCGAGCAACTTCTCAAGCAGTCGAGCTTGCAGGGCCATTCCCCCGTAAGGGGGTGGCGAAGGCGCAACGATCAGAACTGAATGCGGCTCTGTTCTTGGCCGGTCAAACCGGCCTTGGATGATCGCTGACGTTTGGCGTTCAGTCTTTCGGTTGACCATTCACCACCTCCGAATTTTTCACTCCGTCAGAAATGCCCACTTTTCTTCGTGCAACTTTCAACCCGCCATTCGCCTCGTCCGCATAGCTAATCCAAATGAGGTCATGGTCGATTTGAAGTGAGCTCGTGAACCCGGAACCGCCCTCATCCACGATTTCGTGAACCCACCTCTGGCCGTCCCGATGCGCCAGTTTAAGGGCCCCCAAGCCAGCGTCGTAGTATCCAATGTAAGGGTGGCCTTGAGGGTCCAAGGCGATCGAATTCCGGTCGGGATAAGCAACTTGCTTTAGCCGGTCCACTACCTCAATTTGCCAGTGGCCACCGATCAGTGCCGCATATTTCACGGCGGGATTCGTGTAATTCGTATATGTGATGCGAGGATTGTCTTGTTCGTCCAGGGCAAGGCAAATCGCATAGCCAACGTTCCCCATGTTGTTCTGCTCGTGCCCGTCTAATACTTCCAACTGCCATGAGTCTCCGCTCCGTAGTGCATAGCGTAGCCCCGCCGTTCCCGCATTCACGTTGGCGTAAGCAAGATGCAACCTACCATGCGCATCCATCGCCATGGAATTAAACTTGCCGCTTTGATTCTGGCCGTCTACGGTTTTGATTTGCCAGTATTCCCCGTTCCAGGTGACCACTCGAATTCGTACTCTGAAATCCGTACCTTTTGGGCCGTCGTATTCGTAAAAGGAGATACTCGGGTTGTCATTCGCGTCCAGCGCAAGTGAAGTGTAATAGGCAACCGTCTGAGAATTGATCGGCAGCGCCTGCTTCTCCCATGAGTTGCCGTTCCACCAAGCATATCGGAGCTTGCACCCAGGAGTCGTCCCGGCATCAGCATATGAAATGCGGGGATGTTGTTTCGAATCCAGAACTAGCGAGGGAAAGCTGGCACCGTGATCCACGAGCATCACAAACCAACGCTTTAAACTGTGATCCCAAAACCCGTACTTCAATGAATCCTTGCCATCCTCGGCGACGTAGGCCACATGTGCGTTTCCATCCTTGTCGATTTTCAACGAAGAAAACTTCCCCGCGCCTGTGTTGTCGACTGTCTCCACTTGCCAATCGGAAGCGTTAAGCGCTCCTGCCGCGGAAAGGATGATTACGATGATCAGGAGTAGACTTCTAACCATGGGCCGCTCCTTTTTCTCCCCGCTCACCGTTAACTTGGTCTTTCTTTCTAAAGAGTTTGCTGGCCGCGTTAAAGTTTAGAGCCCGCCCCAATGCGGATAGTCCATCGCCGAGCAACCCGGGAATAAAGCGCCCAAAACAGTATGCAATCGCCGGGAGTGGATCCCTCCAAGACCAAATTGCGTAGATTCGCTTGCCGCGAGCAAGACGCAACAACGTCCAGAACATGGAATCCCCTCGGTAAATTAACCGAACCGCTAAAGTGATAAAAGTATCTTCGGCGATCCATTTAAGGCCGATGGGTCCCTTCGCCGTCTTTGGCTGCGGCAGTCCTGCTTTTTCACAGTAAGCAAAGTGAATCAAATCAACTCCGCAACTTTGACCAAGGCGGTGTTGGTCCCAGGGTCTGGGATTAATCTCGATAAGCCTGTACTCTTTCTTTAAACTGTCCCACTTATATTCCACCTCCGCGACGCCAGTGAAACGCATTTCCGCCAGGAGACGGACAGTGGTTTCCACTACTTCCGGGAGGTTTGCCGTTTGCACAATACAACCGGTCCCAAAACCTTGCGGAACTTGCAACAATTTTCGCGTATTGAAACTCGCTGCGCAGTTCGAATTCTTATCGAAATAGCAGGCCGCAATGAAGAGAAACTCATCGCTTCCCTGAATTAATTCCTGAACCAACACCCGCGGATTTGCCCGTGCCACAGCCGTGTATTCCGCAAGCAACTCATCCTGCGACGAAACGGCGATCGCCTTGCGCCCACCCACCAAAGTCCAATTATTGCCATGCCGCCAGTGGTCCGCAGCTATTGGTTTTAGAACGACTGGATATGTTATCTCGGGGACAATTCGATTGAAATCTGTGTCGCTTTCAATGACCCACGACTTTGGAGTAGATACACCCGCTCGCTGGGCACATTTATATGTCTCC
>Ga0075030_100001016_pt1 | contig 25186 bp, 21 predicted proteins | sample LitLauG_LLR_2012_FD_71393 | JGI IMG/M metagenome (GOLD analysis project Ga0075030, IMG submission 71393) | Freshwater sediment microbial communities from Pennsylvania, USA - Little Laurel Run_MetaG_LLR_2012 | ecosystem: Environmental > Aquatic > Freshwater > Creek > Sediment | place: USA...
AATCTGGAAGGGCTGCTCCTGAAGCCGGACCTTCACACCCTGCCTGCGCAGTTCTCCGCTTTCAGTATCCAGCTCGAAGACACCGAAGCGAATGAGGGCGCGAGATGGAGGAACTGCGTTGCGGCGGCAGTCGGTCGGTTCATGATGGGCGAGATGACAATTCGGGTGGCGATCCGAACGACAGCGCGAATCTCGTTTGTCCTATTCCTTGGCGCTTTTATCGGTAATGCCCTTCACAGTCTTGTGCCCGCTGCCAGTACACGCTGGCTGAAGGCAAACAAAGATCGGTTTACCTTGGGCTTTGCGGCATCACACACGGTGCATCTTGCGTTCATTCTTACCCTAGTGGCTGTAATAGGACGAGAGCACGTTTTCACAGGGTTGATCATGCTCGTTGCGTTCCCGATCGGGTTCCTGTTCATCTATGCTCTAGCTGCTGGCATTCTGTTTCGCCAACTTACATTCTTTTCATCACATTTTGAGACGCTGGCGCACTTCTATCTGATGAGTCTCTTCGTGGTCAGCTTCACACGTCACGCAATGACGAGTCCTCTCTTCTATACGCCCTTGCTTTTTGTTGCCGTCACTGCCCTTGGAGTGAGGATCGCAGTTGCTGCCCGTTCGAGAAAAGAGCAAGTCTTCAGAGCCAGCGCAGGATAGACCCGTCCGGTCGCCTTTGTGATGATTGCAAGCGAGAATCCTGACGAGGAGGACGCTGGGGGAGTTAACCAGCCCCTCACTCCCGCCACAGCCGTTCGTCCCGTTGGTCAGGGATGGCAGGTCTTTGACGAATTCAACGCTTTGTCGGCCACAACCCGCAGTCGGTTACGGTTCGTTCTCTCCCGCCGTTTTAGCCATCTTCAGTTGATTCCTACAGTCCTTTCAGCGACTTGGGAGCCCGCGAGAATATAAGTCGCTGATGACCCGTGAATGCCTAGACTGTCACCGCACAAGCTGCTCGATGGTGAACATGAAGGGTTTTTCAATATTATTAATCATCGTTGCCCAGGGCCTGGGTCCTGCGAACACCGAAGGCTGGAACCTTCCACTTCGCGCCGGTGTCTCAGGTGTTGAGGAGAAACGCTATGCGGCTGCCAATTGCTCTGTTCGCCATCGCCCTCGGAGCCGTAGAACTCGCTGGCGCCTTACAGGAACTCGCTTACGGCATCCCGCAGAGCGTCACCGACGCGGTGAATGCGGGCGCGCTGGGTGCAGTGGCCGGCGCCATCGTGCTCGCGGCGGGAATTGCGCTGCTCACACGCTCGCGGCGCGCGCCGGAGCTGGCACTGGCTTCGGCCTTTATTTCGATTCCCGTGTTCATCATCATCGGTATCGTCAAACACTTTGCCGCATGGCCGATCACCGGCGTTGGGAATGGTCTTCCCCATCCTGCTCGCCTTGTTCTGCCATTGCTCCACCGCCGCAAAGACCCCCTCCCACCCGTAGTTGGCGGCATCATGTTCCTGCTGCCGATTGCGGCCCGGAAGCCCGACTCCTCCAGGCGCACATTGCGGCACTGCGCTAGACCCTTAGCCAGCCACGGAACCCCCTGCCGGCATAATACGATTCCGCACCGTTGTGATACACGAAAACAGTGTCGAAGCGCCGATCACAAAAGAGCGCCCCGCCGAGTTTTCTGATCTTGGAAGGCGTGTGCAGCCAGCTCGACGTTTTCGTGTCGACCTCTCCGAGTTTCTGCAACTCGCGATATTGTTCTTCCGTTAAAAGCTCAACGCCCATGGCAGCTGCCATATCCATCGCGCTACCTTTTGGTTTATTTTCTTTCCTTGAATCCAGCGCTTCACGGTCGTAGCACAGACTTCTGCGGCCGTTCGGACTCTCCGCTGAACAGTCATAAAAAATGTATTCGCCCGTCTTTTTGTCATGACCAACCACGTCCGGTTCGCCGCCGGTTCTCTCCATTTCGTTGATTGACCACAGTTTTTCAGCATTCGCTTCCAGCTTTGCTTGTACTTGAGCCCATTCAAGGCCTTTGTGGCGGTTTAGGTGTTTCTCGAAACGGGTTTTCAGTGTTTTGAGTATTTCTTCACGTTGCTTTTTTGAAAGGGTTACGTTTGACATGGTTCCCTCTTAAAGTTAAGACACGACGGGACTGTGGATCTCGGAACGCGGAACGGAGGATTCAGGAGGCCTGGGAGGCCGGGGGTGATTCGGCCGGGTCAGCCGCTATGAGTTGGCGCGGCTTCACCGACACAGCCAGGCCGGTGTTGATGGAATCCTCCACACAGAATGACGCTTCAGTCACCTCAAGAATCTGTTCGAAAGGGATGGGAGCCGGGGCACCGGAGCGCAACGCTGCGAAGGTGAGTTCCAGTTCGCGTTTATGTCCCTTGTCGCCGCGACAGTCAACGCGACGAGTTTTACCGTTGATGGACAGCTCGAGGCTGCGAAAGTCTGTGAGTCGCGCCACAGCGCCACCGCTAAAGACCTCGTAATACTCTTTCGGTACCGTTTTGTCACCGTTGGCCAGGTAGAGAAAATTGCCGAGCGAGCCGTCGGCGAACGTTGCCGTCACGCTGAAATTGTCGCGGTGGTAGCGGCCCTGGTCGGGCAGAGCGGTCGCGTGAATGGTGCGAATTTCACTTCCAGCGACGAACCGCGCCCAGTCAAGGAAATGGCAGAACTCACCGACGATGCGGCCGCCTTGCAGTCGTTGCTGCGTCCAGTGCTCAGCAGGCAGAAATCCTGCGTTGATGCGAACATGCATCGCCAGCGGTTCACGGCGCTCCGCGAACAATTCGCCAATTACCGTCGTTGCTGGAGCGAAGCGGCGATTGAATCCGACCATCAGAAAAGGCCCATGCCCTGAACCGGCCTGTTCGTCATACGTACTGATTACGGATGGCATTTCATCGCGCATGACGACCAAGGGCTTCTCAACGAACACTGGCTTGCGGCGTGCAAGGGCAGTCTTGATATAGCGGGCATGACTGTCATTGCGAGACAGGACAAACACAATCTGCGACGCCGGATCGGCGAAGAGTTCTTCCGGGGATTGGCTGACGCGAAACCCAAACAACTTGGCGGCGGAGACAGCGGTTGTGCCAGATGAAGTCGCGACCGAATCAAGCTTCACTCCCGGCATGGATCGCAAGGCTGGGAATAGTACTCCGCGCGCGAAGGTTCCGGCCCCAATGCACGCCACGTGGATGTCACCTTGAATCGGAGCGATAACTTGTGGCGCCGTAGCCAACGATCGCGAGGGCACAGACGCGCCGGGGTATTCAAGAAGCAACGTGTAGGCCGGCGACGTCTTCAGCTCGTGATACGCACGCACGCCTTCTCGAAATGCCCGGCGATGCGAGATCAGGCCGTCAATCTGGATGGATTGACTGGCGACGAGGTCGAGGAACGCCTCCATGTTTCGCCGCTCGGTCCAGCGAACGTATCCGATCGGGTAGTCCTGACCCTGCTCTTCGTATTGCGGATCGTAGCGGCCGGGACCATAGGAGCGGGAGAGAGTCAGCGAAAGTTCCTTGTGATACATGGCGGCGCGCGACACGCCAAGACCGACGGTCCCGACGACCACGATGCGACCCCGATCGCGCAGGAGATGTGCCGCGAGCTCGATGGGACCTGAAGATTCCGAGCTGGCGGTCACCAGGGCTGCGTCCGCGCCATAGCGGGAACACTCACGTACCCGCTCAGCGAGATCGGGTTGCGAAGCGCTGAAGCCGAAGTGGGCTCCCAGGGCGACCGCCTCAGCCGCCCGCTCGGCGTTTGTGTCGATGGCGATGACGCGGCACCCGGCTGCGCGTGCAATCTGAATGGTGAGAACGCCGACCAGGCCGGCGCCGATGACGAGCACAGTCTCCCCGACTGCGAGCTGGGCCTGCCGCACCCCCTGCATGGCAATCGCGCCGATCGTCGCGATGGAAGCGGCTGGCAGGGAAACCCCTTCGGGAATCTTTAGAGCGAGATTGCGCGGCACAAAGTTGATTTCGCGGTGCGACGCGTATCCGGCTCCCGCGCATGCGACACGATCGCCGACGCGGAACTCGTCAGCTCCATCTCCCACCGCGATCACCGTGCCAGAACAGCTGTACCCCAGAGGTGTCAGATTCTCCAGGCGCGCTTTGGTCTTCTGATATGCCGAAGTGATCCCGTTCTTGCGGGCGTAATCGAGCACTTGCCGGACCAGGTCAGGTCGGGCTAGCGCCTTGCCCAGCAAAGACTTCTGTCCCGTCTCAATAAATGTCAGTTCGGTTCCAACACTGATGGCTGAGAAAGCCGTAGATACAAGGACGCCCCCGGCGCGCAACTCCGGCACCGGCGCCTCATGGAGCGCCAACTGGCCGGATTTCATATCCATCAAAATGGCTTGCATGGAAAGGTCTTCTCCACCGGGCAAGGAAATCTCATCAACTCTGTCATGGGGCAACAGGCCCGGTCAAGCAAGGTTTCAAACGCGCAGCTCTGCATTTTCACCGGACTGTGGCGCAATACGGCTGATTGATCTACCATCTGTCTGAAGTGTCTGGAGGTCGGCATGCACTTTGAGCAGTTCTATCTGGGCTGTCTTTCACACGCATCCTATCTGTTGGCGTCAGGTGGCGAGGCGGTGGTCGTCGACCCGCAGCGGGACGTAGACCTCTACCTTGAGACTGCCGCAAAGCTTGGCGTTAAGATTCGACATATCTTCGAGACTCATCTCCATGCGGACTTCGTCTCCGGACATACGGAGTTGTCCGAACGAACTGGTGCCATCATTTATATGGGCGCGGATGCGGGCGCGACCTTCTCGCACGTGCCGGTTCGCGACGGCTTTGAACTGCGAGTCGGGACCATGGTGATTCGCGCATTGGAAACCCCGGGGCATACTCCGGAGAGCATTTGTCTGATCGTGACCGACGAAGAAAAGTCCACTAACCCATGGGCCGTGCTGACGGGCGACACGCTGTTTATCGGAGATGTCGGACGTCCCGATCTCTCGAGGAAGCACACGCCCGCTCAACTGGCCGGAATGATGTATGACAGCCTGCACGGGAAGTTGATGAAGTTGGGAGATGAAGTGCTGGTTTATCCGGCGCATGGAGCAGGGTCTCTCTGTGGCCGCAATCTTCGTGCGGATCGTTTCTCGACCATCGGAACCGAGCGCCTGACCAACTACGCGCTGCAGATCAAGAGTAAAGAGGAATTTGTGCGGCAGATGACCGCCAACCTTCCGGCGCGGCCGGAATTCTTTCTGCAAGACGCGGAAATCAATCGCTCTGGAGCCCAGCCGCTTGCTGAGTTGCCGGCGCTGCGTGCTATTCAGCCTCGTGAACTGAAGGCACTCATGGAAGAAGGAACCATCGCGCTGGATGTTCGCAGGGACCAGGAATTTGCGGATGGGCACGTGCCGGGGTCGGTCAACATTGCGCTGTCGGGTCAATTTGCCACGTGGGCAGGCAGTTTGCTCGGTTTGTCGTCTGAGCCGGTGCTGATAGCTGACTCAGCTGAAAGAGTGTCTGAGGCAAGAGTGAGGCTGGCTCGCATCGGAATGGAAAAGCTGAAGGGTTTTCTTGAAGGCGGCGTGGATGCGTGGCGGAAGAGTGGCCTGCCTGTAGCTACAGTGCGGCAAGTTAGCGTTGAAACGCTTCGTCAAGGACTGACGCGGGGTAATTTCCAGGTGCTGGACGTGCGCAGGGAGCCGGAGTGGGATGCTGGGCACATCGAGGGCGCGCAGTGGTGGGCCCTCGATCACTTTAAGGTGTCCCCGCCCGAACTGGATCCATCAGTCACCACGGCTGTTCATTGCAAGAGCGGCTATCGCTCGATGATTGCCTGCAGCCTGCTGTTGCGTGCAGGTTCTGTGAACATCGTAAACGTGGTTGGCGGTTTTGACGCGTGGCAGCAGGCCGATCTCTCCGTCTCTCGTCAGAGGGCCGTAGGAGTATAGGCTTGGAGCAGCGACCAACGCGCATATGAAAATGGCCAGGCTCGCGGACCGCTACAGAATTACAGAAGGGGGGAAGTTCCTCCTCAAGGAACACGATCCCGCAGACACGGCCGGGATGCGTTCAAAGGGGGATGCGTCGGAATCTCTTAAGGAACTGATCTCCCGCACCGCTCACTTGCAGGACATGCTCTATGCCCAGGACCGCTGGGCAGTGCTCCTGGTGCTACAGGCGATGGATGCGGCCGGAAAAGACGGCCTGATCAAGCACGTCATGAGCGGGGTAAATCCACAGGGATGCCGCGTCGTTCCCTTCAAGCAGCCTTCCGAGGAGGAACTGCAGCACGACTACATCTGGCGTGCGGCTAATCAATTGCCCGAGCGCGGACACATTGGGATTTTCAACCGTTCGTACTACGAAGAAGTGCTGGTGGTGCGGGTTCACCCCGAGATCCTGCACAACCAGAAGATCCCTCCGTCTCTAGTAACGGGTGAGGTCTGGAAGCAGCGGTTCGAGGACATTCGGGGCTTCGAGCGGCACCTCGTCCGCAACGGTACTGTAATTCGAAAGTTCTTTCTCAATGTTTCTCGCGACGAGCAGAAGCGGCGCTTTCTGGAACGCCTCGAAGAGCCACGAAAAAATTGGAAATTCTCGCCTGCGGACATACACGAGCGAACATATTGGCGCCAATATATGAACGCGTACGAAGAGATGATTCGGGAGACCTCAGCGCCCGATGCTCCGTGGTTTGTCATCCCAGCTGACAATAAGTGGTTCACACGGCTCGCCGTGTCCTCTGTGATCGTGCAGACTTTGGAACAATTGAAGCTTTCTTATCCGAAAGTGGGTGCTGCCAGGGAAAAGGATCTGAAGGCGGCACGAAAGCTCCTGCAAACTGAGAGGTAGCGGCTTGAACCGTTTTGCAAATGGTTGGGTAATGGGCTAGTTACCTATTGTGGCGGGCTGACTGGTAGTGCAACCGCCGGCTGGCGATTTAAACTGTTAGCTTTGCGGGTATCTGAACCTGGGGGGGTAGTAATGGGCGCCAAGCGTGCAGCTCGCGTGTTTATTTGGATTGGCTTGATTGGCATGATTTCCGGCTGCTCGCTGGCGGCGACCGGTTCTCAAGAGAATCAAAAGAAAAAGCAGCCCGCCGAGACTCAGAAGCCACCCGCCAAGGCTGACGCAACGACGGACGCCAAGAACAACGATGCTGCGTTCAAAGGCCTCAAGTTCCGACTCGTGGGCCCGTTCCGCGGCGGCCGCTCGCTCACCGCTTCGGGAGTTGCAGGCGATCCCACAACCTACTATTTCGGTTCGACCGGAGGAGGCGTCTGGAAGTCCACCGATGCGGCGATGACGTGGACGCCCGTTTTCGAGAAGGCAGGGACCTCATCGATTGGCAGCCTGGCTGTAGCTGCTTCCGACCCGAACATTCTCTATGCGGGCACGGGGGAGGCCTGCATTCGCGGCAATATTTCCCACGGCGACGGAATCTACAAAACACTGGACGGCGGGAAAACCTGGAAGAACGTCGGCCTTCGCGACAGTCGGGCGATAGGAAAAGTAATCGTAAATCCGAAAAACCCGGACATCGTTTTCGTAGCGGCCCTCGGCCATCCCTTCGGTGCAAACTCGGAGCGCGGCATCTTTCGTACGATGGATGGCGGCAAGACGTGGGAAAAAGTTCTTTACAAGGATGAAAACACCGGCGGGATTGATGTCGCCTTCGATCCCCGGAACTCAAACATTCTCTTTGCAGCCTTGTGGCAGGCGCGCCGCACACCGTGGAGTATGTCAGACGGCGGACCGGGGAGCGGGCTCTACCGCTCGGCCGATGGCGGAGCCACGTGGAAAAAGCTGGAGGAACACGGCTTGCCTAAAGGCCGGTTGGGAAAAATTGGCATCGCCGTCGCGGCCAACTCTGACCGTGTATACGCACTGATCGAAGCAAAAGATCCAGAAGGCGGCCTGTATCGTTCAGACGATGGCGGAGAAAATTGGGTGCTGGTCAATTCCAGCCACAGCCTGCGTCAGCGGCCCTGGTACTACATGCATGTGATCGCCGATCCTCACGAGGAGAACACCCTCTACATCATGAACGTGGATGCTTACAAGTCCACGGACGGGGGCCATCTCTTTAATAAATTCAAGGTTGCGGGCGGAGACAACCACGGATTATGGATCGATCCTGCAGATACGCGGCGTATGATCGCGTCCAACGATGGGGGCGTGACCGTCACTCTGGATGGCGGGAAGAACTGGACACCTCAGAACAACCAGCCGACCGCGCAGATCTATCACGTGATCACCGACGATGCGAAGCCTTACCGGATTTATGGCTCGCAACAGGATGCAGGTAGCGTAGCTATCGCCAGCCGCAGCGATCAGGGTTTGATTGACGATCGCGATTGGTACGACGTTGGCGGAGGAGAGGCGGGGTACATTGCTCCGTACCCGCCGGACCCGAATATCGTCTACGCCGGAGACTACCAGGGCCACATTACGCGCTTCGATCGGCGCACCGGTCAGGTGAAGGAAATCACTTCTCAGCCTGAACTGTCGGATGGTGGCGGCGCCGCGCGCCTTGAACACCGATTCCAGTGGACCGCTCCGATCGTGATTTCTCCGCATGATCCCGACACGCTCTACCATGGCGGCGAGCGCATCCTCAAAACGACTGACGGCGGAGTGCACTGGCAGGCGATCAGCCCCGACCTGACACGAAATGACAAAACCAAACAGCAGCCTTCCGGCGGTGACGTCACGCTGGACGACACCGGCACGGAATACTACGACACAGTTTTTGCTTTGGCCGAGTCCCGTCTGAGGAAAGGACTCATCTGGGTGGGAACCGATGACGGGCTGGTGCAGTTAACGCAAGATGGAGGAGCCTCCTGGGCCAACGTCACGCCGCACGATCTACCCGAATGGAGCCGCATCAGCCAGATTGAACCCTCTCCAATCGACGCAGGCACAGCGTATGTCGCAGTGGATCGTCATCAGAACGATGACTTGGGCCCTTATATTTACACGACGAAGGATTTTGGCAAGACCTGGCAGAAAATCGCCAACGGCATTCCGGACACAGCTTTTGTCCGAGTGGTACGCGCTGATCCGGCTCGAAAGGGCTTGCTCTATGCCGGCACCGAGACGGGCCTTTACATATCTTTCGATGACGGCGCGAACTGGCGTGCCTGGCAACTCAACCTGCCGGTTACACCGATTCACGACCTGGCCGTGAAAGACGACAGCCTGGTCGTCGCCACACATGGGCGCTCTTTCTGGGTCCTCGATAGCCTTGGTCCCGTTCGCCAGTTCTCCGAGGACCTAGCCAAGCAGGACTTCCACCTCTACACGCCAGATCGCGCCTATCGAATGCAGGCGGGTGCGGACAACCCAGGCCAGCCCTCAAAAGTTGCAGGCCAAAATCCTGCCGCGGGTGCTTCGATCTACTACTCACTAAAAGAAACTCCGAAGCCGGGAACGGATGTAAGGGTGGAGATACTCGATTCGGCAGGAACCGTGGTCCGCTCCTATTCCAGCGAACGTACGAAGCTTCCGGACGAACCGCTCGATCCCGACGATCACAAGCCGGAGAAAGAACTCAAGCCGGAAGCGGGTTTGAACGGTCTGGTGTGGGATCTCCACTATCAGAATGCTCATCGTGTCCCCAGCTATTACCTGTGGGCATACAGCCGGGGAGCCCGAGGGCCCGTGGCAGTCCCCGGCAGCTACCAGGTTCGCCTGACGGTCGCAGGGCAAAGCCAGGTTGCTCCCTTGGATCTGCGCCTCGATCCCCGGGTAAACGTCAGCTTGGCTGATCTGCAACAGCAATTCAACTTCCTGCTCCGGGACCAGGAAGAGCTCAACCGAGTCTACGATTCGGTAAACCAGATTGAGGATGTGCGTGCACAGCTCGGTGGACTGAAGGCGCGTTTGCCCGCGGATGGTAGCGCCAAAGTCATTGCCGATGCGGCGGACATCCTGGACAAACAACTGGTCGAACTTCGCAGCCAGTTTATCAACCTGGATATTTCTGCCAACGAGGACTCTCTGGCATACCCACCGCAACTCGACGCCAAGCTGGCATACCTGGCGGTCGCAGCGGCTTCGGCGGATGCAGCGCCAACCGCTGCCGAGCAGGCGGAGTTCGACAAGCTGCGGCAAAGGAGCCAGCAACTGCAGTCGCAGTGGAGCGAATTGCAAAGCCGTGATTTGGCGGACTTCCAGAAAACAGTTGCCGCCAAAGGACTCTCCAGCATCCTGGTCCCACCCGCCGGCCAGGTCATCAGTGGAACCAGCCGGGCCGCTGAGTTGGAATGAGTTAACCCGATCACGAAGTATTACTTCCGTGCCATGTCTATGGCACGGTTGGGCCTTGTGACGCGCATGCCGCACTGCTACTGTGCCGATAGGATCTACTGTTCCTCCCCTGAGGGTGCCGGGCCGAAGGCAATTACTGGGGGAAAGACATATGCGGTGGATGCATCTGTGTTACGCGGTTGTGGGTTTTGCGGTCGCCCGCTGGATTTTCAAGCGTGAGCCAGTACCAGTGGTTGATCCGGTGAACCGTTTCCGATCTTCTGGCCTTCTGTAGAAACAGGGTTTGGGCGCGTGCCCGTTGCGTTCTGCTTCGTCTAGCGCGCCCAGCCCACCCCAACCTCTCGCGGTAACGTTACTTAAGTGCTCTCCGAATCGCCTCTCTCCACCATTCCCACCTTTAGAATGAAGTCCTGAGCGACTCCGAAAGTCCCGCAATCAGCGTGGCCTCGTGCGTGGGCGGTATAGCCATATTTCGGAGTCGCCTACGAGGAACAGGATTGGCACTCGGGACCCCAACCCGCTGCAGGAAGAGGCTCCTCGCCGTTGTTAACGGCCTTGTTTATGCTGCACTCCTGAGTATGGCGGTTGCAGCTTACGCGCAGGATGCAGCCCCGGTTCCCCTCGGCGACCTGGCGCGAGGATTCAGGAAAAAGCCGGTCAGCGCCCAAAAGGTCATCGATAACGACAACATGACCCAGGTCCTTGACGAAGCTGAGCTGCGACGTCGCAGTGGAGCTCCGCTAACGTTCTCGGTTGATCCTGCTTCCAATCAGTTTCGCGTATCCGCGCCCGATGTGACCTGTAGCCTGTCGTTCAGCGCTAACGCCACCGCGCTCATTGCGGATCCGCTGTCGTTGCAGGAGTTGCCATCCTCCGAGTTGGCAAAGTTGGACGGGCCCGCCGTGATTGACGGCGACGCTCTGCAGATTACCCTCTCCAACGCGTCACAATGGAACATTCACGAACTAACCATCAGCCTGACCGTGGTCAGGTACTCTGACCCGAGTGTCACTGCCGCTTATTTCGGCTCAGCCCGTCTGCTGCCGGCTGCCAGCAGTGATACTTCCCAAACCGCTCCGCCCGAAAAGCACCGCGATTTCACCGTCCTGTACAAAGTTCATCGCGACGTTAAGCCTGCTTCCACAGCAGTCTTGCGAACCTCCCTTACCGATCCTCCAGGCCCCGGCCAGGAGTGGCACTGGGCCATCGTCCGTGCCAAAGGGAGTGCCCCGCCGGTACCTCCTTCGAACACTGCAATCGCAGACCCTGCCGTGAGCAGTCCTGGTGCCTCCGCAGCGCCGGTTCCGGTCCAGCGGCGCTAATGCTAGACTGAATTCAACCCCTTTCTCTCACGGAGCAGAGATGAAATTTGGCGTCATCATCTTCCCCGGTTCCAATTGCGATCACGATGCTTACTGGACCGTAAAAGAAGTGGCGAAGCAGCCGGTCACTTTCTTGTGGCACGAGTCGCACAATCTAGAGAATTGCGATGCAATTATCGTGCCCGGCGGCTTTGCCTATGGCGACTATCTGCGGACCGGAGCGATCGCAAAGTTTTCTCCGGTCATGGAATCAGTGCAGAAGTTCGCTGCCAGCGGCGGTTTGGTGTTGGGTATCTGCAACGGGTTTCAGATCCTGTGCGAGTCAGGCCTCTTGCCCGGTGCTCTCATGCGTAACGTCGGTTTGAAGTATGTGTGCAAGGCAGTTCAGGTGCGCGTCGAAACGACAGACACTCCCTTCTCAAGTTCATGCACTCGCGGCGAGGTGCTCACCATTCCCATCGGGCATTTGGAGGGCAATTACTTCTGCGACGAAGCTACCCTCTCCGCTCTGAATCATGACAACCGCATCGTGTTTCGCTACTGCCTGCCGAGCGGGGAAGTCAGCCCGGCGGCCAATCCAAATGGATCACTTGAGAACATCGCCGGCATCTGCAATCCCGGACGCAACGTGGTCGGCATGATGCCGCACCCCGAGCGCGCTGCTGAACCAGAATTGGGATGCACTGACGGTTTCAAGATCTTCGAGTCGATGGTGGGCGCGCTGGCCCCCAAATGAAGAGATTTCGAGCTCGCAAGCGATCGTTCTGAGGAAGTCTCTCGCACTGTTTGAACGAATCATTTCTAGGCATGGACGAATTCGTCTCCACGGTCCTCGATCTGCACCCACGCATGGCTGCCTTTGACTGCGACGGCACCCTCTGGTCGGGAGACGCTGGAGAGACCTTCTTTGAATGGGAATTGGCGAGAAACGGCTTTATTCCTGAAAAAGTGAGCCGCGCCATCCGCGACCGCTATCGCGACTACAAGGCCGGTAAAGTGGATGAGACGACCATGTGCGGGGAAATGGTCACCATGCACGCGGGAATAGCCGATTCGGCAATGCGGCGGGCCGCTGAGGAATTCTTTCCGCAGATCGCCAGGAACATCTTTCCGGAAATGCGAGAACTAGTTAACCGCCTGCGGAACGCCGGATGCGACGTGTGGGCTGTCTCTTCGTCCAACCAATGGGTTATTGAGGCGGGTATGGAGGAGTTCGGAATTCCGCCAGACCGAATCCTCGCGGCTGAAGTTGAAATCGTTGAAGGCGTGGTCACAGACCGTCTGCTGCGCGTACCCAGCGGAGCGGGCAAGCCGCAAGCCCTGCGCGAAGTTGCGAAAAAGGAAGTGGATGCGGCCTTCGGCAATTCCCGCTGGGATACGGAAATGTTGGCGATGGCTCGGCATCCATTTGCTGTCAACCCGAATCCCGATCTGCGGCAGGTCGCCCAGCAGCAGGGATGGAAGATCTATGTTCCTAACGGAATGCAGCCTAAGGAATAATCGTTCTGTCTGCATCGTGCCGGATCGACGAATGGCTTACGACTACACTCCTCACCGCATAGCCTGCCTGCAGCCCAGCGCAACGGAGATTCTTTCCGCGCTGGGCAAGTTGAACAGTGTGATTGCATGCACGAAGCACTGTGCCGCGGTCGTGCCGGAGATTGCTGGCTCAGGCAAGACCATACTGCAAGATTCCTGGACAGCGGAGGCGACTGAGATCGTCAAGGCGCGTCCCGACCTTGTCATCGCCGCCGTTCCATACCATGAAAAGGCGATCAGCGAGATCCTGCGTGCTGGAGTGAGGGTGCTGGCACTCTCTCCTCACTTTCTGAATGACATCTATGGTGACATCGTGGCGATCGCGAACCTGGTGGACGCTCCCATTCAGGGAACGGCCCTGATTACCTCCATGCAGGGACACATCGAGAGAGTTAGAAGCCGTACCGCCGGACTTCCACGGCGGCGCGTCTTTTGCGAGGAGTGGGGCAAGCCTCTGATTGCTTCCCAACCGTGGGTTGCCGAACTTGTCGAGGTGGCGGGAGGCGCGTTTCTTGGTGAGCCCGGCCGGCAAATCAAACCCGAAGAAGTTGCTAAGCTCAATCCCGATGTGCTCATCGCGGCGTGGTGTGGAGCGGGAGACCGCGTTCCGCTGGAGAAGGTCGTGGCTCAGCGCCAGTGGGAGGATATCGCTGCGGTGCGCATGGGTTCGGTCTATTGCATTCCCGACGAATATCTAAATACCCCATCTCCCTCGCTTCTGCACGGCCTCGAAGCGCTGGCTGGTTGCATCCATCCTGAAAGTTTCCCGGAAGCAAAACGAACCCGGCGCATGACCGCCGAAGTTCCCACTGGCACTAGGTCAGCGAGCCCGGTGTAGGTTAAGATGCGAACAACGCCAGCAAAGTGCGGCGCCTTCAGTGCGCGTTGCTTTCCGTCGCCTCCGCCGCGAAATCAGTTGAGTCAAGCATGAAACGAGTCGTTGCAGCCCTGATTGTGGAAAACGGCAAACTATTGATCTGCCAGCGGACCCGCCATCAGACCATGCCCATGAAGTGGGAGTTCCCCGGCGGCAAGATCGAGGAAGGCGAGCAGCCTCGTGAAGCGATGCGTCGAGAACTGGAAGAAGAGCTTGGCATTCAGGCGGCGGTCGGGGATGAAATTATCAGATTCCAGCACGATTATCCCAACGGGGGATCGGTGGAGTTGCGGTTTTTCGTCGTGCGCGAATATACGGGACACCTGGAGAATCGCATCTTCAATGACATGCAATGGGTCGAGCCCAAAGAGCTGCCGCGCTTTGATTTTCTGGAGGCCGACCTGACCATCGTCCGGAAACTCGCAGCCGGAAAGCTGTTGTAGACGGTTCTTGCTAGGCCCCACGCAGGGTCCAGAACCAGGCTGCGGTTAAGGCGATCATCACCACCGTGGTCAGCCACGCCACTGCATTGAATCCCCGTGTGTTGACATACTCGCCCATGAGTTCCTTCTTGTTAATGAGCAGCAGCATAAAGATGAGGACAAACGGCAGTACGATGCCGTTTACCACTTGCGACAGCACCGCAATCTTGATCAGAGGCAGCCCGGGAATTAGAACCACAGCGCCGCCCGCGACGATCAGAAGCGTATAGAGCCAGTAGAACATCGGCGCTTCGCCGAATTTCAACCCGACACCCGATTCAAAGCCCAGGCCTTCGCAAACGGTGTAAGCAGTCGAGAGCGGCAAAATCGAGGCGGCAAATAGCGAAGCATTGAACAATCCGACGGCAAACAGAATGTAGGCATAGTCTCCAGCCAAGGGCCGTAGTGCCTGCGCTGCATCGGCCGCGTACTTGATATCGCGGTAATTGTGCACATAAAGAGTCGCGGCGCAGGCCACGATAATGAACCATGCCACCACATCGGTGAAGATGCAGCCTGTCACCACGTCGAGTTGTGACGCTTTCAACCCCCGCTTGGTCACACCCTTCTCCACCACCGAGGACTGCAGGTAAAACTGCATCCACGGAGCAATGGTAGTTCCAATGACACCGATCACCATGTAGAGGTACGCTTGATCTTTAAAAGCTTTGAACGCCGGCGGTTTGATCGTGGCGATCGCCGCGTCCTTCCAAAGTGGATGAGCCAGTACTCCTGCGAAAACGTACGTGATGTAGAAGAAAGACGCCGCCAGGAAAATCTTTTCCACGCTCTTGTACTGGCCCTTCACCACGATCAGCCAGACGATCACGCCGCAGACCGGCACGGTGGCATAGCGTGACAGGCCGAATAACTCCAGGCTGGTCGCGATCCCAATGAATTCCGTCACCACATTGCCGAAGTTGGTGATGAGAATCCCGATCATCATGAAAAACGTGATACGGAGGCCGAACTCCTCGCGGATCAGGTCGCTGAGCCCCTTGCCTGTTACCGCCCCCATACGCGCGCACATCTCCTGCACCACGATCAGGGCCAGAGTGACCGGAATCATGGTCCATAGCAGAAGGTGTCCGTACTGCGCCCCGGCGGAAGAGTAGGTAAGGATGCCGCCGGCATCATTGTCGACATTGGCAGTAATGAAGCCCGGCCCAACTACGGCAAAGAACAGAAGGATCCGGAGCTTCCAGCGTCTCAAGAATCTCATCGGCGTAGCGTGAAGCCATAGATTCCAAAACAATCAGCGACAACGACCCATCAGCATAAACGCACAGACATCAATCTGGGAAGAAAGAAAGTGGGACGTCAGGTCTTCGTTGTGGTACTCGTCGGCCTAAAGCGTGACTTACAGCTTCGCCCGGAGCATGCTGATCACGTCGTCCGATGTGATTACGCCGGTCAGCTTGTCATGATCGTCAACCACCGGCAGGGTAAGCAGATTGTATTTGTCGAATAGTTCCGCCACCTCTTTTTCGTTCGCCCCTTCATGGCTCGAAACCAGCGGTTCCTGGGTCAGGGCCAGCAGCGGCGTAACGGACTCCGCCAGAACGATCTTGGCCAGGGGGACGGCCCCAACCAGTGTGCCGTGGGAGTCGACGAGATAGATCGTACTCAAGGACTCTACGCCGCCCTGAAAATTGCGCATGGCAGCGATCGCATCCGTTACCTTCGAGCTGACATGGACGGCCAGGTACTCCGTGGTCATGCGGCCGGCGGCCGATTCTTCTTTGTGCTCCAGTAGTTCAGTAACTTCCTGACGCTCTTCGGGCTGCATCTGGACCAAAATCTGCTCAGTGCGGTCTTCCGGCAGATCGGCGAGCAGATCGGCAGCGGCATCCGGATCCATTTCCTCCACAATGTCGGCGGCGCGCTCGGAATCCAGGGATTCCACGATCGCTTTCTTTACCTTTGGTTCGACCTCTTCCAGCGCTTCGGCTGCAATGTCCTCGTCCAGCGTCTGGAACACGGCTCTGCGTTCGTTGGGCGCGAGGTCTTCGACGATATCGGCGATATCGGCGGGATGGAGCGTAGAAAGACCCTGTTGAGAGATATTTAGCCGCACACGTCGCGCAGGGTCAATCTCAATCAGGTCCACGTAGTTCCACGGAATGCTGCGGGGAGGAATCCGCTGTAACAAGGCGTGCAGTGCCGGTTTTGGGGCCATTCCTTTAAGCAGGCGCCGCACCGCGCCGCGTGCACCCACGTCCACGGATTGCACGCGCAACACGGCGGGTGCACCGTTTTCCCCTTCCCGCTTGTCCAGGACGAAGTCCACATCGTTGACCCGCACCACCTTCCGCCCGTAAACGTCAATGACCTGTTGGTCCAAAAGATCGCGCTCCATTAAGAAGAGCCCTTCCGCGCTGTCCGCTGCGGCCCAACTCTCGGCGCTGGTTACCGCTCGAATCCCGCCATTGATCCCAGCCACGGAACTAAGCGGGAGCAGCCGCCGGCCATGCTGGGTTTTCACGATCAGCGAGGCGACTTTCGAACGGTCTTGCTGGGGCGCGATGGCCACTTCGCGCACACGCCCACTGGCCACTCCAGACGGCCCATAGACCGGAGCGCCCAACAGATCGCTTAAGGAAACCGTCACCATCGGCCTAGAGAATACCAACGAATCGCCCGAATCCAAGCGTTTCTTTCGATTTTGCGCAAAAAAGGCGCGGACCGGCGTTCCCCGTTAACCAGTTCCAGCAAACCCGTATATTCTGGTTAGGTGCGTACCATTCTCGACATCTTCGGACAAACCTTGCACAGCCTCTGGGCGCACAAGCTGCGGTCCTTTCTGACTATGTTTGGTATTGCCTGGGGTGTGGGTTCGTTGCTCCTGCTGGTCGGCCTGGGTGAGGGTTTCCGTTCCGGCAACCGCAAGCAGTTCGACTCCATTGGCGAGAACGTCATGTTTATCTGGTCCGGACGCGCGCCCGTCGTGCAGGGAAGCTTCACTGCCTTGCGACAGTACTATCTCACCACCCGCGATGTAGAGGATATCGAGCGAGAATGCCACAGCGTGAAAGCAGCATTTGGGTTGATTAGCCGGGGAGACATCCGTGCCGTCAGCGACTACTTTCAAGCTGCTGGACAGATTGTCGGCGCACCCGCCGGGTTAACCCAGGTCCGATACCTTCCCATCAAGGAGGGCCGTTGGATTAACGAACTGGATGACGCCCAAAAGCGCACCGTCATTGTGTTGGGCTCCGAGGTCCGCCGAACGCTATTCCCCGGCCGTCCCGCCGTGGGCAGCACCATTCTGCTCAATGGGATTCGCTTTGAGGTAATTGGCGTGCTGGAGCAGATCGGCCATGGCGACAACATGAACCTCAACTTGCGCAGCTTCGTGCCATTTCAGGCCATGCGCGAATTTTTCCCTCAGATGAACGCCGGGAACGCCACGGATGTGATCTCTTTCATCAACTATCAGCCGAAGACCCGGGCCCTGCACGAAACCGCCAAACAGGAGGTCCATAAGGTCATCGCCCGCAATCACAGTTTCGATCCCGATAGTCCCGATGCATTCAACGAGTGGGATACGATTCAGACAGTCGACCAGGTAGGCAAAATCTTCGACGCGATGAACATGTTTTTGGGTAGCGTGGGGCTGGTCACGCTGGGCCTTGGAGCCATCGGCATCATCAACATTATGCTGGTTGCGGTTGCCGATCGTACCCGGGAGATCGGCCTGCGCAAGGCAATCGGCGCCACCAATCGCAGCATTATGTTTCAATTCTTTGTCGAGGGGGCGTTTCTGACGCTTTTGAGCGGTGGGATCGGCATTGCAGGGGCAGCTGCGATCATGTCTGCTATTTCAGGTGTGGAGCTCCCTCCCGGTTTTGATACGCCCCGAATCGTGCCTTCTACTGCCATTCTTGCAGCACTGTCTCTTGCCGTCGCGGGCGTTGCGGCTGGGCTCTATCCCGCCAGCAGGGCAGCAGCCCTTGAGCCCGTGGAAGCGCTGCGAAAGGAATAGCCATGAGCCGGGACCTGTTTCAACAAGCCGTTTCCGCTATGCGGCACGATCTTCGCCGCACGGTGCTGACCATGGCAGGCATGGCCTGGGGGATTGCCACGGTAGTCCTCCTCCTTTCGTATGGCAACGGTTTTGGGCGCGCGATCGAGAACATTTTCGATAGCTTTGGAGCGACTGCGGTCGGCGTCTTTCCCGGTCGCACCTCTCAGGAAACTGCCGGCAATAAAGCAGGTGTGCCGGTGCGCTTTACCAACGACGACCTCGAACTTCTGCAAAACAACATTCCTCTCGCCCGCCACGTCGCACGCTTTAATGAGAAAGATTCAACCGTGCAAAACGGGAACCGTTCGTTCACACTTCCCGTGAACGGCATCGATCCGTCCGCTCAGGACATCTGGAACCTCGAGGTCGAGCAGGGGCGTCTCTTGAACGATGCTGACAATCTGCGCCACGGGCTCTATGCCGTCCTAAGCTCGGAGGCGCGCGACAAGCTGTTTTCTGGAATGCCGGCTCTCGACGAGTACGTTCGCGTGGACGGCACGACGTTTCAGGTTGTTGGCGTACTCACGCCCCGCATGCAGGAAGGCGACAGCGATATCAACCGCACCATCTATATTCCTTTCAACTCCATGGACACCATCCAGGACAATCACTACCTGGGAGGAATCTGGCTCGACTCCTTGGGCCTGGACCATGCCAAGCTGGAAACAACGGTTCGCGAGACCCTGGGTGCAGCCCATGGTTTCAAGCCTTCGGATCCCCGTGCTGTATTCGTTTTCGACGCGCAGAAACAGCTTGGCCAGTTCAAAGTGTTGTCTTTCGCCTTGAAAGTGCTGCTGGCGTTTATCGGTACCGTGACGCTCGGCATCGGGGGAGTGGGCCTGATGAACATCATGCTGGTATCGGTGACTCAGCGCACTCGGGAAATCGGTGTCGAAAAAGCATTGGGGGCGCGCAGGCGGGACATCCTCTTTCAATTCCTGGCTGAAGCCATGGTGATCACTGCTGCTGGCGGACTGCTCGGAATCATGCTCTCGTACATCGTGTCCTTGTCCGTCGGCCGGCTGACGCTCTACAGCGCCATGGCTAAACACGCCGAGGCCGGCGACATACGCCTCCTTGTATCGCCGGGAATCCTGCTCGTCTCAACAAGCATCCTGGCGGTCGTAGGCGTGATTAGCGGCATGATTCCCGCGGTGCGCGCGTCCAATCTCGACCCAATCGAGGCGCTCCGATACGAGTAGCCGCTGGTCAATCCTGGGGAACGACCTCTACAATCGGAATATCCAATGTCCGACGACATACTGACACTGCCGCCTCCGCCCGCAGACCATCGTGTCGCCTACGGTTCTGACCCAAATGAATTCGCCGATCTCCGCATGCCAAAGAAAGGGAAACCTCCCTATCCGTTCGTGCTGAATATCCACGGCGGGTTCTGGCGCGCCAAATACAGCCTGGATCATGCGGGGCATCTCTGCGCCGCGCTGGCTGCGCAGGGAATCGCCACCGTGAACATCGAGTATCGGCGCGTCGGGAACCCTGGTGGCGCCTGGCCCGGCACCTTCGCCGATATTCGGTCGGCTTATCGCTTCTTTCAGCAAAGCGCTGGTAAATACAGTCTCGATGCCAACAGGCTCGTCATAATGGGTCACTCCGCTGGAGGCCAGCTCGCGCTGTGTCTTGCCGCCCACGAACCCAGCGTTTCCCGGGTGGTGTCGCTCGCTGGGGTCACCGATCTTCAGGCGGCTTACCGCCTTCATCTTTCTAACGATGCTGTAGTCGAATTCATGCACGGCACACCTTCGCAAATTCCCGACCACTATCGCGAGGCTGATCCCATTCGCTTGTCCATCCACAACGCACAACAACTGCTCATTCACGGAGCGGTTGACGACGTCGTGTTGCCAGGCTTCAGCCAGGATTACGTGGCGACGAAGCGTAAGCGGGTAGGCGGGGAAGCCGAACAGGTCGGCCTTCTCATTATTCCAGGATCAGGCCATTTCGATCTGATTGACCCCTATTCCAAAGCATGGAATCAAGTGGAACCAACGGTTCGGAAAATGTTAGTAGACGCAAAGTGACCCAGGACGGTCTTTCTCGCCCTGGCCCATTCAGACTATCCAAAACGAAGCGTGTCGTGGCAAGCTCATAACCTATGACCCTCCCCTGTCAGTGTCATGCGTCTTCTCAATCCGACCGATTGCTAGCTTGGTGCACCGCCGCTGTTCTCCTGGTCGCGGCCGGGCTTTCCGCGCAGACTCCCGATTCCGAACGCTACCTCGCCGACATAAAAGCTCTTGCCTCGCCGAACATGGAAGGCAGAGGTGCCGGCACGAAAGGGATTTCGCGGGCTGCTAATCTGATCGAACAGCGGTACAAGTCAATCAAGCTGCAGCCTGCCGGGGAGCAGGGATACAAGCAACCCTTCAACGTGGTGACCGGAGCGCGCTTACGCGGCGGAAACCATCTGACCATCGAGCACGCCGGTGCCAGGACCGACGCCAAGGTGGATCGCGATTTTGTCCCTTTTAGCTTTTCGTCCTCTGCCAAAGTCTCTGGACCAGTCGTATTTGCAGGGTATGGCGCTACCGCCGACGAATTCCACTACGACGACTACGCAGGCGTGGACGTGAAAGACAAGATTGTTCTCCTGCTTCGCTACGAACCTTCCAGCTTCGGTGAGAAGGCCGGCCAGCACGGATTTACGCAGCACTCGCAGATCATTACCAAGATGATCAACGCCCGCAACCACGGTGCGAAAGCAGTGGTGCTGGTCAACGGCAAACTGGCCGACGGAGAAGAGGACTTGCTGACTCGCTTCGGGAGCGTCAGCGGTCCGGAAAACATCGGCATACCCTGCATTCAGGTGAAGAATGCCCTCGCCGATTCATGGCTTCGGGCTGCCGGCAAATCACTGCAGGACGCGCAGAGCCAGATCAATTCGAAATCCATGCCTCAGTCGTTTGCTTTGCCGGATTCATTGCACTTCTCGCTGCAGGTCAGCATCGAAACGACACGAGCGACGGTCAACAACATCCTCGCGTATCTGCCCGGCCAAACCGACGAATATGTGATCGTTGGAGCGCACTACGATCATCTGGGTCGGGGTAATTTTGACTCGCTTGCGCCTTCACAGATCGGCCAGATCCATCCCGGGGCCGACGACAATGCTTCGGGCACGGCTGGGGTGCTGGAACTGGCTCGCATCATGTCTGCACAGCACATTCAGCCGAAGCGCGGTATCTTGTTCATGGATTTCGCCGGCGAAGAGCTTGGACTGCTCGGCTCGGCCTATTGGGTAGCACACCCCACGCGCCCGTTGGAGAAAGCCGTCGCCATGCTCAACATGGACATGGTCGGCCGCATCAAGGACGAAAAAGTCTATGTTGGAGGCGTGGGTACCGGCTCTACGTTCAAGACCGTTCTTGAAGATGCCTCTAAGAAGGAGCCCAGCTTGAAGCTTGAATACTCCCAAGGCGGCTACGCTTCGAGCGACCACACCTCGTTCGTGAGCAAGAAGATTCCAGTCCTGTTCTTCTTCTCGGGCTTGCATGCGGACTATCACAAACCCTCCGACACCTGGGACAAGATCAACTCAAAATCCGCTGCTGAATTGCTCGATGTGGTGGATTCGGTCGCCCAGGAGTTAGCTGATGCTCCTCAGCTTCCCGCATTTCAGGTTGTGGCCGAGGACAAGCCGACGGGAACAACCAGCGGAAGTGGCTATGGCGCCTACTTCGGATCGATCCCGGACTTCGGTCAGACGGAGGATGGGGTCAAGTTCTCCGACGTCAAGCCCAATTCCCCTGCGGCAAAGGCGGGTTTGAAGGCCGGGGACGTGCTGGTTCAGTTCGGTGACAAGCCGATTCACAATCTTTACGATTTCACCGACGCGCTGCGCCGCGGCAAGATTGGGGAAGTAGTGGAGGTCCGCGTGCTTCGCGACGGCAAACCGCTTACGGCCAACGTAAAACTGGAGCAGAGAAGATAAGCGCAGCTACAGGGCGATACCACTGCCCCACATTGCGGGTAGTGCTATAATCTGTAGTCGCCTGCACCTGAACCGAGGCTGTATTGTGAGCTCCCGAACGGGTGAATCCTGCGCAATTTAAGTTCAATCGACACGAGGTCTAGCCATGTCCGGCCACTCAAAATGGGCCACAATTAAGCATAAGAAAGGCGCGCTCGACGCCAAGCGCGGCAAGATATTTACGCGCCTAATTAAGGAAATCGGGATCGCCGCCAAGAATGGTGGTGGAGACCCGGACACCAATCCGCGCCTGCGCGGCGCCATACTCGCCGCCAAGGCCGAAAACATGCCCGCCGACAACATCAAGCGTGCCATCCAGCGCGGCACGGGCGAACTTCCCGGCGCGGTTTACGAAGAGTTCATGCTCGAGGGCTATGGCCCGGGTGGCGCGGCGGTGCTGCTCGATATCAACACCGACAACCGCAATCGAACCGTGAGCGAAATCCGCCACTGCTTCGGCAAGAACGGTGGCAACATGGCCGAGGCTGGTGCGGTCTCCTGGATGTTCCACAAGAAGGGCGACATCATCATTCCGAAGGGCGCGGCCAAAGAAGATGACTTGATGAACATCGTCCTCGAAGCCGGCGGAGAAGACTTGAATGATGACGGCGACAACTGGGAAATCCTCACCGAACCGTCTTCCTATGAGGCAGTACTCGAGGCCGTGAAAAAAGCGGGGATTGAGCCCGCGTCATCAAGCGTTGCCATGATTCCTCAGAACTACGTCAAGCTCGAAGGCCAGGCAGCCAACACGATGATCCGGCTGATGGAGGCGCTCGAAGAGAACGACGACGTGCAGAACGTACACTCGAACTTTGATATTGATCAGAAGCTGCTGGAAGAAGTGGCTGGGTAGACTCAAATGGAGCAGCAGGCCGCCCTCTTCGGGCGGCTTTTTTCTTTGCACGCTGTGCAAGCAAACGTTTTTTCAACATCAAAGTGGAAAAACCTGTGGAAAAGATGGAGGCAGTTGTAATAAGTGGTTCATCTGCAATCCTTTCTGCTCTTTGCACCGAAGTAAGTGCGGAATGAAACTCAGACTCGACAAGCTGGTTGTGGACCGAGGCCTGGCATCTTCCCGGGAGCGCGCGCAGGCGCTGATCCTCGCCGGTAACGTTCTGGTTGACGAGCAAAAGATCGACAAAGCCGGGGCCCAGGTTGACGCCGAGAGCTCGATTCGCCTGCTGGCCGAGGAACCCAAATATGTCAGCCGCGGCGGATTGAAGCTCGAACACGCGCTGGAACGCTGGAACATCGACGTCACAGGAAAGGTTTGCCTGGATGTCGGCGCTTCGACGGGCGGCTTTACCGACTGCCTGCTCCAGCACGGGGCTGCGCGGGTCATTGCCGTGGACACTGGCTACGGCCAGCTGCACCTGCGCTTACGCAGCGACCCCCGCGTCCGCCTATTCGAAAAATCCAATGCGCGTTATCTAGCTGCCGAGGACATCGGCGATTTTGTGGATATCGTCGTCATGGATGTCTCATTTATCTCCGCGACGCGGGTGTTGCCGGCAGTGGTGAAGGCTGCATTTCCTTCTTCAGCTGCCGAACGAAGCGGTCACCGCATCATCGTCCTGGTGAAGCCACAATTTGAGGTTGGCAGGGAACTGGTGGGTAAAGGAGGTATCGTCCGCGACCAGGCGGCGCAGCTTGCGGCGCAAGAGAAAGTTCGGCAATGCTGTGTTGCTCTAGGCTGCCTGCGGACCGAATTGATCGAGTCTCCAATCCTGGGCGCAGAGGGTAACCGCGAGTTTCTCTTACTCGGTTGTTTTTAGTTCTCTCCCGGGTCGCAGCGCCTCTGTTACCGGATTCTGTACAATCTCACCCAAGCATGAAACGCAAGAAAGCAACCTCTTCGAAGACAGCGGCGATATTCTCCAGGCCGGCAAGTCCTGATCTGGCGAAGGTCTTGCCGGGACTTCTCACCTGGCTGAATCAGCACGGATATTCAGCGGTGGTGGACGAGGAGACATCGCCGCTCGCGCCTGGCGCCAAAGTCGTTCCTCGATCGAAGATGGCGTCCCAGCCGTTGGGCCTCGTCATTGTTCTTGGCGGTGATGGTACGCTATTGGCCGCTGCCCGCGCCACGGCCGAGGTTGACGTCCCGCTGCTGGGGGTCAATCTTGGGTCACTAGGATTTCTCACTGAGGTCCCGGTGGCGTCGCTCTACCAGGTTCTGGAAGCCATCACGGCTGGCCGTGCGGCCATCGAGCGCAGGTCGCTGATTGAATGCAGCCTGCTGCGGGGCAAAGAAGTGCTTGGTCCGTATCTTGTCTTCAATGATGCGGTAGTAAACAAGACGACCCAAGCCCGGCTCAACAATTACGATCTCTTCATCGACGGGCTATTTGTCTCAAGCTACCGCGCGGATGGACTGATTGTCTCCACCCCGACCGGTTCAACCGCGTACTCGCTCTCTGCCGGTGGCCCTGTACTTATGCCCTCCGTGAATGCCTTTGTCATTACACCGGTTGCGCCACACTCCTTGACTCACCGCCCATTAGTAGTGCCGGACTCGGTCGTAATCGAAATTCGTTTGAAGAGCGATGAAGAAGTTGCTTATCTCAGCCTTGACGGCCAGCCGGGTGTCGACCTCAGGGATGGAGATCGAGTGGTATGTCGCAAGTGTGCGCATCAGGTCGAGTTGTTCCGCACCGGAACTGATTTCTTTGAGGCCCTGCGCAGTAAGCTGAAGTGGGGCGATCGCTGACTAGTTTTCAAG